>Ga0256405_10000590_pt1 | contig 117917 bp, 117 predicted proteins | sample RumenRJG_02DNA_FD_189096 | JGI IMG/M metagenome (GOLD analysis project Ga0256405, IMG submission 189096) | Bovine rumen microbial communities from Lethbridge, Alberta, Canada - RJG_02 | ecosystem: Host-associated > Mammals > Digestive system > Stomach > Rumen | place: Canada: Alberta...
CAAAGAAGAATTGATCGATTATGCCAATCGCTCCGGCGCCCCTGAAGAGGTGATTGAAAACCTTGAAGAACTTGACGAAGACGGCGACATCTACGAATCTATCGAAGATATCTGGCCCGATTACCCCACGAAAGAGGATTTTTTCTTTAACGAGGAGGAGTATTAGGTAGTTAACTCTCTGAAATACAGTAATTTAAGCGCATCGGGTGTGATTCTTTGAGTCACGCCCGATGGCCTTTTAAGGACACTGAGGGCCAGGTACGGAAACAAAAGTGAACGCAAAAACGGACGCAAAAACAGACGCATTTTTGCGACGGTAATAGTAACCTAATTTTGTGTTCATATGGGAAAAGTAAAACCACTCATTCCGTCTGGAAAATTCTGCATCCAGACACGCGTCAACAAGAAGGGCGAGACCGCAATCTACCTCAAGTATCACCTTGACGGGTATCTCAAAAGATCTACCGGCATCAACATTCCGCCCACCGCATGGGACGATAAGAAATGCTGCGTCAAACCGTCTTTTCCGACCGCAAGTCAGATCAATCTTCAACTCCAACAGTTCAAGACATCCATCGACAAGAGACTTTCTGAATACGATGGAGAAATCACCCGTACGGTTCTCAGCTTTATCCTCAATGGAGGAGATCCTACCGACGCCGGTGATTTGCCGGACGAGTCTGCAACCCAGGTTGCCAACAAGAATACCAACTTTGTGGAGTATGCCAAGTCGGTAAATGACTTGAACTATGGAAAAAAGGAGTATGGCTACTCTCTATGGTACAATAAGCAGAAACTGATTGAGCATTTTGAGACTTTTCTGGTTCATTGGAGGAAAACGCCCAAGTTTGCACTCAAAGATCTTCGGCCGGATGTGTTTGATGAGTATATCCAGTACCGATTCAACGTCCGCAAGAATACGAATAAAGAGGCTGTGAACAAGGCTCTTGTTCCCCTTTATGTCGCTATCAAGTCTGCCATCATCAACGGTATTCTGGACCAAGGTACTTATGGGCCGATGGCCGAGAACTATTTGGAAACGCGCGAGACTGAGTATCGGCCGGATATGGAGGAGACCGTTGCCGAGAAGGTGCGCTATCTGACTCCGGAACAAATCGAGCAGCTCAAGGATTATCAGAGCAAATGCAAGAATCCTCGTTCGAAAGAGATTCTGGACATGTGGTTCTTTGCGTATTACGCCTGTGGATTGAGACTTTCGGACGTGATGACCTTGGAGTGGAAGCATATTGACTGGGAAGCCAAAGTAATCAAAAAGGTCCAGTTCAAGACCAAGCGACTGCCGGATGTTCTGCCCCCGTTGGGGAATTCTGCCATGGAAATACTGGAACGCTGGAAGGAAATGAATCGCAATTCCCGCTTTGTTTTCGACCTTCTGGCCGAAGACTATGATTTGACGGACCAGAAACGTCTCTTTATGGACCGGAACTCCAAGGACAAAACATTCAACACGTCCCTGAATGTGGCCAGAATGACGCTACGCCTGCCATTCCCGTTAACAATGCATGTGGCACGGCACTCCTTTGCCGTGATGTGTATCAATCAAGGAATGAGCATTTTCCTTCTCAGCAAGATAATGGGGCACGCGACCATTGCTTCCACGCAGCGTACATATGCCCAATTCTTGAAGGAGACTATCGAGGCCGAGACGAGGTTTATCCGAGATCTTTAGCGCCGTATCTTAATCATTTGAGGACTATGATGGATGCCGAGGAGAAATGCCTCGACATCCTCTTTACTATATAGGTAGGTGTCACCCACCTGGGAATATCCCAGGAGCCCGGCATCACGCCAGCGTCGTATTGTCCTTGCTGAAACGCCGAACAATATCATTAGCTCGTTGTGGGTATAGACTGGTTTAGCTGCGAATAACGCCATTTTTATTCCGCTGATTTCTTCAGTCAACGTGGACATCAGCTTGGCAATTTGTTCTTCTTTCATTATAGGTGCTGTGTTAGTTTCATATCAGATGTATATCCAGGAGAGGCCTGCAGGAATTCGTTCAAATCCTTATACTCTCCGTACAAATCGGACATGTCGACGGTTTCTTTCCCCTTCATCATATCCCTGACTCCTTGAAAGCACTTCTCTCCGGCGGCATCATTGTCCAGGAAGCATGTGGCCTTCTCGTGCGCGCGTATATATTCTAAGGCCTTGTGCAGGTTGTTCACAGAATTAAGGACAACGACATCGCATGTGGGGACCTTGCTGCCCTGCATCACTTGCCAAGACAGGAAGTCAAAGAATCCTTCGAAAACGGCAACGTTCTTGGAACTGGGTTCTTTTGAGAGTTTACCTTCCGTGTTGAAGGTACTGATGTCGGCTTTAGTCGTTGCCTTGAATCCCGTAGGCGTTGATAGCGAGTATCCACCAGAATTATTGGGGAATCCGATGTGCGTAAAGTTCATCCCCTTTGTCGTGGAATGAGTAATAACCTCCATGCAGTACGCCTTGGCTAAATCCAGTGGAATCTTTCTGCTGGCGATGTACTTGGTAAGGTAGTAGCACTCGATTGGCCTGACCTTCCTAATCTCAATCGATTTGTCTGGATCCGATGTCTTGATCAGTCCGGGGTGCGTGACATGGTTCACTCCATTGTCCAGGGTAATTGCAGGCTCCAGCGAGCGGAGGAATTCGTATGCCTCATGTCTTGAACAGTGTTTCACGAGCATTACAAGGTCGGCATTCGTTCCTCCCTTCCCCGAGCCGTGGTCGTACCAGACATTCTTCGACCGGTCAATATGGAGGGATGCTTCGGATTCATCCCTTTCCGGAGAATAGAACATGTCCTTTACCAACCCGGGCCTGAGACTCAGGGCTTCTGCCACGTGCTCTATCGGAATATTCAGTTCGGCCTGTCTAAACATTTTCTATCTTTTTCTACACTTTTTCAATAATTCTTCATACCTTTGTATTGTGTTAAGTTCCAAAGCGCAGTGACTGTGCTCTTGGTATCTTGACATAGGAGCGAGGTATTGTCCTTTTTTTGTATTGCGATAATCATTATATGTATCGCAGTACTTACCGCAAAGGACTATATTTATTTTTGAAAAAACAAAAACCATAAGGAGCGAAGTACATGGAAACGGAGAAAAAAGGCGGCCGTCTTGACCCCATCAAGCGGTACTTGTTTGAGCAAGGAATCAGTATGGCGGAACTGAGCCGCCGGTGCGAAAAGAAACTATCCCGTCATGGTGTCGCATACCGCGTACGCGTAGGTGATTGCTTGATTTCTGATATGGAAGACATGGCCCAGGCTGCCGGATACAAGTTCGTCTGGAGTTGGGAAAACGTCCGCGAAATAGAGCCTTCCGGCCGCGCCCTCAGGCCTATGACAGCATTCCATAGTGATCGTCTGAAACCTATACTCGGATACCTTTTCGACAAGAATCTGAGCATACCCGATTTGGCTAAACGCGTGAATATGAGCCGCGCAGGCATGGTTTACCGCCTCCGCGAGGGCGTTTGCATGATGTCTGACATGGAAGCTATGGCGGATGCAGCAGGATATAAATTCGTCTGGAGCTGGGAGCCTCTCACAAACGATAATAAGTAATATAGGTTTTAATATTGAGTCGCCATGTTTGGTTATAAAAGCGAAGTGTTCCTGATTAAGGGTAAGTATTATTCTTTCACCCAGAATCACATGATGTTTCCATTGATAAGGTATGGTGCTGTTGAGAATGGATTGACGATTGATGATAGCGTAGCTCTTAGGGCATTCGATGAGATTTGCGCCGATGTATTGATTATGAAGCATGAATCAAAATGGGGCCTATTTCCCATGCTTGAGATTACAGGTCAAGGTTGTGCAGACTGGGCATCAACGAATGATACACCCTTTATTTACGATTCTTTTAAGATTCTCAGTTATAAAGACCCAGAGCGCTATAACGAAGCATTCGATTCATTTATCTTGTTAAATGAGAAAGATAAATGGAGCGCCGTTAAAATTGTAAAAGGGGAAGAACGAGAGATAGAGCTGCCAGTAGAACCAGACTTGGAATCTTGTTCAGATTCAATGATTATTCAAAAGCTTGAGCAGAAATATGGGATAGTGTTGGAAGTTAAGGAAGTTTCCAATAGTTATTCTGATGAGGAGGATGAAGAAGAAGTCCCGGTTTTTGATGATGATAAGGATTTCATGAAAAGGTTTGATCTGATTGGTGACGAAAAGACTTTCCTTCGGCTGATAATCGGACTTGATAAATACGACCTGGGTCGTGATTTCCTTTATGCGGTAGCACACAAGAATATGTATGCGGCTATCCTTATAGGGAAGAGTTTATTAAGCGATATCCCAAGAAGAATAGCAAAAAAGGATTCCACCGAGCAAGAGAAAGAACTTGAGGAAGCCATGATGCATCATCATGACATCGTTCTAAACACTTGCATGGATTATTTTAAACTTGGCAAGCAGTATGCAGTCCAGTCAGGTAATACAATAATGTCTGAAATAGCAGACGTATATATTGAAGAAGCTCAAGACGTTTATAGGTCAAGGCATCCAAAACCACTTGGTAAATTGCCCTTTTTAAAGGACCGCATAAAGAAGAACTAAGCCGGATCGTTCAGTTCCTTGAACAATAGATTGACGATGTCGAGATGAATTTTCTGATAATTCTTCTCGACTTCTTCTTTTATCTCCTCGTCGCTCATGTTGACCACAATGCGTGGCAACGGTAAATTGTGTTTGGGCGGATCTCCGGCCTTTACTTCCCCGCAGAAGGTCTTGGGATGGACTTTCTGTTTCCAGCTGTCAGCCACATAACCACAGAAGGTCCCCTGCGAGAGAGCCTCAATCTTGTTGGGCGGCAGGACCTCGCGCTGCTGGAATGAGTATGTGATATGCTCGGACGTGTCGCTCTCCTGAAACGAGCGCATTTCCCGTTCCACCTTACCGAAGGACTTGCTCAAGCTCTCTGCGGTATCACCCTTGACCGCTCCGGCAAAGACATTGCCTACCGTATTGAAGATAACGTCTGATTCCTTCTGGTCATAGTCCTTTACCAGCTGGCTCTTGTCCTGAGCGCCGATGACAACGGCCACCCTATTACTACGGGCTGTATTGATGAGGTTGTCAAGACCCTTCAGATAAATGGTAGGCAGCTCGTCGATGAGCACGGCGCTGTGCATCTTCCCGGGATTGTTGATGATTTTGAAGAGCTGGGACATCAGCATTGCCAGCGTGGTCCCATAGACAGACTGACGGCGCGGATTGTTTCCAACGCAGATTATCTTGGGCTCATCCGGATTGTTTATCTCCAGGGAGAAATCGTCCCCTGAGAGCGTCCAGTACAGGGTTTTGGATGCGAATCGGTTCAGAGGAACGCGGGCAGACGCAATCTGTCCCTGCAGCTGCTCATAAGCCTGGTCCTGGATGGCGTCGGCAAATGTGTTGCGCTTGACCTCCAGCTCATCGAACTTCTTCAGAATCTCGAAGACCGCCCGGTAATCCTGCCCCATAAGTTCAATCAGATGCGGGAAGGTGCAGTACTTACCGCCCTCATATATCTTGAGGAACCAGATGAGAAGGTCGATATAGCAGCGGGCCGATAGGGAAAAGAAATCATCGCCCTTGGCGTTCTCCCTGTTGGCGTTTTTCATGATGACCTCGGCAATTTCAGTAGCATCAATGGGGTCGGTCAGATACCGCGGATGGATAGGATTGAAGCGGTGCGAGTGCAGCGGGTCATCGAAATTGACGATGTAGAGCTTCGGCTTGACCGGATAGCAACCGTAGTTATCCAGCAGCTCGTTCATTACCCTATGCGTTAGGTCCGGATATTTGTAGTCATAGACGAACATCGCATAGCCCTTCTGCATCATCTGCCGAAAGAACGGCCCGTAGATGCTATAGGTTTTTCCCGAACCAGGAATGCCGATGACCATGCATCCCCGTTGTGGAGACACTACATTGATGTAGCCGTTTCGCAGTTTCCCCTCATACTGGTATGTCATAGGGATATTCACGCTGTCTTCGTTCTCGATGAGTTCCTCACACTGCTCAAAGGTGTCCCAGTAATCCGGCAGATGCGCGTCAAAACTGCGGACCAGCCGGCCCAGAAGGATGGCACCAATCAAGAATAGGATATAGCCGGTCACGCAGGTAATGACGAACCAGATACCGCTTCCCAGAAAGGCAGAACCAAGGAACAGTACCAGCCCGGAAATCAGTGGAAGCAGTACCTCCAGCCAGGTTGAGGCTTTCGAGCTACCGCTGCGCACAATGACGGATACTGTCGTAAAGAAGATGCACACAAAGCGGACCGACCAGGGAGAACGCAGCGTCCCTGCCTGGTAGATATCCAGCATCAGTGAATCGGTCAGCGAGGAGCGCAACCCCAGCGCTGCCCACATTGGATAGGCATAATAGTACACCATCACCAGCAGGATGACTCCAGCCAACAGCAGGAACATTGAGTACATCGGTTTCGTTCTGGAATTCATCTTTAATTGGGCCCCCTTCTCCCTCTTTTCATAATCTGTTCATCCTCGTTGCGGCGGCTCCTCTCAGCACCGAGGGCCGCCAGCGCAATGTCGGTGGCATCCTCCGTCGTCACCTTTTCTTTTTCATCCCAATCCTTCTGGACTTCCCACTTGTTCACCCGGGCTTCCTCAAACATGGAAGCAGTGATATCTGGAAGGTCACTTGCTTTGAAGACGCACTTGTTGTGATGGTCCACGAACGTTACGCCGAAGATTCGTCCATCAACATTCGTTGAGAGCTTGAGATAGATGCCACACTTGGCCAGATACCGTCGTGTATGCAGCTCTGTATTGCATTTCTTGAGAGCCGTCTTTGCCAGGTTGGACACTCTTTCTTTCTCTCGGGCCTTTATCTGTCCTTTACATTGACGGGCATGGATGGCAGTCCATTCAGGCAGGTTCCAATGCTTGTCCGGAAGTGACAGAATGGGCGTACACGGCTCTTTTGTCTTGGGATCGAGTCCCTGGAATTCCATGTTCTCATGGCCTTCGAAATCGGTACGGAGCACGCGAATTCCCAGACTCTCCATAATAAGGTCGAAGTGGTCCGGTTGTGTGAAGTAATATGTCTTAGCCAGTTCAATAATGGCGTTCAGTTGCTCTCCATAATCACCCTTCTCCGGATCGAAACCATCGTAGGGATTGAAATCCTTTGTCTCCTTAGGATCTTCCTCCGGATTATCTGGAATCTGGTCCATTTCTTTCTTCTTGCCGACGGTATAACCGAATTCCGGGGCAAGTTCCTTCATGATTTCCTGCGAGTGTTTCCTTTCCCGGAAGTCTGGAATCTTCCTGCCATTTTCATCTACGCGTACGGATACAAGGTGATAATGAATGCGGCCGGTATCGGTATGCTTGTATAGGATGAATGGCTGATTGCCATATCCCATCTTCTCCATATACTTCCGGGCAAACTCCTGCACCTGCTCATCGGTCATGTTATCCGTGATGCTGGGATTGATGGAAGCATGGAAGGACATCTTTTCCGTGCGGATGCTCCCGTTCTCATACTGCTCAAAAGTCTTCATCGGATTGCGCGGGTTGTCAATATTAGAGGAGAAGATTACCGAGGCTTTCCCCTCGGCAACCTTCCTCTCATTGTACTGGACCGCCGATGATGTACTCGGCGCCGGTGCGTAGATCTTGACTACCATTGCGACAAGTCGATGGCGAACTTATGGACGATTCACTCGCCGGAAGCGAGCTGCGGTGCGTCCAGGCTCTGCACCCACACGTCCAGATTAGTGTAAGTCTTGTCGTCCTTGACATTGAGCGAGATCTTCAGCACTCCGACCAGTGCGACATAGCGGCCCTTCTTGAGCCTGTCGGCCACTCCGGTCTTCTTCATCCGGCAGGTGTAGTACGTGGGTTTCTCATCCTTGTCGGCCGCAGGATCCTTGGCCGCCACAGTGAAACGGATGAATTCTTTCTCGTCCTTTCCGGACACAATCTCGCAGTCTGCCGCGAGGTTGCCTGATAAAAACAGTGTTTGCATAACGCGTAATGATTAATGAGTTGAACTTGGGTTATCTGATACTTCCGCGCTGATGGTTTCAACCTTATCCAGCACGGAAATCATCATCTGACGAAGGTCGGTCAGTTTTCCCTCGATGGTATGAGAGGTAATGACGGCATTGCCCTGCTTATCGCGTAGCTTTGCCATTGAATTTACGGCCCTGACGACCTGGTTGTAGTTGACACCGATGCGCTTGATTTCCGCCCGAAGAATCTCTATCTGTTTGGACAAGTTGGCGGCATTGCGGCTCAGATAACGCCTACGCAGGCGCCCGCGCATCAGTACATGTCGAATGTATCGAGACCTGGAACGGAACCCCTCCAAGGCCATCGCGGCATCCAGTTTGACCGCTTCTTCTTCCGACATTCGGAAGGTAATCTTTACTGTTTTGTTCTCTTTCACAATTCTCTCTCCTCTAAAACTTTATTACATCCCGAAGGAAGGCGACTCCGGAGCCTTCCCGTCCGCGAAGCGTACAAGATGGCCCCGGTATGGGGTCCGTGCTTGGCCGACCTGTCGGACAAACACCCATCTTGCAGTTTGGCCTAACGGCTCAAACGCAGGACTCCCTTTCAGTCGCTTCTGCAAAGGTAGCAATAAATCCGAAAAACGCAAACCACGCAAACCTATGTGTTGCATAAATTACCAAAACAAGCTATCTTTGCGGCATACGGATATACGGGACATGCCGATATGCAGTTATGATTGGTATGCGTGGTATACTTGTATATTCGGCATACAACTATGATTGGCATACAGATATGCAGTGCATAACGCTATACATGGTATAACTACATATAGATATGGGACAGATAGACAGTTTCAAGAAAGTGCTGGGGATTACTGACCAGTCAAGCGGATCACCGGCTACAGTGGTTGAGATGAAAGAAGAAAAGGTTCAGGAGCAGACCGCGGAAGCTCCTCGTCCGCGAAAGAAGCAGACGAAAGCACAACATCAGCGAACAACCCTGGCGGTAAGCATTCAAACCCGGGAAGAGATTCACGTTCTCTCCTTCTGGGCACAACGGCAAAAACTCACGCATGCAGCATCGTCGGAATCTCTCCTGCGAATAATGCTGGACATTTTCTATGAGAAATACCCTAAGGCTAAGAGATATGTTGAATATATGTAAATAACTCTTCTGAATCCTTTAACACTTTTTAACACCTTTCACTTGGCGGTCTCAAAAGAACCACTTACCTTTGCTGGCGATACTTGCAAGTGTTTGATTATTAAATAATTAAATACTATTTATATGAAAAAACCAGCAATTATAGATCAAGAAATTGAATTCAAAATTTTCTGCCATTCTGTACTTATTCCGCCTCATGAAGTCGAGGATTACGACCCCAAAGACCCGGCCGAAACCATGTATGCCATGGCGATGGATTCCATAACCGAAGGTCGGACTGAGCAGGGGAAGAAAGACCTGGAAGCCGCCTATCGGCTGGGCAGCTGGCGCGCCGGCAATGCGCTCGCTTACGGATTATCGGTCGGATGGTTTGGTGAAAAGGATAATGAGGCACATCTAGTCATTCTAAGGAATCTAGTGGAACAGGGCTCTCGAGATGCAATGAATAATCTGGCATTTGCCTATGACCACGGGCTCGGGTTACGGAAGAGTCTCCGATGGGCCATCTATTGGTATGAGAAAGCAGCAGCAATGGGGAGCCTGGATGCGATGAGCAATCTGGCAGACCTCTACCTATTCCGAGAGAGCAAATACTACAATGTCGATCGTGGAGTGCTAATGGCATTTAGGGGAGCAGATTTGGGGAGTGAAACAGCTATGAACGCTCTGGGCCTTTGCTACGAAAACGGATATGGAGTACCATTGAGCGAGAAAAAGGCGTTCGAGTGGATATCCAAGGCTGTGGAGAACAATGCAGGTGCACCTGCCGAGCATAATTTAGCCAGATGCTATAGGAAAGGAATAGGCACTCAGGTTGATAAGGCCAAGGCCGATGAATGGGACCGGATTGCTGCAGAACACGGTTATAAGATTGACCCTATAACGAAGAACTATGATCCAAGATAACCAAACCAATAAAGTGTACCTCGCGAAAGGTCTGAGCTATTACATGCCTCTTTCGATGCTCATAGTAGAGAATTTGAAATGTCATGGGATAGATTTCGCGTGGTTGCCCAGAACGGAAAATGACAACTATATCTGGGCACGGGACTATATGCCCATCCAGTTGGAGAAGAATCTATTCCTGCAGTACCAATACAATCCCGATTACTTGAAGCGTTACCGGGGGTGGATTCCTCCATACAAAGAAATATGCAGAGACCTGGGGCTGAACTGCATCACCACAGACATCGTAATGGATGGAGGGAACGTAATCCAGTGTGGTAACAAAGTCATAATGACCGACAAAATCTTCAAGGAGAATCCACAATATAGCCGAGAGGCATTGGCCGATGAGTTGGAGAATCTCTTTTTTGCCGAATTGGTCATCATTCCTTGGGATCGCTATGAAATGTTCGGCCATGCAGATGGAATGGTGCGATGGATCGACGGTGACCGCGTACTTCTAAACAACTATTGTAACTTTGACAAAACCTTGCGCAATAGACTGATGGATGCCCTTACGCCACACTTCCAAGTGGATGAACTGGATTATGGAGGGCCAAGGCTCAGCAAGTTCTCTTGGGCATTTTTGAATTATCTTCAAGTGGGAGATTATTTGTTTGTACCATGGATGGCGATAAGTGGGAATCATGAGGCATTTTCGAAATTGAGTGACGTATTCCCAGACAAGCAAATCATAGATATCGGACCTTGTGAAGATATTGTTCACATGGGCGGAGCCTTGCACTGTATCAGCTGGAATATTCTTGCTAATCCCGCACCAAGTCCTAAGGAAGAATGGTAATGATTATCAAAAGACTTATGAATAGCCGGGCAGTCGAACAAGTTCGCCTGCCGGGCGGTGTGAGGCGCGGCGGCGGAACAGTCTCTGGCATTTGGGCTGGGAGGACGTAGTCCGGACGGCACAAGTGACAGAGTCTGTGGAGCCGTGAGACTTCTGCGACGGCTTGCCGGCGTAGAGGTCTCAAGCGCCGTGGAGCGGAAGTGGTGTTGACGGCTCGCCGGCAACACGACTGGAGCGACCTCCGTTGAAGTTGTGGCGCAAAATGACTATCTTTGCTGACACAGCAATTCACCAAACAAGACATAAGAATGAAACGAGTCATCGTTATATCGACGAGCCTTCGTCATGGTTCGAACAGCGACATGCTCGCTGATAAGTTCGTAGAAGGGGCCAAAGTTGCCGGAAACGACGTTGAGAAGATCTCTCTAGTTGGCAAGGAAATCCAGTTCTGTAAGGGCTGCTTCGGCTGCCAGAAACTGGGCCGCTGCGTCATCAAGGATGACGTAAACGACATCATGGACAAGGTCCTGGAGGCCGATGTAGTCTGCTGGGCAACGCCCATTTACTACTACGAAATGAGCGGGCAGATGAAGACGCTCATCGACCGCATGAACGCCATGTATCCGCTGGATTACAAGTTCCGCGATGTGTATCTGCTTACCACAGCTGCCGATGATGAGGAAGAAACGCCCAAACGCGCAGAGATGGGATTGGGCGGATGGATTGAATGCTATCCGGAAAGCCGTCTTGCAGGCAGTCTCTTCTGCGGCGGAGTAAATGCTCCCCGCGAGATTGAAGGCAATGCCAAATTGCAGGATGCTTTTGAAATGGGTAAAGAGATTTAACTGGCTCTAACTCCACAATGGCCGAGAACTGGGAAGTATACGCCGACTGGAATCCGTGGCACGGTTGCACCAAGATTAGTCCCGGGTGCAAGTACTGCTATGTCTATAGGCAGGATGAGATGTACGGGAGCGAGGTGTCCAGCAGCGAATGCAGAAAGACCGGCAACTTCTATCTCCCCGTCAAGAGGAAGCGTGACAAATCCTGGAAGATTGAAAGCGGGAAAATTGTGTTCACGTGTTTCACTTCGGATTTCCTGCTCAAAGACGCTGACCCATGGCGGCCTGAGTGCTGGGAAATGATGAAGCGCCGGAATGACATTTGGTTCTACTTCTTCACAAAGCGCATAGACAGATTTATGGAATGCGTTCCAGAGGACTGGGGCGACGGCTATGACAATGTGATTGTTGGCTGCACTGTGGAGAACCAGGCTATGGCTGATTATCGACTTCCCATCTTTCTTTCGCTCCCCATAAAACACAAGAGTATCATTGCGTCTCCGCTTATATCGGCCATGAACTTGACTCCCTATTTGGATGAGTCGATAGAGGAAGTGTCCGTTGGTGGTGAATCAGGAGTAGATGCACGCCCTTGCAATTACGACTGGGTTCTTGCCCTCCGTGAACAGTGCATTGCCAAGGGCGTTCCTTTCCGTTTCCATCAGACGGGCGCTCATTTTATCAAGGACGGGAAAAAGTACTATGTTAGACGCTGCTATCAGCTAAGCCAGGCTCACAAGGCGAATATCGACTATAAGATTGGCAAGTACCTGGTGCCTGAGACCGTTAGATACGAATGGAAAGACAGCGACTATCACGATTAAGATTATGAGAGCCGGACTGGCGGCTCTGCCGACAGTCGGGCGGTGTGAGGCGCGGCCCGAGGGGCAGTCTGGTGGCGGCTTGCCGGCGCCAGTCTGTCCCCGGGTGAGACTTCGGCGGCGGTTTACCGACGTCGAGGTCTCATGCGCCGTGGAGCGTAAGTGGTGTTGACGTGCTCGCACGGCAACACGACTGGAGCGACCCAAGTGTAGTTATACTAATTCCGTAAGAATACCTAATTCTAAAGCCTCCTCTGCAGTCATGAACCAATCTTTCTTCTTCTGCAGGACTTCGTTCAGTTGCGCTTCGGTTACCTTCGTCTTGGACTTGATGATATTGAAGAGTATCTCATTGATACGGGATGCTTCCGCCACGGTATCCTCCATCTCCCGCAGCGTGCCGAAGGATAGGCCTGATACCTGGTGAATCATAAAGGTTGTGTTTCTATAAGCCTTGCGCACCTTGGCTCCAAGGGCGACGATGACGCCCATCGACATTATCTTCCCTGTACAGATAACCTCAATGGGTGTGTTTGATGATTCAATAACATCGTGCAGCGCCAACCCATCATAGCAGGCGCCGCCATAAGTGGAGAGGAAAAACTCTATTGGGGTAAGTTTGGCCGGCGACTGATCTTGGCCATTGTCTATGGCCCACTGCCGGCATTGTTTCAAGTATTCCTGGTCGGAGATGTTGATTTTTACGATTTCCTTGATGGCGCTTTCTACATTTGCGCTTTTGAACTCCCCAAAGAATGTGAGCACTTTTTCCTTTGGCTCAAGTTGCTTTATTTCCATACTCTTATTCTTTTTCTGGTGACAAAGGTAATCGTAGCTTCTGCAATATTCCGGCAATTTCACTTTTTCTATATTCTGCCACTTTTTTGCCGAAGATATCGCTATCTTTGTGGTCAGTTATGGCAAAGAATTATTTCAAATCTTACATCTGGCTACTGGAGACTCTCCAGAGCCGTGGGCCGCAGACGCTGGCTCAACTTAGGCAACTATGGAGGCGGAGTACGGTAAACGAGCTCGGCAGTGACCTTGCAGCGCGCACGTTCGCGAATCATATAGAAGCAATCTTCGACATCTTCGGTATCGAGATTGTCTGTGACCGCAGGGACAACACCTACAGCATCGTCAACGAAGAAGATATGGACGGCACAGGAATCCGCGCCTGGATGCTGGATGCCCTTAGCCTGAACTCCCTGCTAAATGAGAGCGCCGGCATGAAGGATCGAATCTTCTTCGAGAACGTCCCCTCCAGCCATCAGTTTCTGACCACCGTCATCCAGGCCATCCGTGACAACCGGAAGTTGAAGGTTCGCTACCAAGGCTATCGGATGGATGAAGAACGGACCTTTGAGCTGGAGCCGTACTTCATCCGGGAATTCAAGCGCCGCTGGTACCTATATGGCCACAAGGACTACGACAAGGACTACAAGCCGCACATGTACGCCCTTGACCGGATGCTGGAGGTAGAAGTCCTTCCAGATACCTTCAAACTGCCGGAAGGTTTGGATGCAAAAGCCTGGTTCCAATCACTGTATGGCGTACGCAAGTACGACGACATGAAGCCCCAGCAGGTCCTCCTGAAGGTCTACGGCAAGCAGGTCCGCTACTTCCGCTCCCTTCCGCTCCACAGCAGCCAGGAAGAGATAGAGACGCACCGAGACCACAGTATCTTCGCATATAACCTTGCTCCAGACTATGATTTCAAACAGGACATCCTCTCGTTTGGGGATACTGTAGAGGTCCTGGAGCCAGCTCAATTAAGGGAGTGCATATCGATGACGATTAATAAATTGAAAGAGCTATATGGATAATTACAAGATTCTAACGGATAAGTTGACCAGTCTTAATCAGGGGTCGTTTGTTACAGAATTAGTCTGTATCCCAACGGATGAACAACTGGATAAACTAAAGAAAGGTAGTGGTAATCCTGAAGCAGAAATGCGTCAGGTCAATTCCTCTGCAGGGTTAGCAGTTAATTATTGGCGCGCATACGAATTGTGTCATCCTAACGCTACGATTGAATTTGAGTGGAAGGAGAGGGTTCCCCTCAAATCTGGACGCCCGGCCAATGTCGATGTTGTCGTTAGAGAGGAAGGCAGGACAATCTTTATTGAATCCAAATTTCTTGAGCCATACTATTCGGGAAATGAGATACCGCGCGATTCCTATTTGGACGCAACAAAGTATTCATCCTACACGAAGGATTCTCCGAAATCATGGATTGCTTTCTTTGAAGAAGCGTCACAATTTAGCTTGTATAATGTTACTCAACTTGGGCGTCATCTTCTGGCAGTATCAAAGGATATCTGGCTATCACCAAAGGCATATGAGAATAAGCATGTCCAATTACTTAGTGTAACGTGGGAAATGCCGGACTCCTTCATTTCATTATTCCCGGATGAAATAGCTGAGGAGTTCAAGAATCGACGAATCGTCATACGTGAAGAAGCTGAAAGGAGTGAAGCATTTATTAATGGTTTCATCAAAGAGCATCTGGATTTCGCCAACTTCGAGTACAAAGCAATCAAATACAATGATATTATTGACGAGATTAAATATAGTCAGTATGTCAAACCCATAAAGAAACAGTACTTCTTATAGAAGCAAAGAGTTTCCGACATTCGTTTTCTCCGGCGCCATAGGTCATTTTCGTGATTTTTCGGCGTCGGAGATGTTTTTATTAGCATCTGCCGAATTTTTGCCGAAGGTCCGGTTATTTTTGCCGAAAAAAGTTAGATATGGCAGAAATAATCAATCAGATTCCCGGTTACGAAAAAGGTCGTGTTCAGCGCATCAACGCCACTGACGAAGTGAGCGAATCCTTCATCGTTGCCCAGATGGCAGCTGACCTCCGCAAGAAGTGGAACACCTCCGTCCTCTGCATCTCCCTGGACGGCCACAAAGAAGCTATCGAATCCCTGATTCCTCAAGAGAAGGCGGTCGGCAACGTCTATGTCCTGGACCAGAAGAATCCCGAGTTTGAAGTGGTTCTCCGCAAGGCTGAAGGAATCATCAACCGCCGCTTCGTTCGCGCCCTTATCATCAGCGGCGCAGAAAGGCTCACTACCAGAGCCTTCAAAGAGAAACCGGAGAAGGGCCGGGAATGGATCGACCATCGCCTAAACGGCCTTTCGGGAGGCGTTGGCCTACCCATCATCCTCGTGGAGGTCCACGAGGAATCAATTGAAGTACAATCCTAACAACACTCAACACAATGAAACGTTCAATTCTAATCGTGATGCTGGCCTTTGCCGGCATCCTGGGCTACGCCCAAAGCACCAACCCGCTGAACTATAGCGGTCGTATGTATGTCGAGGCCATTGAAATCTACGCTACGCCTCGATACATCTCCTATGAGGACCACGCCATCGTCTCCCAGCAGATGCGCATCCCGTCGGTTGAAATCACCAAGATTGATATGGACTTTGAGAAAGGCACCGTTACCGTCAAGGACACAGAGATGAAGATCAAGGTCAACGGCTGCAAAAGATATGAAGCCGACCACGGATGGACAGTAGTGGTTTATGTCGATCTGGTCAACGAAGGCGATAAAGGCGAACTGGTCTGGCCTGAATTCGGCAAACCCTACTTCCAGCAAATCACTAAAACCGATGATGGGGTCAAGATTGCCAGGATGATTCTCTCCCGCAAACCTTATGTGGCGGATGAAGGAGAGGCACTAATGAACCTTCTGCAGGGATTAGGAACTATGTAGCCTTCCGGCCCGGCTTGTCCGGGTCGGAGGGCGGTAAGAGGCGCGGCCCGAAGGGACAGTCTGGTGGCGGCTTGCTGACACCAGTCTGTCCCCGGGTGAGACTTCGGCGGCGGTTTACCGACGTCGAGGTCTCAAGCGCCGTGGAGCGGAAGTGGTGTTGACGTGCTCGCACGGCAACACGACTGGAGCGACCCTCAGTGAAAGAATTTCGTTTAAAACCAGTATCTTTACGGTATGAAGAAGACAATCATAGGCTCCGGCATCTACAACCTCGACACCATCGTCGTCCGCGACTATCCGGAGTGGCCGCGGCTCCGTCCGTTTACTGATAATGTGGTCCTGGAGGAAGTTGGGGGCACTTGCGGGAATGTCATGTGCATTCTATCTTGGCTGGGCTGGGATGCTATGCCTTTGGCCTGCCTTGATGATTCTCCAGAGGGTATGAAGATCACGGAGGACCTTAAACGATACGGTTGTGACTGCCGCTATGTTTCGAACACGCCAGGAGGTGGAACCACACTTCTGCGCTGTACTCATAAGAAAACGGCTGAGGGAAAGCACGTTATGAGTGTAAGAGCTGGCTCTCCCGGTGGTAGCAGGTTCCCGAAACGGCATTTCTTGAGGGCTAGAGACGAAGCACCAGCATTCCTTGAGATGCTCGAGGAAGCTCCTGCCGTGTTCTTCTTCGATGATCCGGCTGCTGGCAATAGGCTTATTGCTAAAGTGCTGCATGAACGTGGCTCGCTCGTCTACTTCGAGCCTTCTAAGGTGGTCACCAACGCCGATCTGGAGGCTATAGCAATCAGCGATATCATCAAGTTCTCGGACGAGAATGTTCCGGATGTTTCTTTCGTGAACGCCTACAAGGACAAGGTCTTTATCCAGTCTATGGGCGCCAAAGGTGCCAGATTCAAGTTCAAAGGGGAGCCTTGGGTGATGATAGAGGATGCTACTAATGAATCAGTTGTGGATACTGAAGGCGCCGGTGACTGGCTCTCTTCTGAGTTTATCAATGCTATCATTGGTGCTGGGAAAGACTTCACCTATGAGGATGTCCGGAATGCATTGCTCACTGCAATGGGCTGGGCTGGAGTAAGCGTGCGGTATATGGGGAGTAAGGGCCTTATACGCGAGGGCTAACCTGCAACATCAGGCTTGAGATTTGCATCTATCTGGCTAAATAATACTCATTTGTCATGAAACCGAAGAAGAAACAGAAGAAGCTGCGGATTACCGAGGCGGACTTTATGCTCGCCAACCGCAGGGCGGCAAGACTCGAAGAGATTGCCGAGCACGGGAGGCCGGTTTCAATGAGAACGGCGCTCCACAAGTCAAAGAAGGTCTATGACCGCAAGCGTCTGAAGAAGGCAGGCATCAATTCCGATGACCTGCCTTCTCTGCATAAATAGCATAGGTTAGTCAATTTGTAGTTGAGGCTGGCAAATCCAGTCATTTTGTAGTCGGATGTTAGTCAAAATGTAGTTGGCGGTTAGTCAATCTGTAGGCGGATGGGGCGCAGAATTAGTCATTATGTAGTCGCAAGTGGGAGAATGGGACGCGTAAGGGTTTGTCCGACAAATCGTTGTGGGACTCATTGGCAGGCCTACAAATAGAATCTATAATTGAATACAAAGAATCTACAAGCGCCGGGCTGAAAAAGAAAAGGACCTATTCGCCGATGTCTTGATAACGGACGGACCAGTCGGAGAGCCAGGCATCGAGGGCTGAGCGCAGGTACTGGTCCCGGTTCCGAATCTCCCGGTGCTCTGACATATAGGAGACCAGTTCGGTTAGCTTGTTCATAAAGGGTTTAAGATCCTCCGTTTCTACGCTGTCAAAGATAGCCGTGAAGGCGTGAAATCCGATACCCGACTTGGTTAATAATCTGAAACAGAATTCATAAGCATCTTTTTTGATGCGATTCTCCTCTTCGGGGGCCAGTTTGACCTTGATTTTGAAGGCTAGGACTGGTCCCTCTTTTCGTCTGTAGAGACGATATAAGAACCAGATAGGAAATCGCGTGCACAGCTCCGTCATCGACGGGTTGAGGACGCGCCCTGTGATATTGCAATAACGGTCATAGCTGGGACCCAACTGGAGAATCTTCCTAAGGTTATCCAGCGAGATTACGAACCCGCCGCGATTGCGCCAGGAGCAGATGAGCCAGTATAGCCGAACCGTATATTTGTTGCTGATTGTCAGCGCCTTTGAGTGGGAGTAATGGCTATATCCCTCTTCCGTCAACAGTAATCTGCCTATCATTGGATTCATCAGGAAGATACGCACACTCTTCGCGTAAGCAGGAAATTCATAGCCGGCAATTAATCCGGGGAATGTATCCAGGTAGTAATGGGATATGCGGGGGAAAACTATCCTGGTTGAGCATAGTTCATCCAGACAGGAGCGGAGCCTGCCACCATTATTCAACCCCATATGGAAATCGGGAACGGGTATCTCCAAAACACGGGTATTGTAGAATCGGGTATGGGTCGCAACCGGTGGAAGGAGCGAATCGGGTATGCGTCCTTTTCCTACGGTGCGTCCTACCTTGAATCGAATGGCAGTCTGAAGGTGTTTGATGATAGCCATCAAAATGCGTAAATGATTGATTTTCAAGTCCGCCTCAATATATGCGACACTGTTGGTCTGGTACAGTTCATCTGTCTGACCAGGCCTTGAAGACGCTCCGTTAAGTGTATTTTTTGTGTCGCAATTTTGCACTTTCGTATCGTGTTGCTCGCCACAAATGTATGAAAAGATTTGCATTTCCAAAAAATTCATCCTTACTTTGCGGTAAGTTCTACAACACAAAGGAACGCATAACAATACGAAATGAAAGTAAAAATCGCACATATCGGATTGACAATCCTTACTTCGCTACTCTTTATAACCACGGCTTCAGCGCAGCGGACGCAGTCTGGCCAACCTTCGCTCCGAGTATCTTCGCTCTATAACGGCCTGTTCGTGGGCGCTGAAGCTTTCTATGAACAATACACTCTTTCCGGGTACTGGCAAACCGGTGTGTCCGGAAATCTCTATAAGGCAAAACTTTCTTCCGGCGACACCCTGGACTATCTTCATGTAATAGCTGAAGGCGGATTCCTTTTCCGTCTGGCAGGTACGCGTAGCCGTAGCCTTAACCTATATGCTGGCGGTGGTGCACTCGCGGGTGTGGAGATGTTGGATCCGTTCAACTCCCTCCCCGAGCATATTGCCCTTTCCCAGAAGCAGACCGCTTTTATATATGGCGTGTACGCGCAGGGCGTGCTTGAATGGTTTGTTGCCCGGAAGTTTGCCATTCTGCTGCAGGCATCTTCTCCGATAACTTTCGGCTCCGGCATCCGCATAGTAAACGGAAACGTCGGCATCGGTTTGAAACTAAATCTATAACTAACGATATCATGGAAGCATTAACCAAATGGATTGGAAGCAAAGTGAAGTTCCTGGACGGGATACTTCCGCTGGTCCCCGGCGATTTCGCCCGCTATTATGAGCCCTTTGTCGGCGGCGGCAGCCTGTTTCTGGGCATGCACGACTGCGAACGGTTCTTTATCAACGACGATTGTTCCGAACTGATGGAGTTGTATCGAGAAGCCGCACGGCCCACCAGGATGTTCCTGTCTCACATCAAAGACATCAGTACTGCGTGGCGCAACATGGCCACTGTTTACCAGAATAAGAAAGAGTCGCTGGTGGCGCTCTACAAAGATTTCCCGGAGGGGAAAGACTTCTATTATCTGGATTATATCGAGGCGGCCAATGCGGCGTTGAGGAAGATATCCTACGATGAGATATTTCCCCAGCACTACACAGGCCCGGATGCTTTCGAAATGGAAAAGCGCTATAATTTCACGCAAATGAAATCCCGTTCAAAGGAACGTGGATTCCGCACGCAGGAGCAACTGGAGGAATACATTCTCACCTCGCTCAAGATGTCCTTGTACTCCTATTTCACAGAGCTTTACAATAGCAAAGAGGAAGTGTCTCAAGGACTCAAGCGGGCGCTGCTGATGTTCCTTCTCTATTTCTCGACAAATGGCCAGTTTACTTATGACCGTCAGGGCGAATTCCGACCTGTCTATGCGGGCGTAGGACATAATCTGAAATCCATCGACTCAAAGCTGTCCCAGTTCAAGAGCCCGGAATTCCTTTCCCGGATGGAGAAAACAGAAATCCACAATCTGGATTTCCGCGACTTCTTCAGGAGGCGCCATCCGCAGGCGGGAGACTTTCTTATGGTGGATCCACCTCTGGGAGACATGTGCAAGAAAGTGGGCAATAAGATCTTCTCCGAGCAGGATTTGACGGACCTTCTTATTCAGTTGAAACGAAGCAAGGCAAAGTGGATGCTGCTGGTCAAGCAGGCCGATATTGTCAGACCTATCGCCGAATTCTCCGAAAACTACTTTGTGACCTTCGTCGGTCCCCATCAGGAACTTGCCGTGATTACCAATTACGATACAGAAAAACTTTAGGAGCAAGCCCGCCCGAAACATAGGCTGTCTGTGCGAAGGGACGAGGCTGACAGATGACAGCCTTGCCAGGGCGGGCACTCCTTTTTGATAACGATTAATCTGCTGAATATGAAAAAGTTTATTGTTCTATTATCCATTCTGCTATTTAGTGCAGTAGCCAATGCTCAGACCTGGGCGGTAGCCTTGAACCTCGGCGACGCCCTCGAGCTGGGAACCATCGGCATCGAAGGTTCTGCGGCCGTGGCGCAGCACTGGAGCATACACGCAGGGGCAAAAGTAAACCCCTGGACCTTCGCGAAGCACGATACCTGGAACGGGCTGTTCAGTGAACCTGACCCTGACCAGAAACAGGACCGGAAGCAATCCTATGGCATCGGCGCACGCTGGTGGCCGTGGAATGTGTATTCCGGATGGTGGGTCGGATGCAAGGCTCAATATCAGGAGTACAACCGTGGCGGCATCCTCACAAAGACAGCGGAGGAAGGTGACGCATTCGGAGCAGCCCTTTCCGGAGGTTATTCCCTGATGCTTAAGGAGCATTTCAACCTGGACTTCGGTCTGGGCGTCTGGGGCGGCTGGACCAAGTACCGGCAATTTGAGTATCCGGAGAATGGAAAGCTCATTGCTGAAGGGAACAAATGGTTCTTCCTGCCCAATGAGGTAATCATTTCACTCGTTTATATCTTCTAAAACGTAAATACATATGAGACAATTAATTATAGCTACGGCGGCAGCCGTGGCGGCGCTAGCCCTGGCTTCTTGCGACCCAAAACCGCTGGTCGTACAGGACACCCGGGAGCTAAAAAGCGCCACCCTCAAAGTCAATAATGACAACTCCACATGGAATGCCGGAGAGAGCCGATTCTTCACTGTGGAATTCGCGCCCGACAACGCCATCATTACCGATATCCGTCTGGAACAGAACATCGAAGGGATGGTGGAGATTGAACACTGCGAGCGGCCCGATTTATTCCGCGTCATGGCACGCAAGGCCGGACGCGTGAAGCTGACGGCAACGGTCACCGACCAGAACGGCATCACGGCCTCCGATGAGCTGACCTTCAACATCACCGGAAACTACCAGCCAAAGATGGTCATCCGTCTTCGCAAAGAAGGCGACCCCACCAATGGCAAAGCGTTTCCCAAGGTGATGGTCTGCGACGCCGGACAGGAGTTCCAGATTGCCACTTTGAGCGACAATGCCAATGTGAAGTTCAGGATTACCCACACCGACCCGGAGACCGTTTCCATCGAGGAATCTTCTCCTTCCGTCTGGACGCTCAAGGCGCTGGCACCGGGCAACACCAAAGTCACTGTGACAATGATTGACCAGTTCGGCGACAAGCGCGAGAAGACCTATGAGGTATATGTCTATGGCTATGCCTCCTTCGAGACGCGGCTCGACTTCTCTACCTTGATGCTCGGGCTGAAGGTCACCGACTGCTGCAACACCAGCTCCGGCTGTATGCTCGATGTGGACGGGTATTTCTACGGATGGCCGGAGAGCTATCCGAATATGCGCAAAAGCCTGATGATGAACTGCCTGAAGGACTATATCGAAGTCTATGAAGGGGCCGACTATCCGGAGCTCGTGGATGAGCAGTACGTCATCGAGGAATTCGTCGATTACCCGCCCTATAACGGGAAATACTACGAGGCGCACTCGCTGGCCGTCAAGTTCACTTTTGAGTTTGATAATCCCTACATCATCGTGGTGGATGTCGTGGCAAAGCAGCCCGAAGACAGGGACTTTACCATCCGTCCAAGCTTCGTCCAGAATGGGCTGGAAGAGAATGAGGAGGTGGAAGATGACGAGGCCGAAGAGATAGATTTTGACACCGTCACCGTCGATGGCTGGAGCAACGCGAACGAAGTGGTAATACCGCTATGATGGATCCGGACAAATACCTCAAGGACCCTGATGTGTGGAAAGTTGAACATCCCTGCAAAGGCATCTGGTTCATCCGTTATGATGACGGTTCTGTGACTGTAAAGGACGATGACGGGAACACCATTCAGACCCCACTGCACCGGTTCGATGTAGTCCAGGAGCTCAAGTTCCTGGGAACATACAAAGGCTTTCACCACTTCGCCTATAAAGCTTGCGAATATGGTAGCCGGAACCATCCCGAGTACGGCATCTTCGATAGCCGTGGCCACCGGAAACTATTCAAAGACCCGAGGTTGATGGGGCTGGATTCCGTTGACAAGATTGCCGCCGAATTCGAAAAGATCGTGAAAGCAGCACAAGACAAAAACAATCCCCGAAGGGAAGATTCCATGCTCTGGGACCTTGACAAGAAAGTAAATCTGGGAATAAGAAGATGAAACACGAATACACCAAAGACGAAATAACGGCCATATTCCTGGGATGCGGAACCATGCTTCACATCTTGGAATGGATCCTTATTGTGATACTACTGGTAAGTTGCAGCGGTCCTTCCAAATTGGAAACCGTTCAGCGCCAGCATCTGGCCGCCGAAATCGGTCTTGTTCAGGAAAAACGGCTGCCAACCACTGAAGTCTACGAACTGGCCCGGCCGGATACGATTGTCGTCCATGACGATGATGGCCGGGAAATGATTCTAATGAAGGCCATCAAGGATGAAAACGGCGAAATGGTGGCGACGGATGTCATTAATGCCGCAGTCGTGGAGGCCCGCTTCCGCAATGTGGCTGAGCGACATGGAAAGGTGGACATCGAATTCCAGATCCGCGTCCCCAAGGAGATGCAGGATGATGCCTGGCAGCTCAGGTTCTATCCCCGGATGTACATTCTGGAGGATACTTTAAAACTGGACCAGATTGTAATTACCGGGGCCAAATACCGCAAGGCGCAGCTTCGCGGCTATCAGCAGTATGAGAAATTCCTCTCAAGCATAGTGACAGACAGCACCCGCTTTATCAATATGCGCCTGCTGGAGCTGTTTATCCAGCGGAACATCCCTGACCTATATGCCTTCAAGACAGATAGCACCTTCGTTAGTGATGCTCAATTCCAGAGTGTTTATGGAGTAACTGAACAAGACGCCATAGATCACTACACCAACACGATATCCAAACGCCTCAATGCCCGTCGTGCGGCACGAAGAGACGAGATGTACCAGCGGTACGTCCGCGTGCCCATCGTTAACGAGGGCGTGAGGCTTGATACCGTGATTGTGGCGGCCAACGGCGATTTCATCTACAACTACATCCAGACCATCCACACCCGGCCGAAGCTCCGCAAAGTGGATGTGGTGCTGACCGGCGACATCTTCGAACAGGACAAGCGTCTGTATGAAATCCCTGAAACGGAACCGCTGACCTACTACATCAGCAGCCTCTCTGCCTTTGTGGACAGCACCCCGCGCTATAAGAAGAAGATTATCAGCCGCAGGGTCCAGGCCAACACCGCCTGCTACATCGACTTCGAGCAAGGCTCGGCCGAGATAATCGAGGATCTGAGTCACAACCGAGAAGAGATGGGCCGAATCAAGGGCAACCTGGGCAGCCTGATTGAGAACCGCGAGTTCGATCTGGACAGCATCGTGGTTACGGCCAGCTGCTCGCCGGAAGGAACGGTGGCGTTCAATACCAAGTTATCACAACGCCGCTCAGAATCCGTCAGCCGTTACTTCAGCGACTTCATCAAGGCCTACTGCGACTCTCTCCGGGAAGAAAACATGGAGCATATCTACTTCGACGGTGTCCGTGAGGAAGACATCCCCGGATTCCAGACAACCGACATCAAGTTCATCTCCCGGAACAATCCGGAGAACTGGCGGATGCTGGACGTGCTGGTGGAGCAGAGCGAAGTCCTGACCGAAAACGAGAAACTGATTTACAAAGACATACGCGAGATAGAGAATCCCGACCTGCGTGAAGAATCGCTCTCCTGGCAGGATTTCTATCCGCACCTGCGCGAAGTCCTCTACCCAAGGCTTCGCACCGTCAAGTTCGACTTCCACCTTCACCGGAAAGGAATGGTGAAAGACACCATCCAAACTACCGTGCTTGATGAAGAGTACATGGCAGGCGTGCAGGCCATCCGTGACCGGGACTATGAGACAGCCATTCCGCTGCTCCGTCCCTACCAGGACTACAACGCCGCCATAGCTTTTACGGCAATGGACTATAACGCATCGGCACTCCAGATTCTGGAAGCGCTGCCGGAGACGGACCAAGTCAACTACTTGCTCGCCGTTATCTACAGCCGCCAGGGGCGGGACAAAGACGCCGTTGAGCACTATCTGAAAGCCTGCAGGCAGACTCCTGCCTATTGGCACCGGGGCAACCTGGACCCGGAAATTTCCGAACTGATTAAAAGGTACAACCTTACAAACAATTAATTACAAACCCCTTAAACCAAAAACAAAGTTATGCGTAAAATTGCATTTCTCGCGGCCGTTGCCGCAACCCTCTGCACCGTCGCGTGCAACAAAGAACTCACCACTGCTAAAGTGGAAACACCCTCCGAGGCGGTCCAACTGGCCGACCTGACTCTCTCCATCGTTGGCAACGCTCCGGCAACCAAGTCTGCCGCCGCCGATTTCGACGACGATCACAGCGAAGTCTCGAACGTCCAATTCTTCGTCTTTGACGGCGAGGTACTGGATGCCTACAAGAAGATCGGCAGCGCCACTTCCACCACGATGACCGTCAAGGCCGGCGACAAGACTGTCTGGGCCGTCGTAAATGCTCCTGACATCAGCAATGTCACCACCCTCACCCAGCTCAAGGCCGTCAGCAGCACCCTGCTCAACAACGCCAGCAACTTCGTGATGGTGGGCTCCGACACTGCAACCGTCCCCAGCGAAGACCCCATCGAAATTGAGGTCAAGCGCATCGCTTCCCGCGTGGTGGTCAAGAAAGTCACTGCAGCCTTCTCCAACCCTGCCTATGCTTCCATGAGTTGCAAGTTGGTGAAGATGTTCCTCATCAACGCCCCCGGCGACATCAATCTGGAGTTGACCAGTGCTCCTACCACCTGGTACGCCAAGCGTGCCTACGAAGCCGTTACCGGTCTGACCGATCATCTCTCCACCAGCGGCTCCAACTACGAGCTGAACACTTCTGCCTTCGAGGCCGAATGCCGCCACTACTGCTATCCCAACCCGACCGTTGCGGATTCTCAGTCCACTACCTGGAGTGCCCGTCATACCAGAATGGTCATTGAGGTGCTCCTTGGCAGCGAGACCTTCTACTATCCCATCACCCTGCCCGTCCTTGAGCCTGGCAAGTCCTATGAGATTGAGAACCTGACCATCACCAGAAAGGGCTCCAACAACCCCGACCAGCCCATTTCCCTGGCTGACGCAACCTTTGAAATCAGCGTGAAGAACTGGACTGTCGTCCCAGTTACCGAAGGAATCACCATCTAAGCGACGCTAGGTCGTGATTTGATACTTTTCATAATGTTGGTGGGGCCGGTGGACCATCCGTGAGAATCCGGCCCCTTTTTCAAATCCATTTTTACTATGCGAAGAATACTGACACTTCTGCTGCCCTTGGCCCTGATGCTGCCTGTCTCCTGCAGCAAGGATATAAGCCCGCAGCAAACCGAGAACCCAGGAGACGAAGAGCATACGCTTACCGTTCTGATTCGCACGTCCAGCCCGAAGACGAAGGCTTACAATACCTCCGATTTGACGTTGACTGACGGCGTGCAGCGTCTGGATTTGTATATCTTCCATCAGACGGCAACCGATGATGACAGGCATGTCACCATTGCCCCCGATGAGAGCGGGACCACGGAGTTCAAGATCAAGGAAAAGAGAGGAGAACGCGTGGGCATCATAGCCTTTGCGAATCTGGACGCAGATACTGCTGCCTTACTGGAAGGCCATTCACTGGATGACTTTGATGATGACTACAATATGCCATGTCCTATCGTCTGGACGGCCAATAACTTTGATTTCGACCGCATTCCGATGGTTGGCGCCCGTGATGCATACTTCACTGGCGACAGCACGGTGGAAATTGAGCTTCGACGCCTGATGTGGCGCATCGATATCGGCAGTATTGTCTATGACCCGGAGGACGAAAGCCTGAAAGGGAAAGAGGTATATGTGAAGAATATCGCTATTACCAACATCGGTAACCATTTCAACCCCACCAAGTCCAACTCCATCGGTCATTTCTATACCTGGTATCTCTTCTTCGGGAACGGCGAATATACCGGCAGCTCCACCGGAGCCTTCGGCGGCATTGATGACGGTTTCCGCTTCTATACCAATGCCCCGAAAAACTGGTCCCAAGCTGGTACTTGGAATCCCGGAGGCCCGGGAATCCTCAATCAGGATTATCCCAGAACGGTCAACAACAACTGGAAAGTCGCAAAGGGTGTCTTGAATATCGATGCCACCGGGAAATATCTTACCGCCACCTGCCACACTTACGACATTGCCAACGGAGAAGGACATTTGGCCACGGCTGGCGTAACCACTGCCCAATCGCTGACCGTTGGAAAGAGCCTGTACGGTTTTATGGGACGCGGCTGCTTCAGCGTCTATAGTGCCGTGAGTACCTATAATGACCAGGTACAGTATCCCAAGCTGGTTATCGAGCTGGTCATAAACGGCGTCTCCAAATTCTATCCTGTGTGCATCACCTATCCGCAGCCCAATACCGTTTATCAGGTTGAGAAAGTCACCATCAAGGGTGAAGGGTCGGATTATTCCAACTTCATCGAGCAGAAGTTTTATGCTACTTATTCCATCTCCGTCAAGGATTGGGAAGAGCTGGAGGTGAATAATATCGACGTAGGCGTTGACCCCGTTACCGGTCAGCCCGTAGGTGGTCAACAAAGCTAAAAACGACTGAATATGAAAAGAATACTATATATAGCAACAGTGCTGGCGGCCGGATTGCTGACAGCCTGCAACAAGGACTGGACTCCCGAATCCGGACTGGACCAGACGGATGAAATAACCGTCCGCTTCTCTAAGGCCCCGATGCATACGCTCCGCACCAAGGCGGATTCCATCGACGCGAACGAAGAGGACGATACCATCGACCGGCTGGACGTGTACGTCTACGACAACAAGGACACCGTGCTGGTAAATCATCATGTCTTCACCGACGCTTCCGGCGTGGACCTTTCCAGCATTGATGTCAAATACTACGACGTCTCCGGAACCACGCTGTACTTCTTTGCGCTGGCCAATCTGGACGAAGCTACCGCCAATTATCTGGCCGGGCTGAGCCGCACGCGCATCTGCACCTATTACGGAGGCCTGATTCCCTTGGAAGCAGGCAACTTCAGGGCGCATAAGCCCATAATGGGCGGGGCTGTCACCGGCTCTCTTGGAAAGAGTTCCTATAGTTACAGCGATACCGGTAACCGTGAGCTTACGCTGGTGCTCTACCGGTATCTGGCGCGTTTCGAGATTGAGAAGATTACCGCCGACTTTTCCAGCACCGAACTGATGAATTCCGATGTCATTGTAAAGGGCATCGTATGGACCAATGTGGCGAATGCCCTGCGGCCGCTGATGTACTTCCCCGGCTCGAACTATACGGAAAGTCCCGGCCCTGTCTGGGGTAGCAGATCGACTTACTACTCCAATACAGAATTTGGCAATCTGGAATATGCTGACGGCTATCACTATTACCAGGCCAACGAGAATCACCACGGCTGGGTAAGCCTGCAGGAGAACTACAATTTGTCCGGATGGGGTGCTACGGGCGCTTTGGCGGCCGATTTCCCCTACATCTACAACAATAATTATCAGCTCGCCAAGGGCGTCATCAACGTGGATGCACCGGGCTATATGGCCACGGCGACCAGTCACTTTTTCACCGGGGAGGAAGGCCGGGTATGCTCTTCCACTAACTCTTCCCAGTCGCATGTGTTCAATGCAAACAAGGTGTTCTATATCTATCCCATCGGCCGCAATAGCTACGGCTCATACATGTGTACCGAGTTCGGAAGTCAGGATGACACGATCAAGATGGTCATCGTGGTTGAAATCAATGGCGAGACATACTACTACCCCTATCGGGTAATGTACGTGCAGCCAAATTCCATCTACAAAGTCCACAATATCACCTTGAAGGGCTTGGGCAGCGAGTATTCCAACTTCTATCTGAAGAAATACAGTGCATCCCTCAGCGCCATCGAAATTAACGGCTGGAATGAACTGGAAGTGGATAATATCGACATGGGATACAAGGACTACGGCGGAACTGAAATCTATTAGGCCTATGTTACGAGAAACAATCAGATACCTGATCCTGCCGGTGCTGGTTGCACTGGCAGGTTGCGAGCCCGAACCCTTGCCGACCACTTTCGAGATAGAGAGCACTGGCCAGGAGGTCGTGAACTTCGACTTCGGGGTAATGGGTTATGACAGTCCAACCACCAAAGCATACGCATCCGATGTGGAAGACGGTCTTGTGGACCGGATTGACATCTATATGTACGACAGCAATGGCTGGATTTACGGTCATAAGGTCATTGGCGAGTACGGTGGAGACCCTCTGGACCTGAGTGAAATCAGTTTTCAGGATTCCGACGGGAATGGTGTTGTCCGCACATACCTGATTATGGCTAATCTGGATCCCGACAGCGCTCAGTATGTGGGGTATCTGGACAAGGTGGACATGAACCGCTATCCGGAGACTTACATTCCCTGGAGCGCCGGCAACTGCCGGGTGAATTACCCGCTGATGGGCGCCACGGCAAGAGTGACCTTCGGTACCACAAAAACCATCAGTGTGAGCCTGATGCGATATATGTCCAAGTTTCAGATAGGGACCGTGACTGCACAGTTCTGGGGTACGCCTGACCAGTACAGGAACGTCTATCTGCAGAATATCGTATTTGCCAATGGCTGGGATATCGTCCGCATCTGCCAGTCCAAACCGCAGAACTTCACGGGCGACCCCAGCGACATCTTCGGCCCCAGGGGCTGGTCCAGCTACGCATTCGGAGGCGCTACGACACACTACTTCATGGCCAACTATTTCCTGGATCAGGACGAATGGAGCACATACAATAAAACCTATGCCGACATGCACGGGACTTACAACCAAGGCACCTGGGGTGGCAAAGGAAAGCTCAAGCAGGACTACAACTACCTGTACAATGACAACTGGATGCAACCCAAGCACACCATCAACCTGACGGCGCCGGCATCCCTCGTAGCGCTCTCGCAACAGAGCTGGGACTCTAACGCTTATTTGCCACAAAACAGCGGAAAGCTATGCGATGAGTATGACGGTTCACTTGGGCCGTTCAGCGTGAACCGGGCTTTCTACACCCTGCCAACCAAGTTTAACGCCTGGTTCTCTGAGCCTACCTATGGCGACGAATCTCAGAACAGCGAACTGCGCTTGGTACTGGCCGTGAAGATCAACGGTACGCTATACTTCTATTCCAAGATGATTACCGGCCTGAACCCGAATATGTGTTATAAGATTAATAACATCACCCTTGCCGGGGAACCGTCCGAGTATCCGAACACGTGGATAAGAGGCGGTCAGGTTACAAAGGCGGCATCGAATGAAGAACAATGGCGCGTCCACGGAAACGTAGCCGAAATAGACAATATGGTGCTATGAAAAGGAGATTATTGATGGGAATACTGGGGCTGGCGGCCCTGGTTTCCTGCTCGGTCAAAGAAGACCGTAGCGACTGCCCGTGCTGGATTACGGTTATAGCCAATGAATCCACTTCCCTAAGCGCCTGGTTCGGTAATCAAAAGATTCTTGACAACCATCGTGGCGGTCTGGAAGACCATACGGTTCCAAGAGGAATCGTCGACTTGGTGGCCAGTAATGGCATTTTTACTGTGCCGGAGGGAGAACAGATGGGAGAACTCTTCGCCCAGCTTCAGCACCTGAACACGAACGGAGAAACAGCTCTTACCGGAATCGAACTGCAAAAACAGTTCGCCACGGTATATCTGGACTTTAAGGATGAAGATGACGGCCGTACCGGCTATGACATTCAGATTAATGGCAACTATGTCGGCGCGGATATCCGCACACTGTCACCTGTGGAGGGAATCTTCAGATGCATACCGGAAGAAGCTCTAGAAAGGGGCTATATGTTCCGCGTGCCGCGCCAGAAAGACGATTCTCTGAGCGCCGTGCTTTCCTACAACGGAAAGGATGTAGAGACCATCCCCGTTGGTGAACTTATCCGCAAAGCCGGATTTGACTGGACCAGGCAAAGCCTTGGCGATGTCAGTATCCTAGCTGACCTGCCCGCACACACCTTTACCATCACCATCATGGAATGGGAAGGTCCTGTGACATTTGAGATTACAATCTAAGCAAACCTAAACCCCTAAAGATTTTTTCATAAGGTTTTTAAAAGTTAAACATTAAACGGGAGAGCGGATGCCTGTGAAGGTCTCCGTTTTCTTTTTTGTTTCAGTAAAACCCGGGCCCGGGCGTAGTGTCATTTATTCGGCCTCACGAATGGCCTGATCCAGTTCATCGGGGACTTTGATGCCCGCACTTGCGAGCAGGTCGGACACGAAGTCCCAATCTTTGCCGGGGCTGCAGACGGAGGCGATATCGATGGATATGCCAACGAGTTCCGCCTCGCATCTTTGAAGTACCTCAGCACTGTCGCGGCAATCTGTCGTTGCCAGTGTTTCAATCTGGTTCATCACCTCGTGGAGGTGCCGAAGGATGGTGATTCCATTGCCAGGGATCTTTGCAAATCTGTTGTTTTGCTTTTCCATTTTGAAAAGAATTAAGAGTTGTTAATAATCCCGTCGACGGTTGGAGTAATGTTACAAGCTGCTTGTATATTGTCATCCGGTGAGGATAGAATCTATTGGTGTGTTCATACTATCACAAGTGTTGGAGTTATGTGGTTTGCGCAAAGCTCAAAGAGCCGGTATACATCACTGCAGACCGGCTCTCACAACTCTGATCTGCAAATGATCAACAGACGCTTTAACAGATTTGCGTTTCAAGGTACAAAGTTATATCCCATAGCTGACACGTTTTGTCAGTTGCCCGGAAACTTGCGAAAAGGCGCTGCAAGTGCCGACAATTCAGTGATTTATGTTTAGCTGATTGGTGGAATCAAAGAAATTTCGTAATTTTGCCATGCAATAAGCAAAGACACACATACAGTGTAGACATACACAAGCGTTTTGCGCTTTTGAACCGGTAATTACGATCCCAGCAAGATTTTTTAACAGTCCAGGTTCAAGGGTGGTGAAACGCCTGCATCCACCACTTGGTGGCAGGCGCTATCACCAATCTTACTTCGTGGACTGGTTCTTGCTGGGATCATACCGGGGGAAGATTGGGAGCTTGCCACCAAGTTTTATTTTCTTCTCCCAAAAGCCGACGCGGAAGACGACAGGTTACCCGAAATCCATTGCCAGGGATCTCGATAATCTGCAGATGGCAGGCCACCGCGGGACCTGCCATCGTTTGTAAAACGAAGAAATGCTCTAGGAAATCTCCTTTTTCAAGAATGCTGTAACCATATCCAGCCCATATTCTGAACTGGATGTCGGGCATACAGATACCAGTTCCCAGCCTTCTTTGCCGAGCTTCTGAATCTGCTTCATCATATCATCAACCCCCGATGGGAGTGAGCAACTGAGATGCTTGTAGTCGTATTTCTTCATGGGACAAAAGTGCAAAACACTATTGAACTTCGGTTGTATACAATAGCCCATCGGGTATATTCTGCATCTGAATTGGGAAGTCTACATTGTATGGTTGTGTATACAAAACTCCGTTAGGCCACCAGCCATTTGACCAGCCTCCGTCGGGCCGAATGGCAACTGTGTGACCATTACCCGGATCAAGTACAAGTTCCCGAGCATGCTGCATACGAGCAATCGCGGAAGGGCCAATAGACGTGCAAGTTATCTTTGACGGAGCAAGAGACAACACCGTAGAGAAGCAGTCGATAGCAACTTGAGCCCTTTTTGCAGGGTTCTCAATATCTTGGTTAATATAAATGGGCGATTGATGATTATAGTTGTCAAGTACTTGGATGTCAACGGCGTCAATAATGATACCCATATCTTTTGCAAGATTATGGACAAAATGAGCAAATAGCATTATATCCATCTTGCTGGCCATATATCGATCCGTGTAGCTTATGGCGACCTTCTGACCTGGATTAAGAACGGATGATAGCAGACTCCAACTTTGAGGGCTCTTTTGCTGGAATGCCTTTTTGTATTCGTCATATAAGCTGAAGACAGTGATCATCCTATTCTTCAAGCGGATGGCCGTGGTTTTCTCTGACATGAGAATACTATCCAATTTCTGGAAGGAAACGCTTTGCCCACCGAGAATAGATTGTTCTACTATATTGTCAATCGTATAGAGATCGCCACCCGTGCCCCAGAGAGAGCTTCTTTCATTTGAGGTTACAGAAGACCCAAAGATAAGGGTGTTCGTCCCAGTATTCTTTTTGACAAGAGCAAGAGGCGTGTAAGCAAGGTTGTTATAGATGGCTAAATCCGACAAGCCGTTTCTATTACATATTTGAGATAAAACTTTTGCATTGTCTTTTTTATTGTAATCAACGTCCTGACTAATAGCCATCTTCACAATAGAGCCATTCCCGCGTATGCTTGAGAGAATATCCTCATTCCAGACTGTATCCCAATTTTGAGCGTCCCCGGAGAAGAAGAATACACACTCATTAATATCAGCAGATGCGAAAGCACTGGCAAAAATGGCAGATATATTAAAGGGTTGAGGAGATATCTGGGCTCCGGGGGCAAACAGTGAACTGATTGCCGCAGGGACAGATACTTTTGCTTTCTCATACATGCTTATCCATTGGAGGACCTTATTCTTGTCCAACCATTCCTCATGCCACTGAGTATTATGGTCAATCAAGCATTGAGGACATGCTTTAGAGCAACTGCACCCATTTAGCTGATTCTTAATGATACCAAATAGTCGGTCCAGCATCATGGATGCCTTCCTGGCATAACCCGCCCCGCCTTTCGCTTTGTCAAAGATGAATATTGACGTAAAGTCTTGATACTTCTTATAACCAAAAGAGATCTCATCATTCTTGATACCAAGCGCACTGGCAATAGCATTAACGAGGGCTACTCCCATTGTGAACATCAATGAGTCATCAGAGACCAAGACACCTTTACTGTCCCTAAGTCTTAACTCAAAGAACTCAGTCATAAAGTGTCCGCCTATCATAACGTTACGGTAGGGATTTACACCTCCCGGACAATAGCTGGTAGCATTCTCATCCAAGATATCAAAGTGATCCTGAATGCTACTTGGCACATTGCCGCCATTAGTGAATTCAGGTACGGCCTTACCGCACTCTCTACAGATACAATACCCGAGGCCCGCCCCAACGTTATAATAGAAGATGGACGCCAAATCCTCGCTTTGGCGAATTTCTGCCAATGCGTTAGGCGTCGTATTCTCCCAGTCCTTGGTGTTCAGCAAAGTGGCTTCTACCTGAGAAAGACGATTGGTGTCAACTGTTCGAGATTCTGTATCATGCAAATTGCATTGGAATCCAGCAGGCTCAATCATTTGAGTGCTAAGGCCGCCGAATAATCCCTCTAATGCAGTTGAACATGACGGGCATGTGGTTGAATGAAGATCTTGATAGATTTTGTGACAAGTGGGACACTTGCTAATCTCCTTCATGCTCTGTGGCCTAAAGATTGAGTTCTTATCTATGCCGGCAACTGTATAGCATTTACAATCGAGCACAATCTGTCTCCCGGGTGCGTATTCAGCAAGTGCTCTGTAAAGAGGGAGCTTGGTACGGCTTACATTCTTTACGTATGTGCTGGATGCATCAGGGAGATTTAATTCCACGATATCATTAGGGATGCTCTCGCTAGGAATATATCCCTTTTCAGACAGATATGCTACGAGTTTCTGGTGTTGAATACTATTGAGTTTGGCAGCGCACATATTCTGATAGGCTTGTGTGATGCCAGACTTGGTTGATTCATTTGTCCAGAACAAGCATTCAGCATCATAATCCGCCCAAATGAGTCGAAGCAACTTTTCTGCTTCTAATATTAGGGATGGTTCTGAAGCATATCTTAAAATAGTCCCATTAGAGATACTCTTAACCCTATCATGTATGGCTTGGTTTGCAGGGGTTACAACGGACCAAGCAAGTAACTGCTGCAAATAATTCTGAGCAGACATAGGGATTGTTGCGTCGTGAACCAGGAAGGAACTAATATCCTCCAGAATGTTTGCTCCGCCTATTTGTCTGATGAAATGCCCCAGTAACATCGCGTTAATATTGCGCTGAATGGTGCTTTTATTTGAGAAATTGATGTAGGGGTTTACGAGGCGTGTTTTGTCGAGGACCCATTTGGGGCTCAAAAAAGCCATGTTACCCACACTACTACTTGCACAAATGGTAAATGCGTACGACCTAAATTCACCGCGTCTTCCTGCGCGACCGGCGCGCTGATGGTAGTTGGCGGGATTGGGCGGCACAGTTGTCATAGTAACAACATTAATCTGGCCGATATCGACACCTGCCTCCATCGTTGTTGAACAATTCAATACGTTTATCTGGCCATTCTTGAATTTGTCTTCTATAGTACGTAACTCTTCAGGGCTTTGTTGTGCTGAATGTTCTGCAGAAAGGAAGATAGGTTCTTTTAGAATGATTCTATCCATCAAATCATTCCAGATTCCCATCATCCTAAGATTCCGCACATTAGTGTCCCCATTCGCCCATGCAATAATGGTTGAAGGAGAAACCGGGTTATGTGAAGAATCTTGTCTATTAGGATATGGGAAGTCAGGGAATACAATCGCATTCTTGACCGGAATCTTAAACACATTCAGATTCTCTGGCGTAAGAGAACCTTTGATGTTCGGACTCACCTGATATCTAATATTCCCATTTTTATCATATACGGTTAATACGGTATCCAGAACCGTTGCTGTCGCCGGGCATAGCCATGCATTCTTAATAATCTTGAGAGAAGTGGTTTTTGCCGTATCAAACAAATCCAGAATATATGGCAAGTCCGCCGGGGTGGGACCGGCCTTGCTTGTAATCGGAGTCAACACAAACCTTGAGAGATCATCCCATGCTTGTTTGAGAAGTGCATCAATATCAGCAAGGTGGCGAGGGGTCAAAGCATTGATGTCGTTTAATCCCATTAGTATCATTACATAAAGAACCGGCCTTTCAATTTGGTTGCTTTTGGAGATACCTATCGGGAAGCGTTTTCTTCTTTTGGTAACCTGCCGGTTATTGACAATAACGGTTTCCGATGCCGCCGAAGCCCATGAATAAATAAACGACTGATGATGTCTTTGCGTAAGGTAATTACGCGTGTTCTTATTAACAAGAATATGGCTATTAGGGCGAATGTTGTAATCTATGCATAGTTTCAAGAACGTTCGCCAAATATCATCGGCTAACCCAGCAGGGACATATTGCCTAAGCGTTGCAGGAGCATTCACAGAAGAGAGTCTATCGTATTGTAATTGGGCAATACCCATGGACTCAACGGAGTTGCCTCGCATTGCCCTTGATCCAATCTGGTCAATGAGCAAAGCTTCTGCATATGGTTTGGGATAAGCATGAGAAAACTTTGTATTGTCTTTTAAGACGGGAAAGTCATTCTCATTTTGTATGTCATTCAGACACGTATTTAATGGCAACGGGGTCGACGGGGTATTCCATATCGAATGATATATGAACGAACGAGTCCAGTTGCGTTCAACGTTACTATTAATCAGCAGTGTACTCCGGGCTGTTCCTTGACGGCTATCAGTAAAAGAGATATACCGTTGCCCATTATGAACGACGCCCATAACCCGCATTTGAGGACATAATTCAAGGAGATATGGAATAACGGTTTGATTGATAAGGGTCCCAGTTAAAGATAGTCCACGAACTTTGGTAGAATCGTTAATGTGTCCTCCGCAGTGAGGGCATCTATTATCAGTGACCGGCAAGGAATCACGACAAGCTGTATATGAGGATGCGGTTTGGAATCCAGTTTCATCAATAACGTCTTTGTCGGGATCAGCCCTTTTGACTTCATATACCAGTTTCTGCACATTCTGGATTTGCGTAGAAGGCCCCTTGACGAAATAGCCAAGTGTATCATTGTCAGCGCTAATTGTATTGTCGTCAATGTCAAGTTGCTCAATAGGAGTGGCTGATTCCAGTTTGGAGTATACCGGACGGACATAGTCCTCACTATCAAATGTCAACTCGGCTTTGATTATTGATCGGCCGCAGTGAGGGCATAGATCAACTTCATACCAACGCTCGCCGGGGTTATGTTTTCTATATGTAGTCAGCGCTAATGTGCTATTGCCGTCGAATTTAGTATAAACTCCTTCTACTGCCCGTACAAAGAAATGGGCCCGGAATGGTACGATCTGTTTATCGGCAAGGTAATCAACGATGTCCAGGCCTTTGAGAATGTCTTTTCTCCCCGTAAAATACGCAGATATTTCAGATGCGGACCATACTTTATCGCAATCATTGCAGAATGAATTCAGAAGAGTAGGGTTGCACGTCAATCCATTATCCTTCAGAAAATCATTTTGAGCTTTTGTGGGAATGGCAGGTTTAATTCGATCCCCATCAATTACTTCAATGTCCGTAGCATCTTTTCCCGTAAGACCCGCCACAAAATTCTTCAAATCAGTAATACTTCCATTACCGATTGTTGCAGAAGTGACCGCGAACCTAATTTGACTGATATCAGTGTCGAATGCGTCAATGATTCGTTTTATCTGAAGCGCTAGATTTGTTGCGGCTGCGCCCACATAGGTATGTGCTTCGTCCAGAATAATCCACCTCAATTTCCCTTGAGATGCTCTCAAAACCGGCGTATCCTTTCTTCTAAGCAACATATACTCAAGCATGGTAGGATTGCTGAAGAGAATCTGAGGCGCCATTTTGTTGCGCATACTATCTCGGGATTCACAGACATGAATCTTTCTTGCATTCCCGCCAGTTTCAGGTGTAGAAGAATTATACATGCCATAGTTTACTGTCTGGCTTTTATCTCGCACACCATAAGATTTTGCAATGGCTTCACACCAAGCGTCCATTCTTTCTTGTTGACTCTTGATTAAAGCATTGAGAGGATAAAGGAATAGCGCCTGAATACCTTCAGTTACACCTTTCTGTCGCTCATGCATCAAATCTTGAAGGACGGGGAGCATAAAGCATTCTGTTTTACCTGAACCCGTTCCACTTTTGATGATCAGATTCTTTTTTTGATTCAGAAGAATATCCCAACTCTTGGCTTGATGAACATAGGGAGAATGGTCATATGATTTCTCGCCCCTTTTATAGTAGGGGAACTGATACTTGTCCGGGCATTTTTCTGCGACGGCATCAATGAATTGAGCATCAAAGAGATTTGTAAAATCTCGGAACTTTCGGGTGTCAGATTCCCATGGTGTCGCTACATTGAATAGCGGGTCTTGCATCAATGGCTCACGCTCCAAGAGAGTGCGGTAATCTTGTGCTTTGGACTTCTCACCAGAACTCCATATTGCTATGGTCGCTTCCTTGATTGCCTCCGAGGCCGTTGTAAAAAACTCCTTATAGTTCATAATCCGTTAAATATATCTAAGAATGTTCGTGAAGACTAATGAATAAACAGATGTGTTCATTTGAGCATATAGGATCGCCTTGGGATTTCTAAACCTCCCTGAATACTTTCCAGTGAATAACGCTGCGGCCACATATGCGGACTTGAACAATTGGCGTTCCCCTTTGTTCTTTATCCCATTGATTGATTTAATAATGTCGGTATCCCCATACAAATCGATTCTGGGTCCTTGTATGGCAATAGTGTTTTCTACCAAAGGACGGATGCGTGATATGAAATCGTTAAATGAGGTTGTTATATGCTTGTAAGAACCGTTGACTATTTCCCCAAATGACATCTGGTCGATAGGGAACTCTTCATAACCGAAATCAAGGTAGTGAGTGCATATAATGGGCTGATTTGTGCTCGGCAGGCAAAGTTCTTCAGATATTAACTGTGAGAGCTTTTTGAAAGCATCGAGGTAATCAAATCCGCCCCATGTCAAGGCTTCTCCCCATTTGTCCATGGAGATCCAATGCCACATAAAGTTAAAACAACGAGCAAATTTCAATAAGAGATCATCAACCGGAGTATTATACTCGCAAAGCATTGACAACGCGAATCGGCTCACATAGGTTTGATACTCTTCTGGAGGACAGATATCAGCTATTTTGCCATCAAAATTCTTAACATACTTCCCACAAATAGCTTGGAAGCAGTTGAATACGTCAAATGGGATTGCATACTGTCGGCAGACGTCATAGTATCGATATAGCTTCTTCCAAACCACATCGTGGGGTGAACATGAAGACATTATCTCTTCTCGCCAATTAGTTTCTTTTAAAGAAAAAGGCAATAGTGTGGGGCGCACAAAATTGATATTGCCGTCCAGGCGAGGCAGTACCATAATGCTGGAGTTTACCTCCGGATAATGGAATTCCTTATCTTCACTCTGGTTAAGTTCTCCAATAGCTATATCGTCCGGGTCACAATCCAGAGTTACATAGTACAACCCGGTAATACTCTCGTCTTTTCGGTAGCTTGTATCAATAACATTGATTTTTTTGTTAGCGTCATCAGGTTCAGCCAGACGATTATAATATACACACTTAAAAGACAAGCCGCTATCCGGGAAAGAAAGCTCTACATATTCGTGGGTGTTATTGAGAGGGCTCATCGTCTCTGCGTAATAAACAGACTCGATTTCTCTCTTAAAGTCGCTTAATGATGATTTGAACGGCAACCGCCTTGTAAACACAGTAGGTGTCCCGGATTGTGCCCCCGTGCATGATGTAATAGAAACCCTTGTTTCTCCTTTCCCTGGAGAGTAAACGTTGTAGTACTGTAAGTTCTGTATGCAGATTCTTTGCCCAGAATGCAATAAGTTGCCATCCACATCTAAAACACGAATGTTATTAGTAGGGGCCGGCGCTTCAATTATGGCAATATCTTTATTTGCTTTTAACTGGAATCCAATCGTTCGGACTGTAGCTTGGTTCCGCAACGAGAAAACACCCGGCTCATTCTCAACGATATCTGCCGAATCACTTATTACTTCACAGTTGCCACTTTTGGACCAACAAATTGCTTGTTTGTGAGTATCTATCTCACAATCAAGTCCTTTGGCATAGAAAAACCGGCCTTCCACTTGTTGGTATCCCACATCAACACGAATAAAAACGATACCTTCTGGAAGTGAAGAAGAAATATCATGATACTCCTTTTCGTTCTTGACTCTGTACTTTACAGAATACTTAAGCTCTCGTCTTTGGTTGATGTTATCATATACCTGGATGTTATAGTCGTCAGGTAAATCAGAGATAATATGGACATTAGATGCTAGCAACCATGAAGACGTTAAACCGTGAAATGACACAGTGTAATCTGTTAGGAAGAGATGGTGCGGATCAAGTTGTTTTCCATCGGGAGAAAACAACGTGGCCGGATGGAGTTGATTGATAAGTACTCGGTAATAATTACATCCGCTTAAACTGCATTCTGAAACGAACCCATCCTCGGCATTTACCGTGTAGGTCCTGGGAACCCAAACATAAAAAGTCCCTTCGTCATTGAACCTATTCTTGACTATCCACACACCGTCCTTCAATTCGGTTAACAGAATATTATCCCCAGTAAAAGACAACCTGGAGACTAACTCACAATGATAATCATTAGAGGAAAGATCGGTCTGAATGTCAACTTGACTACACTCATTGCCCCCATCTGTCTCCGAAAACACATGCGGTTTGTTTTTGAATTCCCTGCAATGGAATAAGCCATCGCTCATGCGGATGTATCTGCCAAGGGAATCACCTTTGTGTGAGACAGTAAATCGCTGGACATCAGGAGATAGCCCAAATCGGTATGCCCTCTCCACACTGAATGACTCCTCTAATCGAATCGTATACTTAAAATCAAACCCTCCTTCTGGGTTAGGCTCAATAAAAAACTCCTTGAAGAATATAGGCTTATTAAGACCGAGTTTTTTTACGCGTTCGCGGTCTTCTTTAAGCTTGCTCTCCAGTTCTCTTAATGTGTTTTCCGACACATTGAATGGCACTACTGCTTCAGCAGTAATAGACTCTGCCAAGGTGAGAGTTGCCTTACACGTGTCTATCCCAGTCAACGTTGGCGACATGCAGAGTTGTTCAGTTCGAGCTTTTATCTCTCCAATACTTGGAGCCTCATTATTTAGGCTCTCACTGACAATCCAGTGCAATAAGGTGAAAAAGCTATTATTCTCCCTACCATGAATGATGTACTCGATAGGGAGTCCTCCTTGGCAGAGGATGCTGCGTAATAACTGCCCATTGTTATCGACCAAGTCATGGCGATTGGCTAGAATGTCATACTGTTCACCAACTTTCTTTACCAAAAGGGTTCGAATCTCCGAAAACGCCTCTTTAGTACAAATACCCTTGTTGATGAGCGGGTCTTCCCACTGTTGTGAGCCTTTCCCTCCAACATAATCTCGCCTATACCACTCTGAATAGAATACGATTAAAGGAAGAGCCATGCTCCCCATGATAGCATTTCTCTCCTTTCGCCTAGGCTCGAGGCGGAACTCTGATATCTTTTGGGAGAGATAGTCAATGAGTTCCAGGTAGTCGCCCTGGCCGTATTTGTTGGAGTAAATTGGGAGTTTTATGTTGGAAAAGTCAATCATGCTATTTGGCTGATAAAAAATTGATTAAACTTCCGTATAGCTATCATATTTTCCTTGCTGAATGTCGTTAAAAAACGAGTTGCAGGAAGAATAAATGTCCTGAATCTGCTGCTTATACTCATCATCTGATGCATCTAGTTCAAACTTACAGACAATCAGGCCCATTGGCTTTCGATTTGCACCGATGCCAATCGGCATTGAGTTCCAATTATACAGAAATCTATTTTCGCGATCACCATATTGTACTGCTGGATAAACGAGAACTAGAATCGGGGGTGCTGTCAAGCTAGCGTACTTATGCCCATAAGCATATAGCTGGTAGAGATCATGAATACTGATTGATGAAGATTGGGCTTCACTTAGAACTTTCCATTTTGTGTCAAGAATAACAGTCTGGATGCCACTTGTTTTAGGTAGCGCAACAATATCTGGGCGCAACAAATATAAGCGTTCAGCCTCTTGTTTTGCTTCAGAAATCTTATGAATAAAGTAATGAGTTTTATCTTGAGAGGTTATATCATAGTTTATCGAGTACTTTTTGAATAAATGAGCAACATAACTCTCAAATAGTTTGGCCGCATCAAATAGAAGTGCACAGTTTACGGTGTTGCCTTTAAAAGACGTAAAACCTTTATTTAGTAGAAACTGCGAACTCCAGTTAATCAAGTTGGTGTAATCAGAGAACAATCTATTTGATGACAGTGAAACTTGCAGATCGGCCGCAATATTCTTACTTTGTGGAATGCCGTCAAGTTTAATTATTGAGCGACGACATACAGCTGCAGTGGATGAATCTGTAGTTATCTGAGCAAGTTTATATAACGTTGAAACTATTATGCGGTTCTGGGGAATATCTTCTATGTATTTTGAGTACTCAATTTGGAAATGTGCTTTATCCGCAGCATTACGAGTGATTTGCTTACCGACTAAGAGTTTCCCTTTTAAAAAAGGTTCGTTGGCCTGAACTTTAGCATAGTTCTTTTTTAAACCTGCCAGTACTAGCCTATCAACCTCTTCAAGATAACGCTGAATGTAGTATTCAAAAATAGGGAAGTCTTTCTTCGTCTCCAAGGAAACATCTGAAAGACGTTTAGCATCTTGGCCATAGCAAGAAGCTAGCATCTTTCGAAAGACTACTCTTGCCTTATTCTTTTCTGCATCAGAATCGCCCTTGGCTATTTTTGGTAATATTTCAATTATCTGACCATCTTTTGTCTGAATTGTTCCGACGTATTTCCCTGCCCGGATAAAGCGAGCACCGTTTGATTTTCCGATAGATAAGACACTATCAGAATCATCTCCGCCTTGATTCTCGAGGACGAAATTCCACAAGTTGTCAAAAGACTCTTTTCTTAACTGAATTACGTTCCCGGAAACAGAGGGCTCGCCAATGACGAATTTACAAAACTCGTATCCAGAAAGGACCTTCCTCATAAGCGCACCTTCTAATTCGTATAAATATGCGAGAGCATACTTATTGCTTCACTTTGAGATAAGTCATCTAAATTCTCTTTTAAGGAATAGAAGCCTTGCTCGTCATCATTTAATCCAAGTTTCTTATAAGCCTCAGTAGCATCAGTATCCTTCACATAAAAATAATGAGTTTCATCCGTCCCCATTTCATTCAAAACCTGTCGCACCTTATTTGTATCATCATAAAAGTATTCTTGTAAGAGCGGTATCACCTTATCGATCATTGTCCGATAAACATCATAACTATTTTGTGCATTAATAAAATAAGCATGACCAATCTGATGGTCCTTGTCAAGCAGGACGCGGATACGACTGTTGATGGCCTTAAGAATACTTTGTGCTTCTGTGATGCCTATGGTCGTATCATCAGGAAAAAACTCTTTAAAGACAAACCGTCGTCTTAATGCAGAATCTAGCAGTTGAATGGACCGATCTGCCGTATTCATTGTACCAATTAAATATAAATTTGGAGGAACACCAAACTCCTTTCCCGAGTATGGAAGTTTCACAATCATTTCATTCTTGCCGCATAACCTTTTACTCGGTTCAATTAATGAAATTAACTCACCAAAAACCGAGGATACATTTGCTCGATTAATCTCATCGATGCATAGAATGACCGGCTCGACACTCCCTTGGATAAATCTAGAAATCCTTCCTTGCTTAGAGTCGGCAAGGCATGCAACCAAACTTGCATATCCAGCTTTTTGTGCTGCTAATTCACAAGCATCATAAAAAACGCCTTTATGATACTCATATTGAATAGGCTCCTGATTAGAATTTGAGTTAGAACCAGCACTTGTATTATCGTCAATAATAGGTTTGATGCCCTCTACAAACTCTTCATAACTATACGATTGGTGGAAAGTTACAAGAAAGTGGTTCGTAAATCCATTATATACTTGCTGCATTTCATGAGTCTTCCCCGTGCCTGGTGCTCCAGCCAAAATGATGTTATAATCTCGTTTGAGTTTATTAAGATACTCTTGACTGAGGGCGTTGTTGAGATTCTGACTTACGGAAAGTAAGGGATGAAGCTGAGTGATCAATTGATTTAATACTGCCGAGAACGTATCTGGCTGAATCTCAAATATCTCATTAGTATGGTTCAAAAGGGTAGTCCTTGTATTGGCATCAAAACAAGAGATGCCAACACCTTTTGACACTTCAAATTCTTTTGTGAGTATTAAAGAATTCGGATTAACGGCATGTACCTTCAAATAGAATCTAACTTCATTTATAGGGTCCATAAGAAAACCCAGAAGAGAATCACCAACAGCTATGCCCTGAGGGAATGGGAAGTTCCATTCAAAAGTGGTTACTCGTCCTGCCTCGCTAAATGTAAAAGCGGAAATAACAGATTCAATTTTAATGATATAATACTTTGCCATAACTGTCTACTGATTAATAATTACAAACTGTACGTCCTTTACTCCTCGGATTATTTTTGTATTTGTGTCGATTTCGATAAAAGTGTCGCTAATAACATCTTTTATTTCACTTCCATTTAATTGAACATTGTAAAAATCCGCAACGTCACTGGCGTTAGCCCGTATTTTGTCCGTTTTGTCAAATGATACTAACAAATTAGCAGGCAAGCCATCGTAAAGACACTGCTGAACTCTACCAAAGAAGTTATTCCCGATGTCATTCCTAATTACTACGAAACCCTTGCTAAAAGACTGAAGTATAAGGATTCCATATCTTTTAATAACGCTTAAATAGTATAAGGTTTGACCTCCATTAATATCGGTAGTTCTTCTTTCTAAACATACCACATCACCCGCTTGTAATCCTTTCGTTCGAATATAGTCGGAAAAACCAGTGATGTACTGTTGATTGTTTGCTGGCCGAATAACAAGACGGAGGTCAAACGATTTTTTCAAAACATTATCGTACGCCTTAAAACGGAACTCATTGGAAACAAGATTAGGGAATAATGCTACGTTATACTTCTTTGGGAAGGATAAGCCTACGGCATGGGCCCCGGTGTTATTGCAGTCCGTTGCGTTCAAAGTTTTTAAGAAGGTGACAGATTCTATCATAAATATTGCTTAATAACTTCTGCTATTGTTTTGGCCATTAAAACTGGGACGGCATTCCCAATTTGCATATATGTTTTTAAATAAGCCCCAAGGAATAAGTAATCATCTGGGAAGGATTGAATTCGAGCTGCCTCTCGAGGAGTGATTGCCCGAACTTGAAATGGATGAATATGTGAATGGCAGTCCATTCTAAGATGTGCAGTGATTGTCCTTGACGGTTTACTAGGTATTAATTTATAGTACTTGTCCTTAAAACAGTGAAGACGATGCTTATATGGCATAATGTCGGCAATTTTTTCATCTGAAGCATCGTCCCCTGGTTCTAAAAGACGATATATGTCGTAGTTTATTTCATTTACATATCTGGCCTTATGGTTGAAGATAATTGGAATAACTCTATCCTCATTAATCAATCGTAGATAAGGGTTCTCATTTCCACAAAACTTATTAATGGCAACTTTTTTCCCGGTTTCCTCTGAATCTACTTCATTCTGGTTCTTTATTCGTGGTGCATTCAAGGGGGAAATAAAATCCAATGCCTCTTTTAATATATACCGCGGCTTTCCATTATTTGCACGCTCTATGTCGTTGAAAATATCTGCTGGTGATATGCCTTTACTAGCGGCGATATCATTTCTAACCGCAATGAAAATAAGACGTTCTCTTGCCTGAGCAACAGAGAAATCGACGGAATTCAGTAATTTATAAGAAACCGAATACGTGTAATGAATGCCATTGCGTTCTTCTGAAATAGATTCATAGTCTTCAACTACTTGGTGTGCGACAGATAGCATTCCATGGACATTCTCCATTACTACAAATTTTGGGAGAATCTTCTTTATTGCCTTAATATAATACTTATATAGCTCATTTCGAGGGTCATCAATAATCCTCTGTTTATTCGCAGAACTGAATCCTTGGCAAGGAGGCCCGCCGACTACAATGTCAATGGGCTCTTTTATGTAATCCTCGATATGATCAACAATCCCACGAATGTCAGCCTCTATAACTTTATCAGAAGACAATTCCGGGTGATTGTACTTATACGTTCTAATGCATACTTCTTCGAAGTCATTTGCAAAAGCTACCTTAAAACCGGCCCTAGTGAAACCATAACTAAGACCGCCAGCTCCGGCGAAGAAATCGACAAAACACGGTTTTCTTGCCGCGGCTTCTTTGGCCTGGGCTATTGCTCTTGAATGATTGTTCAGTTTGTCTAGTATAGCGCCGAAAGACTTTTTATTAGACAAATAGCAATTAACGCAGTCGACGAAGCGGATGAATAACTCATCGCCCAAAACCAAACGTAAATCGTCTAGACCAAAAGATTTATTTAGGACACCCATCGCCATCAATTCCTTGATAATTATATCAGAAATACAATCGCAATGCTTGATAGTAATATTCACTTTTTTAGTGTGACACTCTACAAGACGAATATACACATTGACCAATTCAAGAAACTGGTCTTTATATGTTTTGTCGTGTAGATTATCAGGAACAAAAATCATTGTTCTAAGTCTTTTAAGTTGTTTTTAATTGCCTTTGCTAGAGCTTCTGCAAACAATACTGGAACAGCATTCCCAATTTGTTTAAACTTTTCGCCTCTGGACCCTTCAAACACGAAGTCATCTGGAAAAGACTGAATTCGTGCCGCCTCTCTAACAGTAAAAGTCCTAGCCTGAGCTAAATCTGGATGGATAAATTGAAAACCATCCTTATAGATATGGGCAAGTATAGTTTTACTAGGAAGATCCCACCACTGAACCACATAACTATTATCAAATACGCGAGCGTGTTCGTGCTCTAAATCTGGGCGTTTTCTTCTCATCTCTCCAAAACTCCAATGATTGCCAATCATAACACGAAAACGTTCTCTATCAGTGTCATTATGATTTCTGCAAATATGATCCATTAGAGGATGTACCCCTGACCTACCAATTCTTTTTAGAAAAGCATTATTGCACGGATAATCGAACGCTTCTGACGAAGCATCATGCCCAGGTTCAACCGGGGGAAGATCAGATATAGCATCATGGACATCAACGAACCTGAGTAGTTTTTTTCTTTGTTCAGCATCCATATCAGGGTCGTAATGGGTTTTCTTTACAGATTTATAAAGATCCATGGCATCTTTCCCAACAATATCCTTGCGAACACCCATAATGATGACTCGCTTACGTATTTGTGGGACGCCATAATTTGCTGTGTTGTGAACTAAAATCGAGGGGTCATCAATCACCTTATACTGGTTCCCAAGGGCTTGAAGGACCTTAGGAAATATCAAGGATCCATTTACCCGAGCGGATAATAATCCGGTAACATTTTCAAAGACAAAAAACTTCGGGCGATAATACTCCAGAATTCTCACGTAGCTTTCGAATAAGAAGTTGCGAGGATCCTTTGCCATCCCCTCTCCATCGCGTACACGCCCCGCGGTAGAATAAGCTTGGCATGGCGGACCGCCTATTATGATATCTATCTTCTTGCCTTTTACGACGCTATCAATTCGAGAAATAATGTCAGGAGAAGTAATGTCGTACTCAATGACTTCTTCGTCTGCGTTTTTGTACCCATAATACTTCATACGAGAACGTAGTGTTTCGCACGCGTCGTGGTTAATCTCTACGTGAGCCAAGGCCTTAAAGCCTTCCCTATAAAAGCCCTCGCTTAAACCACCACATCCGGCAAAGAGGTCAATGAATGTGTATTCTTTTTTTGCCATGCTATTATTCCTTATTGTTTCTAAGCAGTTCTCCAACTTCAACATCTAGCACCTCCGCTATCTCAACAAGCGTTTCCAACCCGGGCTGTGCCCGATTTGTGCACCACTTCGAAATAGTAGCAGGGTCTTTTCCAAGCTGCTCAGCGAGCCATTTACTGGTCCGTTTTTTCTCGACAAGGACAACCTTAAGTCGATTAATATCTTTAGTCATTTTGGGTATTTGTTTGCCTAATACGCAAATTTAAGGAATTTTTGGTGTAGTTTGACATCGTGGGTGGATTTTTCTTTCACACCATCAACCTTATCAACCTCCCATCCTTCACAAACATCTCCGGAAACCGCATGGCGACGGCGTAAACCTGGTTGCTGGTAACCGGTTGCCCGTCGCGCCGCAGGTGCAGCCGACGCAGGTTAATCTGCTCAGCTAAAGTCTCCGTGGTCATCCCGCAGCCTTCTGTGGAAAGTAAATAAACAATGGCCTCTTCAATTCTCATATGGAGAGAAAGAACTAGTTCATAGTTTTGAATACGATTTTGCTCCGTTGCCAACTGGCAAAGCCCTATACTTCTGGTAGAAGGCCCACATAATCCTGCTTTCTTCCTCTTTCGCTTCTTGCTGACCACGGCATTTGTAATAATACACTTTAGCACCATGGACATACATATACTGGTACTTTGATCCTACCCAAGGCTCTTCTTCTGCCATTCCCCATTCACCCTTTGAATTGTTCAAACGGTTAAGATGATGCCTATGCTGAGATAGACGGGATCTTAATTCATCCGCTTTTCCAATATATATCACCTTGCTATTTCCTGCAGGATATGGAAACTTAAAGTTATCCGTTGTTTCAATTATATAAACCCCGGAATAGCCTTCCATATCAAAGGGCAACCCTTTTGGGTCATCTAGTAAAAAACCTCCTTCGGCGCCTAGAACAGGGCGATATCCTTTTAAAAATGGGAAATACTTCTTCATAAGAACAGTGACTATGACATGTTAGTTTAACAGTTTTTTATCGCCCGCTAAATACATGGACATCTGGTCTTCTGGAGCATCATCAAAGACGCTCATATCCATTTCTATCTCATCAGAGGTGAAAAGTTTGGATGCTATCATATTGAAAGCCATCCTGGCGCCAAGCATATAAACGTGAGTATGAATCTCTACTGCATCCATGTGCTCATCGGGGTTCTCGATAGAATTGATGGCATCGAGACGAGCCTGCACACGCAGGTCTTCCATCATTTCTTGAAAGAAATTAGCGTTCATCTTTTCCATAATAAAATGTTTGTGTGAATTATTGTTGCAAAGAAACGCTTTATTAGTGACAACTTTTGACAGTTTGTAAGAGAACTGCAGCCTGGCGTGTGATTTATTTGAACTTTTTCTGGATAAAAGCCCCCCTTTCCATAAGCCAGGCCTTGAGTTTCCGGCCTTCCTCGACAGAAACTTCATGCGGCAATCCCAGAACAAAACGACCGATTCCCTCCAGGGCATTGACATTGCCTTCCCAGTACCAGCTACGTTTAACCGGTCTAACCTCAATGCTGGTAATGGGGAATTCTTCTGTCAGCAGATTCTTCGCCCTAAGTGTCAGTTTCAGCTTTACATGCTCAATAGGACTGCCACTCATTCTGAACGAATCAATTGGCTGCTCTTCGTGGCAATCCTCAAATTGCCAAGGCTCCAGCATTTTTGCGGAATCGATTCGAGAAATCTTGAATGTTTTATTGATGCCAGTCATAGGATCATAGGCTATGATATCTACGAAACCTTTGGTAAACTTGTAAGGCTCCAAAACATAGTCCTTGGACTTGCCAGAATGGGCGGACGAATAGCTTTTTAGGAGTACTTGATGTTTGGTCTTAATAGCATTGGCGAGCGTCTCAACGACCTCGGATTTGCCCTTGTTTTCTATGTAATCGCTGATGGAAGTGGAATCGTATACGGCGGCGAGTTTCTGTTTCAGACCGGCTTTTAGCGCGTTTGTCGCATCTAGATTTTCGATCAAATGACTGACAACGATGGCTTCCTCTTCCGAGAAATAGACCAACTGCGAAATGTCAGTATATTCCTTATTTAAGGTTGTCATTCGGTAGCGGCCGTCACCGATGCACTGCACCACGAAACCGGCGTTCTTGAAAGTGTCGAAGTAGCGGAAAAGAGAACGACGGGAAAGGTCAAGCGTATCGCTCAGCTCATCGAGCGTGTAAATCTTGTTCCCGGAAAGGAGCTGCATCAGGCGAAGCATCCTCTCAATCTTTGGCTGATCCATTGTGGTATAGAGGTTTTAGCTATGCGAATTTAATAAAAGTTTTTCGACTGACAATTTTCCGGAATGGTGACACACATTGACATTATTTTTATATATTTGCAAAAGTTGTATTTAATGACACTAATTGACAGTTATATGAGAACGCGAAAAACTACCCTCCGGAAAGTGCTTCTGGCACTCTTTATGCTGCCTGTATTTCTGATTCTGTGCTGGCAGGATCAATTGAGTTAACATTCTAATCACTTAATACCAACTATGTTAGAAGAAGTAAACCACGAATTGTTTACCCTCTGCGAAGAGGCCGTCACCGACATTTTCCATCCACTCCTTGAGACGCTTCGCACCGAATATGACAAAACTACTAAGGCTGAATGGCCTGCGAAGGAAGATGCAATTATCAGCGGCACGCTTGCAGGGCTTGGCAACGCTGAAAAGTTTGCCGTGGCCAGCTATGTTATCGAGCATAGGGAGGATGTCTCCGATGATGCAGTGAATCCTCTCCCGGACGAAGAGGAACTGAAGGAACTGTTCCGCTTTTTGTGGCACAGCGCCCTTGAGGCCAAATAATACCGGTTACCAATCCAATCGGGTATCTGTCAAGTATGACTGCGAGGGGCGCTGCTCTTCGCAGTTTTCTTATAATGTCGGACAAAGCAAATCGCACCTACAGACTGTTCTGCCCAGCATTTTGCCTAATTACAGATGCACTCTCGGTGCCCCGTGCATACCCGATTCGCTTGCATTTTTGAAAACCAATTATACCTTTGTGTCGCACTGCTAAACAAAGGAGGCGCTATGCAAGTCATATCATTCTTCTCGGCCAAAGGGGGTACCGGAAAGTCGACGTTCAATATGCTACTGGCTTCTTACCTGAAATACGTTTTGGGTAAGCGGGTAATGGTGCTGGATCTGGACGCTCCGGGCTACAACCTTTCTTCCACTCGCGAGCGGGAGACAGACGGTATGCTGCAGGAGAATCCATCCTTTGACGTAAATAGCTTGTATCCCATCCGGAAGATTGAAGACCTGACGCGCTCCCATATCAAGGTGGAGATTGCTGACCTCAAGAATCTGGAGGAGGACTACGACTACGTGGTCATCGACTGCCCGGGTTCGCTGGTGCAGACCGATGCGTCTTTCCAGATGCTGGCTGCTGGCGTTTTTACGCTGATTGTCATTCCGATGGACATCGACGGAATGAGCATTGCCTCCAGCTACTCTCTGGGAGAGGTCTGCAAGAGTCTGGGGCAACCCTTCCTTCTCTTTTTCAACAAAGTCTACTGGCAGGAAAAGAAGGAACTCTACGCGCAGTTCGAGGCGTTCTTTGCCGAAGGCGGAATGCGTGTATCGTCCCATAGGGTCAAGAACAGTGTCAAGCTTCGCCGGGATGCAGACGGAACGGCCGCCTATATGCGCAGCAGCGTCTGTTTCCCGATGAAGGAAATCAAGGCCACAGTGCCTGAAATCATCGAATTGTTCGAGGAGGTGTTGGCGTATGCGGGAAGAAGAGATGCTGGCTGAGATTATACCCTTCGTCATATTGGAGCCCATCGTGCTCCCCGAGCGTCTGAGCCGCAAAGAAGCGGAGAAGTATGACGAAGAAGACGCAAAACTGGACAATATCCTGCAAAACTTCCTCGTCGGCCAGGACAAGGCCAAAGAGAAGTTGAATGAAATAACTAAAACGCATAAGTGATGAAAGAAAGAGGAGTGAGATATGCGGCGTGTGGCATCCTGGGCCTTGCCGTGACTGTCTCGGCATCAGCACAGGATGCCATTTCGTTCTTGAACGAAGCGAATACGCAGATCCGTTCTGCGGGTTCAATCATTTACCAGGTAGTTATAGCGGTGCTCGCTATCGTGGCCATCGTGTCACTGATTACGGTGGGCATCAAGATGTACTCCGGCGACCAGGAGAGTGCCCAGAAAGCCCTCGGATGGTGCGGCGGCATGGTTTTCTGTATCATCGCGGCCCTTGTGCTCAAAAACTTCATCGGGCTATGAGGTGCAGGGTGTACAGAAATCTGGACCGGCCGTTCACGCTGCTCGGCATCAAGGGGCGATATATCCCCGTTGCCGGTGTAGGATTGGTCGGCATTATCGTGGCCGCGCTCATTATCGGTGGCCTGCTGGGCACTTTCGCCGGACTTGCATCGGCGGTGGCGCTCATCGTGGGCGGTTATCTGGCGCTGACGGAGATTCAACAGAGATTCGGGGAGAAAGCGTTATCCCGGCGTATGGCCGGGATGAGGCTCCCCAGGTTCATTCTAGTGAGGAGTAAGGTATGGAGCAGATAGACATCAGAGACAATTTCCCCGTGATGAACGGCGGGGACGGGATTATCCTCAGCAAGCGCGGGGATATCTGCATGGGCTGGGAAGTGTTGCTTCCTCCGGCCTTCCGCTGCAATGAAGAGAAGTACGATTCCCTAATTGCGTCTCTTGGCGGCGCCATCGCGCTGCTGCCGGACTACACCATCATCCACAAACAGGATGTGTTTATGCGTAAGCGCTACTCTTCAGAGCGCGTGTCCGGCTTTCTGGAAGAGGCCTATGAGGAGCATTTCGACGGCCGGGAGTTCCTGGATCATCGCTGCTTCCTGTGGCTTTCTTTCTCATCCAAAAAGAACGTCAGGGGCGGCTCCAGCGGCCTGCTGGGACTTGCCGCTGCGGGACTGCCGTCGGCCTCACAGATTGGGAGGATGGTGACGGCGGCCGAGCAGTTCGGAGCCATGCTTTCCGGGAACAGCTTGCTATCGCTGCGGCGATTGACCGAGGAGGATATCTTCGGCGGCGAGCGCCCCGGCATCCTGCAGGACTACCTGAACTTCACGGACGGCGGTGCGGATGTTCTTTCGGACATCCAGGTATCTCCGGACAAGATCCGTGTGGGAGACAAAGAGATTGTCTGCCACCTGTTCGCAGACCTGGACCAGCTGCCCGGCGAGGTGGCTTCCTGCAAGCGGAATCGGGACCTTTCGACGGAGAATTCAGCCGTGATGCTGTCTTATCTGAACGACATAGGCCAAAGCCTGGACTGCGAGCACGTAGTGAACTGGTTCTGCGTGAAGGAACCGCTGAAGGATATTCACGGCAGCCTGGACTCCAAGCGCCGGCAGATGCAGAGTATGAGTGCCCGGAACGCGGAGAACCGCAAGTATGCCGAGGAAATCAACGAGTATCTGGAGACGGCCGCGACTGAACAGATGAGCACGGTACGCTGCCATCTGAACGTGTTTTCCACGGATGACAACCTGACCACAACGGCCATCTCCAAGCTTGGCGTTACGCCGGTGAGGGATACCGCTAACGCGCCTGCGCAGTTCTGGACTTCTATTCCCGGCAACGAGAGCGGCCTTGCCTTCTCCGAGTATATGACGATGGAGATGCAGTCCTCGCTCTGCCTGAACCTGTACGACGGATTCGATACCGGCATTGCGGACGGCGTGCTCAAGATGAGCGACCGCATCCGGCTGGTGCCGCAGCGCTTTGACATTCAGGAAAAGGCGCTGGACGCCGGTCTCATCGAGAACTACAATGTTTTCCTGCTGGGCCCTTCCGGCTCCGGAAAGTCGTTCTTCATGAACAAGTACCTGCGCAGCTGTTATGTGGCCGGGCAGCACTGTTTCCTCATCGACGTCGGTGATTCCTACCGCGGCCTATGCCACATCATCAAGGAGGAATCCGACGGCAAGGACGGCACCTATTACACCTTTGAGAAGGGCAAGCCGATTTCCTTCAACCCGTTCCGCAATGTCAAGCGTTTCAGCCAGGCGGACAGCGAGGCGATGAACTTCCTGTTCACCCTGATGGTGACGCTCTGGAAGAACGGTAAGGTTGAGATTTCCAGCTCGGCCGAGAAGTATGTGCGGGAGAGCATTTCCGCTTTTCTGCGGCAGTGGGACGGCGTTTCCGATCCCATCTTCAACGACTACTTCGAGTTTGTCCGAGATGTGTTCGGCGACCTGTTAAAGCAGGAGGAGGCCGGGAAGGAATACTTCGACCTGAAGGATTATCTCATCTCCCTGGAGCAGTTCTACAAGGGCGGCCCTTACGACTACCTGCTGAATTCTGCCGAGAGCGTGAACATATTGGAGGACCGCTTCGTGGTCTTTGAGATCGACCATATCAAGGGCGATCCGGTTATCTATCCCATCACCACGCTGGTGATTATGGATGCCTTCATGGAGAAGATGACCAGCAATAGCGACTTCAAGGTAATGTGTATTGAGGAGGCCTGGAAGGCCATTATGGGCACCCAGATGGCCACCTATATGCTGGAGCTTTGGAAGACGGCCCGAAAGCACCGAACCTCGGCAATGGTCGTCACTCAGGAGCTGAAGGACATCACTTCGTCGCCCATCATCAAGGACTCCATCGTGGAGAACTCGGGTGTGAAGATTCTGCTGGACCAGACCAAGTATGTGAACCGTTTCGACGTGCTGGCCAGTGAGCTATCGCTCTCAGAGGATGACAAAGCAATGGTGCTTTCCCTGAACCGGCTGAAGATTCCCGGGGCCAGCGGCCGCGAGGTATTCTTCAACCTGGGTAACAAGAAGAGCTTCGTAATGCGGCTGGAGGTCTCACCGGAAGAGCGGATGGCCTTCTCGTCCCAGAAGCGGGATAAAGAGAAGCTGGCAGCGGCAGTTGCCAAGACCGGCTCCTACATCAAAGCGATTAAGAAACTGACAAAGAAGGAGGAGGAGATATGAAGCGATTGATTTATGCACTTGGACTATGTGTGGCCCTGCTTTTTGGCTCACAACATCGGGCCTCGGCTCAGTTCGCCACCTTCGACGCATCGAACCTGGCGCAGGCCATTCTTGCCTTCCTGCAGGACGGCGACAATATGGTGCTTAACACTGAACAGTTCTTGCAGAACCTGGGCGTTGCCAAGGAGCAGCTTGAGTTCCTGCAGGAGATGGACAAGCGCTACAAGGAGGTCCGCAGCGACCTATGGAAAGCGCAGTCCGTCATCCGGATGGCGCAAAACTATGAGCAGATGGCCCGGATGTTCACGCGCTATGTGGAGCGCGTCAAGGATATGAACGGCAAGCAGATCACTTACTATCAGGGCCGTTCGATGGTGAATGAAGGCTTCCAGTACCTGCTCTATGCTTCCCGGGAAGTCAAACGCGCCCGGGAGTATCTGGACAGCAAGTCCCAGGTAAGCGAGGAGGAGCGTATGGCCCAACTCGCCGAATGCGACCGGCGCCTTTCCCGGGCCAATGCAGCCATGTACAATCATATCAAGGAGACCTATGAGGACATCGACCGCGGCGAACGACTCGCAGAGGCCTATGAGTCCCTGGAGGAATCCTTCAAAATCAACTGGTAGTATGGCGGCAATCAAACTGAACTATCCGGATATGCTCCAGCAGATCAAGCTGAGCATCTTCACCGGCGACCACAGTGCCATCTACAGTATGGCCTGTGCCGTGGCGTGCATCGCTGCGTCATTCTCGCTTATCACCTGGTACAACAAGATGCTGAACGACCCCTACGGGCGTTTGGATATGCGTGCGGTCATCAAGACGGTAATCGTCCTGTTCCTGACCTGCAACTTCTACTCATTCGTGCTGGTGCCGTTCGACAGCATTACGCATACCGTCACAAAAGCTGTGTCGGCGTCGGTTGACCAAGACAATTCAGGCCTCTGGGGCAAAGTGAATGAGATTTACTCCTCCATCGAGGAAAAGTCGAAGAAAGAGACCTTAACCGGCCAGTTCGAGGAAGAAATGAGCAACAACAGCTCCACCACGACGGTCGAGAGCCTCTCCTATGAGACATCTGCTGTAGCAGAATCTCTTGCCGAAGCCACCATTCAGGAAGGCAAGAAGCCAGGCTTCTTCAAGCGGGTCTGGGCCGGCATCAAGGGCTTTGTGAGCGGGAAGGTCGGCTCCGTACTGAACAACGTGGGAAACATCCTTTCCGCGCTGATTTCCATCATCGTCAAGCTGGTGCAGTACATCCTGCTGGCGGTGTCAAGTATCTACCTGATTATCCTCGGGCTCATTGGCCCGTTCGTCTTCGCCTTGTCGCTGATGCCCGGCTTCGGCAACAATATCAGCGTGTGGATTGCCCGGTACATCCAGATCTCGTTCTGGTGCCCGATGGCTGGACTCATCGACTACGTGAACTTCAAGCTCAAGGATGCGATGTTCACAGCATTCTGGACTGCGCCGAATGTGGCGCAGCTTGGCTTCCCGCTGCACTTGATTGTAATGGACCTTGTGACGCTGATATGCCTGCTGGCCGTGCCGCAGATGGCTTCGTGGATTATCTCCGGCAGCGGTGCTTCAGACGTGAATCGCGGCATCGCTACCACCGCCCAGAAGGGTGCCATGCTTCTTGGTAAATTTAAATAAATGATTGACTATGAATAAGATTCTATCTATGACGAAGGACATAGAGAAGTCCTTCAAAAGCCAAAGCCGCCTGACGCTGGTGGCCGTTGCCGGGTCGCTCCTCTTTGCGATGGTGATAGGCCTATACTGTTTCTCCTTTGCCGAGAAGCAGCGGCAGAAGATATACGTGCTGGACCAGGGCAAATCGCTCCTGCTAGCGCTCCAGACGGATGCCATTATGAGCAAGGATGTAGAAATCCGTGACCACGTGACGCGCTTTCACGAGCTGATGTTCACCCTCTCTCCCCAGAAGCAGACCATCCAGGAGAATCTGGACCGGGCCTTCAACCTTGCCGACAGGAGCGCCTATGAGTACTCGCAGGACCTGGCCGAAAAGGGTTATTATTCCCGTCTGGTATCGGCCAACATCTCCCAGCAGATGATTGTGGACTCGGTGAAGTTCGTTTCCACTTCCTATCCATACCAGGTGCGTACGTATGCGCGCCAGTACGTCGTGCGCGAGAGCACAGTCAGCCAGTATAGCTTCGTATCCACCTGCCAGCTCATCAACTCGGGACGTTCCGATGTGAACCCGCACGGACTTATTATCGAGAAGTTCAAGGTGGTGGAGAATAACCTTGTGGAGACCCGGAAGCGATGAAAGAGATCAAGAACGATTCGCGTGTCGTGCGGATATGCGTGTATGTGGGCATAGCCCTAACCGTGGGTGCGGCCATTTGGTATTTATACCGGGGCCTGAGCCTAATTCTGTAACAACTAAAACTTGAATACGATGGACAAAAAGAAAATACTGATTGCATGCATTGCGTTGGGTGTTCTCCTCGTCGGGACGATGGTTTGGTTCTTTGTTTCTGAGAACTCCGGCAAGGCTGGAACGAAAACAGAGAGTAGCGTCACGGCAACCCTTCCTGACGGCGAGGTGCAGCGGATGACTGATAGCAAGTCTGAGGCCTTCCGTGGGCGCGTTTCCACGGATGACTATTTCGACCAGCTTGGCGCGAGGCAGGCCGATGATGAGGATATCTCACTGGTTTCTTCAGAAGGAGAATCTCGCCCGGCGCCAGGTGGGGTTTCATCTCCCCGAGAGGATAGCGGGGAAGCTGCCGTGGCCAGGACCTTTGGCGGTCCGCCACCTTCATCGGTCCCGGCTGCGTCAGCCCCTTCTCGCCGGTCTTCCGGAGGCGGTGGATCTGCATCCCGTCCGATGACAGAGCAGGAGCGTCTGGACTATGACCGCCGCAGGGCGGAGATGGTCCGGGACGTTCTGGTAGGTGGCGCTTCCGAGGAGACTCCCAGTCAGGCCGGGAGTGACGAACCTGCACCTGTTCAGACAATCGACCTGTCTGCCTTGGGCTCTTCTGACGGCATTATCTCTTCGCTGGACGATGGCTATGAGGATGCGTCCGTACAATACGGTGATGGCGAAAAACGTCCGTTCAAATGTATGTTTGTACGCGACCAGAAACTGACTTCCGGGCAGCGGGTAACGCTCCGTCTGCTGGAGGACTACAATATGGATGGAGTGCGTATCCCAGCGAATACGCATCTGGCTGCCATTTGCAAAATCGGCGACCGTCTGGAGCTGCAGGTGCGCTCGCTGGAGATGAACGGCCGTATCATTCCTCTGGCGCTTGATGCCTACGATACCGACGGCCTGCAGGGCATTTATTGCCCGGAAACTTCGGCGTCTCGCAATCGCCAGAAGGCATCGACCGAGGCCATATCGACGGCCGGGACCACCTTCGGCGGTTTAGTCGGAGACATCGCTTCCACTGTCATTCGCACCGGCGCGTCCATCGCCCGCTCAGCGTCCGGCGAGGTATCCGTTTCTGTGGTGAGCGGATATGAGTTTTACCTTGTTAAATCCGACAGACGATGAAAACAAAGCATCTGATTGCCATCCTTCTTACTGGGTGGCTATGCTCCGGAATCGCCTCTGCACAGGCGCCGGATACGCTTTTCATATCAACCTCGCAGGTGGTGCACCTGCGCTTCGCCTCCGAGCTTAAGTACGTCAACCTGGGCTCCAGGGACATCATTGCCAAAATTGTCGATGGTAGCAAGGACTTCGTAGCCGTCAAGGCCCGAGAGCCTTTCAGTTCCGTCACCTCGATGTCCTGCCTTGAGAGCAACGGCTCGATGCATACTTTCTTCGTCGCCTTCAGGGAGCATCCTTCGCGCCTGGACATTGACACGCGCTTTCCGGCCGCTGCCGTGGAAGCTGCGGAGCCTGACTTTTCTTTTTCATCCCAAACATCTCCCGGCGACAGCCGGACTCCTCCTATAGCATTTGAAGACGTTGTCAAAATGAAACAGGAACTCTATCACATAGGAACGCGGGGCTACGATATCGAGGTGCAGTGTGAGAACATCTTCGTCAAGGACGATGTCCTGTTTCTGCTGATCTCAGTGAAGAACAGTTCAGCCGTGAGCTACAATCTCACAGCACCCCGGTTTTCCATCGAAAGCAAGCGCCGCACCAAGCGTGGCCTTCAATATGAAAAGGCCGCCTTTCCCCGGAACAGTTACGGCCTTGGCGTCATTCAGCCCGACGAAACGGGCAAGCTGGTCTTCACCTTCGACAAGATTGCCCTTATCCGCGGTCAGGTTTTCCGAGTATACTTCTACGAAAACGGAGGTGCCAGGAACCTGACGCTGACGCTCAATATCAATGATGTGAATAAGGCGAAGAGATTATAAAGTTTTGCGACAGATTCTCTCATTACGTCGGTATTAATGAATACGACTTAACAAAGTATTCATCATTCGTCAGAAGGTCGGCGTTGTGGATGGTCTTAGGAAATGGGTTATTATCAACGCAAATTTAACGATTTTATTCGTACCTTCGTATTTGCTATGAGAACGTACAACGGAATAGAACGTCCGGATTATACGCCGGAAAGGATATCGGAGCTCAAGCCCGATGAAGTTTTCGTGTTTGGCAGTAACCTGGCTGGGATGCACGGAGGCGGAGCCGCTTATGTGGCATTCCGCCAGTTCGGCGCCGTGATGGGTTGTGGAGTCGGTCTTCGTGGCCAGAGCTACGCCATACCCACCATGCAGGGCGGGGTTGAGACAATCGAACCCTATGTGACCGAATTCATCGCGTTCACAAAAGAGCATCCAGAGCTATTCTTTTACGTCACTCGCATCGGATGCGGTATTGCAGGCTTTAGGGATAGGGATATCGCTCCATTATTTGCGGCGGCCATAGATTTAGAGAATGTCTGCCTGCCGGAGACCTTCGTAAAAGTGCTGAAGTAAAGCATTTGACATAGATTCTTCTGCGGACTGCCCAGCTTTGGCAGTCCGTTCTTGTATGTTTGTGTCAACACAAACGACAATACTATCGATAATGAATAAGCAGCCAGCCAGTTACTTCAAGGACTTGCTCCTATTGCTATACCCTTGCAAAGTACCGTTCACATTAAACGTGCTCCATACAAAGCCAAAAACTAGATGCGGAACTTATTACTCACGGTCACATCGAATCAATATCAATGATGGCGGCCGAGAGACGAATAGGTGTATCGAGATTGCCATTCATGAGTATGCTCACCATTTGCATTATACGGAGTTTTCGAAGGAAGCCAAAAAGCAGGATCCACATGGCCCCGCATTCTGGCAGATATATGGCCAGTTAATGGGGCGGGCCAAGGCTCTCGGGTTATATGAGGATGCCAACCTGCCGGTAATAGTTTTTCCAGACTCCGAAGCATTGTCCAAACAACTCAGCGACAATCTGAACAAAGCCCATGATGTATCCGATAAGGACTTGAATATCAGAATAGACAGTAGCCTTCCGCCAAATATAAAGCGGTGTTTGAAAGCCTTGTTTAAGAGCGTCTACTTATGGCTAAATCAGGGGTAATTGTTATTATCTGACTATAGGATCCGGGCAGAAGTCTTTTCGGCTACAGTCTTTGCACTTGAAACCAGCCCAGACTGAATCGAACTGGTTGATGGCCGCATCGACGAGTTCCGGTTCATCGGTAAGGATGCCGGCCTCGAAGTTTCGCGTGCGAGAACTCTTCATCCCCAAACCTGCCCCCGTGAGATTGGCCGAACCGATGTATGCCATTGTGAGGTCGAAAATGATTATTTTGAAGTGTACGCGAGGACACAATAGCCGTTCTAGCCCAGTGAACAAAACTGGATAATGGTCGAAGTCCTCTCTGAAATTCGGCCCTGGCTCCTTGGCGTGAATGAGGCGGACTTCCTTGCCCTTTTTAATCAAATCTGCTAATACACCCAGGAAGGGCCTTTCTTCGACATAAAGGTCCTTGATGTCCGCCGTTCCAATCCAAAGGTATTTTTTTACCTTAGCGGCTCTGGCAATCACCTCCTTGAAATGGGCTTCGTCTGCGATGTACTGCGTCATAGGGCAAAGTTACTGATTATTTGGGAAATCAAGGTCCGGAAAACGCTCTTTGGCCAGTTCCAGAACTTTTTCCATCAGGAACGGGTACTCTTCGTCCCGGTAGAAGCCGGTAACCACCCCCGGAATATGTTCTTTCTCTTCCAGCAGATTGACCCTTTCGCAATCCAGTTTGAATTCCCAGTCGTCATCACACTGGGAAAGCTCGGCCTGCCAGGGCTCATCACCACGCTGACCGTCCCAGCGGAGGTAGATGCACCACTTCATGCCGCCTGAATCTTGAAAGTAGTAATACATTTGTGCTGGACACCAATGACTTAAATCCATTTCCCACTGATTGAGTATCATAGCATGTCATTTATGGCAAATCATCTTCTTCGTCTGACCCCAAGAATTTCAAGGAAACTGTTTCCGGGTCATATTCAACATCGATTGTGATGTCTCTTTCGTAATAATGGTCTCCATTCACAACGATAATCTTGCGAAGGTTTGGTTTTTCAAGCCAGTCTGGCGTATAGTGCAGCAAAACCTGGTCGCATATTTCCTCGGCAAAAGGCACATCTAGTATATCCCGCGAGCTCGGGACTTTATCGAATGTGTAATGCAATGACATTTCAGATGTTACTAATACGATAATATCGCAAGTCTTCGCTAGGGTCTTCAGGTGTTCCAGGCATTTTTCCATTCTGCTTTCGCTTCTCCAATACTTGCCGAAAACGCTTGTATCGATATCCTGAAGGCAATCGACAACCACCATCTTGACAGCCCGTTCTTTTACGTAGTAAAGAATGCGAGTAATCAAACCTTCTATTGTTGCATAGGGCAATTCTTCAACAATTATTGGCTGCTCCGGTAGCTGGCCTAATGATGGGATGCCTTCCGAGTTTGGCGCATTACCCAGTTGATGGCGAAATATAACATTGGAAATATGCCATTGAGAACACTCTAAGGTGAAGTATACGATTGGTGAAATCCGATGTTCTATAGCTGAAAAACACGCTTGAATAGCAAAGAGCGTCTTCCCGGTTGCCGGAGGAGCCGCCTCCAGAATCAAATCACCGGAGTACCAGTTTATTCCTAAAGAGTTATTGTCGCTTGCCATATGCCATATCTTATGCGACAAAGATATGGCAGCTCACTGCCGAAACCCGGCACTAGAATTCCATCTTTCCTCCGCCCTCCTTCATCTCATCATATTTCTCACGATTGAAATGCCAGAAGGAACCTTTTCGACCGGCAGTAGATTTCTTTTGAGTCTTGGGGCGCTCTGCGCGAGTAGTCGGAAGGGCCTCGGGAGCAATCATTCTATCGTAGGCAACGCTATAGCTGGCATCCTCACAAATCATGGGCGCTTCCATGCAGCACATGATGGCATCTTCTTCCTCTTCTTTCTTTTTGCGCTGAGCCTTTGGCTTTTCCTTTTTCACCTCTTCAAGTATGCCGGAGGCCATCATCTTGCGCTGGAAGTTTCGGCGATCGAATTCTTTGCCCAGAATGATTTCATATAGGCGCTGCAGGTCGGGAATAGTGAATGTGTCGTCCAGTAACTCAAAGCCAACAGGCTCAAAATGAATGTCCCTGCGGATACGTTCCATGGCTGCCTCAAATATCTTTGCATGGTCGAATGCCAGTTCGGGGAGTTCGTCTATAGGGAACCATGCGGCTTCTTCTGCATCATCGCCTCCGAGGACCTCATGAGGCCTGACCAGCGCATACCAGGCAATCGTAATCGTACGCTCGCGCGGGTCGCGGTCTACATCCGAGAAGACACCCAGCTCACGAATGGGAGCATCTTCCAGTTTGGTCTCTTCGAAAAGTTCGCGCAGTGCTCCTTGCCTGGCCGTTTCATTGATGCGCAGGAAGCCGCCGGGGAAGGCCCATTCGCCCTTGTAGGGATCAAGCCCACGACGAATCAGGAGCACCTTCAGATTCCGGTCTTCATAGGTGAAAATGATGCAGTCGGTAGTGACTGCCATATGCTCATATTTGTACTGATAGGGATATTGTGCCCCGGGTACATATGTGTAGTTCTCAGCCATAACAACGCAAAGATAAGCCTTTTCCGAAGCAAAAACAATTATTTGTGTCAAATATACGCGAATTTCTTGGAGGTAACGATTATTCTTTTTATATTTGCGTCAAATTGACACGAATAAAAGTATAACCTCTAAAACATCGCAGCATTATGGAACAGGAAATCAAGAAAACGAAGGTGTATAACGTAATCATCATGGACCGCAGCGGCTCCATGTGGGAGATTCAGAAACCGGCCATCATGGGCTATAACGAAGTTCTTGGTGGGGTTAAGGCCGCGGCGACCAAGTTCGCAGAAACGCAGGAGCAGTTTATGACGCTGGTTCTGTTTGACAGTTCTTCAATTGACGAGGTATACTGGAATGCAAATCCGGCAGATGCCGCCATCTTAACTGAAGAGACCTATGTGCCGGGAGCATGCACGCCGCTTTACGATGCGGTCGGGCGTACTCTTACTAAATTGGAGAAGGAGCTGAAAGGCGATGACAATCATTCAGTGGTTGTGACCATCATTACAGATGGCTATGAGAATGATTCTCACGAATACAATCTGACAGCCGTGAAATCTCTCATTGAGCACCTCAAGAAGGAAGGATGGTCATTCGCTTATATGGGAACTGACCACGATGTGGAAGGAGTGACTGTAAGTCTTTCCATCACAAACGTGGTCAAGTTCGAGAAAACCGAGGCGGAAACGCTAAAGTCCTTCAAGAAGGAACGTCACGCTCGCGAGATGTGGTCCCACAAGATGGATGCCTTTAATCGGGCAACCCCTTGCGCCACAATGGAAGAGCGGGTCTGCTTCAATGCAGAACTGGCGGACGAATACTATGATGAAGAGCCCAAGAAGAAACGCCCCAAGAAGGGTTAATACTTTTTGGCCATCTCATCGAAGTACTCCCAAATGAAGACCATGGACATAGTGTCCAGTTCGCAGTAGCGGAGTAGAGCCTTCGCCAACGCTTCCGTACAGACGGCGTCGCTGAATTGCAGCTTCGTGTAAGCAGCAAGGGCGGCGCCGCCGTTTGCTATAGACTCGTCCAGCGGCTCTGTGGAGTCGAAGGCCTCCAATTCCTCGGGCGTTACTCCCAAGAAGGATGCAATGGTGTCGAGATGTTTGTACGGATTCTCCACCTTACCGTCCTGGCCATAAGTGATCCAGGCCTTCGCATTGTCCTTGTCGAAGTTCTTGCTGGGAATAAGAGAGCCATAGATGGGCTGGCTATACTTCTTCTGAATGGCCTTGCTGGAGTTCAGAATGGCGGGAAGAACGACCTTGATGGAGTTGCTGCCCTTCATGTCGGGATGGTAGTAGTACTTCTTTACAATCTCCAGCAGGTCAACCATATCCCTGGGGCCGGAAATCTTTTCCCGTCCCACCTTATAATTGGTGATACTGTCGATGAAATCCATCAACTCCTGCTTGTCTGCCTGGTCACTATTCTCCAGCTGCTCGCGGATATCGCGAAGGATGGTGTTCTCATGGGTGGCATAACGGAAGATGGTGCCATTATCACCCTCCAACTGACGCTTGAGTTCGCGCAGGAACTCGAAGTTGGGGAATTTGTGCTTCTCCGTATTGAGGAACTGACCCACGTGCTCGATAGAACCGTCGGCCTTGATGATGTGGTGTGAGAACTGGAATGCCACCTGTTCGTATGGATACATTCCCTTGTACATGGGCAGGGCGACCGAGGTGGTCTCGAAGTCAATCATGTGCAGCGGGAAATGCCAGTTCTTCATCTCGGCTTTCAAGCCGGGCACGTCGACATATATGCCGTCGTGCAGGTTGCTGCGGAACGGCGCCAGCATCTTTTCGTTGTGGGTGGCCAGGCCTATCTGGAGCAGCTTTCGCTCGATGTGATGCAGGCCGGCATCTTGAGGTTGGGCGGTAGGAAGATCATCTTCAGTGAGGTCTTCCATCTTGTATTTGCCGTCGGCGATGAACTTGCCGCGCTTGATGTAAGCGCCCCACAGTTCAGAGACTTGGGGTTTCAGGAAGTCTTCATCCGAGTACTTGGCGACTTCCTTCCAGCACTCGCGTTTGCCGTCAAGCATCCCGGGAGTCTTCTCGTTGGAGAAGAAGGGGCACTTGAAGCAGCGGTCACTCACGGGGCAGAAATGATGTTCATGCATCACATACTGACGGGACATCTCGTCAACGAAGTCGGTAAACCGGCATCCCATCAGCTCCTGCTGCTCGGCAGTTGAACCGGAGAGAATCCGATTGCAAAGCTCATCAACGTCGAATGGCGTGAGCACATGCTTATAGTCGCAAAGCTTTTCTGCACCAGCCTCGCGAACAATCGCGGTCCGGTCGCCATTCTTTACCACGCGGAAGTACTGGTTGATGCCGTCCGCATCGGCGATGACAGACTTGTCGGCCAGCATCAGATAGGCATGAACCTTATAACCCGGGCAGGCATTCTGGATTACGTATTTCTGGAATGCGACATCATAGACGTATTCCAGAATACCGGTGTTGACCTTGTTGCTATTGGCCTTTTGCGTGAAGCTATCAACCGCAGGGTCCCAGGACTTGGCCTTTACCTCTATCAGGTTGATGGAATCACCTTTCTTTTCAATGATATCCGCGCGCACAAAGCAGTTCTCCCAGCGGAAGGCTGCTTCAGCGATATTGATATCCTGATTACGAAGCAGTTCCCGGGTGATTTCCAGGGAACGGTCATAATCAAGTACCTGTATGTCGGCGCCTTTGCCGACCTTATAGTAGACCTTGGCCAGGTCGCCTACCTGGTTGCCGCCGTCAGCCAGAGCCTGGAGGAAGTCATCCTCGTTGTTCTGGTTGGCGTAGTGCTCGCGATCATAATAGTAATACAACGATGCGGGGCAGAAGAGGGCCTGCTTGAAGGCCGATTTGGTGAAAAGTCGCATATGTCGATGTTCGGTTTTCAAAGTTACTGTTTTTTATCCGTACGGAGATAGATACCGACTGGATTCGTTTTTCTTTCGAAGATTTTTTGTGAAAGGATTGGATTTGATGCCGGTATCTATAAGTGACGACAAAACCAAAACCCATATGACTACTACCGACAGAAACCAGATCCAGACAGCTATTGATACCGTTCTCAACAAGGAATCTTACCTGGCTTTGATGCCAGATGATTTCAAGCTCATTTGCCCCGCCCCTAGCGGGATGATTCATATTGTTGGAAAGACGGCAAAGGATGCAATCAACCAGTTGAAGGAGGAGACAGATTGCCTGCAGTCCGAGGAGATAAGCGGAGCACTCTGCTTCATCCAGAGCCACTGTCTGAAGATGCGTGAGCTGGATGAGATTGACAAGTTGTTACTTCCGGCAGTCCAGTTAAAGAAGGGGCTGAGCTTCGACAAACCGGCAGAAGGAGATGTGGAGATTTATATCTTCTACTCCATCCCGAAGTCCTATGCTTTTGGCGTGAATCTGGAGCTGGGCTATACCTGCATCGGCATCTGTATGGATGAGTCTCTTGTGGCGGATGTCGTACTCACTGACGTCGAAGTGGAAAGCATCAAAGCCTGGCTGAAAGCCCAGGATGGCGATGAGCTTGACCGTTCTAAGATGGCGGAAGATTTGCCTGATGTATATGACAAGATTGATTCTGCCATCCAAGAAGTCTTACTCAAGTGGGCGGTCCAGGACGGTGTCGACAACGGTAATTATGCCTATGACAACGGCTGGGACATGTTTGAGAACGATTTGCGTTCTGGAGACTTCCGGCCGGAATCTGCAGGAGAAGATTTCGACCCGGAAGACCATCTGGAGGATGAAGACTGCTTCGACGAGTGGGAATCTCACCAGCCTTCGGTTGGTGATGAAGGCTGGGAAAACTATTATGAGGAGCGCTACGGCGCTATCTCCGACCTTGATCTTGGCGCCATTGATTACTCCGTGGAGTTCCCGGAGGAAATACTAGACGAATAACTTGTGGTGTTGTAGTGTTTCTACAATCTGCGTTTTGGTGTGTTTTTAGAGAATAGGCCCCGCCGTGATGGTGGGGCCTATTCAATAACAAGTTTAAGCGTTTTCTATTTCAGTATTGGCAGTGACTGTTTGGCTTTGTGTGTCATAATTCTTGAAAACGAATTGAATACCTTCTGAAGCATATTCTTTTTGCAAGTAATCTCTCCAGTCCTCTCGAAGTATAACTTGTGAATACTTGTCATAATAAACTTTTCCGCGCCAAACAGATTTTTGTACTTTAAATAGTCGCGTCACTTCATCCGAGTCGTTCCAGAAAGCCACATTAAAGTGGTCTTTATCCCATAATCCGTGTTGGCAGCAGACAGAATAGATAATGGCAAGCTTTCTATCTGACCAGGAATTGCTCAGGTAGTCGAAGCAGCAATTGTCTTTAAAGAATGCAACCCTTTTACTTCGCAGAAAATCCAGAAGCGTTCCAGTGAAGCCTGCTTGGAAATACTCGCGATAGAAAGCGATGAATTGTTGAGAACGCACAATTCTTTTCCACGTTCTACAGTCATAGTTGAAATAATACCAAGGTGTTTGTTTTGACCAGAAAGCCTGACCATCTGAATCCTTATAGAATAGCAAGATATTCTTCACCAAGTTTTGTTGGCTGCTATTGCTACCATCGAGCTCAAGGGAAGAGAGATCGCTCCTTAGTTTTGCTAATGAATCAATTAGGTTATTCTGTTCTACGATCTTAGCTTCTATGAAGGAATAGAAGGTATCACCACCTACGTCCCTGCCGTCCTTGAAATATGAAATATCTTGTGTCTCCCAAATCGCTTCTTCTGTTTTCGTCACAAGTTCGAGTGATGCGGTGGCAATAGAATTGATAATACCACTTAGAACAGTCTCCTCGGTACTAAAGAGTTTCCCCTTTGCAGAACCTTCCTCATCGTCAGATGACTCGTCCTCAGAGTAGTTGGATATGATAAGCAATGAGTCATGGGTGTTGCTAATAAGCGTTTCTATGACCTTTCCGATAGTTGAAGCGGATCGTCTATATGCAAAAACTCGGCTATAGTATAACCTCATTATTCTAATCAAAAAATCCGTATTCTCAGGAGTACCGCCGGTTTTTTGTAAGTAATACATCCATGGCCAAAGCATCATGAGCTTATTCCTAATAGGAGAAGCATTTGCGTATGCTCCTCGGTCAGATTGACTGGGTAAACTCCAGTCTGACGTGTCATTAATATACCTCCAGATGATATCAATACAATCGTCAAACCAGGAATGATAATTAGGATATAACGTTGTGACGCGCGACCTTAATTCTTCGCTGCTTATGAAAGTCAACGCCTTGATGTATAGCTCGATTCTCTCTAGAGGAACAGTATCGGTATTCAACAATACCTTCTCCATGCTTGTAATACATGAAAGGTAAGAATTAAAACCTTCATCGGCGTCAGAATTACCACCTCGATTTCTCCAGAAAATGGTCTGCCACTCTTCCCATTTCGCCCCCCATGTTTTAAGGCCTGCATAATCTTTGGGGAGCATAGAAGCTTTCTGCAGCTCATTTTGTGATAATTGTTCACCACGTGAATTCATGGTGATGTATAGAGCTTCGCCCTGGGATGTGACCTCTGTTTTAAAATGCCAAAAATGGACAGCTTGCAGAATGAACTCAAAGAACTGGTAATCAGCATAAGGCTCAAAAACATCATCAATAATCCCTAGAGTCTTTAACATTGTATCCACTGTGGGATCCTCCTTGTAGTCAGATAAGAACCAGGATGGTTTATCATTACCAAGGATATCTTTGATACAATTCTTGTTGTCCTTATGAAGGATGACATATCTCATCAAGTCGTCCAAAAACTGCTGAGTGAGGTCGCGCACTTTATAGCTAAAGCACCTACAGTGGCCTAAGTCATCGGTGCGCGTAATTGCACAAAACTCGGGCACGCAACTTTCTTTAACGGCGCGGGATAGCAAGAGCAGAAAAACCGTCGTGATTCTTTGTTGACCATCAATAAGGTATTCATCAAGATATCGTTCATTCTCCAGAATGACATAGGGCGGCTTATATGAGTAAAGGAAACCCACATTCAAACCATTTTTGATATGTGCATGATGGCAGGAATCACAAAGTTCGGACTGCGCAATGATGTCGTTTAGGAACTTGGTTACAACTCTTTCATTCAGTCCCCAAACATACTCCCGCTGAATCTCGGGAACAATCAGGTTATTGAGAGAAAACAGTGATAAAATGTTCTCATCTCTAAGAGTGGCATTATTGTTCATCTTTCTTCAATTCACCAAAAAATCCAACAATCTTTTCTTCAATCTTCATCCTGCGGCTTATAATATCTTTCACTGTCCAAGATGTCATTTCATCCAAATGGGCATTTGTGACATCCGTCTGTAGCCATTCTTTATCGAAGGCATCAAGGACATGGGGCCTTATATAAACACCTCCGCGGCTTTTCGAAATAATTGCTATACGTTTTTCCGTATAAAACTCATTTCCATAGCCCCGGTTGACATTATCTGAAAGAAGGCAGACATTGCCTAACGAGTTAATTGGAACTGCTTCCAATACGGCATTGTTGATTCTATCTTTAAAGTTTTGGAGCCATTCCTCGTCATCCCACCTGGGTTCGTCGGGCGCAAGTTTAAAAATGGGCAATTTATTATCAGAACGATGTTTATTTACAAGATCTATGTAGTTGTTTAGAATAGCAGTTCTATCAACTTCTTTTTTCTTATCAATCTTGTCTCCAATCGGTGTTTGCGGGAAAATATGCTCCTTGTCCTCCTTGTGAGCGGAGAAAAACTCAATAGGAAGGAATCCTGCAGTTTTAGAGTTGACGATATCAATAATATCCAGAGCTATCATCAATTTGATGATATCATTATCAATGTACCAATCCTCATCCTTGCAAATGGCTAAATACGTTTGATAATCTTCTTTAGCTTCCTTGCTGGTACATATCGGTTTGAGAGCGGTTAGAATGCTATTACACTTCTTTCGGAGAATCTTGCAGAACTCAATCCGTGTATTATTCTGCCATTCGCCGAACAGCTCAACAAAACGGTCTGTAATGTCATCTTTAGAATTGTTAGAGTCTCCCTTGTAATACAGAAGAACATATAAAAGCAAATGATAAATTTCCCGGTCTTCAGTCCAACTCTCCAGGACTCTTTGCAAGTATTGTATTCTATCCCAATGACCAATAATATCCTTCTCGAAAAGATCTAACCCAATCGTTTTTCTATCGCCACCACAGATGAGAGAATATAACTTATAAAGCCCGTTGATAGGATATGCATTCTCATCGAATTGAATATCAGAGTTGGTCTTAACCTGTTTTGTTATTGGTTTAAAATAGCTTGCGTGTAAGGGATTCTTCCACCAACGCATCATTGAATCAATCTGGATGCCAATTCTTACCCTTGATTCGTTCAATTGAACAGTTGATTTTACACTTGCTTCCACTTCTTCAAACCTCGCCATTGCGACATCCGTAATAATCATCGCGCGAACCAAGTCTGAGCCGTCTAGCTGAACTTTTCCACCGTTTAAATTACCGAATAGTTTTTGCTCATCTGAAGATTCAACATTGTTTACAATTAGCTTCACATTGTTAAGAATCTTTCTTCTTAACGCATTCTGCTCGGATTCGGTTTTGGCTGCGAACCATTTCCATATACAACCAAATGCGGTAAAGAGGTAATAGATATCTTGATAATCCAAATCTTCACTTTCATGAGACTTCAAGAAATCGTCCCATTTCCCTGCGGCATTCTTAAGTGTCTCGCGACCTTCTGAAGATAACATATATGAAGCGATGAAACTTTCAGTCTGAGGTCGGACATCATACCTTATCTTGCCATTAACCAAATTGTCTTCGCCGATACATGAAAGTAATACTGCGATAGTTGTAAGACGTTGTTGTCCATCGACAACATTGTATTCCCGATTAGAGCCAACTCTTTCAACAAGAGTGATATTCTGTAGGCAATAGAATTTATCTGAGTCCTTTTGGATATTAAATGCCTCGATATCCTTAAGCAACTGTTCTACGGTGGACTTATTCCATTTATATCCGCGTTGATACGCTGGGATGATGAACACCCCATCACCGATAAAATCGGAGAATAGTTTGGAAATGGAGTAGATTAACTCATTCATATTGTGTTAATAATCAATTATTATCAAAGCAATTTAATCGCTATCGCCGCACAGGCCTCGGCGTCGGCGAGGGCGTGGTGGTGGCGGGTGAGGTCGTAGCCGCAGGCCGCGGCTACGGTCTGGAGTTGATGGTTCGGGAGAGTGTATCCAAAGTGCTTCCGAGATGCGGCCAGTGTGTCGAAGAACTCATAGTCCGGATAGTCCATTTGGTACACCTTGAACACTTCCTTCAGGCACCCTTCATCGAATGGACTATTATGCGCAACAAGCGGAAGCCCCTCAATCTTAGGTGCAATCTGCTCCCATACATAAGGGAAGACAGGAGCATCTTCTGTGTCTTCCTCGGAAAGCCCATGAACTTGCTGGCAGAACCACTGATAGTATTCCGGTTCTGGATGGATGAGACTATAGAACTTGTCCACAATCTCCCCATCACGCACAACGACAATGCCGACGCTGCACACGCTGGACCGGCACTCGTTGGCCGTTTCGAAGTCTATCGCGGCAAAATCACGCATACTTCTGCATCATCTGGGCAATATCATTGGCAATCTCGTCGCGGAACCAGTCCGGGGAGAGGACTTCTACCGAAGGACCCTGGCTGAGCAGCTCCTGCTTGAAGTCGAACGTGGGAACAATTCTATAGCGGAACACAGTGTAATCCGGCGTCTCTTCCACTTTAGTTTGAGACTCATGCAGCGGAAGGGACTCGAAATACTTCACCTGCTTGGCGATGACCTTGATGTCAACGGATTCCGGTTTGCAGTTTGTCCCCACGATGATGCCGAAATAGTCGGAGAAGAACTCTCCGGCCTTGAACTTCTTCGGCAGTTTTAGGGAAGCCTTAGATTCCTTAACGTCGTGGATTCTATCCAGCGCATATATTCTGGGCTCGTCGTAATTCTCACTCTTGGCCAGCATATACCACCGCTGACGGAACAACTTGAGGCAGTATGGATGAGCTTCAAATGTGTTTGGTTCAGTCCGGTTATAGCTCTGGTAAGTCAGGTCAACAGCCTTGCCATCCTTCATGGCGTTCACAATGGTCGAGAGCCAACGCTGGCTGGAAGGTATCTTTTCGAACAAGATACGATCCCTCATATCTTTTGTCTCATTCAGCAAATTGTTCATCGAAAGGGACTCAAGAAGCCATTGCCGGATACTGTCTCCCTCCAGATCGTCACTATTGGCAATATAATACCCAAGTGAACGGTCGCACTTTATCTCAATCCCGAAAGTGTCGTAGATGGATTCCAGGTGATTGAAGAAAGTGCGGTTGGACAAAGGCTCGCCTCTGCGGTCATTGAGTGGACAATATTCCCAGAGGTCGCTAATCCTTTTAAAAGAGATGTGCCCGTGGCGGTTGATAGTATCAATCAGCCAGATATACCTTTCGAAATAGTTCTTTGCCATAATATGTGGTGTTGTGCTTACAAAGATAAAAAATAGTTGCCAAATTCCGGCAGGATTCGGCAACTATTCACTTTGATTACCCCATGATAATCTGCTTCTTCAGCTCCTTTTCCTTCCTTTCTACCAGTGCGTGCCAGAGGCCTGAATCCCTAAATTCATCGGCCGGGATGTAGTCTATGAACATGTCAAGGAAATCTTGAGAGAATAGATCATCGTGGCGATAATAGCTGATCAGCTGCTTCCAATCCCACTTGTCGGCATACTTGGCAACCAGCTCAAAAGTGAGGTAGCTGTTGCTGGAGAGGACCTTCCAATCCCATTCCTCTTCGAACTTCTCCACAATCTCAGGAATCAGCACTTCGTCGTCGGCGCTGCTGCTGAATTCTGTCCAGTTGATATTGCGACGGAATCTTTCCAGCATCGAGACTGTCCATTTGATACTCGAGTTGCAGGAAATCTTGTCCCAATCCACTTTGCTGCGGTGCTTGATTAGCAGTTCTTCGGTCCAGGGAAAATCCATAGAAAGCTCCTTCCAGGCTTCCTCTTCAATCATGACGGCCATCAAGCTGTCGTTCAATTTGTTCTTTTCCATATTCAATCGGTGTTAGTTGTTTCTGGTGGCAAAGGTATGCCATCTCACTGCCAAAAATAGGCAGCAAGAAAGAAATCATCGTTTTTTTGTGGAAAAGAGAGCCGCTACTTCTTCATGGAGAGAACAGAAGCGTATGATGCAGGGCGATTAGGCCTTTCCATTCTTTCTTCTTTGGCGGTTTTGGGTAGGCCGGAAAGATAGCGTTCTGCCTTGTTTCTCTTGTTATGGCGATAGCGGTCCAGATGATGCATCTGCTTCCTGCTGGCCGGATTGAAATCCAGCTGGTCGAATTTCATAATTGACCAGGCGATACGGTCGAAGGTCTTCATGCAATTAGACACGTCCGTTTTGACTTCGTCAATCCTGGTTACCAGATGATAGCGGTGGCAAATCTTGTTGAACTGCTTCTTAAGCGTACTTTTGCGGAGGCGGATATAACCGTCGCAACTGATTTCGTATCCCACGAAGCCAATCCATTCGGCCGCATTCCCTTCCCCGCGCCCCCAACGGAAAGGAGCCTTTGTCTTTTCATCCCAGTATCCGGCCTGGGTCAGCCCACCAACCTTGTAGTTGTCCCCGACGGATTTCTCGTCGTGATAAATGAGTTGATGAGCAGTCAAAGACTCTTTGTATGCTTCAAAGAGCCTGCGGCAACCAGCCTCGGTCTCATGCATCAGGATAATGTCGTCCCCGAAACGGTTGAACAAGCGGCTCTTGTCGGTGGTGTCAACAACGGCCCTATCCACATCGTTCATCAAGATGTTGCATATCAGCGTAGAGAGCACTCCGCCCTGTGGGATTCCAATCTTGCGATAATCCGACTCCCACGTTTCCGGGGAATAGCCACCGCGCTCGAAGAATTCATGCTCTGATAGCCAGCCGAATTGGCACTCCACTTTCTTGCCGCCCAGCTTCAGACTCCGGGCAAGCCCCTTGATATAAGGATCCCAGTATCCGGGCTCCCTGCTTTTATCCAAGACGGACTCCTTGAAATTATAGCCGTCCATATATGACTTCAATATAGCCACGGCGCCGGAGGCCTTTTCCCGATCAATCTTACCTTCATCCATTAGACGGTCTAGAGCTGCCATCACCTGGTCATGATTGACGATATCATAGAACTTCTTGATATCGCATTCTGCCACCCATGCAGAGTCATGCTCCTGGCGGAATCTTTGGATGTTTGGAATGGCATCGTCCGCTTTCGTCATGTACTTTTCCTTCGGATGCTCTCCATGATAGTTGCGCCGTTGTCTATAAGAAAGAATCTCTTCATGGAACAGCGGATCCAGAAGGCCGGTAAGATACTCACTGGCCAGCTTGATCAGTACCTTGGTCTTCAAATCCTCATAAACGCTGATAGGGCGGAAGGTGATCAGGACCTTATCTTCGAGGTCTTCTTTTTTCTTGAAGATGCCAGTCGTTTTGGGTGTGGACAACGGTACGCTGCCATGGGAGACGGTTTCGATGATATCGGCAATGAAGCGGATCAGTTCTGGAATGTAATCCGGCCTGGAAAGGTCTTTGTTACCTTCTTTTCTCCGGCAGATGCCGCTGCGGTCTCTGGCGATAGTTAACTTCAAAGCAGTGGCCGCATTCTTCAGCTGATTGGTCCTTTCGTTGCGAAGACTAGACCTCTGCTTCTTACAAGGAGTAACCCAGGTGCGTCTTGCCGGCAAAATCCTGCAGAGTTCCTTGTAGACTGGGCTATAATCCCGGCTTTCGTCCGTTTTCCCAATCCATTTCACACGTTCCTTGATGAGGATTGCGATAATGCGGTCCTCAGAACAGTAACGTATGAAACTCTGCGTTCTCATAAAAAAAGGGAGCGAAGAAACGCCAACTGAATTACGCCCGGTGTACTAGATCTAGGCTGGGAAACCCCAGTTAATCCACCTGAAGCCTTTCGGCCGGTTCCCGCGGGGATGCAAGCATCCTTGGTGGTGCGACGTGAGCGGGATAAGTTTAAAAAAGTCCCGGACACAGTAACGAATCATTCGCTCCCGATTACAAAGTTAAGGTTTTTTGCGGAATCTTTGGAGAATAGGTTCCAGTTCTGCGAGTGAGCCGATAAGGACTTCCCGCGGTTTGGCCCCGTCTTGTGGACCCACAATGCCTGCTGCTTCCAATTGAGCCATTACCCGGGCGGACTTGGCAAAGCCCATTCCCAACGCCGTCTGAAGGTAAGAAGTGGACGCCTTCTGCTGGGTGACGACCAGCCTTGCGGCCTCTTCAAAGCGCTCATCAAGTTTCTTCATGTCCACGTTCCCACTACCACCGTCCTTTGCGTCGTCCTTGACTTCAGGCAAATAGTATGGCGTGCTGAATGACTTATGATAGCCTTTCTGGTTTTCGATAGTCCGTGTCAGGGCATCTATTTCTGAGCTTGAAATATAGCCGCACTGGATGCGCTCAGTCGAGGCGTCCACCGAGAGCAGCATATCACCTTTGCCAATCAAGTCTTCAGCTCCTCCTTGATCCAGAATTACCATTGAGTCTGCATTGGTTTTGGTCTTGAAGGCAATACTCATGGGGAAGTTGGCCTTAATCATTCCGGAAACGACTTCTCGGCGAGGAGTCTGCGTGGCAATAATAAGGTGAATTCCGCAAGCACGTCCCATCTGGGCCAGGCTGATGATAGAGGTCATAATGCTGCGTGCATGTGCCTTGGCATCGGGACCACCGGTACCGAGTACCAGCTGGGAATACTCGTCGATGACGACAACAATATACGGCAGGAATCGATGACCGTTTTGAGGATTCAGTTTATGGGCATTCCACTTCTCCAGATACTCCAGGATGTTCGGCGTCCCGGCCTTTTCCATCAAATCATAGCGGTCGGACATCTCCTGGCAGAGCGACCTTAGCGTCGTATCCGCATTCTCCGGCGTCTTGACGATGGCTCTTGCTTTTTCGTCTTCCTCAGAATCAGCGTCCTGCGTCACGGCCAGATAGTGATTCAACAAACGGGAATAGCCACCGAACTCGGTTTTCTTGGGATCTATGAACACCATTTTGAGTTCAGACGGGCGTTTGGAATACAGGAGGGAGGCGACGATGACATTCAAACCGACAGATTTGCCTTGTTTAGTGGCTCCGGCGACCAGAAGATGGGGCGCATCGGCAAGGTCAAACACCTTGACATCTCCCGTAATCTTCTTACCGATAGCGACAGGAAGCTCGGCATTGCTGGATTGGAATTCTTCCGAAGAAACCAGTTCCTTAACCGAAACCGATGAGCGCTCCTGATTCGCCACTTCGAACCCCACGCAGTCTTTCAAGATGGATGACATTACGCTTTCCGCTTTAAGGGCAACGGATACATCGTTCGTAAGGTTCTTGATGGCAGAGACTTTTACCCCTTTTGCGGGATAAACCTTGTACAATGTCACGGTCGGTCCTGGGACGGCATCGATATCCGCCACCTGCACATGATGGTCTGCCAATGTCTCGCGAATGATAGAGATATTGTTCTCAATCTCAGCCTTGGAGACGGTTTTCCTTTCTGCGCTCCGGTCTTTCAGAATACTGAGCCCCGGAGTATGGAAGTCAGGGACATCGTCATCTGACCGAGGTACGACTGGTCTCGGTGTCGGCTTGAGCTTTTTCTCCGGCTTCGTCGGCTTTGGTTGCGGCGCAGGCCGAGGCTTGCGCTCGACCGGTTTCTCGACTTCGACAATCTTCTCCTTGATAATCTCTTTGATGTAAGGCTTATTGATGAAGAATCTGGCCGATGCGACTATAGCATCCAGCCCCGCAAGGATTACCCAGATAACCATAAGTCCGGACGAGATAAAGAAGGCATTCCTAATCCCGCCGGTCTTTCCTTGAAGCCATTCAGCAAGGAGAAATCCGAGTTTTCCGCCCATGGATAGCGGTTCGCTTCCCGCAAGTGTTTCGGCAAAGTGGAGCCATAGCGAAGCTATTGCTACGCCGACAAGCGAGACAATTGTTATCCGCAAGATTGACCACCTGGAGCGCCGCACAAACAAGCGCACCAAAAGTACCAAGGGGATGAGCAGCAGAATAAAAGCTGACCATCCAAGCCATTCCATTATTGTTGTTCCTATCATACTCTTTTATGTCGTTTAACTGGCAAACGTAACCATTCATGCTGCCAAAGATTGGCATATCTATGTCCTGCGAAAGATCTTAAGCGCCTTTTTAAGCGGCTTAACCTCAGCTGAAGAAAGGATTTCAGCCAATTCAGAATCCATCAGCGCATCACCTGTGTATGCATACTCAATTCGGACTTGAACAACTTCCGCCAGAGCACCTGGAGCCATTTCCACCATGGCCGTCCCTCGTGATACCGAACGAGGTTCAGACCAATGAGTTCCGTCAAAATAACGGAAATCCAGACCTTGAATCGGGCGCCCTTTGAACGAGAACGTGATTACCAGCGAATTGCCTCTTTTTGCCGCACTTACCGAAAGCGCGTCAAAAATGGCATTCATCCGTTCTGGAATGGTGTTCAGCAACATCCTTCCTTTTTCATCTCTCAACTCTGATGGGCGCTGGATGGAGCGGAGCAGCACATAGGCCCAATAGTGGTATTTGAGTGCGTCATCAATCCGGCCGTCCATTTCCGCGGCCTGGGCCAGGTCCTCGAATTCCAGCACCCTATCCTTCCTGTCAGAAAATACGGTTTCCAGTTCACTCCTGCAGATCCAGCGGCCGACATGACTCTTCCTGCCTGTGTTCAGCACAACCCTGTTGGTGTTGAACAATGTGGCATTGGAGGTCATTGCAAGGCGATTGCTCTTGATGCTGATATAGCTGGTTCCTGAAGGACCGTCCACTTGCTCTTCCACTTGGCGGAAGTCTCCCGATATGGCGATAGATATCTTGCTGGTGAGCGAGGCAAGGGCCTGCCTGTCGGCTTCTTCGACAGAGTGGCCCCAGCCTTCGCCCCAGATGAATCTGTCATCGTCTTTGATCTGCTCCCATTCCTGGCCGAAGCCCGAGAAGCAGGAGAGCAAAAGGAGAGCTATGAGAACGGTCCTTCTCATTTCTATTCCTCGCTGGCCTTCCAGAATCCTTCGTCAATCCAGTCGGAGACAAGGCTGCCGTATTTTTCTGTCAGGGCCTGCTCTTCCAACGCAAGTTCCATGGCGTGACGTCTCGCCCTGGCCGCCGCATCTTCGTCCACTATACAGTAAACGCGCGCGGTGTAAAGACTGCCTTTAGCTTTGTAGAAAGATGCGTATGGAACAAGCTCTCCCCGAATGTCCTTATTGACCAGACGCTCGAAGGATGCCACGATATTGTCAATCTGCTGGCCGGATAGACTGGATGCCGTATTGACGATACGTCCACGTACATTTCCACCCTGGATGATAGCATACTCGTTGGCGGCATTGGCGAGGGCCGTTACCTTGGCCAGATTCTCGCTCACGCAAGGTGCCGATGTTCCGACGATTGTGCCGCAACCGGCATTGACCTTGAGAAAGTACTTCTCGAGGTTCCCGGATACCGATCCGAGTTCAAAGGGCTTGTACCCGTCTCTCTTGAGTGAGCGTTCGGCCGCCTTGGCCATCTTGCGCGCTTCAGCCGCTTCCTTGCGGGCAACCTTGAGGTCTTCGTTGTTCGTCTGTGCGAATGTGGGAGCCAGCACCACCAGTGCCGCTGCCATGAGAATCAGAAGTTTCTTCATGTTCGTTTGTTCGTTGTCGTTTTTTAGAGATACCGAAGTGCCGCGTCTTTCTTTCATCGCCAAATCTGAATTTGTCTGAAATATCCGTGCATTTCGGCAGTATATAATAGGTGACATGCGACGTTTATTACTCCTGATATCACTGCTCACCAGCATCGCCGGTTCTGCCCAAACGGTACGGATCAGCGGATTTACCCCGTCTTCCACCGACGCTTCGGCAGCTCTGGTGTATGACGCAAACGGCGAGCTCTGCGCCACGCTCAAACTGGAAACGAAGGAGACAGGCTGGACCTTTGAGGCCGGCCTGGCGGGGATCGTCGATATCGAGTATGAGAAGGATGTCATCTATGTATATGTACCCGCGACCGCGCGGAAACTTTCAGTGTCTCATCCTCAGTATTCCGCCCTCCGGGACTGGACAATCCCCAGGACGCTTGAACCGGGCAGGACATATTCGATGAAACTGGAGGTCGTCAAGCCCAAACCGGTAAAGGTGACTCCAGTGAAACAGTTTAACGACGTACCCCGGCTTCGGAGCGTCAGTGACAAAGAGTTTACCAGACATTTTGCGGATGCCTATCTGGGGTTTTGTATTGGAGAGTATTGCTATGAAGAGTACTTCATTGGCGCGCGTTATACCTACCTTCAGAACAAGGTGGGGCCGTATATAGCATTGGCTTTCAACACGGCAGATGAAGGTGGAGCAGTGTTTGCGGGAGCGGCATATCGATTCCTGGATGAGAGTGCGTCCGATCTGGATTTACAAGCATATGGGGGCATTGGCCTCATCTATGGGCAATCACTCGGTGCAGAAGTCGGCGTGCGTTTCGGCTGGAAAGCCGACTCTCCAGTAAGCCATTGGGACTTCGGTGTTGGTTGCCAGTTCATGCAAGGCTGCATCGTTCCCACTATTGAAGTCGGCCTTTACATCTGGGGAATCCCCGTCGCCTGCGGCATCGGCTTGTGCCTGGGGGCGATATAAACAAATACAGACATGCGCAACGAACAAATAACGAAGACGATACAAGCTCTTGACGACTTTGAGTTCACCGCTGAGGAGTATTGCTTGAATATTACGGAGACAACCAATCGCGCGATAGAGCACATCCAAAGAGTCTCTCAGGAGCAGGTTGGTAAGGACATCATCTTGATGGTGTCGGAAATCCTGCGTTGCAAATATAGATCTATGCTCGAGAAAAAAGTCGAGTGGATTATCGTCCCGATTCAGAATAAGTCTGACATCGCTTGCAGGCTGGAAGGCTCACTTTTTCGTGGTAAAGTCCTCATTGCTCCCAAGCGAATAAGTGTAAGTCTGGACCAAGAGGGTTTAAAGAGAGAATGCGTTCTTCACGATTGGGCACCGGCCATTTTTACGGAATCTCCATTCGTCGGAAGCCCAGCTACACATGAAGGTCAGGAGCGTACAAAAGAGCTTTTCTTGGAGATTTGCTTCGAGGCTCGGCTGAAATTTCGTATATTTGCGTCTAATCCGACGCAAATATAATGACACTAAGAGAGCACCTAGAGAACATAGGGGAAGTAATGACTTCCCAAGGAGCCAGTAAAGTTGAAGTTCTTTTCTTTCGACTTTACTTGCTTTCTTTAAGCTGGGATAAATATGGAAGTCCCGTCGATAGAGAAAGTAAATCAAGGCAAAGTAATCTTTATAAGCTTCTTTTCGAAAAGACAAAACTTAGTATTCTTTGGGTGAAAGCATGCGAGCAACATGGCCACGATGAGCTGGATGCGTTGGATTCCTTTTTGAACGACGAGGACCTCTACATGAACACGCCCAGGGAGGTCTTTCGGGATGTGTTCAATGCTCTTCTAAATGGTGCGGCTCGCTCTAACAATCATGGATTCGACCATCTCCAGCCGGCAGAACTGTCAGAATTAGTATACAAACTCAGCGGATATCAAAAAGGTATGACCGTTTATAACCCGTTTGCTGGTGTTGGGTCATATGCTGGGCAATTTTCGGCGGGGAATCAGTATTATGGTGAGGAGTTTGATCCGACCATTTGGGGAATCGGAGTTCTTAGATGCCATATTAATGAGTGCTTGTCAGAGAATTACATTTGTGGAGACTCATTAAATAGATGCTGGCAGCAACCGTTTGATATTGTTGTATCTACTCCTCCCGTCGGAGCAATCGGCCTTAAGGAAGACACATACCCTGGGAGACTTGTTAAAGAGTCATCCGCACTCTTAAAAGACGATGGCACGATGCTACTCGTTACTAGCGGCAGTTTTCTTTTTAGCCCGATTGGCCATGGCGTCGCAGAGTGTGATGCACTTGATTTAGTTGTAACACTTCCTCGAAACGTTTTCTATTGGACATCTTATCCTCCTGTAATTGTTAGATTGAAAAAGGGACGTGACGCTTCTGAGCCTATTAAATTAGTAGATGGATCGTCCTTCTGTATCCCAGGAGGTAAAACCACTATGGTTGATGTCAAGAGCCTCCTCCAAGCAATGGAGGATGGCGATTCTCGATATGTGGCCGAGGTCTCTGCAGAAGAGATTGCCCAAAATCACCATAGGCTAAATCCTGCGCTCTATATTGAAAAGAAGGATGATGAGGTTGACGGGAAGACAATGGTTCCGCTTCGTGATCTTTGCTCAATCATTAGACCGAAACGGACCAAGGATCAACCGAAATTCATTATACGCTCTCGTAATCTTTCCGACAATCCTCTGAAGCTGGATATGTCTCCTGAAGAGCGTGGTGAAGATGACCATGGTAATTATGGTATAGTCTCTGGGAACGCACTCCTTATCGGAGGAGACCCGGCGCATCCGAGGTTTGGCCTGCTAAATGCCAGCGAGGAGGAGCCTATCGGCATCTCTGCTCTTGTTTTCGCTCTTATTCCAAACTTAGAGCTTGTAAGTGCACAGTATATCGCTGTTGTACTGGCCGACAAAGGCATTGATTCGTCCGGCTCTTCTATCGTACGGATTACTCTGGATGATTTATCGTTGACCAGGATCCCCCTCATTCCTAAAAACGAGCAACAACTAGTAATACGAGAATTTGCGCAGAAGCATGCTACGCTCCAGCAGCCGTTGCTCCCTCGTCAGAAAGTGAGAGTTGCCATTATCGGGGAGCCAGCGATACCGGAAAGCGCTAAAGCAGGTTTGGATGAGCGAATACGCTTTAGAAATGCCATTGATGCGAGAACCTGGATTCAGAATAACGAGAATAGACGAAAGATTGATGCGTTTGTTGTTAAGCAGACCGGCAAGATTTCGAGTTCAAGTATCATGCTCCTCTGTGGCTCAGAGGCTGGAATCCCCGTCTTTATTTTGTCTAAAGACCTGCAGGAACTCGAGGGCGTCTTTGCCGACTGTGCAGATCTTTATCTTCCTGGGAAGAGCTTTCCAATCGATGGCGAGCCAGACTTATTCGTCGCGTTGTTCAAGTATATGGATGAGCAGTATAGCCCGGAGGGACAGATCCGGGAGGTATATGCCCGTCAGCTTGAGGCAGCCGAAAACCTTGATGGCAAGTTCTGCTACAATGAGTTTTGCCTGCGTGATAAACTGGAAGAGATTCTACTGAATAAAGATAATTGCAAGGATTACAGAAACGATCTTAGAAAGATTCGTGATAATTGTCTGCTTGACCCCCTAATCAATTATGGCTACCTGCCACAAACTCGCAAGAAGATTTTCTTGTATGGAGCGGAAGTCGATTTTCTGGCTGACCGTTACTATAAGAATGATTTGATTTGCTATTTTCTGCTCAAGACGGTTGTTCCCAAAAATCTTGCATCCTTGTTGCGCGCGACAAGTTTCTTCTTGAACGAAGGCTCCCATGCTTTACCGCCGGCAGATAGAGATATACAGTTAATCGTCCTGCAGGTAATCATGTCATTCATTTGCCATATGTCGGAACTCGTCAACCAGGGCTTCTTCGATAAGTTGGAGCCAGAAAGGGTTAATAAAGAGTGTTTAGGCTCGATGTCCGACTTTATGTTCCAGAGCGGATTGTATCAAGTGCAGTGCTTGAAGGATGATCCGGATTATTTGTTCGCAGAGAATGTTCATCTTGACACTCAAGCGTGTAAAGTGAATAATATCAAAGCCGGAGATTTCGTGTCCATCCAAACTGTTATTACGGAAAAGCAGCCTAGGATTACCGATTATGAGAAAGTAGTTTTCTTCTCTAAGATTTTCCTGAAGGGGCGTTAAGAGCGTCCCTTTTCTTATTCTTTGGGAATATACCGGCTGAAGTGAAATAGTCGCCGAGGCTATCGAGCTGGCGATACAATCCATCCAATAGATTCTTGACGTCCAGAATCTTCATGTACGATTCTTTTGGAGTATCGAAAGGAATGGCCACGTACAACTCGCGGCTCCAGTTCTTCGGCCCGCTGATATATAGGCGTAGTTCGTCCCAGTTATCTTGTAGAAACCATCCATTCTTTTTCAACTGGAGGTTGGCCGCGATTTCTTTTCTCTTGATATCACGCCATTTCTTCTCCCGGAGATAATCGTTGAGAATCACCTGGGACGAAAACTTCTCTCGATCAATCTTGTAGTAATCCATCACCTCCTCGACGGTTTCTAACGTCACCTTCTCATTCCAGATGGTGATTCGTGTCATCAGTTGAGCTTCCTTGGATTTGAACGTTCCCATAAGGTGGGTTCCACAATCATCAGCATGGTCTGTAATAATCGTGAATTCCGGAAGGATGCGTGCAATATCCTTCATCCCTTCATATGCCGCACGCGCGAAATCATGAATCGTGTTATAGTTTACTTTTCGCCATAGATACTCGGTAACAAAAGCATAACGGAAGTCATGCTCCCGGTCCATGGATAAAACCACTTCGTGTCCATAGGTAAACTCCCCACCGCCGTGACACGATCGTCCCATGTCTTCAGTTATAGTAACCGACTTGTACAAGCGCTGGAAGTAGGAGGGTAGAAATTCTTTGTAATGCCGCCTGATAATTGCTTTTTCGCAGCCAAGCGGGAGAGTCGTCATACTGACCAACAACTCCCGGAACTCCTGGGGTGGTAACGATCCGCCGTAAACCCCGCCTTCAAAGCCAAGATTTACCCGGCCGTTTCCAGAAGGAGTCGCTTCCAAAATGACTTGATATACTTGATTCCATTGGACATATCCAACGCTATTCGGAGTATCGCCATCAGCAAGAACATGCATCTCCGCTTTTATGCGCTGAGGAGTATCCATTACAATCTTAAAGATCCATTTGAATCGCTCCACCGCCTCGCGTAACACTTCTTCATATTCTGCAAAAGGATGGTTTGCCCTGCCTTGATGCTCCAGGGTGAAGCGCTCAAACCAGTTCTTCAGCCATTCCTTCCGGTACGGCGTGAATACCTTATCCAGCGGCTCGGCATAAAGCGACTGGTTTTTTCCGGGGATCCTATCGTCCTCGGGACTCATAAGAAGACTCCCGAGGGTATTGACTATTGCTTGTGCGTCCATAATTTACTGTCTATGTTGTATCAATCTGTTCTTAACTGCCGGTCGTGACATCTTGCGGATGGCTTTCTCCTTGAGCTGGCGCACGCGCTCACGGGTAAGGTGGAATTCCAGGCCAATCTCCTCCAGGGTCTTCTCCTGGCATCCGATTCCATATGCCAACTTGAGGATCTCCCGTTCGCGTGGCGCAAGAATCTTCATCACATCTTCTAAGTCAATTCGAAGGGATTCCATGGAAAGAGGCGCGTCAGTTGCCGGAGTTGACTTGTCGGGTATGACATCCAAGAGAGCGCCGTCCCCATCTTCTCCGAAGGGCATATCAAAGGATAGATGCCCGGCTGAGCTACGCAGCGCTTCTCCAATCTTTCCGGTCGTCAAATCAACCAGTTCGGCGAGTTCCTCGTCAGTGGGCTCACGTTCATTTTCCTGGAGGAATGAGTTCTTTGCCTTGGCTATCTTGTTGATGTTTCCAACCTGGTTCAAGGGAAGGCGCACCATCCGTGCTTGATCTGATAGGCCTTGTAGTATGCTCTGGCGTATCCACCATACCGCATAAGAAATGAACTTGAATCCACGCGTGTGGTCAAACTTCCAGGCCGCTTTCATCAGGCCAAGGTTCCCTTCATTAATCAAGTCGCTTAGATCCAGGCCATGTCCCTGGTACTGCTTGGCTACACTGACGACAAATCGTAGGTTCGCTTCCACGAGGCGCTTAAAAGCTTCGGTATCACCACGTTGTATGCGAACGGACAGCTCCGTCTCTTCATCCGGGGTGACCATTGGATATTTGCTGATGTCCGCCAGATACTGGTTAACGGTCTGATTACGGACCGTCACGGACTGAGTAATCTTAAGTTGTTGCATAATGATGAATGATTCTACACTTATCTACTTCCATCCTCCCCGAATCTTTCATCATACGCCTTTCAAGTTGATCTTTGACTTCAGGCGGTAGAGGATTCGGCAGGAGGGCTGGATGGCGTTTATAATCTCTTCAGTGGACTTATAGGCAGAGGGTGATTCGTCTATGGTTTCCGGACAAATGCAAGTGGAGAATACCCCTCTCATCTCCTCTTTGTAGTCCTTCATCTTGAGGGTCTTATGGGCTTCCGACCGGGACATGCGGCGACCGGATCCGTGAGGCGCGGACCAGTTCCAGTCCTCGTTGGATAAGCCTTCGCATATAGCGATTCCATCTCTCATGTTGAAGGGGACAACTATCAGTTCTCCTTCATAAGAACGGATGGCTCCTTTTCTGAGCACCATATCTCCGAAGTCGACGTAATTGTGAACGGTGTGGATGACACCGTCCACTTTGGCCCCACATAGCTTGTGTATGATTTCTGCTGCCTTATCCAGGACGACCTTCCTATTATACTTGGCGTACGCCTGCGTGATGACCATGTCCGTAAGGTATGCTCTCATTTCTTTTCCGGAAAGGTATCCGCCCTTGGAAGCTGCAATCCTGGACCATTTTCCAAACACCTTTGCTCCTAAACCTCTGGAGCCCGTGTGCACGGTAAACGCCCAGCGATCGTCGCCCTCTTCATATTCCATGAAGTGGTTCCCGCCTCCGATGGTCCCGATGGATTTGAAGAAAACGGCCGGCTGGATTCCAACGGAACGCATCCAGTCGAAAACGTCATCGTCGTTGTTCCACTCAATGATATCAATACGCCCGCCCGAAGACTGGTAGGCTCTATTGAGCTCCTGACGCATGAACTTCAAGAATGGTTTCATGTCAAACTGGCGCGTCTTATGAATATCCGGCCCCATAGGCACCTCCTTTCTCAGACGGTGCTCAAACAAGGCGAAGTCCTTCTCCAGCAGGGGACGGTCGAAGATTTCAGTATCAATCCCACAACCGATGTCCAGGCCAACGTGCTCGGGATTGACATAATTGTCCACTTTGCAGGTAAATCCTATTACTATACCTTTACCAGCATGGACATCGGGCATAATACGTATTTTGGCGCCGCTGAAGACAGGATTATCAAGAATGCTCTTGATCTGGTCCCTTGCGGCCTGGTCGCATTCGCTGGTAAAGATTTTACAGTCTCTGCAGTACTTACCTGTGTGATTAGTCTTTTCCATGATTCATTGTTCTAACAATAGCAAATACCTTCCTCGCGCGCGATTCTTTCATAAAACATTTGGTATTTGTGCGAAAGATTCTGCCTCGACAGCGGTATTTAGGAATAAACACACAACAACATGACCGATACCAAACAAGTTCTTCCCGGCATCCTCAGCCAGGCCCAGGCCGCCGACCTTTCGGCAATCCGCTCGTTCCTCACCACCAATCCTTCCGAGCCCCTCATGGCAACCGGTTCCGGCGGATCGGAATCAGCTTCTGACTTCGCGGCACTCCTCTATGGAGCCCGTGGTGGAATGGCCCTGGCGGTATCGCCCTATACGCTGAACTCATTCAGTGACAGCGCCTTGCAGACTGGCAAGGTCTTGCTCATCAGCAAAGGTGGCCACAACAACGATATCGTTTTTGCCACCAAGCGCGCCTTGGCGGCCAACCCGGATGGGACTGCAGCACTCAACTTCTCTGACGGAGACCGGAACGAAGCCCGAAAGCTCTTCGTGAAGGCCGGTTCGGACAAGTCCTTCACCGTCCAGATGCCGCGAACCCACGAAGGTTTCGTGTCAACGGGCACTGCGTTCTCATACTTCTCCATCCTGACCCGGATCTTCCAGCCGGACGTGGACCTGGAAAAGTACAAGGCCCTCCCGGAAAAGCCATACACGCTCTGCCTGAATGACGATACCCCTCTGACTCCAGCCGACTTCGCCGGGGTGAAGAACTACATCTTCCTTCACGGCAGCTGGGGCCGTCCGGTGGCCAAGAACCTGGAAGGCAAGATCGTGGAGACCGGTCTGGCCACCGGGTGCATCTGCGACTACCGGAACTACTGCCACGGCCGTTTCATATTCACTTCCAATCACTTGGAAGATTCGGCCATCGTCATGTTCGTCTCTCCCCGTGAAAAGGACATAGCTCTCAGGACCCATAAGTACCTGCCTGCTGGGGCGAAGCTCGTCATCATCGAAACCGACCACGATGCTCCGGAAGCCTCGTTGGACCTCCTCATTCGGGCTACGGAGTTTTTCCACTCCATCTGTCCGGTATACGGCCTGGACCCTACCAGCCCGAAGAACCCCGGCCGAATCGACAAACGAGTCCCCATGTGGGTTCCCTTCATGGCCGAGATGAAGAAGAACGGGGCCTTAACTCTCTGATCTATGAGCGATTTCCCCGTTGAGAAGATGCGCCAGTTAACCGAACTGGCGTATCTTGCAGAAGGCTTCGAAGAAGTCAAGGCAATCAATATCGAGGGTGATACCCCTCTGGAAGAGAACGAGACGGCTGTAGCTCTTCTGGCTGATGGGTATCGCTTCTTCGACGAGAACTATTATGGCGTAGGATTTGAACGCCTGGGCCGCATAGCTATTTTCGTCAAGGGCTCTTTGCCGGAAAAGTGATATGACAAAACTCCTCGAACAACTGGTATCGAAGGCCGTGGATCCAATCCATGGCCGTATTCGTAATGCTGCTTGTGATATGGAGGATATCAATCTGATTACCAAGCAAACTGTTTCAGATATCTATTCCAGGTATTTGAGAACAAGGAGCCGTGGTAAAGCGGAATTGAGTTCAACCCTTATGGACAAGTACCTTGCCGAGCTCAAGGAGGCTGAAACTATAGTGACGGAAGAGATACAGCGAGTGTACTTCATCTTTCGGCGCCGGCGCGATATCGCAAAGATTGAGTTTCCTACGCTGGACCTGATCATCAATCGTGAACTGGTCTCGAGGAATATCCCTTATCTGTTCAAAACCCAGAAAGACGAAAACGTCTTGACAGTTCAGATTGTCTCTGAGTACTTCTTTGATATCCCTATCACTATGGAGAATGTAGATAAGGCAACCAGGCTGATGAGATACTTTCTGAACCGTCCTGATTGTGCCAGGGAAGAAATGCCGGAGATTCGACGGCGCCGCGATTATAGATTGGCCAAATCCTGGAAAGAAGTGGCATCGTCCGGGAGTTTGTAGTCCAGTTTTCCGTAATCCCGCAGTTCCATAAGGAGGCGGCCCATGAGGTTGGGGCCGACGAATTCTGTCCCGTCATCTGAGAGCTTTGCACCCCAGGTGTCGGGATTCTTCTTTGTGAATGTGGTCTGATCTTCCACGATGAAGAGCCCTCGACTACGCTCCAGTTCCAGTCGGAACTCTTCGCACTGGAGATACTTCTCCATCAGGCAGAACTTCATGGCATCGACAATAATGCTGCCCCAGTCGGGCCGGACCATGCCTTCTTTCTCGAAGTGCTTGGCGGTCATCTTCGGGTTGCCCTTCTTTGTATAGACGGCCTTCCTGGAGGCCTCGTCTTTGAACTTCATCACTTGAAAGAGCCGCTCTGAAGTGTCGAAAGGCACGCCACCAACCATCAATGAAGAATGACCGAAATTGGAAAAGATGCCCCATTCCTGATCTATCTTGCAGAACGCAGCAGTCTTGTCTGCGGGATAATGCTCAATAGAATAGTATTCCGGGTAGAACTTCTCTATGAACTCCCTAACGTGCATATCAGTACTTGGCTACGAGTTGCTGAGAGCCCTCAATCAGTTGTTCCTTGGCATCCAGTTCGACCTTGTCCACCTGGAGAATTCTGAAGGCCTCATAGTCCAGAAGCGCATAGTTGTTGTCTCCGTCTGGCTTGCTCTGCGCATGCGGCCAAACCAGAAGCACAACACCAATCTGAGGAAGTAACGCCGATGCAGCCTTCTCTGCTTCCAATGAGGCAGAACCGGTCTTCTGCTTGATTGTATTGCCGAATCCAATCAGAGTGTTGCCGATGAACTTCCTAAAGAACTTGCCCCTCTGGCGAGCCTCTTCAGGGATTGACACACCCAGTTTTGCCTCTGCCCTTGCAATGATGGACGGGTGCACTGGCCTTAGGGAATGCAGGTAATTGTCCTCGGTCATATCGGGGGTCTCAACAGTATAAACATACTTGTCAGGACTTCCGGAAACGCCCGAGTAATGCGCGGCAGTAGCGTATGAAGATGTTAAGTAAGCACCTACGCCAAACTTGAACTTGCCGTCGCCCTCCAGAAGGTGAGACGGATCAAAGCGACTGAAGAGAGCGGCAGAGCCGTGGTATGCGATGGCCATAATCAGTATTCAATTTGTGCAAAGATAATCAATTAGCGCCTGAAAACCATTTCTAGAGAATGAATACGTCGCCTAACCTGTGAATTGGAGGGTCGCGTCTGACGGCTACCAAAGACTTCCGGATAGCCTCCGTGTCCTGGAGCCTTTCTTTCAGCTTAGCAAAAGGAATGTCCAGGGCACCTTCTAGCTTTTTCCCTTTTTTTAACCTAAGGTGCACGTTGTTATCTTGCACCGAGTAATAAGCCTTTATCTTGAGTGGCGTCAGATATTGGTCAATCAACTCCTTAACTGTGACTTCCTGCAGCTGCTGAATCATATGCTCTTTCTTCCTCTGTAAGATGATTTCCTGTACACTTATCATCACTTCTCCAACTGCTTGAAGGATGTCGGGATAGATGGCGTCAAAAGCGAATAAGAACTGCGCGAATTGATCTGGCTTGAAACCGATTACAGTCTGGAACTCTCTCCATGTCTTAACCCCCTCAGGCCTGGCTGTATATCCACTGATTTCCTTTCTGATGGAATACACAAGGTTTGGGAACGCTATCATAAACCAGCCTGAATAGTGAACCATCTTCACCTTTTGTTTGTCTATGCCTGCGTGGATGCAAGCTGAGACAACCGCTTCAGCAATAGGAGCGCTTCCATGAAGAGTGTATGCATCGGCAGCCTTCAAAGCTTTCGCCCAGGAGGTCTCAATAACAGACTCAAGTATTTCCTGCCGAATCTTCCCGGTATCATAGGATTCTCCCCAGCGGGATCCCTTCTGAAAATGCATCAATGCATAATCGGCAGCAGCCTTTATAATGTTCTTGTCAATCTCCATCGTGCGTATTCTTGTATAATGAGATATACCGCTGAAGATGAGGTTTCTTTCAAGCATATAACAAAACTGCCGGCCTGTTTCCAGGTCGGCAGCCGTCTGTAGGTCTATGCGCTAAGCTTGTATCCGTACTCGGATAAGAACTTGGCGCCGAGGGCTTCGGCAAGAGCCTGCTTGGCCCTGCAAAGCCTGGATGAAACCGCATTCGGGGTGCAGCCGAGAATCTTCGCGATTTTCTGCGGCTTGATGCCCTGGATGCTGAGCTCGAGCACCTCTCGCTGATTCTTGCCCAGAGAAGCTATCTTCCCGTTGATATAGGACATGGCTTCCTCTGTCTCAAGGTCGCGGTCGGCCTCGAATTCATCACCGCGGTAGCCGGAGAACCGAATGGGAATGTGGTTCTCGCCATCCTCGTCCTGGACCTCATAGGGGGTGAAGGTCGAGGCGCGCCTGACGGCCTTGCGGAATGCGTCATGTTCGCAGCGAACCGCGATTGAGTATCCGTAGGCCTCTGGGCAGTCGTGGCATTTCTCGGGGTCATAGGACCCTTTTGAAACGACGGCCTTTCTGAAGGCGTCCTGACGGAGGTCATCAAGATCCTCCTTGACCAGGCCTCTTCCGCCCTTGTATCCGTATCTGCGGACCTCGTTGTCGATGCCGACTAAGATGTCCTGATAGCGGACCTGCTTACCGCTCTTGGTGGTGAATGTTTCGTTGGTGCGGGTGTAGAGAGTGTTTTCCATAGCTCGTTGGGTTTTGGAGGTTGCTGGTCGATGCCCACCAGTTGGGCATCTTGCGCGACCACGCTTGGCGTTCTGTCCGCAAGATTTTAAAAATTTAAAAAGGCGCGTAATTGACAGATGCCGGAGCAACGCTCTTAATCCAATGTGCTATTTCAAAGACCTTAACCTACATCATCGTTCATCCTCCTACATTATTTCAATACCGCTGATGATTCGTATTCTTTCACGAAAAGTTGATTTTCTTTGAAAACAGTGTCCGATTCATTATGCGGGTAAAATATATACGGCAGATTACTGCCAAATGTTTCATTGTTGACGAAAAAAGTCAACATTTTATCTGCTCTTGGTCATAATCTGGTCAATCATTCCGTACTCCAGGGCTTCCTGGGCGGTCATCCAGTAGTTGCGGTCGCCATCGGCGAAGACCTTGTCAAAAGGCTGGCCGCTATGCTCTGAGATTATGTTGAAGAGCTCCTTTCGGCACTTTTCAATCTCACGTGCCTCGATGAGAATGTCCTCTGCCTGACCTTTCACCCCGCCAAGAGGCTGGTGGATCATCACTCTGGAGTGCGGCAGGGCGCTGCGCTTGCCTTTAGCACCTGCACAAAGGAGAACGCTGCCCATGGAAGCGGCCATACCGGTACAGATGGTGGCCACATCAGGAGTGATAATCTGCATGGTGTCGTATATGCCCAGACCATCGCTGACGCTGCCACCTGGAGTATTTAGGTATAGGGAAATGTCGGCCTTGCTATCGATGGAGGACAGGAAGAGCAGCTGGGCCTGGACGATGTTGGCTACGTCATCGTCAATGGCACAGCCCACCCAGATGATGCGGTCCATCAAGAGGCGGGAGAACACATCGATGGAAGTCGCGTTAAGCTTACGCTCTTCGATGACGGTGGGGTTGATATAGCCGGAAACAAAACCGGTGTAACGGTCCAGCGTGTTGGTGCTGATGCCTCTGCCGAGGCTGGCGTACTTTTCGAATTCAGTCATGGTGAAGTTGTCTTATTTCTAGTAAATACTGTTTTCGTCGCAAATCCTTTCGGGAATGAATGATTATTTGGAGTTCCTGAAGGATGTCTTTTTGTCGAAGCCGGCCGCCTCAAGTTTCTCGATATCCGTGCGTTTGTCCGGGATTTCCTTGTCATGAAGCGAAAGGAGATAGCTCTGGATTTCATCGAAGATCTTTTCAGCCGGGACAACAAGCAGTGGAATCGTTGACAATATTGGGTTCTCATACCGACCTTGAATCTTCTCGAAGCGCCTCTGGCTGATTCTTCTGCGCCATTTCGTTAGGGCAGAGCCCCTTCCTAATGCTCGGTCTGAACATAATTGACATAAGGCCTCTTTTTTCATGGGTCTAGGGTAATAAACTCTTGTACCGATACTAGTTTCAGCGTACTCTTCCAGGAACCATTCCAACATGAGCGGGGCGGCTCCTTCAGGCCGAACGACTTCGTGTGAGAGAAACTCTTCAGTAATAACACCGTGGCCCGTATTCTCGAAATAGATGTGGTGCGCCGTTGCCCCACAAGTGAGAATAAGCTCTCCCTGCCAAGCTAAGACGCCCTTAGGAAGGTCCTTCGATAAGAAGAACGGACGATCTTGCGGACGGAGTTTCACGGACCCTGTCCTGGCGAATATTGCCTTGGGATCTTGTCCCCAAACGCCCTGGAGGTAGTCGTAGTAGTCCTTATTCTTGTCGATGATTTTCATGATTGTAGCGCATCTGGTGGCAAATTTAGACCGAGAAACTGCCAAAATGTTTCATAAGGTGAAAAAGAGAATCAGACTGGCTCCCAGTATCCCGATGATATGCCAGCTGATAAAAGGAAGAGTCCTATTGCAGAGAACGGCAGACTGATACAAATCAACTTCTTCATTGTGTTCAGGTGCGATTCGTTTCTCTTCTTTCCATTTCTCGTCCATCAGTTCTTCAACCTGGTCTGAACCTTTTGATCGGATGGTTAGCCAGTTGGCCAGAAGAGAAAGCAGTAGTAGAGTGCAGACTGCTCCGGATGTCCAAATCAGCACTGGTTTGGAAAGGGCGTTGAAAAGCCTAAAACCAGTAATCACAATAAAGGCCAACATAGAGAGCAGGCAGATGCTATAGCAGAGTAGCCCCTGCCATCCGTATATGCGACGAAAGCGAGTGCAATCCGTTAAGAACTGAAAACCAGGAGACGCAATATGGATGTAGCCATCAATGGCTTTTGACAAGTCCTTGACGGCCACTATTCCGCTGATAATTATGAGCAGTAAACACCAGAGCATATCTTTATAAAACGGCTTCTCCGGGTTTTAGTGACCCATCCGGGCCAAAGGGGTATTTGTCTATCATGGGAATAATGTGGGCGACATCTTTTTCCATCCCTTCCGGGTACTGAATGGAGACGGAGTATTGAACCCCATAGGGGCCTTTGGGGATGGTGCGTCCATAATAGACAATACCATCTTCATTCACACTCCTTTCAATCTGGACTGCATTTTCTTTTTCATCCCCATCCATTACGTTAAATCCCGCGTAGAAGGTGATTAGAATCAATGAGTCCGGGGACCAAGCGCGAGTCCCGTGGAAGGACAATTCTGCTTGCCAGAGATCATCTTCCGGCAGAAAACCTTTCGGTACCTCCAAGACACCGCCCCAGTCTTGATTGTGGAAGAAGTACCTGCCCTCATACGAAAACAGATGCCATACCGGGTCGATGCATTTAGCCCCTGGGCCGATGGCGATGGCCGCCAGAGAGTCCAGTGTGTTAATCCACGCAGTATCGGCACGCATTTGTGCCAGAATAGCCTCTGGCCCAGTCTCAGCTTGTTTACGTGGGCCAGAACAGCTGATTAGGAAGAGAATTGTGATGATTATGCTGGTAGTGTACTTCATATTAGATCTTACTTACAACGCAACCATAGCCAAGACGGTTAATAGCATCCTTGAGGTCCAGTACGGCCTTGATGATATCATCCATCAAGCCCTCACGGTTCATATCTTTGTAGCGGACATAGAACCGCACACTAGTCCCCGTCAGGGGAACCACAACCTTGGCGCGATACTTCTGGCCGCTAACCTGGGCCTTGAGCCCCGCCTTTTTGAACTCCTCAGGAATGAGAGCGCAAGCAGTGATGGCATTAATCTGGGAAACGCGTCGCTGCTGCATATACCGCTGCTGAATAGGCCGTGTCCTTTCCATCAATATCGGTATGAAGTGAGCCGTGAATGCGTCCATATCTTGAAGCTCTTTCTTACTTAAGGGCGAATACTGACGTACACCAATGCCCGCCTTATAGAGCTTCTCTATGCGCTTAGTCTCAGCTGCCACACAGTTCTCAAGTTGAAATACGCCCGTAGTACGGATGCGCTCCAAATATTCGGGGACGGCACGAAGGGCATCCTCGATGATTTCGTCTTCGGTGAGTTCGTTGAATCTCTTCATAAGCCTCTATCTGAGTTCCATTGTACAAACGCGGCCGGAACGTTCCATCCAACCGTGGGAGTGTTCGTAGCTATGTCTATTGTTGCATACCCAGACAATCTTGCAACGCATATTGTCGGGAATCCAGGGTTCCGGCGCATAGCCGTCTGTGAGCATCACCAGACCATCGTAGTCATGTTCGTTGGCGTAGTTGATGGGCTCCTGGAAGGAGGTGCCGCCGCGCCCGACAACGGCGATGTCGCGCATGACCTTTTTTAGGGACTGAACCACGCGGACGCCACAGTCGAACTGGATTACATCCACCTGGGTGAAGCCGTAGCGGAAGGCGCTGTTGATTACGCCGTAGAAGTAGGATAAGTCCTGCGAGGAAATGGATCCACTCACGTCTACAGCTACCAGAAGCTTGGTGTTGAAGCGGCGGATGGACCCCATATTCTCGAAACCAGTGCGGCGGTTGGGACGCATGCGGGTAAGCTTGCGGACCGAGGAGAGGATGCTGGCACGGAAGCCGGACAGGACATTCCGCCAGTTGATGCGGGAACGGGTGGACGCCTGGAGCATCTCGGCGAAGCTGCCGGCCAGAGAGCCCCAGTCCTTTGTGCTCTCAATGATACCGTCGATGAGGGCAAGCGTGAGTTCGTCCTCCTCCCAGAGCTCGGAAAGAGCTGTCTGTTGTTCGGCCGATTCTCCCAGTTTGTCGCTGCGCCAGTCGGAGGATGCATTTCCATTCTGCTCGGACTGTCCACCAGAAGGAGGCAGCAACTCTTGAATGCGGCGGGAGTACCATTCGTAAGCCTGGCCTTCGGCGAGTTCATAGTCGGCAGGGCGCTCGATATTGAAGTTGCCGAACTGGTAGTTGTCCCCAATGGTGAGGTTGCTACCGACAGCGATAGCCTGCTGGCTGCAGGCGTCAGGCTTACGCTGGTATGGATGTTTCAGCAGGATACGGACAGCTTCGGTACGCAACGCCTGGTCCAGGGCTGCGTCACTCATTTCGTCCGTATAGGCCGGGTTGTACTCAATGGTCTTCTTTCCGGACCTGACCGGACAAGGCATTGAACGATTCTCCTTTACGTCGTGGGTGCAGATTACCTGGAAGAGCGCGGGCTCAGAGATGAACCAGCGCTCCACAAGTGTTGAGATTCTGTCCTTCATTAGCGGATGCTCTTGACGTAAAGGACCATGGTCATGGTGAGCACCTGGCACTCGCGGGCCATGAAGGACACAGCCTTGGGGTAGGTGCCCTGCACATACAGGTTGGCGAAGTGCGCTGCAGCTTCCTTCTTATCCTTCGAAAGGAAGGTAAAGTAGGCGTCGATGTTCTTCTTGGCATTTTCTTTGGCCTGGCCGGAGAGAGTCTCCACTTCCAGGTGACGGAAGATGCCGTCGTTGACCACAGAGAGCTGGTGCAGCTCATAGCCCTTAAGGGTGGGCAGGTGCTTCTCAAAGTTCTGGAGCACCTCACGGCCGCTCAGAATCTTCTTGGCCGAAACGCTACCTACAAGAGCGCTGGCGGCTTTGGGGCCTACGATGGCGGAGATGGCCTTGGTGACGATGGGTGTGATATCCTGAGCGGTTTTCAGAATATCACTGACACGCTTCCAGGCACGACGATCTGGAGTCTTGTCCAAACCGGTGTCGGCGCCTTCCTTTGCGTCGGGATTCTTGTCCAGCCACATAGGGTTCTCGCGGATGAAATCGCGGACTCGGGCGTCTACGCCTACCTTATCAGCCCAGAGAAGCCATTCCTGGGTTGTAGGGCGGAATGTCACCACGTTGAAGCGGCTCACGAGGGCAGGGTCCAGGTCCGTGAGCTGGTACTGGTCACCAGCGTTGACGGCAGAAATGATGCGACTGCCGTCCGGAAGCTTGCGTCCGGCGAGGGTGCGGTTCAGTGCCAGATCCATAATGGTCTGGAGCACTTCCGGGCGGGCGCGGTTCAGCTCGTCCAGGAACAGGACGATGGGCTTGCCGTCCAGCGGGAACCAGTAAGGCGGCATGAACTCCGTCTTGCCGGTGGTGTTGTTACGGTTAGGAATGCCGATGAGGTCACCTGGATCACTCATCTGGCCAAGGAACAGAGGAACGACCTTCATTCCCTTACCGGAGAAGTACTCAGTGAGGATTTCGGATTTGCCGATACCGTGATTGCCGACCAGCATAAGGTTCTGGTCGGCCGGGGTGATGTCGAGGAGGCTCAGGAGCTCCGTGGTGGTGATATTGATGTTTGCCATATGTCAGTTTTTACAGTAGATACCGGAGGTGTTGTGATTTCTTTCACTAAGCTGCATATCTGAATCCCTTCGGCACTTCTCCGAAGATGTTCTTGAAGTGGTTCGATACATGATGCCTTGTTTCATAGCGCGCACCGTTACCTTGCTTCTTACCGTAGGAAGCAGTACGCCAGAAGTTCTGCGCGACGCGCTTCTCCATGATACGGCGAATTTTACGGCATGTGGCATTGTCTTCGATACCGATGGACAAGTCGCCAAGTCTCTCTCCGTCCAGAAAAGCAAGTCGCTCCTCGGCGATAGCGTAGCTCTGGTTCTTGATGAATCTCTTCTCTGAGTGCAAGGGGGTGGTGTAGTTCTTCATGTCTTGGTTCGTTTTAGTTACATATATGGATACCCAGGACAAGAAGAAATCTTTCATCAAAAACTATAGTGATGATAAGGAGAGTCTTTTGGGTAGTCTACTTCGTATGGTTTCGGACGAAATCCATATCCGGGCAATTTCCTGCCAGCCATACGGAAAAGACCTACGCGAACCCGATTCAACTGCTTCATAACATACTTTCGTGGTATGGATAGAATAAGTGGCCCGTCATCAAAGGGCTTTAAACTATCCATGATCAAATTATAGCAGTGTCCTTCCCACGGCGGTTGTTCTATTGACGCAGTAATGCCAAGTTCGTCCAGGATTCCTTTCAATTGTTCTTCTCCGGTGATGTTCTCAATGGCCAGCCTAACAGGCCTTGTGCGGTAGTCCGCCAGGGCATCCTTGAGTCTCTGTTCAGTCTGGGGGAGATACTTGTATTTCGGTTTGAACATATCGAGGGGGCTGACATGTGATTCCCAAGCTTTCTTTCCGCTGGAGTTGATGACAACATAACAGTCATCGGTCGCGTCTGCATTGAAATAGCCATTTACGCGAGTTTTATAGGCTAAGAGTGCTTTGTCTGGCGGCGTTTCGGCAACTATCATAAGAACTACTTCGTCACAGATTAAGCATTCGCAGATGTCTCCAACTTGAAAGCGAAGCTCTTCGTTGTTACGCCCCTCAAATACTCCGTCTTCATACGCGTACTCACGTTTGTCTAGACAGTGGCCTTCCTCGTCATAAATGTATTCTGTCAAGGAGGCATGCTCTTCCGCATAATACCCGACGGGCATTTGCTTAATACGATAGCTATGAACCAGATTGAACCCATAAGCTCCGCATCCGTCAGAGATGGCCTCTTGGATGATGCGCTCGGCATCTTCAAGTGTAAAAGCACTTCCAATTTTTGCATCCGATGTCTTATAACAAGGATAATGGGGTCGCCCACGATTGTTTTGATCGTAGGTGACCCACACATCGAAAATGGTATTGTTACACTTTTGCGGAGGCGTCTCGGTGAGCATAATCAATCATCTAGAATCCGATTCTGGCCCGTTTGCTGCTTCCGGACAACGTTTCTTCGTCACAGTACTTGCGAAGCTCTGCCAGGCTGGCCTTCTCTCCGGAGAGCACGTACCCGACCGCAGCCTTGCGGGCGATGTTCTCGATATTACCGCCAGAGAAGGTATAGCTCTTCCCAAGTTCACAGGCGTCATCATCCGTGATGTCCTGGATCATAGACTTCCAGATTTTGGCACGGGTCTCGGCTTCAGGAGTGGAGAATTCCACCTTGAAGATGAAACGGCGTGCAAAGGCATCGTCGCAGAAGTTGGCTGCCAGGTTGGTAGTGGCAATGAGGATTCCATCCAGGTTCTCGATGGCTTCCAGACAGATGTTCTGGATGGCGTTCATCATCTGGTCGACACTGTCTTCCGGATTCTCGATACGCTTCGAGAAGATGGCGTCTGCCTCGTTGAAAAGGAGAATGGGCGCATTCTCGCGCTTTCGGCACATGTTCTTGTAGGTCTCGAACACGCCCTTGACAATCTTCTCGGAATCGCCGACCCATTTGCTCTTGAGCTGGGACATATCCACGGCGAAGATATCGCGTCCGGTACGCCTGGCGAGTTCATAGGCTCCAGCAGTCTTGCCGCAGCCGGCACCGCCAGAGAACAAGACGGCGAATCCTTTGCGCATCCCCATATCCTTCAGGCGCTGCTGGACACCCTTGAAATTCTGGGGGGAAAGCAGAGATGCCAGGCGCTCCATCTGCTCAGCCTCCTTCTCATTGTAGTAGAGTTCCTTGGCAGCAATGCTGCTACTGGATATGAGGTCTTTATGCTGCTGCTCTGACTTTCGCTCCAGGGTGACTTCATTGAAGAAGCTCTTGATTACGTTGTCAGAGAGAGCCAGGGAATCCATGTCCTGAAAACCATCCTCTCCGCCGAAACAGACGAGTCCGCTCTTTTGCAGGGTGGAACGTTCGTTGGAAAGGGAGCGGCGAATGAGTTGGTCATCCTCCATATAGTCAGTGAAGCGCAGGAGCCTCTCGATTGGTACGGAGTTGTCTCCGAAGCTGACCATCCGATGGCAGAGATAGAAGAAGAATCTCTCCTCCGTATCGCAGCATTCGGTCATCAGAGGAGAATCCAGAACCTTTTTACTGAATTCCAGATCTGGATTACCCTTCAGAACCTGGTGGATATTCGCCAGGAGGCGTTCAGCATCAATGATGTCCTTCTGGAAATCAGAAAAGAAGATGCGGAATCGAGTGAACAGTTCATCGGCCGACAACCCGGTCATGGGGAAAGGGATGAACTCGGCATCTTTCTCAATGGTCTTCAGGGCTTCTCGTGTAACATAATAGCACAGACGATGGGCCGGGCCTCTCTGGATGTGCGTGATGACACCGTGGTTGTCCAGCTCCTCAAGGGCGGAGCGGAAACCTATGAACTCGATGTTGGAACAACCGACATAGTTGGCCAGGTCATCATCGTCGCTCCCGTTTGTGGCGCTATGCTCTACGATGTAGCCCAGCAGGATGGCAGCTTTCTTGGAAACCCCCAGCTTGGATGAGACGGTCTGTATCTCCTTCTCCAGTTCAGTAAACGTTTCTTGCCCAAGGCCGTCCTTCTCGACGGTCTTGAATATCTTGTTGAGGCTGGCAGCAAGCTGCGGAAGGTCAACGTTGCCTTCGAAAAATGTCTTGTCGGTTTGTTCTCTTCTTCTCATAGTTGAATCTGTTTCCTATAATTACTCCGCGAGTTTGTATTCCTTTCGCAAAGTAGGCATAATGTACTCCTTTCTAAGAGTTAGTGCTGCGGCATGGTCGATAGCCGCCGCCTTGGGTGCGTCGAACATAATGTCGCGCATCACTTTTTCCATGACGATTCTGAGTCCGCGGGCACCGGTTCCCAGGTTCAAGGCAGCCTCTGCAATAGCAGATAGTGCCTCGGGCTCGAAGTCCAGGTCAATTCCATCCTCCCGGAGCAGTTCAACATACTGGGCAGTAATGGAATTCTCCGGATCGGTCAAGATTCGGACAAGCGATTCCTTGTCCAGAGGATTCACGTGGGTCACCACGGGGAATCGACCTATGAATTCCGGGATGAATCCGAACTCTCTGAGATCAGTCGGAGAAACGTCTTCAAGGGAAGATGATTCCTCCTTCTGTTTGCCCTGGCCGAAGCCGATGCGGTCGACGCCTTTTCCTGTCCTGCGGGCTACGATGTCCTCCAGGCCCACAAAGGCACCGGACAGGATAAAGAGGATATCCGTCGTATCCACATAGAGCAATGGCTGTTCGGGATGCTTCCTCCCGCCAGCCGGAGGCACGCCCACCAGGTCGCCTTCAACAATCTTCAGAAGCGACTGCTGCACGCATTCTCCGGACACATCGCGAGTGATGGAAACACCGGCCTCCTTCTTTGCAATCTTGTCTCCCTCGTCCAACATGATGATGCCCTTCTTGGCCAGCTCCATGTTGTAGTTGCACGTGCGAAGCAGGCCTGCAAGGCAATCTTCTACATCAGATCCCACATAGCCGCTGGCCGTGAGCTTGGTGGAGTCTTGTATGTAACAGGGCACATCCAATAGCTTTGCGATAGTCTTGACCAGCAATGTTTTACCGCATCCGGTTTCGCCTAAAAGGATGACGTTGGATTTCTCCAGACGTACCTTGCATTCGGGGTCGTTACGGTGTAAGATCCGCTTGTAGTGGTTGTAAACGGCCACGGCGAGGTCTTTCTTTGCCTCGTCCTGGCCGATAACAAACCGGTCCAGATACTTTTTGATCTGGTCCGGTCGCATGAGTTTCTTCTCCGCCATCTTCTTAGCCATTCTCTACCATGTCAAACTCTCCGGGCTCAAGAAGGGGAAGAGGGTTTCCGGCGTCCTGGTGGACTCCGCAGCCTACGATGTCGTAAGCCGCCTTGACGATGCTTTGCTGGCCGGAGACAAGGCGCTTGGAATTGTCCTCGAAGGTCTTCATGGCCGTGCGGAACTGCGACTCAGCCTTGGCGTTCTCCTTGCAGAAGAGACCGACGCGCTTGACGATGTTCGTGGCGGCGTTAACGATGCCCTCCATGTTCTCGAACTGCTGCTTCTGCACCCAGGCGCTGCGGATGAGGCGGAGGAAAGGAAGCAGGGTCTCTTCGGTGGTGATGAGGACGTTCTTCTTGAACGCCTTCTGGAAGATGTCGGGGTCCTCCTGCTTGGCCAGCTGGTATGCACCGTAGTTCGGGATGAACATGATGGTATAGTCCAGCGTATTGCGGCCGACGATGTACTTCTGGTACTCCTTGGAGGCCAACTCGTCGATGTGCTTCAGCACGGAGTCGAGGTTGCGCTTGGAAGCTTCCTTGCGCGCCTGCTCGTCATCAGTGGCGAAGTAGTCGGCCAGCGCAGTGAGGGACACTTTGGAGTCCACGATGATATCGGTGTCGTCCGGGAAGTGAAGGGCGAAGTCGGGGCGCATGCCCTTGCCTGAGTCTTCGTTCTTGAGCACGCGACCCTTGCCGTCACGAAGGACGAACTCGTTGTCGTAGTCACGGCCGAGCACGAAGCCTTCCTGCTTGAGGATGTTCTCCAGGATGGTTTCACCCCAGTTGCCCTGCATCTTGTTCTGGCCTTTGAGTGCCTTGGCCAGATCTTCAGCCTGGCTGCCGATGGCTTCGGTCTTCTCTCCGAGGCTGCGGACAGTCTCTTCCATCTTGGCCTTGATGGCGGTGGACTGCTCGATATGGGTCTTGCCCAGGTTGTCGAAGGACGTCTTCATCTCCTGGATGTCCTTGCCCAGGTTCCCGGTGATGCGCTTCATGGACTCTTCGGCCTCCTTCTTCATGGCCTCTTCGCGCGCTTTGAGAATCTTTTCGTTCTCAAGAGCGAGTTCGTTCTTGGCTGCTTCGAGGACCTTCTCCTGACCGGCCTTGATTTCGGCAATGGCTTTGTCGAAATTGCTTCGGGCCTCTTCCAGACGCTCCTGGGATACTTTTTCGGCCTGCTCACGCATAGCTCGACTGGCTTGCAGGTCAGACTCCTTTGCCTGAAGGAGCATTTCCTTCTGGTGAATCTGATTGTCTTTCTCAGACAGCAGAGAGTCTTTGGCGCCAAGGAGCTTGGCGTTGCGATTGTTGAGGAGGAACCAGGTGATTGCCCAAGCGGCGATGGCTGCCACGGCCGCGATTGCGATGACGATGATTGTATTCATGTGCGTTGTTGTTAGTTCGTTTTTGAGTTGTTGGTATTTGAAAGTACCGGTATACCCGATGGATTCTTTCGCTGGTTATTCGTTTTTTTTGGACTGTATGAGAATGTAGATGGTGTCAATGCCATAAGGATTTGTGACTAGCTGGACGGAGAGCATGCCCCCTTGAAGGTCCGTGGACTTGATAAATGCTTTCAGATTCAGCAGGTTCAGCAGGCGATCGGCCACCAACTGGCTTTCAGCCTTGAAGGGACTCTTCTCCGAAAGACCATCACCGGAACAAAGCCCGCATTGGATGCTGAAGAGAAGCTCCCCGGCATGGGAGGGCGGGGCTCCTTTATATAGACAACGGTTGACAATGCAGAGGTTGTCGAAGATGAGTTTGTTCCATTTCTCCAGGTTCATAGTTTCAGTCGGTCGTACATAAGAATACCTCTCGGGCTCCGGATTCTTTCATCACTGAAAGCGCGCGATGAATAACTCCTTGTTGAAGATGTCTTCTCCTTGTGCTGGAGTCATACGGAAGTCCTTTGGGGCGAGGATGCTGCACTTGAGGTTCATCTTGTGCGCAGCCTTGATGCCTGCTTCGTCGATTCCGGTTTGACCGCCGGATCTGACCTCCAGGATGGGGAAATCATAGGCATCCAGCTTATCGTAGAGGGCTTTGACGAATATCCCCATGAAGTAATCGGCTGTTTCCTGGCTGATGCCATTCTTGGCTAGCGTGCGCATTCCGTTTCCTGCGATGTTAATCTTCACCCCGTCTGGATTGATGACGTTCTCGTTAATCCACTCAGCGGTCTTGGTGCCATGAGCGATGGCCGTCTTTACCAGTCGGTCATCACCGATACGGAGGCTCTTGGGGATGGTAAGGCCTAGATATCTATCACCCGCGCTATCGCGAGTAAGCTGCTCGCCGGAAGTGTTCAAGTCTACGGCGATAGCAACAGTGAGGTCTGCCCACTGGGCATTGGCCCTGGTACGATGGGCGTAACTGCCCGTGTCTTCAATAAATCGGATAGGTGTCATATGAGTGTTAGTTGAGTTTTGCTTTTCCTGCAGCACTTACCTTGTCTGCCTTCCAGACAAGGCGTGCTAGCGAGTTTGTCTGCATTTGGGGTGCGTCCCCGTGCATATGAAGGAGGATTGCTTCTCTTTCATCGCTTGTTAGGTTCAAATGGCAGATTCTCTCCAGAATCTTCACGGAACGACTTCCGTGCCTTCTGATACCATAGGTGGCACGGCTATGAGAAGTACAGGTATCGTGTAGCAGAGAAGAGATTATGACGCTCTCCCTGGGTTCGCCTTGAATATGGCTTAATGCATAGTGACATGCTTCGAGAGAATGGCGGGCCAGCCCGCCGAAGTACCTATGGTGTGAGTGACACCCAGTACGGAAGAAATTGCTATCATTCAGATAGTCAATGGTTTCCTTTATGCCCTCTCTCTCGATTCCGCCAAGGAGATCCAGAATCTCCTGCTTGATTTCCTGATTTGTCATATGTCGTTGATTGTTCAGTCGCTATATTTGAGTACCATGCTTTGTGTAGATTCTTTCAGGCAGCACTCTGAAGCCTTTGCTTCAAGTGGAACATTACCATATAGACAGCATCAACCGAGATTCCAGCCCTTTCAGCCATCTCTTTGGAATCCAACCCTTCAATCTTCCAGCAGAGAAAAAGTTTATCCCTTTCGCTTTTCAGCTTGTCAAACAGACTCTCTTGAGTCTCTTCGAATATGATATCATTATCAGCACCAAACTCATACCCCCTATATGTGCTATAAGGACAGTTATCCTGAATCTCACCTTCTTCAAAGGCAAGTGATATGTCAGTTCTGTTATGCTTTGCCAAAGCACTGGTTCTAACCACATTCTTTGCAATAGTCCAAACCCACTGAAAGACATCCCCCTTCTCAGCGTCAAAAGAATCCTTTGCACGCCACATTCTGAGTGTTACGTCTGACACCATATCTTCAATGTCTTCATTAGTGAAATGCTTGGAGTACTGTTTCTTCACATAGCTGGATACAGCCTTGGATGCAACGTTTCTGTACTTTTCGGGTGCGATAGGGAAGCTATTCATATTGTTATTTGTTTGGTTTTCAGTTGTTTAGTGCGTAGTTGTCCCAAGGGCAGGGGCGACAAAGGCCCTGCCAGGTAAATCCTGGTCAGTGGATTGGAGGGGTATGTGTCAGTGGTTACCTTATCGACATGTTGGTCGATCATATAGCAATAACTGTGCCATTTGTGTCAAAATGACATAAATTCATTTTGGCGCTTTTAAGTGTTGCTCGTCCAGTCGGACGAGCCGATATGTGACAAATAGTAGGGAGCATCAGTTAAGGTATACCGAAGTTATTCGGGAATCTTTCAAACTATTTTCAAGATTCTGCTGCAAAGGTAAGCAAAAAAATTGACATTTCCAAATTATTCTGCTTATAATCAATTACTTACGAGTCTTTAGTTTTTTATCATTGCATAATAAAAAACTAAAAATGACATTAGCAAATTTTTCTGTTAAATGGTTCTGCCCACCAGTCCCACCGATTAAGGTCGGCGATCTGGAACCTGGATCCGAGCAGGGTATGAAGTGTTTCTGCGCTTCTTACAATGCTGTCATAGTTCTGAATGAACTTCTCTACCTCACTGACATAGATGGGTAAAGAAATCTGGCCGTTAGGGCGCAAGAAGATCTTGACATCCAAGCAGCCTCGGCCCTTGACCGAGACGTCAATCGGGCGATTGGGATTGGACAGACGTGCCCGCAAAGTAGTTGCGGCGATGTGGCTGATGCGAAGACTCTTGTCCATTTCCAGTTCGGCACGGGATGCCTTTGCTTCCAGATCCGGAAGGACGTCGTTTGCAAAGAGGATTAGTTTCACGACGCTTGTGGCCGTCAGCTGAACTCTGGCGCCTTTCTTTCCTGCCACGATAGAGGTGAATCCTTGTATGTCAGTAAGAAGGGTCACCTTAATGTGTGATAGCGTCACATGCAACTCGTTTGAGTCGGCTCCTGGCGAAAATGGGATGCACAGCTCTGACAGAGCGCTCTTTATGTCCTGGATGTCAACCTGGCTGACAGAGTGAGAAAGACATAATTCAGAATGAACCACCCAGTGATCCACAAGTTTGACAAATAAACAGTCCAGGATATCGCCGTGTGAAGAGATGTTGTCCAGAATAAGGTTCTGGAGCGCCAGCGGCTCCATTACCAAGTCAACTATGCGTTTCTGTTCGTCTGTCATATTGGGGAATCTATCTATCTTCTCAATACCGAAGCATCTGGCAAATCTTTCTTCTGGTCTCTTCCTATATGTACGCGTATATGCGCATATGGGTGAAAGAAAACCATAATTGCCCGGTATATATATGTAAAGAAACTTGACTATGATAGGAATGAACCCCACATCGGCCTGGATAAAGGCGGCGCTTGACGCGCTTGAGAAAGGAATTATGGACCCTAAGTCCGTGTTCTGTATGATTCAGGCTCCAGCAAAAGCGGAAGAATCTCCGGAAGCATACTTCCAACTTGCTCGCTTTTACCATCACGGGATAGGTTGCGATCAGGATGATGTCAAAGCGCTGGAAATGCTTATCAAGAGTGCCGAAGGTGGTTGGGTAGATGCCCAGTATGCGTTGGGCATACGTTACTATACTGGGGATTTCGCTCCCCAAAACTATTCGGAAGCAGTAAAGTGGTTCACCCTGGCTGCGGAACAGGGACACAAAAGCGCAGCAAACTATCTGGTGGATTGCTATATTCATGGACAAGGAGTGGAAAAGGACTCGGCAGAAGCTATAAAGTGGCTCGGTGTTGTAGCGGGTGGCATCAATTTCAATACTTCGGAGGAAGAGGACTGGCCAGATCTGGAGGACCTTGAAGACGTGGAAATAGACGAAGATTAGTGATTTCTGGAGGAATTACCTATCTTTGCATTTACGATTGCTATAGTTCTTTGTGGTATTGGGAAAAGAGGTAAGGACTCGAGTGGTATTTAAAGTTTAGGGGCTTTGCCCCAATCTAAGATCCGAAGTCTAACCCCCAAATACCAACAACTATGGAGAACCTGAACAAACTTGCGAACGCGCAGCTCAACGGCATCATTGACACCTATAAGGGTGAAACCAGAGACTGGTGGAACCACGTCGATGAGGATGCCATCTACGAGGCTATAGGAGAACATGAGTTCGACGTGTATGTACGCCTCTTCGTGACGGAAGACACACACTATAGCGGTGCCCGCAAAGCAGTCTAGGAGGATGCCCCTAAAAGGACATCTTCCTTTTTTTGTGTATCCCTGAAAGAAATCCAGTTCTTTTAGGTATTTAATTGTGTAAAGCATCAAGAGACCTCTTAGGAGGCGCCAACCGAGCAGGCCAGATGCCACGGTGGCCAAATGATGCGGAATGTTCAATTCAAAAATAATCTGTTCCATGGAGGATTTCAACGTCTATCGCGACAATGTCGCATTCTTGTACCGCCACTTCGACGGATTCAAGAGCAATGCCCGTTTCTTTATGTCTCCTGTACCCTTCGAGGTCAAGTATGAGTTCTTCCTCAAGAAAGGGCGAACTCCTTTCCAGACAATCCGCATGGTAAAGGCCCCCATCTCTATAGGGGCACTGTTCCTATGCTGGGAGACCTACCCTGAGCTATTCCGAGTCCCTTGTGGAACGGACGGGGAGAAAACCGGAATGGTTTACTCCTTTAACGGATCACCGTTAAGCGGTGCGAATGATTGGTCTGCCGTCTGCCTGGAGACCGGCGAGTTCTTCCAAGGAAAGGGTGACAAGAATTTCCGGACACGCTGCGAGGCTTTGAATGCTGCTGTCCTCCAGAGCGAAGAGGCTCTGGAAGAGATGAAGAAGCGTAAAGGGGGGAGTGACTTTACCCCGGCCTCTCTCCAGGAACTTGTTGAATTCGTGAAAGAGAAGGCCAATGATTGACCACATCGTTCTGAATATTCCTCATTCCTCATCTGAGTTCCCCGGCTCGGCGAAAGCCAGCTGGGGAACCGGAATTGATGAGCATATCCGGCGCTGGACAGATTGGGGGACAAACCATTTGTTCGGCATGGCCTCATTCACGGATCCTCGCATTCATCCGGTTGCTTTCCCCTGGTCCAGATTCTTCTGCGATGTGGAACGTCTTGAGAACGATCCTCTGGAAAAGAGTGGCCAGGGCATTGTCTATACATCATTTGAAGGCATCAATCGTAACCTGACCGTGCAGGAGAAGGAGGGTATATATCGGTCATACTATCTTGAACACATGGCAGCGATAATGAAGGAACTGACGCCTTCTTCTATACTGATTGATTGCCATTCATTCCCGGCCGACCTATCAGATGTTGAAGTATGTATAGGAGTTAATAAAGACTGGAGTCAGCCAGATAAAGAAATGTTATCGCGAATCGAATGGTTATTCCAGTCGCGAGGCTATAAAACGGCATTCAATAGGCCATATTCCAATTCGTATGCTCCCCGGATGTATTTCAACTATCCGTCTTTGATGATAGAGCTGAACAAATCCACATATATGTATGCAGACGGAGAGATTGATCCAGGTAAGGCAGAGAAGATTATGGGGACCATCGAGAAAATGTACAATCTGATTCTGGAGCCTTGGGTACAAGATATATTCTATCAGAATGCTCGCTTCTTGTATGAGAAACGATTTGAGATTTGGACCAACCCCAGGATGGCATCTGCACTGACGGGAACCGTATACTACAATGGAAAGCGAGTGACCGTTGGCGGATATCTCCTGGCCGTTGAGAAGCATCCAGACCTTTTCTTTACCAGGAACTCATTGATTGTCAGTTTTGGAGGAAGTCCTTTTAGTGGCGCATCAGTCAATACTGCAGTAAACTGGAGAAACGGACGGATAAGATCATTTAAGGGCGGAAGCTTCGGCAGCAGAATAAGCGCATACGTAGAAGGGCATGCAATCTACCCGGTGAGAGAAGGGGCGTTCCCTTTATCTATGGTAGTGGAAATGCTAAAAAAAAGCGACCGTTAGGCCGCTATTTCAAGGGGTTTTGTTGCTTTTCGCACGCCTATTGCCGTGAAAATATCATTTGTATTTGCAGGGTACTTGATACAATCTACATTGTTTTGCATTGCATATTGCAAATCATTTTCACTTGCACTAATCACAATTGTTGATTTGTCATTTCCAATTGCACTCTCAATTGTCGAACACAAATCAACAAAATGCAAATCATTGATTTCTAGTAATTTGTACACGTACTCGCGTTTGAAACTCGTCACAAGGTTGATCTTGATATGTTTGATTGAACACATATGTTTCAAAAACACGATTATATCACCAAAACCATCATTGAACTTGCATTTTTGCAAACTGGTTTTGACATAATTTGCCTTGTCTTTTGCTTTGGGCAAATGCTTGTTAATGTTGTTGGTGTTGAACAATGTGTTTTCCAGGCGAATGACAATGTTGTTTTTCATATGTTTGTGTGTGTTTTTGTTGTTCCGGGAATATAATACCAGCCGCCCTGCCGATTATTGCAGGGCATATACGAAAAAAACCGGACTTGAGTTTCACTTGCCGATCCAGTTTCCTATAGAAAACTCTTCTGGGGAGAAAGTATAGGAGACATTTTGCAAGAATTCGTGCATGGGCTTTAGCCAGGGAAATGCGTCTTGAACGTATCTGCAAAATCGCTCTTGCCTTATAACTGAGGCCGTAAATATCGGCTCTTGTTCCAGCCGAGTTCTATGATAACCTCCATAAGTCAGGAGGAAACTTTCGGCATTCGCATATCCATCTTTTACGATATCCCAGATATCTTCTTCCGTATCGCAGAAGAAGAGACGGCATGCGATTTCTGGATAATGGAGAACAATTAGGTGCCCGGAGACAATGTCTTTATAATGGTTTGCCAGGTTTTCATCACTGACCATATTGTCCTCCAGAAGAACAGATAAGACGCCCAATACAGGATTTGAGCCCAGTTGTGAGTGATAAATGCCGGATAGGAAGAGTCGCTTCAGTTGGCGATTCTTACTCTGGTAGGTTCCCGGGACCGGCAGTCCTGTCTCATTATCCCATTTCATCGGCAATAATCCTTGTTTACATATACCGATGAATAGGGGGGATCCTTTCAAACTATTCTTTATAATAGCTACCCCTCAAGGTGTGCGTTGGCAGGACAAGATTTGAAAGAATTGAGTCCTGCCGCTTTTTGGCAGTGAGAGTATTTTTCTTTGCATTGTGAAAGAAACGTACAACCCCAAAGTATCTTAATGCGTATGAAGACGATTATCCAATGCATGTGTAGCATCACCGAGAAGATGCGCGACCCCGAAAGAATGGGGCAAATCATAATCAACGAAGACAACTCCAAGAAAGCTGCCTCGGAATTGCGTATGCTTAGGAAGGCACTTGGAATGAACTCCATGCAGGTGCTTATTCTCACTGCCATCATCCAGAAATCGTCTCGTTATCGCATTGACGGCGATGACATCTCTACTTTCCTTGGCATGGAATACCTTCAGTTCTTGACTCACGACGATGATATGGAAGAACTGAGGAAAAGGGGGTATATAAGGATAGACAAAGAAGGGCACATTTCTGTTCCGAAGGAGGTTCTAAAGAATCTGAAAGCCAACAAAGCTGTCGAACCTGAGCCGACAACCGGGCTGAGCACAGGTAAGATTCTTAATCGAATGAAAAAGATTCTTTCCATCAGGCGCGAGGATGAGATGACTACCGAGGAGGCTTTCGATGAGATTAAGGCGTTGCTGAAAGGCAATCCGGAAACCAGTATCTCCCGTGCTTGCGACAAATACATTAAGCATATCTACTGCAACGAAGCTGTGGTTTTCTTTGCGCTTATCTATCGTTACTGGTATGAACATGACGATATGGTTGGCTGGCATGATATCGATGACTACTTCGACGAAGATGAACTGGATGAGCTTCAGACAGAATTTCGAATAGAGTTGATGGAATTACAGTGTAGGAAAGTCATCGAATATGCTGGCGAGGACGGGATGCTTACCAAGGACTTCTTTAGAATCAAGGATGCCATCAAGGAGGAGATATTCGAAGATGTCGGTGGAATCAAGAAGAAGGACGCGAAGATTTCCGCATCCAGAAAGCTTGATGCCGTATCCATCAATCGCAAGGAGTTGTTCTACAATTCTGCCGAAGGGTGTCAAGTCGCCCAGCTGAAGGAACTTCTTTCCGATAAGAGTTTCAATGGGATTCGCGCCAGAATGAAGGACAAAGGGCTTCGCTCCGGTTTCACCTGCCTCTTTTATGGCAGCCCTGGTACTGGAAAAACTGAAACTGTCTACCAGATTGCTCGCGAAAGCGGACGCGACCTTTTCATCGTGGACGTGTCTCAAATCAAGAGCTGCTGGGTTGGGGAAAGCGAGAAGAACATCAAGGATGTCTTCGATAAGTATCGCGCATGCGTGAGAGAAGGTGGCATCGTTCCCATTCTTCTCTTCAATGAAGCCGACGCTATCTTCGGTATTCGTCAGCAAGGAGCGGAAAGAGCGGTTGACAAGATGGAGAACTCCATCCAGAACATCATCCTTCAGGAAATGGAGGATCTGGACGGAATCCTCATCGCTACCACAAATTTGACTGAAAATCTGGATAAGGCCTTTGAAAGGAGATTTCTCTATAAGGTACGCTTTGACAAGCCATCCCTCGAAGTCAAACGCCAGATTTGGAAATCTATGATGCCCGATATTACGGACGCCAATGCAGCTTATCTGGCCGATAAGTTTGAGCTTAGCGGCGGACAGATTGAGAATGTCGCCAGAAAGAAGACAATCCAGAATATCCTTTCCGGCACGGAACCTGCCATTGAGGACCTCATCAAGTACTGTTGCGAGGAGGAAATCGGCGCAAACAAGGAACGTAGAAGGATTGGCTTTTAAGACAATGAGAACTGACCTTTGCAAAAAAAATAAAAGAGTTAAAGTTTTCAAAGTCCTTCGCAGTGATGTGCGGGCCTTTTTTGAAATAAATTGAAAGAACCAGAATGCTCCATGGTATATAAGGACGTAAAGACGATGATTATGATAGAAACGACACGCTGGGTAAGGATGAAGGCGTTCAGGCAATCGAGGCATTTCTAAACAGATAACGATATGATTCTTGATCTTTTTTTTGATGAGTTATACGAAGAAGAGAGTGTAATAACCACGGAAAGACTTACCCTTCGCCTAATGAGGGAGGAGGATGCCGAGGACATCTTTGAGATTCGCGGGAACGATGATGTTATATGCGCACCTGGCGTGCCCTGTATGAAGAGCATAGAAGATGCGAAAAAATACATCAACAGATGGTGCGAGGACAGTGTGGTCATCGTTCTCGGGGAAGAGGTCATTGGACTGATAGAAAGCTATGTGGATAGTGAATTGTTATTTGATTCCACTTTCCTGGGGTATTATATGAAGAAACAATACCAAGGGAAAGGGTATATGACGGAAGCGCTAACCGCTTTGAAAAGCAAATTGATAGAGCATGGAGACACGGATCTTATGCTGTGGATTTTTCCGGGCAACACCGCCTCAGAGAAGGTTGCGAAAAAATGTGGGTTCTCCTATTTGTGCGGCCATGTCGTAGATATAGGAGGCTATAATCAGTATGTGAATTTTTATTGCATTCCTTCACTCATCTGAAAGACTGTACAGACACAAAAGTAAACTTATGCATGACTGAAAAGAAATACGAAAGATACTACGACCTTGCCAGCAAGGCGTCGTTCAAGAATCTGGGCGCTATCATGAATAGCGAAATGTGCGGATGCTATTCATGCCGGAGAATTTTTCCCGCCTCCGAGGTGGAAGAGTGGATACCCGATGGCTATGGAGCCACTGCGATGTGTCCCTATTGCTCCATCGATGCAGTTCTGGGCGACGTGTCAGGTATTCCCATTCAGGAGGATGTGCTCAAAGAACTCCATGAGCGTTGGTTCGGAGGTTGAACCCAGTTCTAAGACGATGAAAGTTACTTTCAATTTGATAATAATCGTTGGTCGGCGAGGTATAAAGAAGTGAAGAAATATTAACTATGTACGCAATGACCCTCAAGACGGACTATTCAAAGTCATTCAGCTATGTTCGGATGCAGAACTGCATTCCGGCGATTCGCAGCATTACCCTGAAGAATACAGATAAGGAAGCGCTAAAGAATCTCCGGTTGTCCATTAAATTCGATCCGGCTTTTTCGGAAATCCACGAGTCTGTCATCAGCGAACTGCCCGCAAAGGGGCGTGTCATCCTTGACAATATCAGACTCCTTCCCTCTGCTGCTTTCCTTGCCAATCTGACAGAAGAGATTGAGGGCACGATGTCAATCATTTGCGAAACAAACGGTAGTGAGATTGCACGAGAACAATGCCCCGTGACACTTCTACCTTACGATTTTTGGGAAGGAGTGAACGACGCGCCCGAACTGCTTGCCGCTTTCGTCCTGCCTAACCATCCTGCCATCCGCCCTATCCTGCAGCGGACGGCAGAAAAGTTGCAGAAATGGACAGGAAATCCCGCCCTTGACGGCTATCAGCAGGAAGATATCAACAGGGTCAAAATGCAGATTGCGGCTGTTTATGAAGCCATTGCAGACGAAGTAATTATCTATGCCAATCCGCCGGCATCGTTTGCCGAGCAGGGCCAGCGGATTCGTCTTCCGGAAGACATCCTCTCCGGTCGGCTGGCCACCTGCCTGGATGCAGCGCTTCTGTATGCCGGATGTCTTGAAGCGATTGGCCTCCGGCCGATTATCGTCATCCACGATGGGCACGCCTATGCCGGGGCCTGGCTTGTTGAAAAATCCTCGCCCTATCCAGTGAATGACGACCCCGCCCTTTTACGGAAAAGCGGTGCGGACGGCATCAATGAACTGATCCTTGTGGAAACAACCGGTTTCTTGAAAGGGGACGAACTGTCTTTTAAAGAAGCCACAGCCAGGGCTGCGGGAACAATTGCCGACGTGGATAGCTTCCTGATGTTCGTCGATATCGCTTCCGCCCGCAATCTTGGAATAAAGCCCATTCCGCTGCGCGCCTTGACGCCGGAAGGATATGTCATCGTCGAAGACACCGTATACAGGAATTCGGTCCCCGAACGCATTGAGGAAACTGATGAGATCGACATCGAGCGTCCGGCCAGGGTTGACAAGCATACAATCTGGGAGCGGAAACTGCTGGATTTGAGTCTCCGGAACAATCTTATCAATATCCATCTGAAAAAAAGTGTCCTACAGCTGATAGGCGCTGGGTCTATGGAGGCGGTGAAGATGCTTGAAGACGGTGTTGGCTTCAATATCTTCGGAATCCCTCTCGGATGGATAGGCAAGACCAGGAATAACGGCGTTTGTCAGGAGATTGAAGCCGAGGATCCGATGTATTCCTTCGCTTCCAAAGAAGTGCAGGACAGGAGGTTCCATTCCTTTACAGCCGAAGAGCCAACCATTCTGGCCCTGGATGCCATTAGGAAAGAGGCACGGCACTACTTGGAGGAAAACGGAGCCAACACGTTGTACCTTGCTGTGGGGGCGCTCAAATGGCTGGACCAGGATGATGAAACGCCGCACTTTGCCCCCATCCTTCTGATCCCTGTAGAGATGACCAAGGCAACCTGGAGCATAAAATGGACGGGAGAGGACATAACTGCCAATCTCACCATCCTCGAGAAGCTCCGCCAGCAGGACGGTCTCTCCATTCCCGGTTTGGACACTCTTCCTGAGAAGGACGGACACACAGACGTGCGGAAGGTGATGAGCACTATCCGTCGTGCCATTATGGACAAGAAAGGATGGGATGTGGAAGAGTTGGTGTTCCTGGGCAATTTTACCTTTAACAAGTTTATTATCTGGAATGACATCCACGTCAATCGGGAGATGTTAGATTCCCATCCGGCCGTTTCCAGTCTTGTGGAAGGACGGCTGAAAGTGAAGGATGTGACCTTGCAGGAGGGTTCTGTCGATATCTTGTGCCCGTCGGCCAAAATCCTCCAGCCCATCAGTGCTGACTCGTCGCAGCTTCGTGCCATCCGTGACGCCGCCGTCGGGCGCAGCTTTGTGATGCACGGCCCTCCCGGTACCGGCAAGAGCCAGACCATCACCAACATCATCGCAAATGCCTTGTATGGCGGCAAGCGGGTGCTCTTTGTCTCGGAGAAAAAAGCGGCCCTGGAGGTGGTTCAAAAGCGGTTGGAGGAGATTGGCTTGGATCCTTTTTGCCTGGAGCTGCATTCCAACAAGGCCCGGAAGTCCGTTGTTCTGTCCAAGCTGGACCGCTTGCTGGGTCTGCCGAAAGAAACGGCGCCGGATTCTTTTGCTGCCGATGCTGTCAGGGTAGATGAGGAAAGAAAAACACTGAATACACACGCCGAGGCTGTGAACAGGGTGTATCCAGCCGGCTTCTCTCTGTATGACTGCGTTTCCCGCTATATCCAATTGCCGGAGGATCTATCCTATCGCCGCATTTCTGCATCCGTCATCGGGTCGTTGGACGTGGGCGGATTCAAGGAGATGCATTCCGTTGTCAATGACTATATTACGACAATCCGTCTTTCCGGTGTCGGCCCCGACTGCCAACTCCTCGATTTGCCGGCAATGGAGTATAGTCCTCAGATGCGGGACTCCCTCTTGCAACGTTTTGACGCCGTCCTTAGCAAAAACGGCATCATCTTCTGGTGGGATGCGCGGAAATTGGAGAAGGAGTTTGGACGGCCGATAGGAGTCAAGCTCTCCGGCGAAGCACTTGCCGCTGTACGAGAAAAAATTACGCGCTGGCGGGATAACATGTCAGGCCTTAAGATGTACTCGCTTTATGCGAGGCAGAAGTCACGTCTCTGCGGTGTTGGACTGGGCATGTTGGCCGATGAATACGAGAGCGGTCGCGTCCCGGAGGAGCGTCTGGGAGATTTCTTCTTCAAAAGCTTCTTCTATTCCTATGCCGATTATATCATCGGCCGTGAGAAAGGACTGGGCATCTTCTGCGGCGAACTCTTCGAATCCTTTGTGAACAAGTTCCGCGAAGATGATGTGTCTTTCCGTGAAACGACTCGTAGTGAGCTTGTTGCAAAAGTTTTTTCATACATTCCCGGGCCAAATGACAGCATTTCGCAGGGAATGGAAATGACCATCTTGAAAAAGGCAATCCGGAACAATTCCCGCGGAGTTTCGCTCCGTACTTTGTTCACACGTATCCCTAATCTGCTTCCACGGCTTTGCCCCTGCATGCTGATGAGCCCTCTGTCCGTGTCGCAATATCTCCAGCCGGAGGGCGGGCAGTTCGACCTGGTCGTCTTCGACGAGGCCTCCCAGCTGCCCACCAGCGAGGCTGTCGCCTCCATCGCCCGGGGCAAGGCGGTCGTCATCGTGGGCGACCCCAAACAGCTGCCGCCTACCACCTTCTTCGAGACGGATTCCTTCGACGAAGAGAATGCCGACAAGGAGGACATGGAAAGCATCCTGGACGAATGCATCGCCCTGTCACTGCCGTCCGTCCACCTCAAGTGGCACTATCGCAGCCACCACGAAAGCCTCATCGCCTTCAGTAACGCGAACTACTACGACAACGGTCTGCTGACCTTCCCGTCCAACGACGACCTCGCCACCAGGGTAAGCTTCCACTCCGTCGAAGGCGTCTATGATCGTGGCCGGACGCGCACGAACGACGCCGAAGCCGATGCGGTCGTGGAGGAAGTCCGGCGTCGTCTCTCCGATCCCCAGGAGTGCATGAAGAGCATCGGCATAGTGACCTTCAATGCCAGCCAAAAGAACCTGATTGAAAAGAAACTTGAAGAAAACGTCCTGAAGAATAGGACTCTCGCCCGCGCCGCCGCGGACCAGCCGGAGCCGCTATTCGTCAAGAGCCTCGAAAATGTCCAGGGCGACGAGCGGGACGTGATCCTCTTCTCCGTCGGCTACGGCATGGACCGCCGCGGGAGGGTGTCGCTCAACTTCGGCCCGCTCAACCAGGACGGTGGCTGGCGCCGCCTCAACGTGGCTGTATCTCGCGCGCGCTGCGAGATGCATGTATTCTCCTCGCTCCAGCCCGAGCAGATCGTGGAGAGCGGCTTCGTCCCCCGGGGCGTCACCGACCTCAAGGCCTTCCTAAAATACGCCCGGGATGGCCGCGAATCGCTGGACATCCCACCGTACGTCGCTGGCGGCGAAGACCTGTTCGCTGAGAAGATTGCCGAAGAACTCCGGGCGGAAGGGAATACTGTCCACACCGGCATCGGCTCCTCCGACTTCCGGGTGGACGTGGGCGTCGTAGACCCTAAGCGTCCCGGCTGCTACCTCTACGGCATCCTTCTGGACGGTACCGTCTACGCTTCGGCTGAAGCCGCCCGCGACCGCGAAATCATCCGTCCTCAGGTTCTCGAGAGCCTCGGTTGGGTTATCAAGAGAAACTGGATATTAGACAGATATGATGACTGACATGACCTGGAATGAGTTCTGTGAACTCTACTATCCCACCGCAAAGAATGATGCGGAGATTTATCTGCATAAGCAGATTGGCAAGAACGGAGACACCAACAAGCGCGTGGACCGGAACTATGTGATCGATGCCGCCGTCCTCGCGGCCTTGGAGAAAACCTATACCCACTTTGACGCATCCCGCGGAGCCAAGATTACGACCTACCTCTCACGCGTCGTGCACAATGAAGTGGTGGACGAGTTCGTCCGCGAGTCGAAGGCTGCTGCACGTCAGGATGACATCGACGATATTAAGACCGCCGTCAGGGCTTATTCGGACGACATCTCGCCCGAGGCGAAAGACGAACTAATCGCACGCTTACGAATAGCCATCGCCAAGCTTTCCCCTAGTGACCAGATCATTTTGAGCTTCTGGCTGGAGGACAAGTCGAGCTACGTCGCCCGTTCTGTAGAGGCCCTAGGCACCAGCGAATCCTACGTGACCTTGCGTCGCTTCCGCATCTTCAAAGCCATCCCCAAACTCATGGGTATGACGCGGGAGGACTACCTGCTGTACGAGGCCCAGAACCAGGCCATGATCCTGGCGAGCAACATAAAGCACAATTTATCCTCTCATCCTATTCAGCGCATCTTCCGTCCCAATCCCATTATGCCCACGCTGGATATTGAGACGATGGCGGAGAGGCTTGCTGGGCAGGTGTTTGCCGATTTATTAGCAAGCAATCTTTCCGAAGAATAATCCGAACTCCCTGGCGGTTTCGGCGATAGCCGCTTTCAAGGCTTGGCGGATATCCCAGATGCGTTTTGAGGCTGCATTTGCAGTGCAACCCTCACGCTCAGCCATCTCCTTGGGGGTTAGTTCCTCCTCAACGAGCATTGAGAAGAACTTCTGGTTCTTATCACTCAACTTGCCTACCTTACCCATAACCTCTTCCTCAAACTCCTTCCGATTGATATCCTTGTCTGCACTGTACTCACTCACCAGATCCCAAACCGAAGTATCGAAACCTTTCTTGAATTCAGATGTTTCAACTTTATTGTATTCATCATCATCATCATCCTTGGAGCTCTCAGAAAACATGGGTTCGGAAAGACCGATACGTTTCATCCTATAGTCAAGCGCGTCCTTGACGCAGTTGAGCGCGATACGGCTTACCCAAGTCTTAAGGCTTGACTTTTCAGAATCAAACCTATCAAAGGAGCGACATGCCCTATAGATTACCTCACCCGCCAGGTCTTCAATATCTTCCTTAGTGAAGAAGTACTTGTTAGGAAGCTTGGCGGTTATAGAGTTGGCGTGAACGGAGACTGCGACGTTCGCAGTGGAGATGATTGCTCGCTGCTCGGCAGCGGAAAGGGAACGAGAGAGACTCATATTAGTTTATTTCCTAAAATCCGCAACTATCATCCAATACACGATTAAGGGTAGATTTATGAGTCGTTAGTAGCAGCTTTCAGTAAAAAGCAACAGCACAACATCAATATGTAGCCACCATCCCCTTACCCCACG
>Ga0256405_10000591_pt1 | contig 117552 bp, 96 predicted proteins | sample RumenRJG_02DNA_FD_189096 | JGI IMG/M metagenome (GOLD analysis project Ga0256405, IMG submission 189096) | Bovine rumen microbial communities from Lethbridge, Alberta, Canada - RJG_02 | ecosystem: Host-associated > Mammals > Digestive system > Stomach > Rumen | place: Canada: Alberta...
CAGGTGGCATGATTGACCGACGCGATTTTGAAGCCGAATGGAGCGTAGCGGAATGAGGCTTCAAAATCCTTCCTACCGCTCACTCATTTTGGGTGTTTCCCGACTGCACTTTTCTTGACAATTCCAGGATCAAATATCATTAACAATATCCGATAAAGCTTTTTACAGGATTTGATTGTCCCGGTTGTGGATTACCCCGTGCGTTTATTTCAGATTCTTCCTTTGATTCAATTTTTTCGATAATTAAGTCTTGCAATCCGATGAGTTCTTCTGTAAAATAAGTGTAGAGCATTTTTGTTCCTCCGTTCATGGTTTCTCGTCAATTCCATTATAACGGATTTGGTGCAAATATGCTCTACTTTTTTTGCTTTTTATTGTAGGCTCTATTTGTTACCCAGTAATTGATGAAAGAGCCGTAAAAAACTGCCTGTCAGAATTGTGTTTTGACAGGCAGTTTTTTGTTCCTCTGTTTCAGATTTGTAGCATTTTTATGTTTTTGCAAACTGGGAGTTGTACAGATTGGTATAGAAACCGTTCTGCCTCATCAGTTCCTGATGCGTTCCCTGTTCAATGATATGTCCGTCCTTCATGACCAGTATCATATCTGCATTTTTGATGGTGGAAAGGCGGTGCGCTACAATAAAGCTGGTTCTGCCCTTCATCATATTGTTAAACGCTTCCTGTATCTTCAGTTCGGTTCGGGTATCTATGCTGGAAGTTGCTTCGTCCAGTATCAGCATAGGCGGATCACACAGCATTACTCTGGCTATACACATCAGTTGCCGCTGACCTTGCGACAGATTGGCGCCCTCTTCTGTAATCATGGTGTCATAGCCCTGCGGCATTCGCCGGATAAACCGGTCAATGAAGGCTTTTTTTGCGGCAGCCTTTACTTCCTCAAGCGACGCCTCAGGATTGCCATAGGCAATATTGTCACGGACACTTGCCTGATACAGCCAGCTATCCTGCAGCACCATACCGTACAATGCCCGTACATCGTCCCGCTTCATATCATAAATGCTTTGTCCGTCGATCCGGATATCGCCGCTGGTGACATCATAAAACCTCATCAGCAGGTTGATAAAGGTCGTCTTGCCGCAGCCTGTGGGACCTACTATGGCTATTTTGCTGCCCGCCTTTACATGAAGATGAAAATGCTCGATCAACGGCTTGTCGGGTACATACGAAAAACTGACATCTTCTATGTCAATTCTGCCACGGCACTTTTCTACCAAAACAGGTTTTTCCGGATCAGCACTCTGGTCTTCACTGTCGAGAATGGCAAATACCCTGTCCGCCCCTGCCAAAGCCGCCTGAAGCTGCGGAATGACGCCTGTCACTTCATTAAACGGTTTAGTATACTGATTGGCATAAGTGATGAAAGCCGAAATCTGACCGACTGTCAGTGAACCGTTGATGACACTGACGGCTCCTGTAATACATACTGCTGTTGTGACCAGCCCGTTGACAAAACGAGTGCTCGGATTGGCAAACGACGAATAAAACTGTGATTTTTCACCGCTTACCCACAGCCGCTCATTAATCTCTTCAAAACCCTTTTGCGCCTCTTCTTCATATCCGAAGGCCTTTACCAGCTTTTGCTGTCCGATATATTCTTCTATATATGCGCTGATTTCCCCCTGCGTTTCGGACTGCTGTCGGAACTGCTTTTGTGACAAGCGTGTGATGAACGCCGCTACAAACATTGAAAGCGGTGTGATGATGACTACCACAAGAGCGATAAACACGTTCAGCATGATCATAAACCCCAGCGTGCAGACTATCATGACAACGCCTGAAAACAACTGGGTGATTCCCTGCTGCAGTCCTGTACCGATATTGTCCGTATCATTGATAATCCGGCTGATCAGATCTCCGTGAGAGTGCGTGTCCACAAAGCTCAGCGGCACAGTATTGAACTTGTCAAACAATTCCGAACGGATATCCCGTACTACCAGATAACTCACGGAATTGACAAACAGCCCCATCAGCCACTGAAATACTGCACAAGCCAGTACCGTTATGCCTGTCATCAACAGCAGATTCGCTATTTCCGTAAAGTTCACATTGCCCTGCCCGACGATTCTGTCAATAGCATAGCCGATCAGAACCGGGGCTGTAAGGGTCATCACCACATACAACACCGCAAATACCATCGCCAGAATCAGGCTTCCCTTATAACAGGCTGTATATCTCAGAATCCGTCTGATGGTCTGCTTGTCAGAGGTTTTATTCTCATCTTTTTTCACTTGTTTTCAACCTCCTCAGACCTGAGCTGCGACAAACAGATTTCCCGATATACCTCGCATTGATGAAGCAGCTCGTTATGCGTTCCGATTCCTGCCAACTCTCCTCCGTCCAGTACCAGTATCTTGTCTGCATATCGTACCGTCCCTACACGCTGGGATACCATGATCACCGTCATTCCCTGCGTTTCTTCATGCAAAGCCTTTCTCAAAGCTGCGTCGGTGGCAAAGTCCAGCGCACTGGCGCTGTCGTCCAATATCAGTATTTCCGGCTTGCCCACCAGCGCACGGGCTATCGTCAGTCTTTGCCGTTGTCCGCCGGAAAGGTTCTTTCCTCCTGCCGAGATTCTTTTCCCTGTTTTTTCCGGCATTTTACTGACAAATTCATAAGACTGCGATATCTTGAGCGCAGTTTCTATTTCTTCGTCTGAAGCGTCTTTTTTGCCCCATAACATATTATCTCTGATCGTACCGGAAAACAGTTCGGCTTTTTGAGGAACAAATCCGATTTTGCTCCTGAGCGCACTGAAGGAATAGTCCTTTACGGAATAGCCGTCCACCAGCACTTTGCCGTCAGAAGCGTCATAAAACCGTGGGATCAGGCTGACAAGCGTACTCTTTCCGGAACCTGTACCGCCTATGATGCCCAGCGTTTCTCCACGCTTCAGCGTAAAGCTGATATCCTTCAGGGCGTGTCCGTTATCCGAATAGCCGAAAGACACTTGATGAAATTCTATAACAGGCGCATTTGCTTTCGGCAGAAGGTTTCTCCCTTCTGTTTCTGTGACAGAAGGCTTTGTGTCAAACACTTCATTTACTCTTGCCGCCGATGCCGATGCATTTGTAAAAATTACCACAAGGTTGGACACTACTATCATAGCCAGCAGGATCTGCGTCATATAATTGACCAGAGCAATAATCTGACCTGTCTGCAGCCCGCCTATAAAGACATACTCGCTTCCGACCCATACCACGGCTATAATCGCCGCCTGTGCGATCACATAAGTAAGGGGATTCAGCAGTGCCGACAGTCTGCCTGCTTTTACGGCAATCTGCGTCAGTTCTTCATTGCTCTTTTCAAATCGTTCCTCATCACTTTTTTGTCTGCCAAAAGCTCTGATTACCCGGTTGCCGGACAGGTTTTCCCGTGAGATCAACGAAACAGTATCCAGCTTTTTCTGCATTCTCTTATAAAACGGTACGGAACGGTTCATGATGACAAACAATACCAGTGCGATCAGGATTGCCGCCGCAAAAAAGATCAGCGACATCTTCAGGTCAATCATCATAGACATGATCAACGCACCAATGACCAGAAACGGCGCACGGATTACAAGACGTATCAGCATGGCAACCGCCAACTGCAGCCGGTTGATATCGTTCGTCATTCGTGTGATCAGAGACGGTGTTCCCAATCGGTCAAGTTCGCTGTGAGAGAGGGTGTTGATATGTCTGAACATCGCATTCCTTACTTTTGTTCCAAAACCCTGAGAGGCAATGGACGCCGATTTCTGACATACCAGCGCAAATCCCAGCCCCAAAGCTCCCAGCAATACCATCAGACCGCCCTTTTGCAGCACATATTCAACATTCTGATTTCTTATCCCATTATCTATAATGTCCGCCGTAATCAGCGGTATCAGCAATTCGAAAACCGCCTCGGTCAGCTTGCAAATCGGACCGATGATAAGCTGTAGTTTATAATCTCTCAAAAATCTTCGCAATCGAAACATACTTTTTCTTCATCTCACTCTGATATCAATTCTTACCTCCATTGTAGCCGAATCCCCTCTGTTCGTCAAGCAGGTGTGTGAAGGCACGGAACATTTCTCTGTGATACAGCGCTTCCGCTTTACCATTACAAAGAAAGGCTTTTGTCAGATACGCTCTGAAGTAAACAAGGCTGCGCCAGATACCTGTTGTACTATGTACATCTGATGTCGATCATTTATCTTTCATAAAATTCACGGCATTTTATTCTGTTGTCGTTTTTCTGCAGTTCAGGCTGCATTTATCTGTTGAATCATTCTTTTCCTGATTGCAGAATAAGCTGCTTTGAAAACCATAATGCTGCCATTCGGATTTTCTTTGGTCAGACAAAGCAATGATCTTACATTTACCATTGTATCAGAAGAGGAGAATTCACTTCCATAATTCCTTATTACAAGCAGTTTACTGCGTCACAGACGACTCTTGAACGGATGATTTTGACTCTTTGACTGTGAAAAAGCTGCTTCCAACCATACCGCACCGCACTACACATTCTCTTTGGTCAGTGAAAAAGATCATGCTTCCCATCAGCGATACTATACGTCATGAATCCTTTTACTACAAACAATCAGGGGTGAGCACCATACAAAAACAATTGTTTTTACAAAACGGTCTTATTCTTGGCGTAACAGCCATAATCAACCGTACCGTGGGAATGGTTTTCCGGATCTTTCTGGGCAACACCATCGGCTCCGAAGGACTGGGACTCTACCAGTTGGCACTGAGTGTTTATCTTGTTTTTCTGACCGTTTCAGCGTCAGGTATCTCTCTTTGCACTACAAGAATGTATGCTGATCATGCCGCTGCAGGTCAGCTCGGCAAGGCACAGCGCAGTGTTGAAAAATGTATGGCGTTTTCCTTTGCTTTCGGACTGATTCTCTGCGTTATCCTGCTGATTACCGCTGAACCGATCGCCGTGTTTCTGCTCAGAGAGGAGCGCACCGTTCCTGCCTTGTTTATGCTGGCGCCAAGTCTGCCGTTCATGGCAGTTTCATCGGCGGTAAGAGGTTATTTTCTTGCCAGACGAAAAACCTTGCCCACCTCCGGAGAACAGCTTTTGGAACAGTTTCTGGAAATAGCTGTCTTTGCTGCTGTATTTGCGCTTCATCAGCCAGCCGACCTTGCAGAAGCCTGCTGTATGGCGGTGACCGGAACAACTGCTGCAGAAATGATTTCTTTTGTTTATGCGCTGTTATGCTATCTTCACGACAAAAAGAAACTCTGTGTTACAGGCGAAAGAGTTTCGGGTTTGTTCAGAAGTGCTCTGCCGATTTTTTTGCCTGTCAGCGCAAACGCTTGTCTGCGCAGCGGTCTTTCGGCAGCAGAAAATGCTTTGATTCCCATGGGACTGCAACGTTTCGGATTGTCGTCATCAGCCGCCCTCGCTCAATATGGCATTATCAGCGGTATGACACTGACGGTTCTCGTATTTCCGTCGGTGGTGATACTGCCCTTCGCATCACTGCTCATACCTGAAATTGCAGAAGCAAGAATATCCTTGCGTACCAACAGCATCCGCCATATCAGTGAAAAAATGATTCGCCTGACTCTGCAGTATGCTCTGCCGGTTATGGTCATTTTTCTTTTTTACGGAATTCCCCTGTGCCGTTTGCTGTTCGGCAACGATGACGCCGGAAAATATCTGACGATGCTTGCGCCTGTTATTCCGTTTATGTATCTCGATTCCGTTGTAGACGCTATACTCAAAGGTCTTGACCGCCAAACCGATTATTTTATTTTTAATACAATTGATTCTGTCATTCGTGTGCTGCTCACAGTTTTACTGCTGCCCTTCTTCGGTATTGCCGGCGTGATTGCCGTTATTGTCATCAGCGAATTACTTAACACGCTGCTCAGTCTTGGCAGACTGATGCATATCACGGAATTACGCCTGCCTTTATTCAAAAGTGTTGTTTTGCCGGTATTTGCCGCAGTACTCCCTTGTCTTCTGCTGCAGCCTTTCTGTCATATCGGTTCCGAATCCTTTAATCTGATTTTCAGGCTTGTCCTTTCCTGCACAGGCTGTTTTTTGTTACTCTGGTCGCACAAAAAAATCTGCCGCACAGAATGAGCCGGTTCTCATTCCGTGCGGCAGTTGTTATCTTCGGATTATCAGCTTCTGTCCGACACACAGTCTGTTCGGTGTTGTCAGTCTGTTCAGGTTGATAAGGTACCCTATACCGACGCCAAAGTGTTCGGCTATTTTCCACAATGTATCTCCGCTTTTCACTTCATATTCTATCGCTTCCTCCGGCTCTTCTTCCCTCTCTGACAAATTGACCGATTCTCCCTCCAGTATGACATCCGGGTCGGCAATTTGATTCACTTCAACCAATTTCCTGACTGTACTGTCCGTACGTCCGGCAATCCCGGTCAGTGTATCTCCTTTTTGTACGATATATTCCTTCTTTTCGTCTGCTCTTTCAGGTATCTTCAGGATCTGCCCTTCCTTGATGTCATCAGGATCCGTCAGACTATTCACTTCTGTCAGCCGTTGTATACCTACCTGATTCTGTACGGCTATTTTGCTGAGTGTATCACCCTTCTTTACCGTATATTCTCTCATTCGGCCGCATTTTTCCACCTTCATCGCCGGTATTTCCGAAACGGGTATCCGCAGTATACGCCCTGCTTCAATATAATCCGGATCTGGAATGCCATTGTATCGCGCTATCATATTCACCGTAGTGCCATATCGCTTGGCAATCGAAAATAACGTATCTCCCTTTTGCACCGTATAGATAACAGTTTCCATTTCAATCCCTCCTGTTGACAGATTATTCGAAAACAAAAAAAATGTCCCTCCCGTTTGCGTAATGCGGCAGGTTATATTACGATGACTACAAAATGTTTTGACGAGAATCCTTCTATCTGCTTGTGAAGAAGAAAAACCTCATCTCCCGTTTGCGTAATGCGGCAGAATATGTTACAATAGATTCGGGTGATACGATGGCTATGGAACGCATTGACAAGATTCTTTCTTCACAGAATATTGCCAGCCGCAGCGGTATTAAAGCGATGATTAAGGCAGGCAAAATTCTGGCAGACGGAAAAATCGTTAAAAGACCGGAAGAAAAATTTGATCCGGATCATACGGTCTTTACCGTCAACGGGGAGACCGTTGCAATCAGCAAATACATATATATTATGATGAACAAACCCAAAGGGGTACTTTCCGCTTCAAAAGACGGTCACGCAACAACCGTTATCGACCTGCTGCCGGAAGAATACAAACGAAGAGATTTGTTCCCTGCCGGCAGGCTGGACAAGGATACGGAAGGATTTCTGCTGATAACCAATGACGGGGAACTGGCTCATAAAATGCTTGCACCGAAAAGTCACGTTTACAAGCTTTATGAAGCAGAATGTGACACTACACTGACAGAAGATACCGTAAAAGCTTTTGCAGAAGGTATTTGTGAGGGTGAGACCCGGTTTTTGCCTGCCGAATTGAAGCTGACAGGTGAAAAAACAGCGCTTGTCGAAATTTGCGAGGGCAAATTTCATCAGATCAAGCGTATGTTCCACGCTGTGGGGGCTGAAGTTGTCAGACTGAAACGACTTAAAATAGGCGGCGTCTGGCTTGATGAATCCTTATCTGCAGGTTCAACAAGATTATTGACAAAATCCGAGGTTTTTTTGCTGTTAAGCCGAAATCATGGAATTATAAGTCAAAATCCATATACGAATTGCACAATTTAGGGTATAACTTTTTGTCTTATGTGAATTATACCTAAACACAAGCGTAAGATTTTAGTAAAAAAAAGTCTTTTATTTTTGGAATAAATCTGTTATAGTATTAGTGTTGAATAACGAATTCAAATATGCTTTGAATATAATGAGCAGGAGGATTATTATGGCAAGTGTATCTTTAAAAAATGTTTACAAGATCTATGACGGAAATGTTGTTGCTGTTAGTGACTTCAACCTTGAGATCGCTGATAAGGAATTTATCATTTTCGTTGGTCCGTCCGGTTGCGGTAAGTCCACCACACTCCGTATGATTGCAGGTCTGGAGGATATCTCCAAGGGTGAGCTTCATATCGGTGACGTTCTGGCTAATGATATCTCCCCTAAAGAGAGAGATATCGCAATGGTTTTCCAGAACTATGCTCTTTATCCGCATATGACTGTTTTCGATAACATGGCTTTCGGTCTTAAACTTCGCAAGACTCCCCCTGAGGAGATTAGAAGAAGAGTTGAAGAGGCTGCAAGATCTTTGGATATCGCTCATCTTCTTGAGCGTAAACCGAAGGCTCTCTCCGGTGGTCAGAGACAGCGTGTTGCTTTGGGTCGTGCTATTGTCCGTGATCCTAAAGTATTCCTTCTCGACGAGCCGCTTTCCAACTTGGACGCTAAGCTCAGAACTGCCATGAGAACTGAGATTTCTAAGCTCCATAAGAGACTCGGTACCACATTCATTTATGTAACACATGACCAGACTGAGGCTATGACCATGGCTGACCGTATCGTTGTTATGAAGGACGGCTTTATTCAGCAGGTTGATACTCCTCAGAACCTCTATGAAAGACCTTGTAACCAGTTCGTTGCCGGATTTATGGGTACTCCCCAGATGAACTTCATCGACGCTACTATCGTTCGTTCCGGTGATGATTACGGCATTCAGTTCGGTCAGTATACCATTCCCCTGCCCGAATCTAAGAATAAGAAAAATATTCTTTCTCACTTTGTCGGCAAAGATGTTGTTCTCGGTATCCGTCCTGAGGATATTCACGATGAGCCTGAGTTCCTTGAGAGATCTGAAGAAAGCATTATCGAAGCTCAGGTTGAAATCACCGAGCTCATGGGTAACGAAATCTATCTGTATCTGACAATTGAAGGTACTTCCTGCATCGCCCGTGTTGATCCTTCTTCTACTGCTGAAGCAGGCGAAACTGTTGAAGTTGCTTTCGACGTTGAGAAGATTCATATCTTTGATAAAGAAACCGAAAGAACCATTACCAACTGATTCTTGTTACGCACTTTCAGAGCTGTACTGCGGTACAGCTCTTTTCTTTTGCCTGCAGTTTTGCTGCGTCTTACGTAATAAAAAGATCAGGCAGAGTGTAAAAAACAATCAGCAGATGTCTGTCAGAGCGTCAAATATTTTTCAAATATTCCTTCATAATAGAATCAGACGAATGATGGATCCGGAGAGCAACAGAATAATCCAACACTGAAGTGCAGAAGCTCACTGGGATCATCCTTTCGTGCAAAACAGCAGACAGGCTGTATGTTCAGAAATGAACATACAGCCTGTCTGCTATGAAAGGAGAAATCTATATGCAAATGTTGTATCGTATTGTCGTGATATCAGAATCCAAAGTCTCTGAATATATCATCAAAGTCGCCGTAACCATAATTGCCGTTATTGCCTCTTCCGCTGTTGTTATCTTCACTATTGCCGCCCGGCTTGAAACCATTGCTGTTTTTCTTGGTGGTATTGGTAGACGTGCGCTCATCTAAAGTCACTTCCAGCGTTACTTCTTTGCCGTCACGATAAACAACCATCTTTACTTTGTCACCGGCTTTCTTTTTCAGCACGGCTGCTGTCAGCTCTGCGGAAGAATTGACTTGTTCGCCGTCAAAAGAAACAATCATATCGCCAATTGTAATTCCGGCTTTTTCAGCAGCGCTGTCTGCATTTACATTGCTGACATATACGCCCTTCTTATCAACACCGTAATAGCTCAGTGCGGTATCTGTCAGAACGTCAACCAGATTTACACCCAACATCGCTCTGCCGGAAACATATCCCTTCGATTTCAGATCACCCAGTATAGCTTTTACATTGTCTATCGGAATGGCATAACCAATATTGTCCACTGCTGTGCCGTCAGAGGTCTGTACTGACTTTGCTACAACAATGCCAACCAGATTGCCTTCGCTGTCAAACAATCCGCCGCCGGAGTTGCCCGGGTTGATAGCCGCATCTGTTTGCAACAGCTCCATGGACTTACCGTCAATCTGAATATATCTGTTCGAAGAACTGATGATACCTGCCGACACGGATCCGCCCAGCTTTCCCAGAGGATTGCCGATAACAATCGCTGTTTCTCCAACAAGGAGTTCAGATGAGGAACCAATGGTTGCCACTGTCAGATTGTCGGCATCTATCTTCAAAAGCGCTATATCATAGGTTTCGTCTGTGCCTACCACTTCAGCTTTATATTTATTGCCGTCAGAAAGCGTAATGTTAATCTCTGTTGCGCCTTCCACTACATGATTATTCGTCAGAACATATCCGTCCGCAGATATGATGACGCCGCTGCCTGCTCCCTGGGTGACATACTGACCGTAAAAGCTACTGTATGAGGTAGCCTCAGTGGTAATTTCTACTACCGAATCCTTGACTTTCTTCACAACATCCGGAATACTGCCCGATGCTGCACTGTTTTTTACATTCGAGGATTCTACAATCTTCAGATCTGAGCTGTTGCCTTCCGCAGTTGTTGCTGTGACTACTTTGCCTTCGGCAGACGCTGTTACTGTCTGATTATTCCCTTTATTCATAATATAAGAACCAAGTACCCCTCCGCCAAAGCCAAGGCAGACTGCCAGTGCAAGACTGCAGGCAATCAGCGCTGTCTTAGAGCCCTTGCCGGACTTTTTCTTTGCCTGAGTTTCTCCCGTTTTGCGGGGCGCATCAAACTGTGAACGATACTGCTCATAGCTATAACTTCTGCTAAGTGTGCTGTTTTGTGATGCACCGTTCATTGAAAAGCCGTTGATTTCTGCAGTATCTCCTCTGCTGAAGGAATCTCCGTACTGCGATGCCGGATGACGGTTTTCACTCATTACACCGGCTTCTGTCGTTTCTTTATTCGCATTGCTGTAAATGTTTCTTTCATCCATCGTTATTACCTCCGTAAATCATATTCAGGTGCCGTTATAATCGGCGTATTGTTTCTTTCGATGGTTCTATTATAACTCTTTCCTCATGATTATGTGATAATAAAAATCGTATCTTATGATAACAATTTATTAACTCTTTCTTAAGAATATTTAAGGTTTTAAGCTTATTTTAAGTTTGTTCTCTTCATTGCCAATAATGCACTCAATATTTCATGAGACGCTTCAAGTTTGCTCATCAGCGGCAGTTCTTTGCAGCCTTCTGCTGTGATCAGCGTTATAATGTTTGTTTCTGTTCCAAAACCTGCTCCGCTTTCACGAATACTGTTGGCAGCAATCATGTCGCAATGTTTCTTTTGCAGCTTTCTCACAGAGTTCTCTATCAGATTCTCTGTTTCCATTGAAAAGCCACAAATCAGTTGATGAGGCTTCTTCACTTTTCCTGCATATTGCAGAATATCCTTTGTACGCCTGAGTGACAGCGCTAATTCACCCTCTGATTTCTTAATTTTCTGATCGGCGCATTCTGCCGGTGTATAATCGGCTACGGCTGCTGCCATAATCAGCATATCCGCCTCACTCATTCCCTCTTCTACTGCCCGGAACATTTCTTCCGCAGACCGGACGTTACGGCAATCCACTTTCAGCGGTACCCGAAGATGAACCGGTCCGCTAATCAGCCGAACCTCTGCGCCACGCATTGCAGCAGCCTCTGCCAGCGCATAACCCATTTTGCCGGAGGAATGATTGGTAATAAACCGTACAGGATCTATCGCTTCTGCAGTGGGTCCGGCTGTGATTAAAATCTTTTTGCCTTTCAGGTCTTTTTCCCAGCCGATTTCGTACCGCAGGGTATCAATCAGCGTCGGAATATCCGGAAGCTTACCCTTGCCTGTATCCCGACAGGCAAGTCTGCCTACCTCCGGCTCAATGATGACAAAACCATGTCGTTTCAGTTTATCAAGGTTTTCCTGCACAATGCTGTTTTCATACATATAGGTATTCATGGCAGGCGCAATAATAATCGGACAATCCGCCGCCAGCAGCATGGTGGATAGCATATCATCGGCAATGCCGCACGCTGCTTTGCCAATGATGTCGGCGCTTGCAGGCGCTATCAGAAATGCATCGGCTTTCTGTGACAGCGAAACGTGCGCTACATGAAATTCAAAATTCCTGTCAAAGGTATCTGTCAGACATTTATGTCTGGTCAGTGTTTCAAATGTGACAGGGTTAATAAACTGCATGGCATTCTTTGTCATCACAACGTGAACGTCACAACCCTCCTTCACCAGATCACTGACAAGCTGGGCTGATTTATAAGCAGCTATTCCACCTGTTACGCCTACTACAATCGTTTTTCCTTTTAACATTCCGTTACCTCCTATCACTAAAACTCCCGCTTTTTGTGCGGTCGATTCCCGAAAACTGACTTTTGCGTATCCTTTTTCTTATCTTTATCTTCATTTAACAGACGTCTATATTCCCTGTGTCTGTTGACAGCATCGCTTGCTCCGGTCAAGCGAGCTTGTTGAAGCTTAGCTCCTTGTTTAATATAGCATATTTTTTCGTGATTGTAAACACGACTGTTCAACCCTGTCTTTTTTCGTCAGGGTAAGGCTGTATTCCATGTATTACTTGTTTTTTGACAGACTTTATGATAGAATGAAATCATCGGATCAAACTGAAAGGAGGTACTCATGAACAATTTCCATACCCATACTTACCGTTGTCTTCACGCTTATGGAACGGAACAAGATTATGTCGACGCCGCTTTGCAAAAGCAGGTCAGACAACTTGGTTTTTCCGATCATGCCCCGTTTCCCGATCATGATTTCGGTCTAAGAATGCAGTATGAAGAACTGGACGATTATCTCTCGGCAATTGATGAGCTGAGCCTGCAGTACTCCGGACAGATTCGGCTGTTCAAGGGACTTGAAATAGAATTCTATGATCGGTACATAGACTATTACAAAATGCTGCTGGAGGATAAAAAGCTGGATTATCTTGCTCTGGGTGCGCACTCATGCTTTGACGGTCAGGGCAATCTGAAAAACATTTTCTTTGCTCAGTCGGAAGAAGATATTTTGCTTTATGCCGATAACGTCTGCCGTGCGATGGCAACAGGACTGTTTCGGTTTGTCGCTCATCCCGATATTTTCTTCATCAATTCTATGCCTGTGAATCATTCTTTTGAACAAGCGTGTGATATGATTATTATGTGCGCCAAAGAGTATCATTTACCATTGGAATTTAACGCCAACGGTTACCGCCGCCAGAAAAAGCCCTATCCGGACGGACTGCGATACCCCTATCCACACCCGATGTTCTGGGAAAAGGCAGCAAAAGAGGGAATCAGCGTCATCATCGGCTCGGACTGCCACAGCCCGGAGCAGGTTTGCGATGACAATATGACCTATGCTTTTGAGCAGACAAAGGCTCTGAATCTCAACCTGATTGATTCTGTTTTTCCGGATCATTGACAAGCTTTGTTTTGATGCCGGCATCTGCTTTTCCAGCATCTCAATCTTTTGAAGGAGTGAACCCATCATGAAATTCGACAAAAAGATGCTTTCTCATACCCTCAGTTGTTTATTGATCGGTACTCTTCTGCTGTCTGCCGCAGGCTGTAAGGGTCAGCAGAAAAACGTCCGGGATATTACGGCAAAGGTTTCGGAAAGCTCTGTGTCCGTCAGCGACAGATCTGCAGAATCTGTTATCCAAAGCTCTGTCTGGACGCCCAGTACGGATCATTCTTCAGCGCAGGAATCCAAACCCTCTGAATCGCCAACCTCTCAGGATTCCGAAGTGACTTCTGCAGAATCGCAAACCGGTGAATCCTCTTCCGCTGCATCGCAGGAATCGCAAGTTTCCGAAAGCTCTTTATTCAGCCTTCCTGATGAATACCGGGATAACGGAATCTTCTCTGATTATTATGAAGAAGCATACAGATATATGTCACAAATGACGCTGGAAGAAAAAATCGGTCAGATGATCGTCGCCGCCAAACCTGCAGAAGATGAAATTGACCTGGCAAGAGAATATCATCTGGGCGGATATGTTCTTTTCGGCAGTGATTTTGTCGGTAAAAGCAAAGAACAGGTTCAGGCAATGACTTCTACTCTTGCCGCTTCTCAGAAAATACCGCTCGCTTTTGGTGTTGATGAAGAAGGTGGCACTGTGACTCGAATCAGCGCAAAACCGCAGCTCAGCAGTCATGAGTTTCAGTCTCCGAGAGAACTGTACAAAAACGGCGGCATGGCATATATCCAGTCGGATGCCGACGAAAAGGCTGCTTTGCTGAAGGAGCTGGGTCTGGATATCAATTTTGCTCCTGTTTGCGATCTCTCTGACAACAAAAACGACTTCATCTACGAAAGATCTTTGGGACAGGATCCCGAAACAACAGGTGAATTTGTGCGAATCGTTACTGAAATCAGCCAGTCCAAGGGAGTTTCGGCTACCCTCAAGCATTTTCCGGGGTACGGCGGCAATGCCGATACACATATCGGTCTTTCGGTTGACAACAGACCGCTTGAAGAGTTCCGGAATAAAGACTTTGTACCGTTCCGTGCCGGCATTCAGGCAGGCGCACATTGTATCATGGTCAGCCATAATATCGTCAACAGCATTGAAAAGGATATTCCCTGTTCTCTCTCTCCGGCAGCTCACAAGATTATTCGTGAAGAGCTCGGATTTACAGGTCTGATTCTGACTGATGACCTGTCTATGGGGGCTGTGGCAAAATACAGCGGCTCACGTTCACCTGCTGTTGCTGCTGTTTTAGCCGGAAACGATGTTCTGCTGATGAGCAGCGGCATGGTTACAGATGCCGTGGAGTCTGTAAAAGCAAGCGTTGCAGACAAAACCATCGACGAAAAGATCATTGACAGAGCCGTACTACGTATTTTGTCCTGGAAATATGCTAAAGGAATGATGTAATTATTCCTGAAAGCATTTTTACTGGTGCCCACAGTTTTCTTTTCAAATCTTTTTATAGTGTTACAGTATTTTGTTTTACAGCAGTTAGGTTATACCAGTTAATGAAACACCGCTTTTTGCAATAGGTCTTTTAAAATATAACATCAGGCAGTTCTGAATCTCGGAGAGAAAAAGCTGCCTGATGTTTTTTTATTCTTCGAAGCGCAGTTCTATGTTCTTTCCGTCAAAGCCGCATTCTGCTGCAGGAAATATCGCCGCAGCCGCCGACAATCCTTCTTCCGGTTTATCCAGAGATGGACTGTAATGCGTCAGCCACAACCGTCTGACAGCCGCCTCTTTTGCTATCTGTGCAGCCTCTCTGAATAACATATGTCCTGTTTCTACTGCACGGCTGAGCTTATCCTCCTCAGCAAACATACCTTCACATATCAGCAGGTCACTGCCGCAGGCATTGTTAATGATGCCCGGCGTCGGACGTGTGTCTGTTGTATATGTCACCTTCAGACCTTTTCTTGCTTCTCCAAGTACCATATCCGGAGTATATATAATTCCCTCATGCTCAACAGTTTGCTCTTTCTGAAGTACTGCCCACAGCTTTAACGGAACCTGATTTGCTATCGCCTTCTCTTTATCAAACTTTCCTGCACGATGCAGCTCAAAACGATATCCCAGACACGGTATGCTGTGTCTGACCCGAAACGGATAAATCACAATGTTTTCGGTGACAATCTCTTTGTCATCTTCTTTTACCTCTATAAACCGTATGTCAAACGTCAGATTAGGTGCGATCAGACATAATGCCCTCACATATTTTTCAAGTCCGACAGGTCCTACCATCGTCAGCGGTTCAGTCCGCCCTTCATTGCTCATCGTCAGCAAGAAGCCCGGCAGTCCTGATATATGATCCGCATGAAAGTGTGTAAAACACATTACATCAATCGGCTTGCTTTTTTGTCCTGCCCATCGCAGGGCGATCTGTGTGCCTTCTCCACAATCTGTCAGTATCGAGTGACCGTTACAGGCAATCAGACAGCTTGATAGCCAGCGGTTTTTCAGCGGCATTGTTCCGCCTGTCCCCAACAGTGTTATATTCATCATATTACTCTCCGGTCACCTCTCTCTGCTCCATCAGCTCTTCCAATTCCTGCTTCGTCATCATAAAATTCAGCACACCCAACAGACTGTTTGTTGTCATTCGTTCGGGCAAGCCCAGCTTCTTTTTCAGCCGGTCACGGTTTTCCGCCGCATTGCTGCACCCTGTCAGACCGTATGCGTATAAATCTGCTTTCGTTATTTCCTGCGCTGCCGGTCTTTTTCCTTCATTCACCGTACATTCAGCTCCGGAACGCATAATGGCCTGCCTCAGTATTTCTTCCGAAAGACCTTCTACCCCTAACTTGCCTTCTTTGGACGGTGCAGCTTTACGCTTTTCTTTACCATATATATCCGGAATATATGCGTGTTTGATTCTATCTTTGGGAACAGCCCCCTTCAGAAAATTGCGTATAACAAAGCCTGCTCCGTCACTGTCCGTCAGAATCAGAAGTCCACGGGTTTGTGCAAGGTGACGGATCAGTGCCTGCTTCTCTTTGTCTTTGAAAATTCCGAACCCTTCCGTGGTAATAATCAGTCCGTCTATCAAATTTGACAGCTTGATTTTATCATATTTTCCTTCAACGATCACTGCTTCCTTAACTTTTATCACCCCTGCACCCCCTTATCTGAATGCTGCCTGACTATATCGGCAGCTTTGCAAGAAGCGTTTTTAGTACTGTCTGCTTCTCGGTTGGCTTGCTTTTGAACCTTACGTCTGTTTTTCAAGGATAACACTCAATGTCTTTTCATTCCGCTTTTTCCATGCGGTTGTCAATCCTTCAGCCATTTATCCGGCATTGCCCGACAGTATCAGCAGCTTTGCAAGAAGCGTTTCCAATACCGTCTGCTTCTCGGAAGGCTTGCTTTTTAACTGTACGTCTGTTTCAAGGATAGCATTCAATATCTTCCGCAAAACTTCTGTGCTGTATCTGGACGCTCTTGATGATGCTTTTTTCAGCAGAAATTCCCGTCTGCCGTATTTGAAATCCGAAGCAAGCTCCGATATGCTTTTTCCGCTCTCCGCTGCTACCTTCGCACGGTACATATCAATAAACACACCACTGAGCGTTGACAAAATCACTTCCGCCTTCTCATTCTGCTCAAAAAGCGCATAGAGATGCTTATATGCTCCGTTGTAATCATTGGCGGCAATGCAATCCGATAAATCAAATATTCGTGCTTCTGTCTTTTTCGGCACCAGTTTTCGGATCATTTCTTCCGTAATTTCACCCTTATCTGCATACGCACACAACTTTTCAATTTCGTTCTTCAGTGTCGTCAGTTCCGTACCGCACATTCCGATGATTTTTGAGGCGTTCAGTCTTGACAGCTCACACTCCGCTTTTTCTGCCCATGACACAAGCTGCTTTTCCAAGGCAATGTCTCCACGCTTTTCAAGTTCCAGCAAAGTGCCGTATTTTTCCACCGCTCCTGCCAGCTTCTTTAACTTGCCGCCTTTTTTCTCGCCGCCCTTTTTGGCATCAGGCTGCAGCGTCGGCATTGTAAAGATCAAAACGGCAGACGGAGAAATATCCTGACAGCTTTCCAGCAAAAGATTCAATTCGCTCTCCGGCAATTCTTCAACCCGATAGTCCGTTACGACCACACATTTATAGTCTGCCGTCAGCGGAAACTGCTCACAGGCACCGATAATGTCACTTACCGCTGCATTCTCAGGCATTTTAATAAAATCAAAATCAGAAGGCGTTTTCCCTGCTACCTTTTCACACAGCTTTTGCGTATAATATCTGACCAGATACTTCTCTTCTCCGTAGATCAGATATACCCTGCTGAAACTGCCTGCACTCAGCGATTTTTTGAACTCCTGCTCATTCAGCTTAGCCATCTTTCTTCCCTCCTGATTTCTGTCTGATGCCCCTGCAGCAATCTTACGATCACACTGCCTCCGTCATAAGTATATAACGGCGTATTCTGCTGCCAGTAACGGTATGTCTTTTCATTTTCTGCCTTGTCCGAAATGATGATACGGTCATATTGCCACTGCTGCAGGTTTTCCAATCTGCCGTTAAAAATGAGAATATCTCCGCTTTTCCATGATGACGGAAGTTTTTTCACATCGGTGTCGTTCTGACAGACTAAAATCCGATAGCCCTGTACTTCTGCTCTTACCGCATGACAGCCCCATGTTCCCATCGCTTCAATGGACACGTCGCCGTACTGAATCTTCTGGGGCGTCTTTTCGGCTTTGAGATCAACACAGTTTGCCGCATTTTCCAATGCCTGAACGACTCCTTCCCGCCATTTTTCCTTCTGAAACACTACCGCTGTATCTGTCGGAAATGTATTCAGCAGGTTTTCTGCATAAAGCGACGCTTTATTCGTGTGATCGTTCAGCAAAAGCACCGATATCTGTTCTGTCTGTGTTCCTTGCAGATAGTCACCCACTGTCTGCAAGGCTGTATAATCTCCTCCGCAGGACAACACAACCGCCTTGCGTTCACGCAGCATGACGACCGACAACCCGCTGCCTGTATTCAGTACCGCCAGCCTGATTACCCCTGTGTTCATAATATCTGTTATGGCGGCGCAGCCTGTCAGGGACAATATCCCAGCCAGCAGCAGGATTCCTGCACGCTTCCACAGTTTTTTGCGGAACGTCAGCACCGCTGTGGCCAGCATGATGCCTGCCAGCCACCATGGCACATACCATTCCGACATTCTGATCACGGCAAAAGGCAGACTCGCCGTCTGATGAGCTGCCGCCATGATAAACTCTGTCATTCCCCCTGCCGCATAAGCAAACGGAGTTGCCAGAAATGACAGCGAACCTGCAAAACTCAGCAACAGCATCATCACGCTGCTGAGCATCAGAATCGTCAGCAACGGCGCTGTCAACAGATTGACAAACACGCCATACAGCGGTATTCTCTGAAAATACAGAATCGTTATCGGCATGACAAATAAATATGCCGATATACTCACACCCAATACCTCAGCGGAAGCGTAGAACGATCTCTGTATAAAACTGTTTATTTTATGATGATCGTCACGCTTTTTGCTTTGCCCGATGTGCTTTTTTATCGCACCCGACAGCCGACCCGACAATAACAAAATTCCCAACGTTGCAGAAAATGACAACAGCAGGCTGATATCAGCCGCCGCATACGGATTCACCGCACATATAATCAGCACCGACAGCGATAGAGAAGTCAAGGGATCTCCTCGCTTGAAAAAGAACCTGCCGCACAGCAGCATTAACTGCATGACGCCGGCACGAACCACCGACGGTGAAAACCCTGTCAGCGTCATATAGCACAACACAAAGCCTGCGCTGACAAGAACAGCCGCCCTTCTTTTTCTGGTGAGCATCATCACACTCATACAAAGCTGCGTCAGTATAGCAAGATGCAAACCCGATACCACTACAATATGCGACAATCCCGCCGAACGCAGGTCTTCCTGAACCTGCGGCGATACAAGCGTTTTTTCTCCCAGCAGAAATGCTGCTATAAAGCCTGACTGTGACGGCGTCATACAGCGAAAGATTCTCTCTGTCAGGCTTTTGCGAAGCTGCTGAAAATAATAATACACGGTATGCCGCTGTGCCGGTACGATTTCAGCGCTCTCCGGGTCGGTCAGATATCCTGTCAGCATGACGCCTTTCACCTGACGGTAAACAGACGTCTTCTGACTGATTTTTACCTTTGCCTTCAGCACGTCACACGGTGCAATGGCAAGATCCTGTTCCGAAGAAATCAGCAGCCTTACGTCTTTCGTTACCGTTTTGTCTTCCGCAATCAACTCTTTTGCCTGCAGCTCGTAATAATACCTGCCGGAACTGCTATAGGGCAGTTCGCAAAGCTCCGCAGTGATCTCCGCTTCTTTTCCCTGCATAATTTCAACCGGTCTGATCATCAGCTCGGTATATAAACTGACAGCCGTTACAGCCGTCAGACACGAAGCCAGTATCACCGGCACTATTCTTTTTCTCCTCAGCGGGCTGATGATCAGTGACAGTAAAAATGCCGTCAACAGAATCCCTGCCGAAATCCACAGAATTCCGCCGCAAAATACAGCGACCGCTGATACGGACAAAAATACAAAGCCGAAAATCATTAGCGGTCGCTTCATGCTGGTTTCCTCCGTTAATCAATCCTGACGGTAACAGTCAGTTACTGCCTGTGCCTTTCCAAATCTGTCATGATCAGCACATCTCGGTTTTCAGTACCTTTCCGGATCTGTCATGATCAGCACATCTCGGTTTTCATCGCCGTTCCTCCCAACAGGTGGAAGTGCAGATGAAATACCGTCTGTCCTGCATCTGTTCCGCAGTTGGATACTACTCTGTAGCCGCTCTCGGCAACGCCGAGTTCCTTGGCAAGTTGTGCCGCAACTTCGTATATATGTGCGATAACGGCACTGTTGTCAGCCGTTACTTCATTGATTGAGGCAATATGCTGCTTCGGTACAATCAGAACGTGTACCGGCGCCATCGGTTTAATGTCACAGAAGGCATATACCGTTTCGTCCTCATACACCTTTTTGGAAGGAATCTCCCCTGCAATAATTTGGCAAAAAATACAGTTCATGTTACTATCTCCTTTGTTATGATTATATTTTTTCAGCTTTGCTGTAAAAGCTCTTCGGCATAGTCCAGCGTCGCTTTTGTAAGTTCAACGCCGCCGATGATCCTTGCCAGCTCACTGCGTCTGCCTTCATGATCCAGAACCGTAACCCCGGTATAGGTTTTTCCGTCGTTCACAGACTTGGCAATTTTATAATGCTCGTCTGCCAGCGCTGCGATCTGCGCCTGGTGCGTAACGCACAGCACCTGACGGCTGCGAGATACCTCTTTCAGCTTGAATCCGACCTTCTGAGCGGCACTGCCGCTGATGCCGGTGTCTACTTCGTCAAAAATCAGAGTGTCAATTTCGTCCTTGTCCGCCAGTACACTCTTGATTGCCAGCATCATTCTGGAAAGCTCTCCGCCTGACGCAATCTTCGCTACGGGCTTCGGGTCTTCTCCCGGATTGGTGGAGATCAGAAGCTCTATGTCATCACACCCCGTACTGTTCAGGTCACAGTGCTCCTGACGGACAACAAGCTCTACGTTCGGCATATCCAGAAAAGCCATCTCTTTTTTGACGGCTTCCGAAAATTTTCCGGACGTTTCTTTTCGCCGTGCAGACAGCTTCTGCGCCAATTGCTCCGCCTTTTTCAGTGCCTGCCCGCACTGCTCTGTCAACACCTCACGGTTTTCTTCATACTTTTCAAGAAATGCCAATTCTTTTCTGGCATTCTCCAGAAATTCCAGCATCTCTTCGATGGTCGTACCATACTTTCTTCCCAGTCGATGAATCAGATCTATTCTGTCTTCGATTTCTTCCGGATTGTCACCTTCACTGTCGGCAGATTCACTCAGCATGACGGCTTCATTACAGCAGTCTTCTAATTCATACACCGCATTCTGCAGTCTTTCGGCTATGCTTTCAGCCTCCGGATAGACATCTGCGATATCTCCCGCCGAACTGCCTGCCGCTTCAACCATCTGTATGGCGCCGTCGTTGTCTTCGCCGCCGTTCAGCAGCTCCTTGACTTCATTCAGTGCTGCCGCAATCCGCTCTCTGTTTTCAATCAGCTTTCTCTGCTCCAGTAAATCCTCATACTCTCCGATATAAAAATCCGCCTTTTCCAGCTCGTCTACCTGATATCTGAGCAAGTCAAGCTTGCGTTCTCTCTCGGCTTCATCATACCTTGCTTTATCCAGCTCCGTCTTCAGTTTTCTGTACGCCCGGTATGCCTCCTGATACTCTCTCAGCTCTCCGTTTAGCTCTCCCAGCTTGTCTATGTAATTGATGTGCTGATCCGGCGACATCAGTTCGTAGCTTTCGTGCTGCCCGTGAATATTCATCAGATATACACCTACTGCTTTCAGAACAGAGGCAGTTGCCGGTCTGCCGTTGATACGGCATTTTCCCTTTCCGGAACGGTTCAGCTCACGCTGTACAATGACCACTCCGTCTTCCGGCTCAAAGCCAAACTCAGACAGCTTTTCTGTAATCTTCTCAGAGGGGTCTGTAAACTCTGCGCTGACAAAGGCGTTTTCACAGCCGTTGCGTATCAGTTCTCTGGAGGTTCTGCTGCCCAATACGGCATTGATAGCGTCTATGATGATCGACTTTCCGGCGCCTGTTTCACCGGTCAGTACATTCAGCCCTTTTCCGAAATCTATGCTGACTTTTTCTATTACGGCTATATTCTCTATATAAAGATTTGTTAACATAACCTACCTCACGATAAAAAGGAATTGTTTTTCTTTATCATCATTTTTCTCATGTCCGATACCAAAGACGCCGCTGCCGAATCGGTTCTTGTGGCAACAAAAATCGTGTCGTCTCCGGCTATCGTCCCCAATACACCTGCCCGCTCTGTTGCATCCAGCGCCGCACACACTGCCTGTGCCATGCCTGTGCGGGTTTTGATCACGACCAATGAATGGGCGCTTTCTATGCTGACGACCGCTGTAGAAAACAAGTAAAAATGTGACTGCTGCTCTTCTGTTGATACAACCTCGGCTGCGTATTTATAATTTCCGTTTGTGCTGAGCGTCTTTACCAGTCTTAGTTCCTTGATATCTCTGGATATCGTTGCCTGCGTGACAGGAAATCCGTCTTGTTTGAGAATATCCAGCAGGTCAGACTGTGTTTCGATATCCTTCTCTTTGATCAACTCTAATATGCGTGCCTGTCGTCGGGTTTTCATAGTTGTCTGCCTCTCTCGGTAAACTTGTCATTCAGAACCTTGTAAAAAGTTCTGTCCTTCAGTTTTATCAGTTCTGTTTCTGTCTCTGCTGTTGATATCAGCACTTTATCTTCCTTGTGCAGCACAACCGTCATGGCGCCGTCAATGGTCAGATACACCTGCGTGTCATCATCGCAGGAAGCTGTAACAGCCAGTTGGGAGTGATGGCTGAATACAACAGGCCGTGCAAACAAAGAATGGGAACATACCGGCGTCATCAGAATGCATTTCATGGTTGGTTCCACAACAGGCCCTCCTGCTGCAAGGGAATATGCGCTGGATCCTGTGGGAGTAGAAACAATCAGTCCGTCTGCACGGTAATGACAGATATAGCCCCGGTCTGCCGCAAGCGATACGTCTATATCAATCAGCCTTGACAGCGAGCCTCTGGAAATTACAGCATCATTCATCGCACGAAACTTTTGCTTGCCTTCTGCGCTGCAGTGCGTAATCTGCAGCATCATACGCTTTTCAATAGTATAGTCGCCGCTGACAAGGCGGCTGAGCATATCCAGTTCCTCCGGCTCCAATTCAGCCGCAAAACCCAGTCTGCCGGTATTGACGCCAAGCAGAGGTTTGTGGACGGAGGACGCATGAAGTGCAGCGTGAATGATTGTTCCGTCTCCGCCAATAGTCAGCACCATATCTGCTTTCTGACACATTTCTTCATGACTTTCGCAAAAATGAATGCTGTCGTGCTGAAACTTTTCCTTTTGCGTTGCCAGCATATAAACTTCTGTCCCAAGCTTTTGCAGAACAGCAAGCGTCTGCAGCGTGACAGCGTAAGCGTCCTTCTTTGTCAGGTTCGGTATCACGGCAATTTTATGAATACTGTCCAATCAGTTCATCTCCTGTTCGATTTTTGGTCCAACTCACGGTGAGATTCTTCTACAACCGATTCTATATCCAGTTCTTTTTCCGCCTTCGGCCGATCTGACTTCCGGATATACAACAGATATTCAATGTTGCCTTCCGGTCCCTTGATGGGAGAATAGCTCAGGTCCAGAACGTCAAAACCGTTATTCAGACAAAAATCGTATATCTTGCGAATCACCGCTGCGTGAACCGACTTGTCACGCACTACACCGTTTTTGCCCACATTGCCTCTTCCTGCTTCAAACTGCGGCTTAATCAGACATACGGCTTCTGCATTTTCCCGAAGCAGCGGTCTTACAGCCGGCAGCACTAACTCCAGCGAGATGAAGCATACATCTACGCTGAAAAAATCTATCTGATCCGGTACCTGTTCTTCCGTAATATAGCGGACATTCGTACGCTCAAGATTCACTACCCTGTCATCATTTCTCAATTTCCAGTCAAGCTGACCGTATCCCACGTCTACGGAATAAACCTTTGCCGCTCCGTTTTGCAGCATACAGTCTGTAAATCCGCCTGTGGAAGCGCCGATATCCATTGTTGTTTTTCCTTGCATGTCAAGCCCGAATGCCGCTACCGCTTTCTCCAGCTTCAATCCGCCACGGCTGACGTACTTCGGTCTGGCTCCCCGCATTTCAAGCTTTACCGTTTCGGGATAGGCAGTGCCGGGCTTATCCGATTTTTGGTTGTCTACATAGACAACGCCCGCCATGATCAACGCCTTCGCCTTTTCACGGCTTTCGGCAAAACCGGCTTCATATACCATTACGTCAAGTCGTTTTTTGACCGCCATAAAATCCTCCTCCCATTCCGATATCACTCTTCACTCGCAGTGCTATCATCTTAGCGTCCAACCCGGCTTTTTTCAAAGCTACTTCCGTCTTCGCCTGCGGTATTATACCGCTGAGAGCATTCAGAATCAATCTGCCGCCGAAGCCCGACTGATAGAGCTGAAAACCAAAATGCTCTCCTGCTCCGCCGCTGCGAACACCTTCTTCATAAAAATATATATTCTTAAAGTTTTTTGCCGCCACCAGTGCGCCTACCGGTATCGGTTTGATGGTATTGAGCTTCAGAATACAAACCGGAATCCCTGCTTCAGCTAAATATTCACGGGCAAGGCAAACCTGTGAAAACTCTCTGCCGTATGTGACCAGCAAAATGTCCGCCTCCTGATCTCCGTACAGGCTGAAGGGCTTGCCGTTATAGCTATAATCCTCCGGCAGATAGGATTCTCCTCCACGAGGATAGCGCACTGCCGCTACTCCTTCTGTTTGCAGCATGGCTTTCAGCATGGATGATTCCAGCTCCTGAAAAGATGACGGCGCAAATATCGTGACATTCGGCAGGGAATACAGCATGGATACGTCGTAAATTCCCTGATGTGTTTCTCCGTCCTCTCCGACAATTCCTGCACGGTCTATTGCAATGATCATGTGCAGTTTCTGAAGCGCCGCATCATGCAGCAACTGGTCATAGCTCCTTTGCAAAAAGGTGGAATAGACTGCAAAAACCGGTATCATTCCCTGAGTTGCCAGTCCTGCCGCAAAGGTGACAGCGTGCTCCTCCGCTATGCCTACATCATAGAATCTGTCCTTATATTTTTTAGAAAACGCACTCAGGCCTGTTCCGATGGACATAGCCGCCGTGATCGCACAGATTCGCTTATCCTTGGCGGCAATACCGCACATGAAATGCCCGAACACATCGGAATAACCTGTTGCACTGGATCTCGGTTCACCTGTCTCTACGTCAAACGCAGAGATACCATGGAAACTCTTCGGATTTTTTTCGGCATATTCATAACCCTTCCCTTTTTTGGTAATCACATGAACCAATACGGGAAAATGCTTGTGCTTTGCTGCTTTTAACGCTGTCTGAAGCTGCGTGATATCGTGCCCGTCATAGGGGCCGAGGTAGGTAAACCCAAACTGCTCAAACAGATTGTTTTTCTGACCGAAAAACTCATCTCTCGTCCAGTCTTTCAGGTGTTTCATGCCGCTTGTCAGCGGCTTTCCTACCAGAGGAATTCTTTCCAGACGATGCATTCTTGTCTTTGCCAGTAAATACGAGGGTTTAATTCTGATTCTGGACAGATACCGTGCCATAGAACCGACGTTCTGTGAAATGGACATTTTGTTGTCATTCAGAATAACAATCAGTTTTTTTCCGGATCGTCCCGCATTGTTCAGTCCCTCATACGCCAGACCGCCGGACAATGCTCCGTCTCCGATGACGGCAATGGTATATCCCCCGCTTTTTTGTTGTTCTTCCGAACAGGCGATTCCCAGCGCTGCAGAGATAGAGGTGCTGCTGTGTCCGGTATCAAAACAGTCACACTCGCTTTCACTGCGTTTCGGAAAGCCCGAAAGTCCGTTTTCGGTGCGTATTGTATTAATCTTACCGCACCTTCCTGTCAATATCTTATGGGCATAACACTGATGTCCCACGTCCCAGACGATTTTATCCTTCGGTACGTCAAACACACTGTGCAACGCTACCGTCAGTTCTACGACCCCTAAGTTTGAAGCAAGATGTCCGCCGTTCTGAGAAACAGTTTCCACGATTTTTTCACGGATCTCTTCGGATAACCGGATCAGTTCTTCACTGCTCATGCCCTTGATATCCTCAGGCGTCTGTATATTCATTAATAGTTTATCCATTGTCTTTATCACTCATTATATTCGCATGGATTAGTCTACGGTTTTTCCATTTCATAGCCTTTTGCTGTATGCTCGCCATACAACTATGTATAATTATACAATATAACCCTGTACAATGCAAGTTTTAACCCAGTGCTGCCACGGAAATCAGTTTTGTCGGGGCAGTTGCATGGAAAAAAACTTTTCCGGCGGAAAATGGTTTTTCCCCTATCTCGCCTGTCGGCTCGGGGGACATAGGCGAGATGACGCAACTTGATTATTTCTGTCCTACACTGGTAATTGTTCTCTTAATTCTTTCTGTCTCTCAGCAAATCCGCAAACGCCTTCAGTTCCTCTTTGCCCTCTTCAAATATTTCAAGACTGCTGATTGCTTCCTGCGTCAGTTCTTCCGCCAGTTTTCTGCATTCCTCCAGCCCCAGCAGTGTGACATAAGTTGCTTTGTTATTCTCCTTATCGCTTCCGATGGGCTTTCCCAGCGTTGCCTCATCCGACGTGACATCAAGGATATCGTCTACAATCTGAAAAGCCAGTCCAATGCACTCGGCATATTCCTCTGCCGCTTTCAACTGCGCCTCATTTGCTCCTGCTGATATACAACCTGCCAGACACGCCGCTTTTATCAGCGCTCCTGTCTTTTTCTGATCCATGACCTTCAGCCGATGCAGATCCGCTGCACGGTTTTCGCTTTCCATATCAATAATTTGTCCGCCGATCATGCCTTCTGCTCCCGCACATTGTGCCAGCAGCCTGCCTGCCTTCACACACTTGCCGAAGCCGTTCTGTTCCACCGCTTTCTCACAAAGAACCGTTTCAAACGCCAGCGTCAGCAGACCGTCCCCTGCCAGAACTGCTGCGGCTTCTCCGTATACCTTATGATTCGTCGGTTTGCCCCGCCGCAGATCATCGTCGTCCATACACGGAAGATCATCATGGATCAGTGAATAGGTATGAATCATTTCTACCGCACAAGCAAAAGGAAGCGCCGCTTCCTCACTGCCGCCGCATATTTTGGCAAAGGCAAGAGTCAGCATCGGTCTGATGCGCTTTCCGCCTGCTGTCAGACTGTAACGCATTGCTTCAATCACCGTTCTGATATACTCGTCCTGCTGCGGCAGAAACTCTAACAGCGATTTTTCCAGCTCTGTAAGCGTCATGCTTGTTCCTCCTTCTCTGTCATCTCCGAAAACTGCACAATCTTCTGTTCTGCCTTTTGCAGCAGGTCATAACAAGCTGTTGTCAGCTTCGTTCCTTCTTCAAACAGCTTCATGGATTCTTCCAGAGAAAGCTCGCCGCTCTCCAGCAACCGGACTATTTCTTCAAGCCGCAGCATGGATTTTTCATACTCAATTTTCTTTGCCATTGTCTTTCTCCTTTCTGCCTATTACCGTTCCTTTCAGAACACCGTCCTGCAGTGTTATTTCTATAGCATCTCCCGGTGCTGTTTCCTGCACCGACCGTATGATTCTTTTTTCCCGCCGGACAATCGCATATCCTCTGCCCAGCACTTTCAGAGGACTGAGCGCATCTAACTTGGCGCCTGCAGAAGACAACCGGCTTTGAAAACCGGCAATCATCTGACCGTATGCCGACTGCATGGAATTGCTCAGCATATCCAGCCGCATTCTGCGGTAGTGAATCAGTTCTTTCGGAGAACGCAGAACCTTCGCTCCCTTCAGACTGCTCAGCCGCTGCTGCTCCTGCTGTATCCTCTTTTCCATGATTTCGCTCATTCTTCGGCGGTAATACAGTGTTTCAGACAGAAGTGCCGTCAGCTCCGGCGACACCAGCTCAGCTCCCGCCGAAGGGGTGGATGCCCGTACGTCTGCAACAAAGTCGCAGATCGTATAATCCGTTTCATGACCCACTGCTGAAACTACCGGTATCCGGCAGGCATAAATGGCTCTTGCCAGTTCTTCGTCATTAAACGCCCACAAATCTTCAATAGCGCCTCCGCCTCGCCCGATAATCATAACATCGGCACAGCCGCTTTTGTCAAAATCCCTGACAGCCTTTGTCAACTGTGCAGCCGCCGAGTCTCCCTGTACCATTACGGGGTACATGATAATTTCCCCGATCGGGTAGCGCCTTTTCAGTATTCTGCAGATATCCTGTACGGCAGCGCCTGTGGGGGAGGTGATGACGCCAATCCGTTTCGGATACAGCGGCAGCGGCTTTTTATGCGCTTCGTCAAACAATCCTTCTTTTCTCAGCTTTTCTTTCAACTGTTCAAAGGCTATCGTCAGTTCGCCGATTCCTTCCGGCAGCATTTCCTCTATTACAAGCTGATACGATCCTGTGACATCATACAGCGTCACACGCCCTGTCACAATCACTTTCATGCCGTCCTTGGGACGAAACCGCAGTCTTGAAGCATTCGATGCAAACATGACAGCCTTAACAGCACAGCGCTCGTCCTTCAGCGTCAGGTAAATATGTCCCGAACGGTAATGATCCGTCAGGTTGGAGATTTCTCCCTTTAATCGGACTGACCTGAGTCTGCTGTCGGATTCCAGCATCATTCTAACGTACAGGTTCAATCCGGATACCGTTAAATATTCACTCATGACTCATCACTCAAATCTGATCTGTCCTTCTGCGGCATCGGGTACTTCAAATCCCATGTGCAGACAGGCAGCTCTTGTAATGCATCTTCCTCTTGGCGTACGGTTCAGAAAACCGATCTGCATCAGATACGGTTCGATCACGTCTTCTATGGTTACGGCTTCTTCTCCGATGGCGGCTGCCAGTGTTTCCAGTCCCACCGGTCCTCCACGATAGTATTTTACCAGAGCCGTCAGCATTCTCCTGTCATTGGCGTCAAGCCCCAGTTCGTCTATTTCCAGTTTGTCCAGCGCTGTCTGTGCTGTCTGTAACGTGATCACACCGTCTGACAGCACCTGTGCGAAATCCCTTACCCGCTTGAGCATTCTGTTGGCTATTCTCGGCGTTCCTCTGGAACGGGAAGCAATCTCTATCGCTCCGTCCGGCTCTATCGCAATATTTAGAATGCCTGCGCTTCGTGTCACGATTCTTGCTAACTCCTCCGGCGTATACAATTCCAGACGAAGGGATACGCCAAATCTGTCACGAAGCGGCGCCGTTAACTGACCCGCTCTTGTGGTTGCTCCTACCAGTGTGAAATGCGGCAGCGGAAGATGATAGGAAGCTGCCATCTGTCCTTTTCCGGTAACAATATCTATCGCAAAGTCCTCCATAGCCGGATACAGTATCTCTTCAACAGCCCTTGAAATGCGGTGTATCTCATCTATAAACAGTACGTCACCCTCGTTCAGGTTTGTCAGTATTGCCGCCAGATCTCCCGGCTTTTCGATGGCAGGACCTGAAGTGATGCGAAGGTTGACATTCAACTCGTTTGCAATGATTCCCGACAGAGTCGTTTTTCCGAGTCCCGGCGGACCGTAAAGCAGTACATGATCCAGACTTTCGTGACGCTGCTTTGCCGCTTCGATAAAGACCGATAAATTCTCCTTTGCCTTTTCCTGCCCGATATAATCATTCAGCCGTCTGGGTCTTAACGGATTATCGGTATCGTTTTCTCCCATAATTTCGGTGGGCGAAACGATTCTGTTTTCAAAATCAAAATCATCCATTACGCTTCCCTCTCATCATCATTTCTTTCCGATTGCTTTCAGCGTCTGTGCTATGATTGCTTCTACCGGCTGTTCTGTATTGATTCCCGCCATATACGGCATAACATCATCGGGCGTATAACCAAGCACCGCCAGCGCCGCAACCGCCTGTGATAAATTGCCTGTCGGAACAGGTGATACACCGCCCCCAATCTCTCTTTCCGGCGACACAGTTTCTGCAATCCCCAGTTTTTTGATTTTATCCTTTAACTCCAGTATAATGCGCTGTGCCAGTTTGTTGCCTACTCCGCTTGCCTTCGTCAGCGACTTGCTGTCGCCGAGTGACACCGAAAGCGCCACCTGCTCAGGTGTGAGTACGGACAAAATGGCAAGCGCCACCTTTGCTCCTACACCGCTGATAGAAGTCAGCATGACAAAGCAGTTCCTTTCTGCTGTCGTACTGAATCCGCAAAGCTCTACTGCATCTTCACGAACCAGCATTCTGGTATAAAGCATTGCCGTTTCTCCTGCTCCGGGCAGGCTTCGCAGTGTATTCATAGTCGTCAGGCATTTGTAACCTACACCTCCGCATTCGATTACCACAAACCCCTGCTCTGTATGAATGATCTTTCCGCTTAAACTGTAAATCATGGTTTATTCTCCTGTTTTGTTTTCTTTTTTGTTTGTCTTTGACACCGTAAAAGAGCTTTTCTATATAAAACAATTCTTTCGTTCTCAGCAGCGATTCGTTATCAAAACCCATGCCGACTATATACGGCATGAGGATGCCTATCACCGCTTATTCTTCTGTTTTATTATCTTCCGGCTTGTTCCTGACACCGTGAAAGGGCTTTTCAATATAAAACAACTCCTCAATTTTCAGCAGCGATTCGTTATCAAAACCCATGCCGACGACATACGGCATGAGGATGCCTATTACCGCTTATTCTTCTGTTTTATTATCTTCCGGCTTGTTCCTGACACCGTGAAAGGGCTTTTCAATATAAAACAATTCTTTCGTTCTCAGCAGCGATTCATTATCAAAATCCATACCGACGACATACGGCATGAGAGTGCGTATCACCGCTTATTCTTCTGTTTTATTATCTTCCGGCTTGTTCCTGACACCGTGAAAGGGCTTTTCTATATAAAACAACTCCTCAATTTTCAGCAGCGATTCATTATCAAAATCCATGCGGACGATATACGGCATAAAATTGATAATCCTTATGAAATCCTCATATCCATAGTCCGGACAATAATAACGCATAATCGTAGAAAACGCCGTTCCGTGCGTTCCGACCAGCACCGTCTGTCCGTTATATTCCCTAAGAATATCCCTGACGGCTGCCATGTTTCTCTCCTGTGTAGCAGCAAGGCTTTCGCCCCCTTCTTCGTGAAAGCTCAAATCCGCCCACCTCTTTTTGAACATCTCATTCGAATTGCTGTTGCCGCCGGGATGGTCACGCTCACGAAGACGCATATCCGTATGCAGCTGCAGCTTCTGTTTACGGATAATCGGCTCTATCGTTTGAACACTTCTGCGATAAGGGCTTGACACCGCCACGTCAAAGGCAACGTCTGACAAAAATGCCGCCGCCCGCAAACAATCCTGCTGTCCTTCTTCGGAAAGCGGAAATGTACTGTTCACTCCAAAGCGATAATCGGGCTGTGCGTGTCGTACAAAATACAGTATGGTCACTATCGTTTCCCCCTTTGATTTAGCAGTGAACGCAGCTTTGTGCCGGAGCTTTGTGCATGACAGATAGCAATAGCCAGCGCATCAGCCGTATCGTCAGGCTTTGGCACCTTGTCCAGCTTCAACAGCCTTCTGGTCATTTCCATCACCTGTGGTTTATGTGCCTGTCCGTAGCCGGTAACCGCTGTTTTGACCTGAAGCGGCGTATATTCGCTGACAGGAATATTGCTGTTTTGAGCCGCAAGCAATATTACACCCCTTGCCTGGGCAACATCTATAGCAGTTTTCTGATTATTCTGAAAATACAGTCTTTCTATCGAGATTTCGTCCGGATCATTTTTAATGATGACGGATAAAACGCCGTTATAGATCTGTTGCAGCCGTACGTTAAAGGGGGTCCCCGCCTCTGTTGTAATGGCGCCGTAATCCACCGGATAATACCTGCCGCCGCTGAATTCTATTACTCCGTAACCAACGATAGCATAGCCGGGATCAATGCCTAATATTCTCATGTTTTTACCTCTGTTCAGCCTGTTGATTTCTCTGTCAAAAGCATTCCTGAATTTTCGGATAGTTTGATTTTAATTATACCACATTCTGTTGGCAGTAGCAAGCATTATGAACAAATGTTTGTTTAAACCATGCAAAAACTGCCGTACACGGTAAAAGCAGCATCGACCTGTTTTTACCGCCTACGGCAGTATCATCTGTTGTAATAGTATTATTGATAAAGCCACGGCGCAAAACGGAACTGTAAAATGCGTTTTTTCAGCTCCGGCGTTGTACAGCCGGATACCTTGAGATACTGACTATAGCCCTTTTGCTTCATGGACTTTTTGATAGCAACTGTTGAAAAGCCTTGTTTTTTCAGGATATCTGCAATCGAAAGCAATACAGAAGGCAGTTTCTGGCATTCGAACATTTCCACCAGCTTCAGATTCTCCCTGCGCTGCAGCTTCATACTCTCGTACACCTTCAGCATAGATTCTATCCGCTCATAACAGTTGATATTTTCGGTAACACCTTCTTTATTGGCGGCTGTATTGCGGTCTGCTGCCCTCTCCATTGTAACGGACGCTGCAGCAAGCTGAGGGTGATGCAGTAAGGCGTTGTAAATGAAAGCTTCCAGATAGCCGTAACTGCAGTCTTCGTAAAAGCGGATATGATGCAGCAGCAAAAACTCTCTTTTCAGCATGACAGCCGTAAAATCAAAGCTGACAGCCGAATAGATCATATCCGTCAGCAGATCTGTTGGGTTCAACCTGTCGTTACCGCTTTTTTTGATGCTTTCCGCATTCGACTTTCCCACTCCGGACTGATTGGAAAAAGAAAAGATAAAATCCGCTGCTTTTTCGGATGCAGCGTCCAAAAATGTCTCCAGATAGTTTTTGTACCGTCTGCCCGGATAGATAAAAGTGACGTACTTTCCGTCGGATTTGTAAATGCCCGTATTCAGTGCTGAACTGATGCCGCTGCCGCCGCTCTGGATAACGCAGCCACGAAGGTTATTTGCCTTGATGGTTTCGAGCGCTGTGATGACGCTTTCATCTGTCGAATTCATGTCAATGACAATGAACTCCGTTTCGGTTTCTTTCACTTCTGCAGCGATTTCTTCTATGATATGACCAATATGCCGCATACTGTTCCTGCATGGAATAATCACCGACAAGCTGATATTGGACATAACGACACTCCTATCTGTAAACTGTTATCTTTTTCTCTTACTCTCCGCCGATTCTTTCTCTGATGAGGTCTGCGGTTTCATTTGCCAACCTTGTAATCAGCTCTTTATCCAAGCCTTCCAACATAACACGCACCAGCGGTTCCGTTCCGGACAGGCGCACTAAGATACGTCCGTCCTGACCAAGCTCCTCTTTTACCGATTCTATCTTATTCCTTATCTGCTGGTTGGTGTAAAAGTGCAGTTTTCCTTCGTTGGTGACTTTAACATTGATAAGCACCTGCGGATACTTTGTCATCAGCGTTGCAATACTGGAAAGCTGCGCCTGTCTTCTGTTGACAAGGCTTAACAACTGCGCTGCTGTCAACTGACCGTCGCCTGTTGTGGCATAGTCCAGGAAAATAACGTGACCAGACTGTTCACCGCCAAAGTTATATCCCTCTCGCAGCATCGCCTCCAGCACATATCTGTCTCCCACGTTGGTGGATACAAATTTCAGTCCGTTATCCGTACAAAAACGGCTGAAGCCCATATTGGACATAACCGTACCTACCGCTGTGTTCTTGCTCAGCTTGTTCCTTGACGCAAGATCCAGCGCACAAATTGCCATGATAAAATCGCCGTCAATGACATTTCCCTTTTCGTCAACCGCCAGACATCTGTCTGCGTCGCCGTCAAAAGCAATGCCTGCCTGCAGTCCTTTTTCCACAACATATCTCTGCAGGTTCTCCAGATGCGTTGAACCGCAATTGTCATTGATATTTGTTCCGTCCGGGTGATCCGCCAGCATACTGCAGTCTGCACCAAGTCTGGTAAAGAGCTCCTCTGCAGTAGCAGAAGATGATCCATTGGAGCAGTCAATGGCTATTTTCATGCCGTCCAAACGACAGGGAACAGTTTCGATAATATGATTGATATAATCTTCACGGGCATTTTCGGCACGGCTTACCCTGCCGAGATCTGCTCCTGTCGGTGTGTAATAAGGCTTTGCTTTGTCAAGAACGATCGCCTCAATTTCCTCTTCCAGATCATCGGGCAGCTTATAGCCGTCTCCTGAAAAGATCTTGATACCGTTGAATTCAAACGGATTGTGGGAGGCAGAGATCATGATTCCGGCGTCTGCTTCATATTTTCTGACAAGATACGCCACCGCAGGCGTCGGCACTGCTCCGAGCAATACAACATCTGCGCCTACCGAACATAAACCTGCAATCAGCGCACCCTCCAGCATATAGGACGAAAGACGGGTATCCTTTCCGATCAGAACCTTTGGGTGCTTACGGCTTCCGCTGTCTGTCAGAACCATCGCTGCAGCCCGTCCGATATTGACCGCCAATTCACAAGTAAGCTCTGTATTAGCTACGCCTCTTGCACCGTCTGTTCCGAATAATCTCCCCATGTCTCTGCTCTCCTTTGATATAGTATCGTTTCAGATCATTTTTATGATCCTGTTTCGTTCTTTTATGAATGCTTTGCCTGTTGATGCTTCAGGCCACACAAAAATGCGATACCTGCTGCATTGTCTGCAGAATAAGCAGGCTCAGCAAAAAATGCATTGAACCGCTGCTGCAAGCCGTCCTGTATCAGTTTGTCGGACATCACGCCGCCTGCAAACAAAACCGGCATTTTGCCGTATTTTGTCAGAATTGCCTGACACATACCGGCAAGAGTACTTTGTACATACGACAGACAAAGCGCCGCTGTTTCCTCTTTTGTTGCTCCCTTTTCATAAGCTCTGCGGCACACATTCTCAATGCCTGACAAACAGCAGTCCGCTCCTTTCAGCGTTGCTTTTGCCTTGGGCAGCTTGCCGAAAGAGGCTGCCAACTGCTCCAATTCCTTTCCGCAGGGAAACGACAATCCCATCATCACGCCGATTCTGTCAATTAACTGTCCGGCATTCAGATCCAGCGTTTCTCCGACGATTTCTACCGAAAAGATCTTTTCCCGGTCAGGCTTTACTACAACGGCTTCGGTTGTTCCGCCGGATACGTGGAATGCGATGAACTCCTTTGACAGCAGCGAATAACAGCCGGCTGAATAAACTGCTGCCGCTATATGACCGCTCTGATGTGAAAACCCATACAGCGGTATTTTCATTGCCGCTGCCAGCGATCTTGCCGTTCCGGAACCTACCGTGAAACACGGCATATAGGAATCTTCATAATCCCTGGGACGAAATGAAACACCGACAGCATCTACGTGCTGCGAGTTATCCCGAAGCAGCGCTTCCAGCATAGCGGGAAGCTGTTTTGTATGGTGAAACACTGCGTCACTCTGCCGCAATCCGCATTCTCCCGCCTTGACAGGCAGCAGCTTTTTTTGCTGAAGCATTCCCCTTTCAGGTGAATAAAGCGCAGCAGAGGTCGTATAGTTACTGGTGTCAATGCCGAGAAATACTGCCATCAGGCTTCACCGCTTTTCTCAAGCTGTCTGGCTGCTGTTCCCAATACACCGTTAATATACACTGCGTCTTTATCCGTTGCGTAACGCTTCGCCAGTTCCACCGCTTCGTTGATGGATACGCTGAAAGGAATATCCTTCATATAGAGCATCTCGTAAACAGCAATCCGCAATATCGTCAGCGTGATCCTGGCAAGACGGTTTTTCTTCCAGCCCTTCAGGTTCTGCTCAATGATCTCATCAATCTCTGTCTGATGTTCCTGAATTCCGCTGACAACCGTTCTGGCATATTCACTGATTTGTGTGTCACGGGCATTGGCTGCGTCTTCAAACGCTTCTTCCGGACTGTCATCTCGAAACAACCCTTCAAAAACAAAATCAAGTGCCTGCTGCCTTTCCTCCCGTCTGCCGAGAGGCTTCTTTTCTTTGCTGTCCAACTGTTCCATCGTTTCTGTCTCCCCGTGTTTTTTACTTATGCCTTCAGAATAGCCTTGTGGAATACTTTCTTTCCTTTTTTGATCACAACGTAACCCTTATCAAAGGCTTCCTTTGCTACTAACGCATTAACATCTGTGATCTTTTCGTCATCTATTGATATGCCGCCCTGCTGAATCAATCGTCTTGCTTCTGCTTTGGAAGGTACCAGCTTGGTCTGCGAAAGCAACTCAATCAAACCGATGCCGTTTTCGCCAAATGCGTCTGCCGACAATTCTGTGAAGGGCATATTTTCTGTATTTGCCTTGTTGGAGAACAATGCTCTTGCTCCTTCAAGCGCCTTATCCGCTTCTTCTGTGCCGTGTACCAGCTTTGTCAGTTCATAAGCCAGCAGTTCTTTGGCACTGTTCAGTTCGCTGCCTTCTAACTTCTCCAGTTCCCTGATCTGTGACATCGGTACAAACGTGAGCATCTTCAGGCACTTGATAACGTCGCTATCGGCAACATTTCTCCAGTACTGGAAGAAATCAAACGGGCTGGTCTTTTCCGCATCAAGCCATACGGCGCCCTTCTCTGTCTTGCCCATCTTCTTGCCTTCGGAATTCAACAGCAGATTGATCGTCATAGCATAAGCGTCTTTGCCCAGCTTTCTGCGAATCAATTCTGTACCGCCCAGCATATTGCTCCACTGATCATCTCCGCCAAACTGCAAATTACAGCCAAAACGCTGATACAAAGAATAAAAATCGTAGCTTTGCATGATCATGTAGTTAAACTCCAGAAAGCTGAGGCCTCTCTCCATTCGCTGCTTGTAGCATTCGGCTGTCAGCATTCTGTTGACACTGAAACAAGCTCCCACTTCTCTGAGCAGCTCTATATAATTCAGATTCAGCAGCCAGTCGGCATTATTGACCATCAGCGCCTTATCGTCGGAAAAATCTATAAATCGGCTCATCTGCTTTTTGAAACACTCAATATTGTGGTCAATATCTTCTTTGGTCAGCATCTTTCGCATATCGGTCTTTCCGGAAGGATCACCGATCATGCCTGTGCCGCCGCCCAGCAATGCAATCGGTCTGTTGCCTGCCATCTGCAGTCTTTTCATCAGGCAAAGCGCCATGAAATGTCCCACGTGGAGGCTGTCTGCGGTGGGATCAAAACCGATATAAAATGTCGCTTTACCGCTATTGATCAGTTCTCTGATTTCTGTTTCGTCCGTCATCTGAGCGATCAGTCCACGCTCCTGCAGTTCTTCAAATACTCCCATAATTGTTTCTCCTTTTTCTGTTATTTTCTGTCAGCGGCGCTGACTTCAGGATTATATGGGGACAAAAAAGCCCCCTGTATTTACACAGAGGGCGATAAATTACCGCGGTACCACCTCAATTTACCGCTGCCTCCCGGCAACAGCCTTACGGGTTGCTGACACAACCTCGCACGGTAACGTGTGCTAAACGGTCAGGCTTATGCTGCTATACAGCAGCTTTCTGAACCTGACGGCTCAGAGATGTATTTCTGCGAAAACTGTGGGATATTTACACCTGCCATATCCTCTCTTGACACAGCCCTTCCGCCTACTTTTTCTCTTCACAGCCGTTATGTTTCAGTATATACGCTTTTACACCATTTGTCAATGGATTTTTTCATCTGCACAGGGAAATCATTTTTGTCGGGACAGCTACATGGGAAAACCCTTTTCTGGCGGAAAAAGGGGGTTTCCCCTATCTCGCCTGTCGGCTCGGTCGGTGCTTCTGCCTGTGGCAGAGGTGTCCACCGGACACCTCTCACCCCCTTTCCTAAAACCGCTGAGATTATGCGCAAAGGATACTTTGCCGTAAAATCACGCTGCTTCAGGCAGGACCTTGCATGATACTTTTTACAAACCAATTTAAGGAATCCGCAACCGCTTTGCTTTCACTGTTACACAAACATACTTTTTTACAAAGCGAACAGGAAATCAATTTCCTGCTTTTTCAGACGCTCCCCTATGACGATAACTATGTCCTGACCACTGTCAACCGCATTGATCTGTATATGATGCATATCGGCATTGCACTCATACCACCGGTCATTCTCCATAAAAAAGCCCTTCACACGGTAGACTCTGCCATATTGTTCTGCCTTGGTAAACAGTACTGCACAAATATCCTTTACCCTTGCGGCGGTCAGTCTTTTATGCATATAGTACAGTGAGCCGTATCCGTTTTCTTCGGAATATCTTTTAACAAAATCTGCCTTTTCGTACCCGCTTTCGGACAAAGCCTGAAAATCCTTTTCCGTCATTTCATGCCATGGCTTGATCATTGTTTTTTGTGCTGTTTCTATGCCGCATTTTTCTTTTGTCAGCTTTGATACAAACTGCACGGTATCCTGTATTTCCTGCTTGGAATAAAGTTGACTTTTACTCAGAATCACCATTCCTGCGCCTGCCGCCTGTGATGCCAGAATATATTCCGACTGCTCCGACAACTCCCGGCTGATTCCGCTGTCTACCACAGTCAGTACAGTGCCGATCTCATACCAATTCTCCAGCGGGTCTTCACGCAGTGTGTCAAAAAACTCGTCTGTGTCAAATATGCCAGACGGCTCTACAATCACTCTGTCATATCCGCTCATTGCCATCGCAATCAGCTTCGTTTTGAAGCGGCGTTTGTGACAATCCGCATCACAGGCACCCGCTACTGTTTCAAGCTCACAATCAGGTCCCTGAAGTTCCTGAAGCAGCATGATATCTACGTTTACCGCTCCGAAATCATTTTCCAGAATACCGATGCGCTGACCTTTCCTAATAAAAAACTGAGCATACTGTTTTATAAAAGTAGTCTTGCCGCTTCCCAAAAAACCGGTAATCAAATCTATCTTTATCATTCTGCAACCTCTCCGTTATACTTTTTCAACTATCCGTTCCAGCCGTTTGTTATCTTGGAGCTTTGCTGTAACATACGCAAATCATTTACTCAATCATACGTTTATTCCTCACTGTAATTTTGTCAAACAATTCTTAAACCCGATAACGTCACTGATCCTGCGCTGACAAGCGAATGTCATCTATATACGCAACCATTTGTTTCGACATAGGTAACCTGAATATCAATGAATCACACTGGCAAGCAACTATCTACTCTATCTTCAAGCTTCTGTTACGGGTGGCACCGGGGATTTAACCCTGATTTTCAACGCTTCATATTAAGCTGTCCGTTATTTATTTGAGAATAGTATGATTTACCCAAACAGCACAGATCATGCGCTGACCGGCAACCATAAGCCTGATCGGCAAACACTTTTTTACAGCGATTGATTCTGACTTTGTTGAACTGCATTACCAAATATTGCCAAAGCCAATGCAAACCGTTTGATTCAGTCCGTTCAACTCCGCTGTCTTGGTATGATTCTGAACTGTGCAGAAGTGACACAGATTGTTTTAACTCGGAGCAAAGCCCGATGTAAGCTCGCTTAACATCGGCTGCATTGATCCAACCTCACCGCAGGAGCTTTAGCTCCTCAGACTTTCAGTGGGGGATTATAACCCCCACTGAAAGTCCGAATGGCACCCGCCGCCTAAGAGGGTGCGGGTGTCCAGTGGACACCTCTGCGAAGCAGAAGCACCGGCGGAGTGCCTCCACTGTCGATTTCGTTTTTGAAGCATATTACGCGACTATGTAAAGATCGTTACCGGAACATATTCGTCCGGTGCGGTCACGCACCCGGCAGGCGAGACCCGGGGGACATCGGTGATTGGTTATAATTGATTGCCAGTGCATGGCACAGAATTTCTGCAGTGGGCGTTTGTTCACTTTTAGTTATTGCTTCGCAGACTATTTGATAAAAACTGCGTATCTTACTCCTGTTATTTATCATATCCTCTTTTTCTCCAAAAAGCAAGACAGCACCCGAATAGCTTCCGTCAAAGCCGTTTTCAGGTGCTGCCTTTATTAAGAAAAGAAAGGGGACATTACCAACTGATACATGGAGGATTCGGGAAATTGTGATAATTGCTGCGTCCGTCGGTAGCGTAATCATTATACAGGAACATTTCCAGTTCATCTGCACGACGGTACAACAATCCGTAATAGCATTCTCCGCCTGCATGATGATAAGAAAGCATTTCTGTGATCAATGCATTTCTGTTGACATTGTTCAGGTTACGGGCAATGTATGTGCTGCCGCCCGTTGCGCTCACATTCAAATAAGTACTGCTGCAGTAGCCTGTCTTCCCGTCAGACGTTTTGACTTTATACCAGATACCGTTATATCGTGTTGTGCTGACCAGTGTAACCGCTTCGTTGTAATTCAGCACCTTGATGACGCTTGAAGAAGTGGTCGCCTCGCTTCTCAGATTCAGTCCGTCAGAAGAGGTAACTCTGCCTGTCATGGTTGAATCATTGACCGTTACCTGTCCCCACGAGTTGAGAAGAATAGTTTTCAGATCTGAACCGTATGTCCAGCCTGTACCTAAGTTATAGGAAAAGGACACCAATGCGTCAAACTGCTGCTGATTAAAGTAAATATTATTGCCGATCAGCATATCATTGACCCGTTTGGTATACGACTCTTCATTCACAGCCTTGACAAGAAGGGCGTAACCTTCGCTCTTTGTCAGATTATCATAGAAGCACTGTCCTTCCCAGACAACATAGCCGTGTCCGAGGGTTGGAAGATTGCCCGCCAGAGTATCATAAGTAATACCGGAAACAAAGCCCTCTTTATCACCGATGAAATGGATTACTTCATCACTGGCACGAAGTCTTTCCAGTGCCGTTTCTTTCGGATTGAGTTTGTCTGTTATGTAAACATCACTGACACCGTCCGAACAGGTTTCCCATTCGTCGCCGAGCTTCGCATAAGCCTTGACCTTAAACGTGCCTGCTTCCTTTGGCGTATAAGTCCCCTGCCATACAATCGTATTGCCTTCTATCGCTTTTCTGACGCCCATCACGGAAGTCGGGTTAGCGCCGTCCTTGACGGTAAAGTAAACGCCGGTGCGCTGTCTGTCCGTAATCGCAATGAGTTTCACCTTTGAACCCATTGTTGCGGAGTTCGGAGATGAATAGCAGAATTTTATGGGCGCAGCGTCTGTTACCGTTACAACGCAAATCGCCTTATTGCCGTAATAATCGTTATAGCAGATGGCTGTTCTTCCGGCTTTTTTCGTTTCGATAAAACCATCCCAGACCTTTGCCACTGCGGGGTCACTGGAAGTCCAGTAGCCGCCGTTGTATCCTTTGATATAGATCGTTTTGCCGGCAGTGGTCGTTGCCTTATACCTTGACAGTGTGACATAACCCGAAGATACGGAATGTACGGTTACGGTACATTTTGCCTTGACAGAGCCTGCTTCATCAGAAGCGGTGATCACGGCAGTACCCGGACGAAGTCCGCTGACCAGTCCGTTATTGACACCGGCAACGCTGTTATTGCTGCTGGTCCATTTCACGCTGAGATTCGACGGAGTCTTGGTAATGCCTATTCTGACAGAAGATCCGGCGTTTACGCTGAGAGATGTATCGGACAATGAAATCGTACCCTTGGGGCGAACCGTCACCTTGCAGCTTGCCGTAACAGCTCCGCTGGAATCGGAAGCGGTGATGACAGCCGTGCCGCCCTTCAGTCCTTTGACAACGCCCGCCTGTGTAACTGTTGCGATGGAGGTATCTGATGATTTTAACGTATATTTTCCGCCGGCAGGAACTGTTTTTACTGTCAGTGTAAAGCTGCTGCCTGCGTTTAACGTCTTGGATGAGGTGCTGAGAGTGAGTTTATCATAGTCAGTTTTGACAACGGAAACCGTACAGGACAACGACTTGTTCCGTTTGGTATCGGTAGCGGTAATCACGGCTGTTCCTGCTTTTTTAGCGCTGACAACCCCCTGCGAGGTTACTTCAGCCACGTTGCCGTTAGAAGTTTTCCATGTTACAGTACCGAGAACCCCTGCCGTAGTCAGTGTTTCCTTTTTGCCGACAATCAGAACCAGGCTTTTCTTTGACAACGAAAACATTCCCGATGTCTGTACGCTGCTGTCTGCCACAATATCGGGATTCTCTATATAATCCACGTAGTCAGAGCAAACATATCCTTCTGTGCCGTCGGCCGTCTTCGCCTTTATCCATGATTTGCCGCTGAAAGACAGTATATCCAGTCTTGTCCCCTTATTCAGCGTTTTGATAATCGAAGCATTGGTGGACGCTTCCGTACGGAAATTAACATAATCCGTTGTCTGACAGTCGTTGAGAATATCTATGTAGGCTGAATAGCAGTATCCTACGGTACCGTCACCCAGACGGATTCTGTACCAGTGGGGATCGCTGCGATCCGACATCATAAACGTAGTATTGCGCTTCATGACGGTAATGACGGAATACTGGGTTCCTTTTCCTGTTCTGAGATTGACGGCTGCAAGCGTTTTGCCGTAAACAGGAATATGGGCCGATACGCTTACCGTTAACAGCGGTACACACGCCAGCAACAGCGCCAGTGTGCAGATGACCGCCGTCATCCAACGAATTATCTGTGTTTTTGTCGTATGCTTTGTTTCCGGCTTCATCATACTTTGGCACGACCTTTCCGTTTTTATTGTTTTCTTGTACATTGTTTCCTGATGATGCTGTATCATTTACTTCTTATTTAACTCGGAGCAAAGCCCGATGTAAGCTCGCTTAACATCGGCTGCGACGAGGCAACCTCACCGCAGGAGCTTTAGCTCCTCGGGGTTTCAGTGGGGGATTATAACCCCCACTGAAAGTCCGAATGGCACCCGCCGCCTAAGTGGCGGGGGACATCGGTGATTGGTTATAAATATTTACATTATTGTCATTAAATTCATCGTTTTTTACCGACAGTCTGTTACAAATATAACATAATTATCATTCTTTCGCAACTGGCATATTATATAAAATAGCACCTGATTTTATGACATATTGTTATATCTCATAATGATTACGCTGTATTTTTGTATATATTTTGGTAAATAATTCATATAAATTATATTTTTGATGAATTTGTCTTCTTATTTTTGATAATGACAATCAGAACTTTTTATTCATTTTGGTTACAAACTTGTTAATTTTAGAGCGGTAAGCTTTGAAAAATACTGTTACGGCATAGTCATACAGAAGAAAAACAGGATTCAGTGCAGCCAGAAATACCAACGGCATATTTATCCCGAAAAACTCAAAACTGTCCGCCGGCATGGAAAAGACAAGCATCATCAGATAATAAATGGCAACAGCCGCCGCATTCAGCAACAGCAGTTTCAACAAATACTGCACCGCTTTCAGTCTGAGTTTTTCTATGACGTCCTTCAGCATCGGATAATAGCCCATCAGCAGAATAAAGCACAAAGACGCCTCTTTATCCGCACAAAGAAAAAATGACAGCACCGACACTGCCGCATAAGAGCCCCACCCATAAGAACGTCCTGCCGTAAACGACAGAATATATACGATGATTCCTGCAATGGCAGGAAAAGTATACAATCCTGCCGGTATGACATTACTGATGATGACAGCTACAGACGCCAGTGCCGTCAGCAAGCCGCCCAGAGCAATTTTCTGTGTTTGCTTCATACGCTCTCCCCCGGTTTTTCAATAAAATCAGTGCCGGTTCAGCAGTTTTATCTGAAAACCGGCACTGCCTTGTGTCTAACATACTCAATACTGATACAAACCGCTGCCAATGCACCAAAGATGAATCACGCCGCACGCCGTCACATGACCGCTTTCCGATCCTATCTGCAAGTAAAAATGATTTCGAATCCCATGCTGTCACCGAACGGTTTCATTTATCCTCTGCAACAGCGGCAAAGACAGTCTGAACAAATCAGACAGGTACAGATATCGCAGCAGCCGGGTCCCGCTGCACCGGGAGTTGTCCGATATCCTCCCTGTACCCCCGATCGCTGCTGCTGAACACGCCTGTAAATTGACTGGTATTCCGCATTGCCCGAATCCATTCGGCAGGCTGTCTGAAAATAGTTGTAGGCGTCTTCCAACCAACCCTTCTGATAAACCACTATTCCCATCAGATAATACCATTCGGCATCTCTCTGGTCAGAAGGTATCGCCGACAGCTCTTCTTCCGCTCCGAAAAAATTGCCGCTGTTGATCATGATCCGTATATTCTCAAAATTAGAACGGTTATGATGATACGAAGCATAGTTCTGACCCTGACTTTTGGCATTCTTCCGTTCCTCCAGAATCTTGTCGTAGGCTTCGTTGATCTCTTTCATTTTTTCCGACGCCACGTCCGCCAGAGGACTGTCTGTATACCTGTCCGGATGATATTTCTTTGCCAGTTCACGGTATGCTTTCTTTACTTCTTCGTCTGTGGCAGACGGTGATATGCCCAGTACGCTGTATGGATCCTTCATAGCCTTCTTTCCTTTCAATAGAACGGACTATCCGCTGGCGCTTCGATTGCTAATAAAATGCAACATATTACCTGCTGTCTCCGTGCGATAGATATTCGTAATAATCCGTCTTTCTTTTTTTCTGTTTCTTTTTCCTGTGTTGTTTCAATTCCTTTTTTACAAATAAATGATACTTCTGCTGAAATGATAACCCATGACACACAATGTTGTCAAGAATTTCTTTATAAGACGACAGTTCCAGCAGTTCATACGCCATGGTCAACTGTGCTACCGTCATGTTCAGCACATCGTTGCAGTACAGCATCACCCGCTCGGGAGCTTCCTCATATTTTTGACGAAACGGATTGAAATTTCCTTTTTTAAAGTCTTTCTCAAGATCGTCTGCTGCGTCCATGATATAGATCCACCGCCCCAGATGATAGCCAAAGCTGCTCAGAACCTGCTGCTGCACTGCGTCTTCCGACAGGCTCCTGCACAAAGCGGAAAGCATCTGTGCGGTAGGGTCGGCTGATTTGTCCACACCGCTGTCTGACTGCTCTGCGGCTTTTTGCTGTTCCATCATGCCGATACAAAGCCGGTCAATCTGAGGATACGTTTTTTTTGCTTTGCGATAGCTTCTGTTCAGCAGCCCTTTCAGAATTCTTGCGGCAAGTCTTTTGAAAAAACCGCCGTCTTCTATGTTATCTATCAGCTTATAACGGGTCATGATGACGGACACCGCTCCTGCCAACTGAAAACTGTCGCCGCTGCCACTGCAGAATTTGCATTTTTTCAGCGGATTGACAACACATCTCCCGTTATATACACGGCAGCCTTCGTCCTTCAGCGACAGTGACAGCATTGCCAGTACAGTGCAGTCATAGCTCAGGGTCAGCCTTGCCGCTATGCCGTACTCTTTTCCCATCGTTTTGCACAAACCGCAGTAGACGCTCTTGTATAATTCATATTCTCTTAGTTTCAGCTCGTCCTTCTCGGGTCGGATATATCCGAACATCTCATCACCTGCCAATGCAATCCGTCATATCAACACTTTTTTCTGTCGTCTTATCCTCTCAGCACCCTTTTCAGATACTGTCCTGTATAAGACCCGGGACATTCTGCCACTTCTTCAGGCGTTCCTGTGGCAATCACCGTTCCGCCGCCGTCTCCGCCTTCCGGCCCGAGGTCGATAATATAATCCGCCGTCTTGATCAGGTCCAGATTATGCTCGATAACCACCACCGTATTGCCGCCGTCGGCAAATTTCTGCAATACTTCTATCAGCCTGTGTACATCTGCAATATGCAGTCCTGTAGTCGGCTCATCCAGAATGTAAATCGTTTTGCCGGTAGAGCGTCTTGACAGCTCTGTTGCCAGCTTGATTCTCTGTGCCTCACCGCCCGAAAGCGTTGTAGACGGCTGACCGATCTTGATATATCCCAGTCCTACGTCATACAGCGTCCGCAGCTTGTTATAAATGCGGCTATGATTGGCAAAGAATTCACAGCCTTCTTCTACTGTCATCTCCAGGACATCATATATCGACTTGCCCTTATACTTAACCTCCAGCGTCTCACGGTTATACCGCTTTCCGCCGCAAACATCACACGGTACATATACGTCAGGCAGAAAATGCATCTCAATTTTTATAATGCCGTCTCCCTGACACGCTTCACACCTTCCGCCTTTGACGTTGAAAGAAAATCTTCCCGAACCAAAGCCGTGTTTTTTAGCTTCATTCGTCTGAGCAAACAGTTCCCGGATATCAGTAAACACGCCCGTGTAAGTAGCCGGATTGGAACGAGGCGTTCTGCCGATCGGCGACTGGTTGATATCAATGACCTTATCCAGATGCTCGATGCCCGTGATTTTTTTACAGTTGACAGGCAGCGGTCTGGCGCCGTTCAGATCACTCGCCAGCTTCTTGTACAGTATTTCGTTGACAAGCGATGACTTTCCCGATCCTGAAACACCCGTTACACAGATGAACTTGCCCAGCGGAAAGCTTACGTCAATCTTTTTCAGGTTATTCTGATATGCCCCGTATACCTTCAGCTCCTGTCCGTTTCCCTTTCTTCTTGTTTCCGGTACGGGAATTGTCAGTATGCGGCTGAGATACTTTCCTGTCAGAGAACGCTCGCAGGACTTGATCGCTTCTATATCGCCTGCACAAACCAACTCTCCGCCGTGGATACCTGCGCCGGGACCGATATCTATAATATGATCCGCCGCTTTCATGGTGTCTTCATCATGCTCGACGACAATGACCGTATTGCCCAGATCACGCAGATTTTTCAGCGTGGCTATCAGCTTGTCATTATCCCGCTGATGCAGTCCGATACTCGGCTCGTCCAGAATATACAGTACCCCCGAAAGCGCCGACCCGATCTGTGTTGCCAGCCGGATTCGCTGACTTTCACCGCCGGACAAGGTTCCGGCTGACCGTGACAGGGTCAGATATGACAGTCCTACACTATTAAGAAAGTTCAGGCGGCTGTCGATCTCTTTAGTGATGGCAGAGGCAATCATCATCTCTCTGTCACTGAGTCTGGCTTTTTGGGAAAATGCCAGCGCCTGTTCTACCGACATATCACAGTATTCACTGATGTTCAGTCCACCCACCGTTACGGATAGGCTTTCCGGAGAAAGTCGTCTGCCTTTGCAGGCGTCACACGGTACGGCTGACATATAGCTTTCTATCTCCGCCTTGACCCAACTGCTCTGGGTTTCACGGAATCTTCTTTCCAGATTGTTAATAATACCTTCAAATTCTGTCTGATAGGTTCCCGAACCGTATTCATTTTTTCGGTGGAGCGTTATTTTCTCACCCTTTGTGCCATACAACAGTATATCCACAATCTCTTTCGGCAGGTCCCTGACAGGCGTGTCCAGTGAAAAATGATACTGTCTTGACAGCGCCTCAAAATACATAGTGGCAATCGTACTGCCCTCCATCGCCCAACCGCTGCCTTTAATCGCTCCCTGACGCACGGATTTTGTGGCGTCCGGTATGATCCGGTTGATGTCGATCTGCATGAATACACCCAGTCCCGTGCATTTTTTGCACGCTCCAAACGGATTGTTGAACGAAAACATTCTCGGACTCAGTTCATCTATGCTCACTCCGTGCTCCGGACACGCATAATTCTGTGAAAAGAGAATATCTTCCCCTTCTCCTACCGCTGCCAGCACCAGTCCTCCGGAAAGCTTTGAGGCTACTTCAACAGAATCTGCCAGTCTGGAGCGAATTTCCGGTCTGATGACCAGTCTGTCTACGACAATCTCAATATTATGCTTTTTGTTTTTCTCCGGCTTGATCTTTTCGGACAGATCGTAGATGATGCCGTCTACTCTCACACGCACAAAGCCGCTTTTGGCTGCTGATTCAAATTCCTTTTGATGCTCGCCCTTTTTTGCCCGAACAACCGGTGCCATTACCTGTATTTTGGATCCTTCCGGCAGTTCCAGAATCTTATCGACGATCTGATCTACCGTTTGCTGACGAATCTCTCTTCCGCAGACCGGACAATGGGGTATGCCGATTCTGGCATACATCAGTCTGAGATAATCATAGATTTCCGTAACCGTCCCCACCGTTGACCGGGGATTCTTGGAAGTTGTCTTCTGATCTATCGAGATGGCAGGCGACAGTCCGTCTATACTGTCAACATCGGGCTTGTCCATCTGCCCCAGAAACATTCTTGCGTAGGACGACAGTGATTCCACGTATCTCCTTTGTCCCTCGGCATACAGCGTATCAAACGCTAGTGAAGACTTTCCGGAACCGGACAAGCCTGTGACAACTACCAGCTCATCTTTCGGAATCTCTACGTCAATATTCTTCAGATTGTGTTCTCTTGCACCCTTGACCTTTATTTTTTTGAACGCCATATTCTACCTGCTTTCTTAATCAAAAAAACCCGGGGAATGTTCCATCTCCCGAGTTTTTCTCCGGCAGGCTGACTCCTCCTGCTCACGCAAGCTTTGCTTTACAGTTGTCGTCAGCCATGCCGCCTGTTCTATGACTATTATTCGGTTTCCTGCGATTCTACGCTTTCTTCGTTGGATGCCTTTTCAACAGTGTCTTCGGCTTCTTCTCCGTCAGATTCGCTGTCTTCGGGAATCGCCTTGCCTTCCATAGCCATTGCAAACTGTTCGCCTGTCATCTTTTCATGCTCAAACAGGAACTTTGCAACGGTATGCAGCTCTGCAATATGCTCACGAAGAATCTTCTCGGTTTTTTCATAGCCTTCGGTGATATATTCTTTCACCTCAGCGTCAATTTTAGCGGCAGTTTCTTCAGAATAGGTCTTGTTGTGACCAAATTCTTTGCCCAAAAATACCTCTCCGTCGGAAGAACCGTATGTGATCGGGCCCAGTTTTTCACTCATGCCGTATTTGGTAATCATAGAGAATACCAGATTCGTAGCTCTCTCAATATCATTGGACGCTCCGGTGGAAATATCGTCCAGAATAACGGCCTCGGCTACACGACCGCCCAGCAGTACAACTATCTCTTCCAGCATTTCTTTTCTGGAACGATAAGACTTGTCCTCTGACGGCAGTGACATGGTAAAGCCCCCTGCCATTCCTCTGGGAATGATAGAAATCTGATGAACGGGATCCTGCGTCGGGCAATAATAGGTTGCAACCGCATGACCTGCTTCGTGGTACGCCGTCAGCTTCTTCTCTTTATCCGACATCACTCTGGATTTTTTCTCTGTACCGACCACTACCTTGATGGTCGCTTCTTCTACTTCCTTCATGGTGATGGCTTTCTGATCCTTACGGGCTGCCAGCAGCGCCGCTTCGTTCAGCAGATTCTCCAGGTCTGCGCCCGTAAAGCCTGCTGTGGACTTTGCAATCGTTCTCAGCTCTACGTCGGGCGCCATCGGCTTGCCTTTTGCATGTACCTTCAGAATCTCTTCTCTGCCTTTGATATCCGGTCTGCCGACAATGACCTGCCGGTCAAATCTACCCGGACGCATCAGTGCCGGATCCAGAATATCAGGACGGTTGGTAGCTGCGATCATGATAACGCCTTCATTGGCACCGAAGCCGTCCATCTCTACCAGCAACTGGTTCAGCGTCTGCTCACGCTCGTCATGCCCGCCGCCCAGTCCTGCGCCTCTCTGACGGCCTACTGCGTCGATTTCGTCGATAAAAATGATGCAGGGTGAGTTTTTCTTTGCCTGTTCAAACAAATCTCTGACACGGGACGCACCTACACCGACAAACATCTCTACAAAGTCGGAACCGGAAATGGAAAAGAACGGTACGCCCGCTTCACCTGCAACAGCTCTGGCAAGCAGCGTTTTACCTGTTCCGGGAGGGCCTACCAATAATACGCCCTTCGGTATTCTTGCACCCAGTTCATTATACTTTTTGGGATCCTTCAAAAACTCTACGATTTCCTTGAGTTCTTCCTTTTCCTCGTCCGCACCTGCAACATCGGCAAAGGTCGTCTTTCGTTTTTCGTCAGTCATATTCTTGATCTTCGCCTTGCCGAAGCCCATTTGCTTTCCGGCATCACCAAGACCGCCTGACAAACGACGCATAAAGAATATCCACACAATTACCAACAGACCGATCAGTACAAGGTTGGGCAAAAAGCTGATCCACCACGAATTATCCGTTGCCTTCTTCCAGTCGTACTTCATGGGAGTTTCTTTATGGCTTTTGTTGTATTCTTCTACATATTCATCTACAGAATCAATGAACAGCCCGACATTGGCAACATAGGTTTTAATCTCTGTTTTGCCTTTATACTTTGTGTTCAGTTTCATATTCAGTTCGCCCGAACCAAAATCCAGTGTGTATTCCTCAACATTCTGCTTCTGGAAAAGATAGACAATATCCGACGTGGGATACTCTTCCTTTGGCTGCAGCGCAAAGATCATAGCAATGATAATGATAAGAATAATGGGGATTCCAAGATAAATCAGAAGATTGCGTACGGTTTTCTTGTTTTCCAAGTGGTTGTCACTCCTTTTGTAATGAGCCGTTTTTTGCTGTCATTATGAATAAATTTCGGAACGGAGTACGCCAACGTAAGGCAGGTTGCGGTAATGTTCACTGTAATCAAGACCGTAGCCTACAATAAACAGATCTTCAATCGTTTTGCCTGCATAGTCGGGTGTAATGTCCTTTTTTCTTCTGGACGGCTTGTCAAACAGCGTACAGATTTTAACAGATGCCGCACCTTTTTGCAAAAGATGCTCTTTGATAAATGAAAGGGTATTGCCTGTGTCGAGGATGTCTTCAACCAGAAGCACGTCTCTGCCGATAGGATTGCAGGAGATATCCTTTGTGATGGTAACTTTTCCGGAAGATACGGAATTGCTGCCATAGCTGGAAGCTGCGATAAAGTCAAGCTGGCATTCATCAAGCGTCAGCTTTCTCAGCAGGTCAGCCAGAAACATAATGCTGCCCTTGAGTACGCCGACTACCACCAGTTCTCTGCCTGCATAATCCCGGTTGATTCTTTCTGCAATTTCATCGACCGTTTTCGCAATCTCCTCTTCGTTCATAAGTTCCTCGAATAAATCTTTATGAAGCATTTTACAACATCCTTTCTTTTTTATCTTCCTGCGCCGTTTCGATAGTTATTACCAGCACTTTTTTTGTTTTTTCCGTTACACGGCATTCACGGCACACACCTGTTCCTTCAATCCACAGTATCCGGTTTTCGTCGGCAAGCAAAAGGATACTGTCCCTTTGCTCTGTCGGCACCTTCATCTCATTGAACAGCTTTCTGACGGGTTTTGTCAGCCCTCTGGGATACATGGAAAAGCTGTCACCGCTTTGGCGATAGCGAAAACAACTTGTTAATGGTATTGTACCATAATCAAGGGAATTAGCAAGTAAAAAATCCCCTTTTTTCACACCGTTGTGGTATTCGTCAATTTTCAAAAGTCGAAATTGCAATATCTTGTCATCTATGCACAATGGCTTCGAAAAATCTGCTATATAGACGTCTTCCGAACGGTGCTGCTTCGGTCTACAGATGCGGAATATTCCCTGCTTCATTACAGCTTTTACGCCTCTGCCTATTTCTGCTGCACCACCATTATACACAATTTTTTGCATAAGTTCAATATGCTTTGCCTCGGGAATCAATGCAAATTCTCTGCACAATTTTCTGGCAGCTGCTGCAAACACCGCTTCGGGAAGCTCCGCCATCGTTTTGGCATCATATCCTCCCCTGACGGAAGCTTTTTTAAGCGCTTCTGCGGCTGCGTCATTCAGAAATTCCTCTGTCAGACGCATTCTTTCGGAAAAATCATACAGCGACGCTTCCACCCTGGGATTGATCTGCCGCAAAACAGGCATTACATCTAATCTGAGACGGTTTCGGCTGTAATCTCTTGTCAGATTGCTGCTGTCCGTAACATACCGCAGCTCATGGCGGCGGCAGTAATCCTCGATTTCACTTCTGTCCGCTGCTATCAGCGGCCGCACAATATTATCCCTGACAGGCGGTATGCCGCATATCCCCGAAAGACCGCTGCCTCTGGTCAGGTTGAACAATATCGTTTCGGCGTTATCCGAGGCTGTGTGGGCTGTGGCAATCTTTGCCTGCAGCGCCTTCGCTTTTTCGGCAAAAAATGCATAGCGTATCTCTCTGCCGCACTGCTCTGTGCCGATTTTTCGCTTTTTGGCTTCTTCTGCCACGTTGCAGCGCAGTACAAACAGTTCAATCTCCAGCTCTTTGCATAACCTGCGGCAGAACGCTTCATCACTGTCGGCTTCTTTGCCACGCAGCCCGTGGTTGACATGACAGGCGTAGAGCCTGAGCTGCATTGTATCTTTCATACCGCAGAGTATATGCAGCAGCGTTACCGAATCGGCACCGCCCGACAGCCCTACCAGTACGCCGTCACCGTCAGACAGCATATTGTATTTTTGTATGGTCTGCTGTACCTTACTGTCCATTCTCCTGCACCACACCTGTAAAACGCATGAACTCGCCCTGCCAGTGCAGCGGTACGGAACGGGTTTCGCCGTGTCTGTTCTTGGCGACGATACATTCTCCGCTGTTTTTGTCGGCGTCTTCCTTTGCGCCTTCTGTATTTTTATAATAATCCTCACGGTACAGGAACAGCACAATATCGGCGTCCTGCTCGATTGAACCTGAATCTCTCAGGTCCGAAAGCTGCGGCTTATGCTCAGAGCGCTGTTCACTGGCACGGGATAGCTGCGACAGCGTGATGACCGGTACGTTGAATTCCTTGGCAAGAATTTTCAGGTTTCGGGTAATTTCTGAAATCTCCTGCACACGGTTGTCTATCCTTCTTGAAGCGGACATCAACTGCAGATAGTCAATTACGATCAGATCGACACCCTTCAGTCTGCGAAGCTTTGCTTTGATCTCAGGCACCGTAATGCCCGGCGTATCGTCCATATACAGCTCTGTTCTGCTCAGAACGTCACCGGCTTCGATCAGTCTTACCCATTCTTCCTGCGACAGCTTGCCTGTTCTCAGCGTAGTACCGGAAATCAGCGCTTCCATCGACAACAAACGGGACGCTAACTGTTCCTTGGTCATTTCCAGCGAGAAAAATGCTACCCTGCGCTTTACCTTACAAGCAACGTATTTCGCTATGTTCAGCGCAAAACTGGTCTTTCCCATACCGGGTCGTGCCGCCAGCAAAATCAGATCGGAACGGTTCAGTCCCGTGATGACATTGTCCAGCATTCCGATTCCTGTGGGGATTCCCTTGTACAGCTCGGCTTCATCGGAATTGAGCAGATCCAGACGGTCAAAGGTTTCCAGCACGACATCACTCAGGCGCTGAAGTCCCTTGCTGCCCTTGTCGTCACGAATGTCATAAATCCGCTGCTCTGCCGCATCAATCAGCTTGCCGATCTCTCCTTCCGGATTTTCGGCGCTGTCGATAATGGCTCTGGCGGAAACAATAAGCTTTCTGAGCTGGTAATTATCCCGTACAATCCGGGCATATTCCTGCACACGGTGTATTTTTGGCACGAACTGCGCCAACTGCATCAGATAGTTCTTGGTTTCCCCTTCGGAAAATCCCGGCTTTGTTTTCAGTTTTTCCAGAACAGTAACATAATCCACCGGCTGGTTCAGTGTAAAGAGTTCCAGCATGATGCCGTATATCACCTTATGGGTTGCAAGATGAAAATATTCCCCCGAAGGGAGCAACTCCATGACGTCTACCAGACAGTCTGCGTCCAGCAGTATGGCTCCCAGTACAGATTGCTCGGCTTCTGCGCTGAAGGGCATTGCCATGCCGTCGGTTATGGTCTTGATTTCTTGTTCTTCACTCATCTTAATCCCCCTTACGGGTCTTTATGCTGTCAATCTAAAAAGCAAAAATTCGGAATTCCCCCGAACTCCGAACTCTGCCTGTCATCATAAGCTGCCGTCAATGCCGTCCGGCTGCCGACAGCTTTTGTCATCAGGTTTGCTTACTGCGCTTCTTTTACCATGATCTTTACATGAGCGGATATCCCTGTATACAGCTTAACTTCACACTGATAGGTTCCGAACGCCTTAATGTCGGATTCCAGTACGATCTTTCTCTTGTCGATATCAAGCTGATACTTCTTTTTCAGCTCTGCTGCAATCTCTTTGCTCGTCACAGATCCGAAAAGTCTGCCGCCCTGCCCGGCTTTCGCCGTCATTTCAATAACCTTGCCCTCCAAAAGCGCTGCATTTGCCTTTGCCTGAGCAGTATCCACATCAATTTTATGCTGTCTGGACTGCTCCGCATTTTTAAGTTCATTCATTGCCTGTGCGTCCGCTTCTCTTGCCAGCTTTCTCGGCATCAGGAAATTTCTGGCATATCCGTCGGATACGTTGACAAGCTCACCCTTTTTTCCTGTTCCTTTGACATCTTGTAATAAAATGACCTTCATATTCTTTCCTCTTTTCTTTCAGTTTTTTTCTTTTATCGTTACCGTTCTTGATATCATAAGTTAATGTTCGCCGATTCATCGTTTTTTCAGCCGTCTCACACAGCTATGCCGCCTTCTGCCGCTTCACGGAAATGCAGCGGCGGTCAAACCCTCAGACACGAACAAGACAATTTGTCAACCGTTCTCTTCTTTACTGACATCAAGCTCGCTGATGATGGACACCAGCCGCTCTCTTGCTTCGGCAATCCCTGTATTTTCCAACTGGCAGGCTGCCATCGTCTGATGTCCGCCGCCGCCCAACTGCTCCATAATTACCTGTACATTCAGGTCTCCCAGCGAACGGGCGGAAATATTCACGGTTTTTCCGGTTTTATACATTACAAAGGACGCCTTGACATTCTCTATGCCCAGCAGCTCGTCCGCAGCCTGTGCCGATGCAATCCGTATGTCCGGAATGTCTTCGTCCGCACTGGCAATGGCACAGTAATTGAAAATCTCCGCCTCGCTGACCAGCTTGTATTTCACCTTGTATGTATCTATAGAATTGGAAAACAGCCTCTTCACTTCTACGGTATCCGCGCCGTTGCTGCGCAGATATGCCGCCGCTTCAAAAGTGCGTACACCTGTGCGGAGTACAAAATTCTTGGTGTCAAGCATAATGCCCGAAAGCAGTGCTTCACTCTCCAACCGGCTCAGGGAATCATGCCCCAGATACTGTACCAGCTCCGCAACCATTTCCGACGCAGACGATGCTGACGGCTCGTGATAAAATACCAATGCTTTATCAATATGATTGACCATCATGCGGTGATGATCAATGACTACTACACGATCGCATTTTTCATACAATGCCTTCGACTCCAGAAAATTCGGAGAATGCGTATCTACAATAATCAGCAGTGAATGCTCGTCCAACAAATCCAGCGCTTCGTCCTCTGTTTTGAAAATACTGTCAAAGCCGGCTTTTTCAAAGCTAGTCACCAACGACTTGGCAAGCGTCTGCTGACGGTTGATCAGAATATACGCATTTTTGTGCAGCCCCTTGACCACGGCGCTCCACATACCGATGCATGAGCCGACAGCGTCAAGATCGGAAAAACGGTGTCCCATGATAATGACGTTGCTGCTGTTGTTGATATGATTGGTCAGCGTTGCAGCGATGACACGGGTACGAACCTTGTCACGCTTTTCAATACCCTTGGATACACCGCCGAAGAATTTGTAGGAATCGGCTTTCTTGATGGCGACCTGATCGCCTCCACGCCCCAGCGCCATATCCAGAGCCTGTCTTGCCCACTGTTCGTTTTCTTTGAACGACTTGCCGCCGTGTCCGATACCGATAGATACCGTGGCATTCAGCCTGTCGTGTATGCGGATCTGACGGATATCGTCCAGTATGCGGAATTTTTCTTCCACAAACTGCTTGATGTCTCGCTCTTCCATCACCACGACATATCTGCCGCCGCTGATCTTTTTGTAAAATCCTTTGGTAGCTCCGATCCACTTCACAATAGCCTGCTCCACTGCAACGGTTACCTGAATGGCTTCGCTGTTATCCGTTTCCCGTTCAAGCTCGTCCTTGTTGTCAAACGCTACAATGCCCACAACCGGTCTGGATTCCAGATATTCGTCCGAATTGGTCTTATACACGTTATCGTCGATAAAATAGACTACCGAACCGTATTCATGCTTTACGCCAAAGGCAATATACCACTTGTCTTTATAGCGGGTATCCGTGCCGTTTTTATCAAACACGGCTTCCGCTTCCGACGTCAGATACTTTTTGATGTTATCTCCCAGCGGATCTTCTTTTCCGCATACATTTTCTGTAAAAAGACTGTTGGCTGCCACTATTTCATCGTACGGCCCGAGAATGACCGCAGGAATGCGGATATCGTCTATGGTCCTTGCTTCGTCCTTGAAAATCCGTTTTGAGGCGCTGGTCAGAACGCCGGAAATGTAGCGCTTCAGGTTGATTACACTCAGAATCACCAGCAACGTAGCCAGTAACGCCAGAACCAGCTCTGCCGCAAAGACGATCCAACTGAAACGGATCGAAATAAATGCCATGGCATACATCACTACGGCAAATACGATAAAAATCGGCATCACAAAGTTTTTATGCTCTTTTTTTCTCACGCTGTTTCACCACCGTATGAGAAGACGCCCCTTCTGCCGCTGTATTGTCATACTTCCATGATAATCGGAAGGATCATGGGACTTCTTCTCGTCTTATCGTACAAGAGTTTGGACAGCTCGTCCTTGATTGTATTCTTGATGACACCCCACTCGTGAACGCCTTGTTCTGTACAATCCTCAAGGGTGTTGATCACAACTCTTCTGGCGCCCTCCATCAGTGGCTCGTTCTCTCGTACATATACAAATCCTCTGGACACAATATCCGGACCTGCCACAATATGACCATCTTCACTGTCCAGCGTCACAACAACCACAATCAGACCGTCTTCTCCGAGATGCTTTCTGTCACGCAGAACAATACTGCCTACGTCGCCGACACCCAGACCGTCTACCAGCACCTTTCCTGCCGGTACGCTGGGAAGCTGCTTCATATAGTCCTTGTTAATCTCTACTACAGAGCCGATGTCTCCGATAAAGATATCAGACCGGTTCATACCCATCTCCATGGCAAGCTGTCCGTGCTTGATCAGGTGCTTTTGCTCGCCGTGTACCGGTATAAAATACTTCGGCTTTGTCAGACCATGCATAATTTTCAGTTCTTCCTGACAAGCATGTCCTGATACGTGAACCTCATACATTGACTCATATACAACCTTGCAGCCGTGCTTCATCAGTTCGTTCACAACTGACCCTACTGCCTTTTCGTTGCCGGGGATCGGATTGGCGGATATAATAATGTAATCCTCCGGTCCGACTTCTACCTTTCTGTGGTCTGAATACGCCATTCTCGACAACGCAGACATCGTTTCGCCCTGACTGCCTGTTGTAATCAGCACAATCTCTTCCTTTGCATATCGTCCCAGCAGGTCTATATCAATAATCAGTCCCTCCGGTACATCAATATACCCCAGCTCGGAAGCAATGGTCATATTGTTGATCATGCTCCTGCCGGAAAATGCAACTTTTCTTCCGTATTTACGGGCGCAGTCAAGGATCTGCTGTATTCTGCCCAGATTGGATGCAAAGGTGGCAATAATAATCCGGCTTTTCTCCGCTTCCTTAAACAGCAGGTCAAAGGTGTGCGCTACCTTTTGTTCCGTCATGGTGTATCCGGGACGCTCTACGTTGGTAGACTCCGCCATCAGCGCCAGAACACCGCTTTTGCCCAGCTCTGCAAAACGGGCAAGGTCTATCATACCGCCGGTAGTCGGTGTACAGTCAATCTTGAAGTCTCCCGTGTGAACAATCGTTCCCGCAGGTGAATGTATCGCGATGGCTACCGAATCCGGTATCGAATGGTTGACATGGATAAACTCGATGGACATACAGCCCAGTTTGATGCGCTGACCGGGCAGAACCGTATGCAGCTTGGCTTTTCCCGTTAGATTATGCTCCCGCAGCTTGCTTTCCACCAGTCCGAGGGTAAGCGGCGTTCCGTAAATCGGCAGATTCACTCTTCTGAGCAGATACGGCAGTGAACCGATATGATCTTCGTGGCCGTGCGTCAGCACAACTCCCTTGATTTTATCCTTGTTGCGCTCGATATAAGTGAAATCCGGAATGACAAGATCCACACCCAGCATATCCCCGTCAGGAAACGCCATACCGCAGTCAAGCAAAAACATATCGTTATCACATTCAAACAAGGTGATGTTTTTACCGATCTCATTCAGTCCGCCTAAAAATGTAACCTTCACAGAATGCTCCGCAGGATTGTTGTAATGTCTTTTTGTCTGATAGCCGTTCTGTCTCATCGTTCCCGTTCGTTTCATCTGCTCCGGCGCTGCTGTTTTTCTTGCGGCAGCTTCACCGGAAGCTGCTCTTCCTGCCGCTTTGGTAACGGCTTTTTCCGCTGCACCTGCTGCGGCGGCTGCAGAAAGCCTTCTGCTCCCTGTCCGACCCGATGTGCTTTTTAAATGCGCTGCTCTTCCGCTCCCCGAAACTCCTGAGCCTGTAACACTCTTTTTTTCGGCAGCAGACGCATTCTTTCTTTTTAATTCTGATAACACGCTGAATGTACCTCCATTTTTTATTTTTTGTTAAGCATTTGTATAGAAGAATGATCATTATAACTTTTTTTCTAATTGATTCATTTGTTTCCGAACACAGCTATATATTCTATATTATAGTCTGTATTCCATCTTCTGTCAAGCAAATACTTTGCGTCCCTTACTCCGCAAACGCATTACTTTGCGTTCTTCATTCACACTCTGTTTTCCCTTCCTCTTCGTTTTTCCTTGTCCGGTGCGTGTATTGCCGCTTCATGCACAGCTTCAGTTGTGTGCGGAATATGCGTTACCCGCCTTTTTACACGTCTGTTAATTATATAGCTGCACAACTAAACAAATTTATGCTGCAAAACCTCCGTTTCTGTAACAGAAACCCTGTTTTCTGCTGCATTTATTCCACAAAGGTAAAGTAAAGAAAAGTAAATAAAAACAAAGAAAAATAAAAAAATTGAAAGTAAAGTGAATCGTTTCTGCGTTCCGTTCTTCTCATGATACTCTTACTGAACAATACCGCTCAACGCCGGACACACCCAACAGCGATCGTTATGATGATATCTGATCTTTTTACGATGGACAAATACACGATTACCGTGTATAATATTGTTCAGATCATTTACCGAAAGGACGAGACTCATGTTCAGAAATATGGCAAGAAAAAAACAGGCGCTCACAACCGAAGAATGCATTCAGATTCTGAAAACCCAGAAAAGAGGCGTTCTCTCTGTCATCGGCGACGACGGCTATCCCTACGGTCTGCCGATTAACCATTATTACTGTGAATCCGACGGAAAACTGTATTTTCACAGCGGCAGCTCGGGACATAAAATTGACGCCATCAGGAAATGCGACAAAATTTCCTTCTGCGTCTATGACAGTGGCTATCGGAAAGATAATCAGTGGGCGCTGAATATCAAAAGCGTTATCGTTTTCGGCAGGGCAGAAATCGTTGAGGATCATCAAAAGGCACTGGACATCTGCCGTGACCTGAGCTACAACTTCACTCACGATGAAGACTACATTCAGAAAGAAATCGCTTCTGCAGGTGCAAGGGTACTGGTTTTCTCGCTGAACCCGGAGCATATCAGCGGCAAATTAGTGAATGAATCGTAAGGCTGTCTTTCTTGGTGCTGTTGATTACCCTGTTGTTCTTACCTTTCATAATGGCAATTACTGACAATCGAGATAAAGGAGATTTATATGAAGCATATCGAACTGTTTACAGACGGCGCTTGCAGCGGTAATCCCGGTCCCGGCGGCTGGGGCGCGATTCTGCGCTATAAGGATAAGGAAAAAGAGTTATCCGGCGGCGAAGCACAAACCACCAACAACCGCATGGAGCTGATGGCCGTTATTGAAGGTCTTAAAGCACTCAAAGAGCCTTGTGAGGTTCACCTCACCTCGGATTCTCAGTATGTCTGCAACGCCATTACAAAAGGCTGGGCTAAAAACTGGCAGCGCAATCATTGGATAAAAAGCGACAAAACAAAAGCGAAAAACCCGGAACTTTGGGAAGAACTTCTCTCTCTTCTGGATATCCATCAGGTTTCTGTCACTTGGGTGCGTGGTCACAACGGTCACCCGGAAAATGAACGCTGCGACGCACTTGCCGTTATGCAGCGCAATCGCTTCTCATGAATACGATCAGACTGCATAAAGATTCGAAAAAGTGCTGAAAAAGAATCAAAAAAGCCGAAAAGTCCCTTTGATGCGGTTTCCCCGTATTATGAGGGCTCTTTTTGTTCCTGATAACTGTTATTCTCACTTGTAACGATTCTGTCAATCAGAAGCCGCCCTTCAGCTTTTATTACAGCTAAATTACCTATACTTGAATCTCTGCGATGCTTTTGCGCTTCGCAACTCTTTTGTGTATTCCTATTTGATGCGTCGACTCTGTCAGCAAGCCTGTATACTCCTTCTCAGTTATATTTCTTTACATTACAAGCGGCAGAAAATCCTCTGCCGGCTTGTTTTGCATCTCTGTCGGCATGGTTAAGCAATGCGCCGCTGTTTTCTGATGATCTTTCTTTCCCCTTCACCGATACAAACTCCGTTATTCAGATTATAAGTTCATAATGAGTCATCAATGAAGTACTTTCCTGTTTCTGCGTTCAATAGCTCATAGCTTCGCTGCCAATTCTCAAAAAACCGCAAAGCATTCCTTTGATTTTTGCCTTGTTCTGTGATACATTCCGCTCAACTCTGTCTCAGGCTTCTTCTCAAATTGATTGAAGGCTTCTTATCGACTATCAGTATCGGAATGGATTCCCTTGTCTATTATTTCATACTATTTATATATGATTTATCAAAATAGTATTGATTTTTGTATCCGACTGCTGTATAATAGTTCACAGAAAACAGGTCATATCCATCCTGTTGTGTTGCAGATAAAAGAAAAGAGGTAAAAAAATGTCCAAACATATTTATGCTGACCATGCCGCCACGACAAAACTTTCTGCCGCTGCTCTTAACGCCATGATGCCCTATCTTACAGACTGTTACGGTAATCCTTCCAGTCTGTACCGTGCGGGAAGTGAAGCTCAGAAGGCTGTCGATCAGGCTCGTATGACAATGGCGGAATGTCTGAACGCCCCTCGTCCGGCAGATATATTTTTTGTTTCAGGCGGAAGTGAAGCGGACAACTGGGCTATTCGGGGCGCTGCTGCCATTGGCAGTAAAAAAGGAAAGAAACATATCGTTTCTTCCGCTTTCGAACATCATGCCGTCCTCCACACGCTGGACGATCTGAAAAAACAGGGGTTTGAAATCACTCTTCTGGAAGTACATGAAAACGGTCTGATTCGTCCTGATGAGCTGAAAGCTGCCCTTCGTGATGATACTGCTCTGGTCACACTGATGTTCGCCAACAATGAGATCGGCACTGTCCAGCCTATTCGTGAATTGTGCGCTGTCGCACACGAAAAAGGCGTACTGTTTCATACCGACGCCGTTCAGGCTGTGGGCACTCTCCCTGTTGACGTGCAGGAACTGGGGGTGGATATGCTGTCTTTGTCTTCTCATAAGTTCCACGGTCCCAAAGGCGTGGGCGCATTGTATGTCCGCAAAGGACTCAATCTGCCGAATCTGATTACAGGCGGCGCTCAGGAAAGAGGCAAGCGTGCCGGTACCGAAAACGTTCCCGGTATTGTGGGTATGGCAACAGCTCTGAAAGAAGCGGTTGACGGCATTCCCGAAAGAATTCCCCGTCTGACAAAGATGCGTGACCGGCTGATTGACGGTCTGCTCACGATTGAACGCTCCCGCATTAACGGCGACAGACTGCACCGCTTGCCCGGAAACGTCAATATGTGCTTTGAGGGAATTGAAGGTGAATCGTTGCTGCTGATGCTCGATCTCAACGGTGTAAGTGCCTCCTCCGGCTCTGCGTGCACCTCCGGTTCGCTTGATCCCAGTCATGTTCTGCTGGCACTGGGGCTTCCACACGAAATTGCTCACGGCTCTTTGCGTCTCACGCTCGGTGACGACAATACCGAAGAGGATATAGACTATATTCTGTCCGTTATTCCACAGATTATCAACAGGCTGAGAGATATGTCTCCCTTATGGGAAAGAATTGTCCGTAATGCAGGAAACTAATCATCAGAAAGGGTGTTTTTTATGGCATACAGTGAAAAAGTAATGGATCATTTCGCTAATCCCAGAAACGTCGGAGAAATGACTGACGCTGACGGAATCGGCGAAGTCGGCAACTCCCGCTGCGGAGATATTATGAAAATGTATATTAAAGTGAAGGACGATATTATTACCGATGTCAGCTTCAAAACCTTCGGGTGCGGCGCTGCCATTGCTACCAGTTCCATGGCTACCGAGCTGGTCAAAGGGAAACCGATCAAAGAAGCACTGCAGCTTACCAACAAAGCCGTTATGGAAGCGCTGGACGGTCTGCCGCCTGTCAAAGTTCATTGTTCCGTGCTTGCCGAACAAGCGATTAAAGCAGCTTTATCGGATTATTACACCCGTCAGGGCATTGATCCCGAACCGATTGTCGGAAAGCTCAATGAAGTGGAATGTCATCTTGAATAATTCACAGATACAAAACAAAACGACTATAAACCGTTGACAATGCTTTTCACTTAGCATTCTGATGTTTTTTGAGCGTTATTTCTTTCCTTGCAGTATTATCTGCCATGTACGGCAAAGAGTTGTGATTGATTGCCCAATATTGCTCCATTCGTCGCAGTAATATCTTTCATGCAAGGCAAGGAGTTATGTTTTAAGTACTGCAAGGTGACTTTCCATGTCCGGATTCAGCAATACCTCTTTCATGCCGACTCAGTACTCAAAACAATATGAAAATGATTCTTCAGGGAGATTGCGGAAACTCCAGCGAAAAAACAATTTCTGCACGTCCCGTCTTCTGTCAGACTGTGCAAGAGGTACTTATCACAAAACTTGCAGTGCAAATTTGCTCCCGATATTGCCGTTTCGTTTAAAATAAAATGTATAAAGGAAGCTCCGGTCAGGTGTTTTTACCCGACCGGAGCTTTTTTGCACGAAACTTTTTTCGCAGCCTGTTATCCAATGCTTTTGGGGAATCATTTGTCAGAAATATATGTAATGAACACTCTTACCCGTATCTTTGATCTCAAACATTTTGAAAGGCATTTGCTGCGGAAATGTTTATTCCTCACTTTTGTGCAGATCCTTTTGTCTTAACCCTTTCCTAAAAAACCTTCGCTCCAACAAGCTCGCTTGATAGAAACGAAGGCGCCGTCCACAGACGTTTGTTATATGAGTGTTTTTCAGAAAATTCATTTGCCATCTGCATTGCTGCCTTACCTCTTTTATCAGCTTCACTGAAACATCGGATTGACAAACAGCATACATACTTTAATCCGAACGCTGCCCTATTCTCATTGCTTCTGAGAGTCTTTTTTCGGCTTGAAAATTCCCTTGTTATTATTGTAAAAAAACATCAGCACTGCCATTGATACAATGATAACGTATCCGATAATACTGTAAACGTCCGGAATCTCTCCGAGAAAAAGAAAACCAAGCAGTGTAGCAAAGATAATCTGTGAGTAGTCATAGACCGATATCTCTCTGGCGGGCGCATGAAAATATGCCGCTGTGATGGAAAACTGTCCCCCTGTGGCTGCCAGCCCAGCTCCTAACAGCATCAGCAGCTGCTGCCACTCCATGGGGTGAAAATCAAAAATCAGAAATGGCAGCATCGACAGACACGAAAATGCCGAAAAGAAAAATACGATCAGCGAACCGTTTTCATGTCTGTTCCCCAGTATACGGACCATCGTGTACGCAAAACCCGCACACATTCCTCCTAACAGTCCGATGGCTGACGGCAGCAGGTCTATATTCTGAAACGACGGCTTGATTATAAACAGTGTTCCGATAAACGCCGTGAAGACCGCCGCTCCCTGCAATAATGTCAGCTTTTCCTTTAGCAGAATCAGTGAAAACACGATGACGAAAAACGGCGACATCTTGTTCAGCATAGACGCATCTGACAGCGGGATTTTTCCCAGCGCATAAAAATTGCAAACGATTCCGATCGTACCGACCGACGCTCTCAGCAGCAGAAATTTCAGATTCCCCTTTTTCCAGCGAAAGCCACTTTTGTTCTTGAACAGTATCACTGCCGCAAAGAATACCGCTACCAGGTTGCGGAAAAAGCTTTTCTGAAACGCCGGAAGATCTCCTGACGCTCTGACGAACAGATTCATCACCGCAAAACAAAAGGCGGATATGATAATATAGATAATGCCTTTATATTTACTTGCCACCTTTGCCATTTTGTGACCTCCCTCCGTCAGTGCATTTTATCAGAACAAATAGGAAATATTGGTATCTTCAGACAGGTTTTCCAGAGAATACAAAAGCAGCACTGCCTCTGCATTGTTCTCCTTAGCCAATGCCGAAATATCTTTCTTATAGTATCTCAGATCCGCCATGATAATATGCCTGTAATGCTGTGACAAAAACGGCACCAGCGTATGCGCATAAGAATCCTTTACCACGACCAGCGTTCTGTCCTCGGCTGCATCATTAGTGACCGTCACAAGACTGTGATTGCCGTCCAGATATACCGGATACTTATCGTCGTTTGATAGCTGTTCCCTGAAAAAGTAACTGTCCCCTGTCTTGGTATCCTGACCGTCTTTGATGGTGATATGCACACTGCCTGACGGCTGCTCTTTGTTCTGCCAAAGCTCCATCTCATCAGGCGACACACTCCACAACGCAGCCTTGGCGTATGAGGTGCCGTAAAAACCTGTGACGGTTTCTTTTGAGAACCGGGATTCTTCCAGCGGCGTATATCCCAGCTTTTTTGCTAGACAACAATAACATTCATACGCTCCCTGTGAATTCCAGTGATGATCTGTTTTGTAATAGAGCTGTTCACTTTTTGCCTTTGACCGGAAGTGCTCCATCACGTCGACAAAACGCACACTCTGCCCCAGACTGCTGCGAAAGCTTTCTATCAACTTGTCGTCACGGTATTCTTCGTGTATCAGGGGCAGCTTGCTGCTGTTGATATAACCCGAAGAGGGAATGACCGTCATGACAACCGGTATATTCACGCTGTCGGCAAATTCCGTAATAAAGCCGGCATTCTTCGTCAGATTATCGTTCGGCTTGGTCGGCTTCGGAAACAGATACCCTTCTTTGCCCAGATAAATGCCCTTAGAACCGTTTCTGCCGGTTATCAGCTCATAATCGGCGCCCAGTCCTACAAAAAACGATCTGCCGGGTGTGTGGTCGGACAGGTATGTATCCAGATTTTTCTGGAATTCTCCGTTGAACAGTGTTTCTCCGTTAAGCTCCGGAAAATCTGCCAGCACTCTTTTTTCCTGCGCAGAATAATGCTCCTTCGGCAGAACGATCCACAACACTCCCATTGCAAAGATGAATGCCGTGAACAAAAAGGTCGGCAGATATCTAACTATGTTTTTAATTTTCATGCTGCCTCCCCCTCTCAGAACTTAAAGTATAAAAACGGATTGTAACTGCTGCCGGCAAGCGTTGCCGTACACAACAGCAGTGACAGCACACATCCCGCATTGTCAAGCGCATACTGTACAGGCTTGCTGCTGATTTTATGATACAGAAAACTGAACAGTGGCGTTGATACCAACGCAGCCGCAATCAGCAAAGGCAGATATGACAGGATTACCGCCGTGATATCCATGCTTGCTCCAAAGCCTGCCGAGCCGAACAGCCTGCCGATGAATTCTCCCATTCTGCCCATGTCTTCAAAATAGAACAGTACCCAGCCCAGTACAATGAACAGCAGCGCATAAAGATGTCTGACGATTGCCGGTGCTTTTTTCAGCAGCTTGAGTAAAAATGACTTCTCTAAAATCAGCAATATGCCAAAATAGACGCCCCACAAAATAAAGTTCCAGCTTGCGCCGTGCCACAATCCCGTTAAAAACCATACCACGCTCATATTGATGATCTGTCGGGCAAGTCCTTTGCGGTTTCCTCCCAGCGGGATATAGACATATTCTCTGAACCACGTTCCCAGTGAAATATGCCAGCGCCGCCAGAATTCGGTGATACTTTCCGATATATACGGATAATCAAAGTTCTTGATGAACTCAAAGCCGAACATCTTGCCCAGTCCGATTGCCATGTCGGAATAGCCGCTGAAATCAAAATATATCTGGAAGGTGTAAGCAATGATGCCTGCCCATGCGCCGACGGCGCCGCCTTCGTCGCCGCCGCTGCGCAGAATGTCCCACAGATTGCCCATCGCATTCGCTACCAGTACCTTTTTGGCAAGTCCGATCAGAAACAGCTTGACGCCCTGCGTAAACTGCTCAAGACTCTCTCTGCGGTTGACAAGCTGCTCGGCTACGTCTGAATACCGCACTATCGGGCCGGCAATAAGCTGCGGAAACAGCGATACATAAGTACCGAATGTGATGATGTTTTTCTGTACCTTTACGGTATTTCTGTATACGTCAATTGTATACGACATCGTCTGGAATGTATAGAACGATATGCCGATGGGCAGCGATACCTCCAGTATCGGTATATTCAGGAAGGGCAGTACAAACTGCAGCGTTTCTCCGATAAATCCGATATATTTGAAAAAGCCCAGCAACCCTAAATTCAGTATGATCGAAATAATGAAAATCGCCTTGGACAGCTTTTTCTTTTGGCGGTGTATCCCAATGAGAATCGCCGCAATATAGTTGATCAGCACCGATACCATCATCAGCAGTACCAGCCTCGGCTCGCCCCATGAATAAAATACCAGATCGACGACAAAAAGCGTCAGATTACGAAAACGCCGTGGTGTAATATAATACAGCACCAGTACTACAGGTAAAAATGCAAATAAAAATATAAAGCTGGAAAATACCAAACGAACACCCCTCTGTCAACAGAATGAAAATCCGTTCTGCATAATGCGAACGGATTTTGTGTCGGCTATGATTCTGATTAAGATGCTTTTACGCATTCCTTGAAAATCTTTTTGATGGCGTCTGCATCGTTGGAGATGACCAGCGATACATACAGACCGTCTGTATCTACGGTCGCTTTTTCAATCATGGCAGCCTGCTCAGGTGTGTAATTCTTGATGACGTTATAGGTTGACTGCCAGTTCGCCTGCAGCTTCTCTTGTATGAAGTCTACATCCTCAGCCGTTTTTGCTTTGATATAGATAATCCTGTCCTGCGTTACACCGTCGTCACAGAACATTCCGGCAAAATCACTCATCTTGGTTTCGTCTATGCCTAAGGTTCTCTGCAGTCTTGCCGCAGTATAATCGGCTGTTGTGGTCGGCATCTTAATCTCTGCCTTCACTCTTTCCAATCCTTTTTGCAGGTCAAGCTCCTGCACTGCCGTACTTTCTGATGCGGTGGACTGTACGTCACCGGATGCACCTCCGTTGCTGCCTCCGTTATTGCCGCAGGCGCAAAGTGTCGCTGCCAACAGCGCACAGGTTATGATTGCCAATACTTTTTTCATCGTAAAGTCGTCCTTTCTGTTTTGATTTCGATATGATTTATTCTACATGAGTTTTCAGATAGCTGACCCACGCTTCACAGCCTGCATCGGAAAAATGCAGTCCCATCGCCTGAGGGTCGCCGCAGTATTCCGGAATCAGGCTGCCGCTGCCGTCCTCCACAGCAGACGCCACGTCAAGATAGATATAGCCTCTCTCCTGACAGATTGGCTGCAGCTTACTGTCAAACTCCGCTATCGTGCGGTTGTTCAGATCCGTTAACTGGGAACCTGTCAGCATCGGTGTAACCGACTGAATATATATAACTGCGTTCGGACAGCTCTGACTGATCTGCGCTGTCAGCGTCTTCATTCCCTCGATGGCTCCGTCTACACCATACAGACCGATATCGTTCATGCCCAGCATGACCAGTATCTTCTTCGGCTGCAGTGCGCTCAGTCCACCGACTACCGTAACAGTTTCTCCGTTCAGCACCGGGTGTACGTTGCCTTCTTCATACAAGCCCATCTGGGCATTGTTGTACCCTAAGCTGCCGGCACACAAAAACGTGGCATTCCCGACAGATCCGTTATCCGCATAATACGACAGCTTCAGAGTGACGCTGTCACCCACAAACACTGCATCGTCAAACCAGCCTGCTTCTACCGCTTCGCCGCTGATGACAGGCTTCGGTTTTTCGCTGCTCTCTTCAGCAGACTCTGTCCTGCTCTCGGAAGATGCTTCACGGCTTTCTTCCCTGCTCACTTCTGCATTCTCTTCTCTGCTGCTCTCGTCCGCTTCGAAGCTCTTCTCTTCCCTGCTGCTCTCTTCTGCTGCAGTTTCCTGTTGGCTCTCTGCGGATTTGCTCTCTTCTTTCTTGCTTTCTTCTTTTTGGCTTTCGTTTTTCTTGCTCTCTTCGGATTGATCCGATTCTTTCTTGCTGTTCTCTTGCTTCTCCGAAAATTCTTTCACCGGTACCGCTGCTTTCCGGCTGCTTTCCTGCGATGCTGCCACACTGCTGTCAGCCGCCTGACTGTCCTTCTTTTGACCGCCGCAGCCTGTAACCGTCAGCAACAATGCACCTGTCAGTAATAATGTCGCTATTCTTTTCATGACACTTAGCTCCTTCGGCTTCACTGCACATGATGTTTCAGATAATCAACCCATACCTCACAGCCCGCATCGGAAAAATGCAGTCCCATTGCTTCAGGGTCGCCGCAGTATTCCGGAATCAGGTTGCCGTTTCCGTCATCAAACGCAGACGCAACATTCAGCCATCTGCAGCCCTTTTCTTCAGCAATTACCTTTGCTTTTTCATTAAACTGCGCTATGGTGGTATTGTTCAAGTCTGTCAACTGCATATTCTCCAGCATGGGCGTTACCGACTGTACATAAATAACCGTATCCGGACAGCTTTCTTTCAGCTTATCCAGCACTGTTACCATCGCATCTGCCGCACCGTCTACTCCGTACAGTCCGATGTCATTCATGCCCAGCATGACAAACAGCTTCTTGGGGGCAATTATTTTTGAACCGTCAAAAATCGTGTATTTCACTCCCTCGTAATCAGGGTGTACGTTTCCTTCGCTGTCAATGTCCATCAGGCAGTTGTTATATCCCAGACTGCCGGCACATAAAAATTTGGCGTCGCCCAGTGATCCGTTATCCGCATAATAGGATAGCTTTAGCGTAACACTGTCACCGATAAATTCGGCATCGTCAAACCACGCTGCGTCTACCGCTTCGCCTGTGGGCTGCGCTGATGATTCTTCACTGCTTTCTGCGGCACTCTCTGCCGTGCTTTCGTCTGCGGCACTCTCCACAACAGATTCTGTCTGTGACGCCGACTGGCTTTCCGGTGCCTTTGATGAAGAACAGCCTGCAAACATTGCCGCCGCTGCTACTACCGCTGCCAGTATACATACCTTCATTTTCATAGCTTTCACTCTCCGTTTTATTCCTTTTCGTATTGATTTGCTTCTTTTTTCCTTCGTCCGACAAAACATCGGGCATACCCCTATATTGTAACCTTCATTGCGGATTCTGTCAATAAAAAAACATGATTTTCAGCCTCTTTTCCGAAAACTTACTCCGCTTGCAATTCCTTTTGTCCGCCTTTCCATATAAAAACAGAGCCGTACATTCTTACTGTACCGCTCTGCTTTTGTTCTTTTTAACAGTTTAACAGTTCTTCCGGTTCACCCGGCTGATTGTTGCCAATGCTCTTTGGCTTTTTTCATACTATACATCTGTTTATCGGATCATACTGCTGTCCTCTGGGTTTATGAAAGCGGTTTCTGATCATTCAAATGATCAGATTGCAATCTCCGAAACTGAAAAAGCGATATTTCTCCTGTACGGCAGTTTTGTACGCATTCATAACGTGGTCAAAGCCGGCAAACGCCGAAACCAACATGATCAGCGTACTTTCCGGCAGATGAAAATTCGTGATCAGTCCGTCCAACACTTTGAACTCGAACCCCGGATAGATAAAGATATCTGTCCAGCCCTCCGAAGCTTTGATACACCCTTCTTTGGCTGCCACTGTTTCCAGTGTGCGGCAGCTTGTCGTACCCACTGATATGACCCTGCCGCCGTTTTTCTTTGTACGATTGATCAGGTCTGCCGTTTCCTGCGGCAGTTCATAATGCTCAGAGTGCATCTTGTGATTCGTCACATCGTCCACCTTGACCGGACGGAAGGTTCCCAGGCCCACATGAAGCGTGACAAAACCTATGTTCACGCCCTTGTCCTGTACCTTTTGCAGCAATTCCTTCGTAAAATGAAGTCCTGCCGTAGGCGCTGCCGCAGAACCTAACTCCCGGCTGTATACCGTCTGATACCGCTCTTTATCCTGAAGCTTTTCATGAATATACGGCGGCAGCGGCATCTGTCCCAGCTTGTCAAGGTTTTCATAAAAGCTTCCCTGACATTCAAAGTCCACAATACGGTTGCCCTCTTCTGTTACGTCGGTGACCGTGCAGTGCATTAACCCTTCTCCAAAAGTAAATCCTGTGCCGGGTTTTGCTTTCTTTCCCGGTTTTGTCAGCGTTTCCCACCGCTTCTCTCCCAAATTCTTCAGCAGTAAAAACTCTACTACCGCTCCCGTTTCGTCCTTTGTTCCGAATATCCTCGCAGGCAATACCCGTGAATCGTTCAGGATTAGACAATCCCCTTCTTTCAGATAGTCTGTAATATCATAAAAATGCCTGTGCTGCAGTTCTCCCGTTTTTCTGTCCATCACCAGCATTCTTGAGCTGTCACGAGGCTCTATGGGAGTCTGTGCAATCAGTTCTTCCGGCAGATCATAGTAAAAATCGCTTGTTTTCATGCTTCTCAGTCCTTTGTTTTTCAATCACGCTATCCATTATACAATACCGATTTGAAAAATACAAGCTTATTTCCGTGTTCCTGCTCAATGTGTTCCTGCTCAGTGCCTACACCCTCAGCATTCGCTCTGCCTGCATACATCATCTCGATGAATGCAAATGTTCTTCTCTTGCTCTCACGGAAATCATTCCAATAGAGGGCAGTCATATGATGCAATTTTTGCCCAAAACCCCTGATAAAGCCGCTGATTACATTAACGAACAAAAGCTCTCAGAAAAATGAACAACAGGTACACGTCTGTCTGATTTTATCAATGGCTTTCCGTGTCCTGTTCGCTTGACAACAAGCGGCACAAAAACTCCGCATGAGTCTTTGTGCCGCTTTGCCTCTTTATTCTTTTGGGGTTTTCAGTCTGCCGTCGGAGATTTCGATCATACGGCTGCACTGCGACGCTATTGTCGGGTCGTGCGTTATGATGATGATCGTTCTGCCCTCACTGTTCAGTTCCTTGAAAAGCTCCATGATTTCCTGCGAGGTTTTGGTATCCAGCGCACCTGTCGGTTCGTCCGCTAAAATAAACGATGGCTCATTCACGATTGCCCTTGCGATGGCAACCCTCTGTTTCTGTCCGCCGGACAGCTTATTCACAGGCTTTTTGGCAAGCTCGGAAATGCCGGCTTTCTCCAGTGCTTTCAGGGCAAGTGCATTGATTTTGCCTGTTTTCTTTCCGGAAAAATACAAGGGGATTTTGACGTTTTCCAGCGCTGTGTAGTTTTCGATCAGTGCAAAGTCCTGCATGACGATCCCCATTTTGCTGTTGCGAATCTTTGCCAGCGCTTTGTCAGACTGCTGATGGACGTCTATCTCGTCGATTTTATATTCTCCCTTTTCAAAGGTATCTATGCAGCCGATGATATGCAGCAGAGTCGATTTGCCGGCGCCTGACTTGCCAATGATTGCCGTCAGCTCGCCGTCCTCTATCTTCAGAGAAATATCCTTCAGCGCCGTGAATGCATTCGCTTTTTTGTAATTGTAGGTTTTCGTCAGGTTTTTAATCTCAATCATAACCGTTTATACCTCCTTTATCGTAGCAACAGGCGAGGTTCTGCCAACCATAACAGCCGGCAGAATGAAGGATACCGCCAGCATGAATAATACAATCGCTGCTGAAATGATCAGGTTATTGACGTTTATGTTCTGCTCAAATGCCTGTGCGTAGCTCGTGTGGGAGAAGATCAGCAGCGCCGCTGCTCCGAGAACTGCCGCTCCGAGCAGAATAAACAACGAGTATGTCAGAGTGATTTTCAGACAATCCTTCCAGCGGCAGCCGCACAGATAATAGATTCCGAAATTTCTCATCTGCCGTTTGGTATGCATGGCAGCAGAACAGATCAGCTCGGTGAGAACGATCAGAAAAACGCCTGCGATGACGGGCAGCAGCTTGATATACTGCTCGTACAGATATGAATCTGAGCTGCTTTTGAAATCCTTCATCGAAAGAACTGTGCCGCCCAGACCTGCCAGCAGCTCTTTATTCGCCTGACGTTCACTTTCTGTCGGTTCGGTATTGTAAGTGATAAAAGCTGTGCTCAGCTCCGGATTAAGCACTTTTTGCAGCTCGGGGTCTACTGCCGAAGACACGATAAAGCTCGCAGCCTCGTTGCCAAAAGCTCCGGCAGAATACATATTCCGGACATCTTTTGTCATCTTTTTGCCGTTGCTTCCGTTGGTAATGCCTGTCATACTCATAACAGGAAAGTTCTTGCCGTGTTTGATGGTGCCGACAATGAGAAGCTCGCCCATGTCTTTTTCGGTGATATCGTTTCCGCTCTCATTGGGCATCCCGATTCTGAAGGGAATAACATCGCCAACCTTCAGATTTGTTTCACTTTCAAGCAACGCTACCGCTTCGATCTGTCCCCTGCTGTTTCTTTGTGAAGCGCCCCATCTGCCTTTGCTGAGGGGCAGATTGAATTTTTTATAAACACTGTCATCAAATGTATACAGCACTCGGTAAGAGGTGCCTTTACTGTCTTTTTCAACTGTCAGCAGCTCGGAATCCGACATCATCGTGCGTGCGCCGGACATTGTGACCTTTACATCTCCCTGAAGCGCCGCATAGCCTTCTGTCAGCCGCCGGCGGTATTCCTCTTTCATAACCGCCTTTGGTGTATAAACAAAGCCTTCATGCTGCATCAGCTCTGCATAAGGTTCATAATAGACCATTCTGCTGTTGGCTACGGCAATCATCAGATTGCCCACAAACAGTATGGCGGCAAGCTCTGCCATGATGAGGAGATTGAACCACGGTTTTTCTGCCAAGGAATAAAACCCGAACTTAAAATATTTCAATTAAACCGCCTCCTTTCATCTGTTTCGTTTCATGTCAATGACGCTGATTCTGACAGCAGGAATGACGGACAATGCCATGATGACGACGGCTGCTGCCAGATAACAGCCGGCTACGGCAAAATACGTCTGCGGCAGATAAAATTCCTCAAAGGACGGATACATGGACGCTATGAAGTCAAACAGCCCGTACCGGAAAACTGCCATTCCTGTTCCGGTACTGACGATGAGCATCAGTATGATCTCCAGCATATAAATCAGGTGCGCCTTTCCTCTGGTACATCCGCACAGCCGCATGACCATCAGGTTTGTTTTTCTTTCGGACAGAATAAAGCTGTAAAACTTTGCTATCGCCAGCAGTACGATCAGCATTACCAGCGCTGACACCACAAACAGCATGGTGCTGAGCTGTAATGCGTCCGGGTCTGCCGCCTCGGGAACAGTACAATTTTCCGGATCTATCGGGAACAGTGACTGCATTGTATGAAGGATATCGTCAATATCTGTTTGGGTAAGGGAATTGCTAAAGGTAATATCAATCATAGTAATGACAAATTGATCAGGCACAGCATTGAACGGGATATAATTTCTGACATACTCTCCGATACACTTATATTTCTTTCCATAGAAATTCACCGTATCACCCAGATGAACAGCATTGCTTGATAAGTTGACAGGAGAGAAGAAAACCGGATCAGAGGAATTTGCATATTCGCTCAAATCATGGATTTCATTCAGTCCTATATGCGGGGTATAATAATCAGGATACATTGTATCAAAATCCATCGCCATAAAATAGTTATCACTGACCTTTATTATTTTATCAGTGTTTAATACAAGATCCAGACAACTGATGTGATATTTTTTTGTTCTGTTAGTCAATTCTTCAATAGCTTCCTTATATTCTCCAAAAGGTAAAGAACCGGTAAAATCCAAATATTCCAGTTCCTTTTTATTTTTGAAATAAGAAACCTTTAATGTACCGTCATCACCTCTTCCAAGTTGCATAGAATCATAAGGAAAACTAAATGCAAATACAAAATTAGGCTGTATTCGTTCCTTTTTTTCTGTATAATTCATATTATAAGCCATACCACAGCTTATAAAAACCTCAACGCAGGACACAATCTGCACAATCAGAAGCAGACAGAATAGCAATGGGTGTTCTTTGATAAACTTCCATAGATTTTTAAATGTCAAGGAAAGATATTTCATTTTGCACTCTCCTTTATCAAATATAGAAATATTATACAAATTATTCAATTAATTCCAAAAGACATACATACTTACTTTATGCTAACCTAAACTATGTAATAGAACTTAAATAAGAAAATCTTCATAATAAGAACGTGGTAAAAACCGTGTAGCGCTGGTTTTTCTGCTAAGAACAACCAAATCTTCCAGTGTTCCAACATTCAACTGTGTTGTATATCCCATCGTTCCTACACCAAGGAAGTTATTTGCACAGGTTACATCAATCAAACAGTCAATTTGTATCGTATTACCAATGGTATGACCGGAATCAATTAATGTTACAGATGATGCAGTAACATTATAAGATTCAGATTGAACCATTTTAGCATTGTGGTAATAGCTGCTGTTTCTTGCAAGGAATGTTGAATAATTAATTCTTGATGTCAGCTTTGAAGTGCTTGTCTGATAGCTGTTGATATACTTGTTGCTGATAGTATAATTGATGTTTTCTGCATTTGCGGCAAAGCTGCCAACACCTGCACATAAAAGGCAAAAAGCAGCAGCAAATATTGCTATTCTCTTTTTCATCTGTGTAACTCCTTTCATCTTTCAATATGTACGATAAAGTAAGTAATGTATGCCAATAAACCTTAAATTTCTTTAGGTTTATTATCACTATTATAATGTTTTTCACTTTGTATGTAAATAATATATATTGATATTTTTGTGATTCTTATGTAGATTTTTTCTTATTTAATTCATGCATTTTGACCAGTTTTGATACTTTAATCATCTTTTTTGCAGCTTTTATTGGGAAACAACCTTCTTTTTTACAGAGTAGTATCCATTGCTGCAGTCTGTGGGGTGGCTGCAAGCTCTGCCATGATGAGGAGATTGAACCACGGTTTTTCTGCCAAGGAATAAAACCCGAACTTAAAATATTTCAATCAAATCGCTTCCTTTCATCTGTTTCGTTTCATATCAATGACGCTGATTCTGACAACAGGAATGACGGACAATGCCATGATGACGACGGCTGCTGCCAGATAAAAGCCGGCTACGGCAAAATACGTCTGCGGCAGATAAAATTCCTCAAAGGACGGATACATGGACGCTATGAAGTCAAACAGCCCGTACCGGAAAACTGCCATTCCTGTTCCGGTGCTGACGATGAGCATCAGTATGATCTCCAGCATATAAATCAGGTGCGCCTTTCCTCTGGTACATCCGCACAGCCGCATGACCATCAGGTTTGTTTTTCTTTCGGACAGAATAAAGCTGTAAAACTTTGCTATCGCCAGCAGTACAATCAGCATTACCAGCGCCGACACCACAAACAGCATGGTGCTGAGCTGTAATGCGTCCGGGTCTGCCGCCTCGGGAACAGTAGTATTTTCCGGATCAATCGGAAACAGCGACTGTATCGTATGAAGAATATCGTCAATATCTGTTTGAGTCAAAGAATCATCATATTCAATCTCCAGCTTAGAAATGACAAATTCTTCCGGTATTGCATAATACGGTATATAGTTCCAGACATATTCCCCGATACACTTATAGTCAATTCCATAATAGTTTACCGTATCTCCCAAATGAACCGGAGTGCCTTTACCACTGATATATGAAAAAAAGACAGGCTCGGTGCTATGGGCATATTCACTCAGATCATAGCTTTCATTCAGACCTGTATATGGTACATAGTAATCTGGATACATAGAAGTAAATTCCATTGTTTTGAGTGGGTCGCCAACATCAGTTATTAGCTTGTCCGTATTAAGCGTCAAACTCAGAAGATAAATCTTATATTGCTTCGTTTTTTTTACTAACTCGTCAACTGCCTCCTTATATTCCCCAAAGGGCAGTGAGTTACTATAATCCAAACAGTCCAGCTTTGTTTCACCTTTATAGAAAGTGAAAGAGATGATTCCTTTTTCATTTAATCCTGCTGTAAATGAATTGTACGGACTACTAAAAGAAAAGGCGAAACGAGAAACTTTTTGTTCCTCTTTTTCTGTATAATTCATATTATAAGCCATACCACAGCTGATAAAAACCTCAACGCAGGACACAATCTGCACTATCAGAAGCAGACAGAATAGCAATGGGTGTTCTTTGATAAACTTCCATAGATTCTTAAATGTCAAGGAAAGATATTTCAAGCAGCTCAACCCCTTTTCATTTTTCAGGAGTCTGCCGAAGCTGCCATCAGATCACCTGCCTCCAGCCTGACATCTCCGATGATAACCGCAACCACATCCTGCGGATTAATCGGCGTCAGTACATAACCGTTCGTTCTCTCAGAAAAAACATAATAACCTTTGAAACCGTATTTTTGTTTTCCGTTTTCATCTTCTGTGTGATAGGTGCCGCCTTCGCTGACTTCGGCTTTGATCATCATGCCGTCCGACAAAACAAAATATATTTTTTCGGTAAATAACTGCACACTATTCGTCTGCTTGTCTGTGTGCATATCGAGCGTCATGCCAAAGCGATTGACAGTCAACCGCTCAACTGTCCACAGGTTATTCTCAAGAGCTACAGACACAGGCGTTGTTACCAGTTCTCTGGATTCTTCTGTAAACTCCGGCTGCAGACTCAGACTGTAATTCAATTGGATTTCCTCCCGTTCAAACAGTATTACCTTGCCGTCATACAACCGAATGACCTCATGCTCCTTCTGTTGTGCTTCGTATTCCTGCACGATCCGGCGGTATTTTTCACCGTTCTTTTTTGCCTGATCTCTTTGTGATAAAAGAGGATTTGTACTGTCTTCAAAACGATACAGAACACGAACGGGACGATAAGCATATACGCTTTTTTCCGTTACACTGATCCGACTTTTTTGACCGCATTTGTTTTCTTTCACATACAAAAAAGCTTTTAGTGTTTTGCTGTCAAGAATGCTGTATCGGATATAACAGTTATCCGATATGCCGGTTTTCCCGTCCGTTGCGGACTGAACACTTATCCTACGGTCAGTATCGTCGTCCTCAAAAAAAAGCACCGATCTGTTAACAATACTGGACAGGAAATCACTGCCGTCCTTCTTAGTAAGCGTATAAACGGCACACACCGTATTATCGTCCCCTGTCACACCTTCCAGACGGATATTCACCGCTTCACTCTGACCCTCGTAGGGGGTGTCGCCCACAGAAAAACGCTGCCCCTTCATCAGAATATCGCCGTCAAACACCTTTGAAAACATATCTCTTGCTCCAACTGCCATACACAATACGGCAGACACAAGTACTGCAGCGGCCAGACTGATGAATCTCCGGCTTTTTTTGCCTCTTACTGCCGGTTTTTGTCTTTCTTTTCCGATTCTTTCCAGAACAGCCTTCCGGATATGTTCACTGTCTGCGTCCGCTGCCCGAATCACCGTTCTTTCGTCCAATTCCTCTGGATCGTACGGCAAAAGATCAAAAATATTCTCTGTTTTCATATTTGATACCCCTTTTCTTTCAATAATGCCCTCAGCTTCGGAACAGAACGCCTTATCCTCGATTTGACTGCTTCTGCAGATAACCCGGTTACGGCAGCTATTTCAGGTGATGTCTGATAATAATAAAAATACCGTATCAGTATTTCTCTGTTCAGTGTGTCAAACTTCGAAAGGCAGATCACAATATCTTCCCGAAGCTGACAGTTGTCTATGTAATCTGTCATAGAAAAGCTGTCTGTCATTTCCTCCTGATTAAGCTCCTGCAGTTCACTTGTTTTTCGTCTTTTCCGCAGCATATCCCATGCCTTTGATTTGGCTATCGTCAGCAAATATCCCTTCAATCTTCCCTTCTGTATTTTTTCCGCATTGTTCCACAGTGTATAAAAGGAATCTGCCAGGCATTCTTCAATATCCCACGGCATCAGCAAGCCTTTTGTAAGATTGTTAATGACGGTGGATAACAGCGGCGTATATTTGTCGATCAGCTCCGACAATGCCGCCTCGCTTTTCTTCTGAATCTGTGCTTCCAACTCATCATCGTTCATCAGTGTTCCCCCTTATTTTCCTTTCTCATCTATATATAACGCAAACTCTCCTAAAAAAGGGTCGCAGAAAAATGTTTTTTCTTCTGACGATAAATGTCCGATTACATTCACTACTGATATAATCAACAAGCCGCTCACCGCTCCTTTCGGAGCAGCAAGCGGCTGTGTTTTTGTTAAAATCAATTTTCGCCTGTAACAGCAAACCGTTTATTATGCCTTAGGTCCTGCTGCTACCAGTGCCTTGCCGGCATCGTTTGTTTCGTACTTCTTGAAGTTCTTGACAAATCTTGCTGCCAGATCCTTCGCCTTCTCCTCCCATACGGAAGCGTCAGCATAAGTATCTCTCGGGTCGAGAATGCCTGTATCTACGCCGGGCAGCTCGGTGGGTACTTCAAAATCAAAATACGGAATCTTCTTGGTGGGCGCATTCTTGATGTCGCCGTTCAGAATAGCATCAATAATTCCTCTGGTATCTTTAATCGTGATTCTCTTGCCTGTGCCGTTCCAGCCTGTGTTGACCAGATATGCCTTAGCACCGCTCTTTTCCATCTTCTTAACCAGCTCTTCGGCATACTTTGTGGGGTGAAGCTCCAAAAATGCCTGTCCGAAGCAAGCGGAGAAGGTAGGTGTCGGCTCGGTGATGCCACGCTCGGTACCTGCCAGCTTTGCTGTGAAGCCGGAAAGGAAATAATACTGTGTCTGCTCGGGTGTCAGAATAGATACCGGGGGCAGTACGCCGAATGCGTCAGCAGACAGGAAGATGACATTCTCTGCGGCAGGGCCGGAAGAAATGCCGTTTACATTCTTTACAATCTTCTCGATGTGCTCGATCGGATAGGAAACACGAGTGTTCTCTGTTACGCTCTTGTCGTCAAAGTCGATTTTGCCGTTTTCGTCAACCGTTACGTTCTCCAGCAGAGCGTCTCTTCTGATAGCGTTGTAGATGTCCGGCTCGCTCTCTTTGTCCAGACCGATAACCTTTGCATAGCAACCGCCCTCAAGGTTGAAAACGCCGTTGTCGTCCCAGCCGTGTTCGTCGTCGCCGATCAGCAGACGCTTCGGGTCGGTGGAAAGGGTGGTTTTGCCTGTACCGGACAGTCCGAAGAAGATAGCGGTGTGCTCACCGTTCATATCCGTATTGGCAGAGCAGTGCATGGAAGCCATGCCCTGCAGCGGCAGGAAGTAGTTCTGCATGGAGAACATTCCCTTCTTCATCTCGCCGCCGTACCATGTGTTCAAAATAACCTGCTCACGGCTGGATACGTTAAACAGTACGGCTGTTTCTGAATTCAGGCCCAGCTCTTTATAGTTCTCTACCTTTGCCTTGGACGCTGTATAAACAACGAAATCCGGCTCAAACGCTGCTTCTTCCTCGGCTGTGGGCTTGATGAACATATTCTCAACAAAGTGAGCCTGCCATGCTACCTCCATGAAGAAACGTACAGCCATTCTGGTGTCTTTGTTGGCGCCGCAGAAAGCATCGACAACATACAGCTTTTTGCCGGAAAGCTCGTCCAGCGCCAGCTTTTTGCATACTTCCCACGCTTCCTGTGATGCGGGGTGGTTATCGTTGGGATATTCAGGTGTTGTCCACCAGACCGTATCCTTGGACTTGTCGTCCATTACAATGAACTTATCCTTCGGTGAACGGCCTGTATAGATTCCTGTCATAACATTGACAGCGCCAAGCTCTGTAACCTGACCCTTTTCATAGCCTTCCAGTGAAGGATCTGTCTCATCCTTGAAAAGCTGCTCGTATGAAGGATTGTAAACAACCTCCTTCACGTCGGATATACCGTATTTACTAAAATCAATCTTTGCCATTGTTCATTTCCCCTTTTCTTAAAAAAGTACAGTTTTATTTTACACTACTATCAACTCGTTTGTCAATACTTATCGGCATTTCATTCGGCACAGATTCATCAAAATGAATATTTCTCCGACAAATCCTGCAAAATGGATAATGCGTGTACAGACTTCTGTTTGATTCACAGGCTGTACACGCATCGTTTATTCTGTCAGCTCCGGAAGGGCTTCGCCTTCCAGATAGTATCCGTCGCTATCTCTCAGCGTAACCTTCAGATTCTTGTCTACATACAGGTTATATATCAGCTTATACCGATCCTGCACCCGGCTGACTCCCGAACAGGACAGAATCAGTGTAACATAGCCTTCACGGTATACGTTAAAACGGAATGATCCGGCATCCTCTTCGCCATAACTGCCCTGTGCTTCTTCCGCTACAAGGCTGTCGCTTATCTCACATCTCCAGCGGCCGGCTCCTTCTTCATTTGCCACTTTGATGCCAAAGCTGCCCGTATGCTGCTCTGCCTGCGGCAGTTCGCCGTCAAAATAGCTGCCGCTCACATCATTGATCTTATAATTCAGGTTTTTGTCTACGGTAATATCGTAACGCAGCGTATATTTTCTACCGCTGTGCGTATCGTAGTTCAGATGTATGACCGTTCTGCCTGCTGACTGCGTTGTGAACTGATACTCTCTGTACACATACGCCCTTACTTCATCAAGCTGCGGTGCCGATTCCGTTACCGCTGCCTGTACAACTCCCTCATCTTCTACGCTATACTGCCAGAAATACGGTGAGGAAATCGGCGATTTGACCGTAACGGAAAAGCCGCAGGGGGTTTTCAGCAATACCGGAGATACCGTCAGCCGGAAATACTTCTTCTCCAACTGTTCATCCTGATCCTTCACCTTGATGCAGATATCATAATCCCCCACTGCTGCCGGCTTCCAGCGGATATTGCACGCTTCGCTGTAATCCGACAGGGCTGTCCATTTTTCACTGTCTGCCCCTTTATAGAAAAAACCGTACAGCAGCTTGCCGAAGCCGCCCTCTGCATTGCCTGCCAGCTCAACCATGCCGCCCTGCTGCACAAACGAGGTGCTCATATATGAGCGATTGTGCAGTTCTTCCGTCACTCTCAGGTCATAGTATTGCTTAAAAATCCTTGTTTTGTACTTCACCTTGATACAGATTTCATAATCTCCCTGTACTGACGGCGTCCATTCGCACACGCTTTTGCTGCTGTAGCTTTGCAGAGTCATCCAGACCATACCCTTGACTCTCACATAAAATCCGAATGTGCATTTTTCAGCCTCTATGCCCTTCACCGCTCCGTTCATGCTGACAGGTTCTCCCAGCATGATTTTATCGCTGCTCAGGGTGGATACATTCTCTATTTCTCTGCTGTTCTCCTTGATCTCTTCCATAATGATTTCAACGATCGTCTTCGCTCCGGCACTGACGGACACTCCCGTTGCCATTGTCAATGACAGCAATATGACTGCCACAGCCTTGATCAGTCTTCTTTTCATCTGCCAGAACCTCCCTTTTTCCCTTTTGCTTGGTTTTCAATCGTATTTTCCACCGTGTCCCGTATCATCACCGCTGCCGATGGCTGCGGTGCATATTCAGGCGCTCTGCTGTTGCAGATCCGCTCCAGACGCTGTCGTATTACCCGTTTTAAAGCCTGCGGCTTGCAGAATCACGGTGATGCTTCTTTTCGGCTTGACTATAGCATATAAAACGGCATCTGTCAAGTTTTCCCCATGGAAATTGACAGATGCCGACATTTCGTATTGACTTTTACAGACGTTTTTGTCGTTTTTGCAAGTACCTTTTACGCAAGCTGCGCCTTGATCAGCTCGGAAGCCTTTTCAAGAGCTGCGTCGATCTTGTTGATATCTCCGACGCCTGCCATCGCTCTTTCCGGCTTGCCGCCGCCCTTGCCGTCTGTCAGCGCAGCAATATCCCTGATCAGCTTGCCGGCGTGCAGTCCCTTGTCCTGCGCTTCTTTGCCGCATACCACTGCAAGACTTCCTTTGCTGCCGTCAACTCCGAACAGAACGGCTACGCACTTTGGCGCAACGCTGAGAATTCTGTCGCACATCGTTTTCAACATACCGGCATTTGTCGCATTGAACTTACCCTTGACTATGCAAACGCCGTCTTCCTCCTGTGCTGCCGCAAGGAGATGCTCCAAAGACATTGCCGACAGTCTTTCTGTCAACTGCTCAATTTCTTTCTCCTTCTGCTTCAGCTCTGCCGTAATGTTTTCGCACGCAGATACAAGATTGCTGCTGTTGGTAATTTTCAGCACCTTCATGCAGTCATGCATCACACTGTTCTGCTCGTCCAGCAGCTTCAGAACACCTTTGCCGGTTACAGCTTCTATTCTTCTGACACCGGACGCTACCGAACCCTCACTCTTGATTCTAAACAGACCCAGCTTCGCCGTGTTTTCAATATGCGTACCGCCGCAGAATTCTCTGGAGAACTCTCCGATCATCACAACTCTGACGATATCACCGTATTTTTCTCCGAACAGCGCCATAGCGCCCAGCTTTTTGGCTTCTTCTATCGGCATTTCTCTGGTGATAACCTCTGTGCTTTCCAATATCTGCTCGTTGACGATGGTTTCAATCTGCTGCAGCTCTTCCGGCGTAACTGCTGAAAAATGCGTAAAGTCAAACCGCAGCTTATCGCTGTCTACCAACTGTCCTGCCTGCTCAACATGAGTGCCAAGCACCTTTCTCAGCGCTGCCTGCAGCAGATGTGCCGCCGTATGGTTTCGCATGGTGGCGTAGCGCAGTTCTTTGTCTACCTGCGCTGTCACGCTCTGACCTACCTCAATCGTTCCTTTTTCAATATGGCAGCGGTGCATATAGATTCCATTATTGTCCTTGACCGTGTCCAACACCTTTATCTCCACGCCGTCCGCTGTGATAACGCCCTTGTCACCGACCTGTCCGCCGCTTTCGGCATAAAACGGTGTTTTGTTCAGCACAACCAGTACGTCATCTCCTGTGCCGCCAAACTCCGTCAGCTCGCCTTCGTTGACAATCGCTGCTATTGATGACTCGGTACAAAGCTCACTGTATCCCGTAAACTCTGTCTTTTCCATGCCGCCGAAATCCACACTGTCACTCAGCCATGCGTCGGCACCGGCATTCTTTCTGGCATTCTTCGCACGAACCTTCTGCTCCTTGAGCAGCTCTTGATATCGCTCAATATCTACCGTAAAGCCCTTGTCCTCCGCTGCCTCTCTGATCAGGTCGATGGGAAATCCAAAGGTGTCGTTCAGCTTGAAGGCGTCTTCTCCCGAAATACGATTGACTTCTGCTTTTTCCATGATATCGTCCAGCAGCGCAAAGCCCTGATTCAGCGTTCTGCCGAAGCTCTCTTCTTCATTCCTGATTACTTTGACAATCAGGTCACGCTTTTCCGACAGCTCCGGATAGGACAGGTTCTCCTGAATAACGGTGTCTACTACCTTATAAAGGAACGGCTCTGTCACTCCTAACAGTCTGCCGTGACGGGCTGCTCTTCTCAGCAGTCTTCTTAGTACATAACCTCTGCTTTCGTTGGAAGGCATTACGCCGTCTCCGATCATAAAGGTTGTGCTTCTGATGTGATCGGTGATGACACGAAGGGAAATATCCGTCTTTTCGCTCTCGCCGTAGGACACCCCTACCAGTGAGGAAATTTTCTTCATGATATTCTGTACCGTGTCTACCAGAAACAGATTGTCTACCCCCTGCATCACACAGGCAAGACGCTCCAGTCCCATTCCGGTGTCTATATTCGGGTGATCCATCGGCTCATAATGTCCCTTGCCGTCGCTGACAAACTGGGAGAATACGTTATTCCACACTTCAACGTATCTGTCGCAGTCACAGCCAACTCCGCAGGTGGGTTTGCCGCAGCCGTACTTCTCCCCTCTGTCAAAGTACAGCTCTGTGCAGGGTCCGCAAGGACCTTCACCGTGCTCCCAGAAGTTGTCTTCTTTTCCCAGTCGCACCAGATGAGAAGGATCTACCCCCACTTCCTTTGTCCAGATATCATAGGTTTCCTGATCGTCTTCGTAAACAGAAATATATATCTTTTCCGCAGGCATTTCCAGCACTTTTGTAAAGAACTCCCATGACCATGCCGTTGCTTCATGCTTGAAATAGTCGCCGAACGAAAAGTTGCCCAGCATTTCAAAAAACGTGCCGTGACGGGCTGTTATGCCTACACGCTCAATATCCGGCGTACGGATACATTTCTGGCAGGTGGTAACTCTTCTTCTCGGCGGCGTTACCTCTCCTGTAAAATACTTCTTCATCGGTGCCATGCCTGAATTGATCAGCAGCAGGCTGTTGTCATTATTCGGAATCAGCGGAAAACTCGGCAGACGCAAATGCCCCTTTGACTCAAAAAATGACAGATACTTCTCTCTTAATTCGTTTAATCCTGTCCACTTCATATCGTTCACCTTTTCCTCTCCGTTTGCTACAAAAAGAAAAGACCCCTTCGTTTGGGACGAAAGGATCCGTGTTACCACCCAAATTGCACGTTGACTGACTTTCATCAGCAGTGTGCCGCTCATTCGGCTATAACGCAGCCATGCGCTGCGGTCTCCCGCAGTTGCTCCGAGGCGGCTCTGAGTATTCCTTCCGTAAAGGCATTCCACCATCCGGCCTTCTCTCTGAAACGGGGCGATACTCTTCTTCTCTTCACAGCAAACCTTATCATTTATGTTACATTTCTATTATAGCCGTTTTTTTCTTTCTGTCAACGATTATTTCAAACTTTTGCCTTCTTTTTCCCGCTTTTTCCGGATGATCAGGCATTTACGCCTTTGGTATCCGGAAGAGTTATCACGCTGTACGGCAATCCGGCTTTCAGGCTTTCACCGATTGTTGCGAGGGTTCTGTTTTTATGACCTTTTCAGCAGACTGAATGATTCGTTCTCTGCATTCACTCTCCCCATTCTTTGAAGCCTTGATGACATAATCCGTCTTTTCCCGGTTGTATTCACTCCTTCGCTATGCTATAATGCTCTTATCAACCGTATCTCTTACTTTGAAGAAAGAAGGAGTTTCATTATGAAAAGAACTATATCTGCCGCCTTAGTCTGCACACTCTTTCTGTCACTTGCCGCCTGCTCTGGCGTAAATGAGCCGGCAGGCTCTGAGGAACTCTCTGTCATGTCCTCTGCCGCTCTGTCGGAATCGGCAGATTCTCCTGCCTCTGTTCAGCCCTCACATGCTTCCCTCCCTTCGTCTGCGTCTTCTGTTCCTGCCGAGGAAGCCACCTTCGACTCTCAGAAAGATTACAGCGGTACTCTCATCAGCCGTTTCCTTGATGTCAGCAGACTTTCCGATAAAACCAAGCAGAATATTGCGGATGTTCTTTGTGCCGACGCTTTTTCTGTCAGTATCAAAGCAGATATCAGGCTTGAAGAAAACATCAGCACTTCTCTTACTATTACCGCCTCTGCTGACGGTATCAACAGGTATTTTTCTTTCGACGCTGCCGGCAACCGGAACGTCTATCTTGTCAACAGCAGCGGCGCCTATGTGCTGTCGCCCTCCGACAAAACAGCACGCAGGCTCTCTGACGGCGAGAAAACAGCCGCCGGTGTGCTCAGTGTTGCCGATAATCCCATCGTCAGGCAGCTGCTTCAGTCAGTTTTACCCGATTTTGGTCAGGCACCCCTCTCGTTTGTGCAGAACGGTACGGAATTATATCGTGAGCAGCCTCTGGATTTTGAAGAATACGTTTTGGGAAGAACTTCCGTAAAACTATATTATGACGGCAATACGCCAAAATATATCCTGATGCAAAAAGGCAGCGCCAAGGCAGAACTTGAGTTTCTCTCCCTCCGCCCGGACGCTGATCCGATTTTCTTTTCTGTTCCCGAAGACTATACCGTCGGATAACGCTGAGTCGGTCATTCCTGCTGTTTTTTCTCTTTATGGTTCGCTGCCGCTTTTTTGAAAACTAACCGCAGCAGCCGGTACACCACCCAGCCGATGACCGCACCTGCGGTATTCAGTATCAGATCGTCCACATCACTGGTGCGGTTCAAAGGAAGCTGTACCGTTTCTATCAACAGGGACAGCCACAATCCGCTCAGAACTGTTTTTCCGAATCTGCCGCCGCACAGATACGCCGTTAAGAAACCGACGGGTACAAACACCGCCGTGTTGCCGAGAATATTATAAATGAATTCCCGGTAAAACAGTGTTCCGTCATTTCTGTGGGCAATCTGCCCGGATATGATCTGAAAGGGGACAAGGCGAATCTCGTTGACACCGCCGTTGTCCGAAAATGTCTGTACAAACAACATGATAAGATAGCTGAATAATAAAACGCCTGCCGTTTCTGCGCAGGCGTTGATTTTTTGATATAAACATTGCTGCCTTCTTTTGTCAAGGCAGATTGCCCTGAACAGCAGATAAACCGGCAACACCGCCGCCAGAGCAGCGGCTCCCTCTGACGAAAACCGACAAAAGTATTCCGTGATATAACTCATTAATCCTGAAGCTCCTCTGCAATAGTCATGATCCGCTGCAATCTGTGATTGGCGCCGGACCGGCTGATCGGACAACTCAGAGCCTGTCCCAGCTCCCGCAGATTGTATTCCGGGTGCTCACGCCGCAGTTCGGCAATTTCTTTCAGATCGTCCGGTAAACTGCCGAGTCCCTGTTTTTTTTCGATCAGTTCAATCGCCTTCAACTGTAGTGCAGACGCCTGCGCCGTTTTTTTCAGATTGGCTGTTTCCGAATTGATCTGCCGGTTTACCCTGTTGCGAACCGACTTGACCATGCTGCTCTGCATGATATTCAGCGCAGCCATCGGCGCCCCTATAAAAGTAAGCATATCTTCGATGACGCTGCTGCCCTTCAGGTAGACGACATAGCTTCCCTGACGCTTTACGGTATGCGCTTCCGGTCTGATCTCTTCTATCTCGGACAAGAGCCGCTCCAGATCCGCTGCCAGATTTTTGTGTGGTACCGCAAACTCCAGATGATAGTCCTTTTCCGGATCGGTGACGCTGCCGCATACCAGAAAAACACCCCGCAGAAAAAAAGCCGTGCAGTCCTCTGCGTCTATGTTTCCCCGGTTGATCCGCAGGTGCGGACTGCTGCTTCTGTGTCCGAAAGCGTCAAAAATCCGTTCGCAGTCGTTTCTGTCAGGGACAGTCAGTATAAAAACACTGTTCTCTCCATGCCTTCGGGTCAGCTTGACGCTCATCTCCACGATGGCGCCGGAACGTGACGATAGCAAATCCGAAAACATCATCGCCGCAGGCCGTGACTCTGTTGTCAGCGAGACGGCTGATGCACTGAAGTTCTTTGAAAACAACAGCATTCCGTATTCCAGCGCATGGCGCTGCTCTTCCGTCATGTTCTGTACGGAGCATAATTCCTCTTTGGTTTCTTTTGAAAAAGACATAGTTCATCACCGTTATTCTTTTCCGATATCTCTGTGGTGTACCAATACCCTGTGACCGGATTCCAGTATGTGACGGTAAAGGATTCTTGTCAGCGTGACGGAACGGTGCTTGCCGCCTGTACACCCTGTAGCAATTACCAACTGGCTTTTGCCCTCCTGCAGATACAGCGGCAGCGAATAATCCACCAGCGACAGCATTCTCTCCGCCAGACCCTTAGACTGCTCAAACTCCATGACGTATTGATATACACAATCCTCCAGCCCCGTATGCTTCTTCAGCTCCGGTATATAAAACGGATTCGGCAGACACCGTACATCAAAGACCAGATCCGCTTCCGAAGGAATGCCGTACTTGAAGCCGAAGGAAAGGCAGGTCACCGTCATGCCCAATGACGCATTGCCTAAAAACAGCGACGATATGCGCTCCTTCAACTGTGTCTGTGCAAGCTGCGAAGTGTCTATGACATAGTCCGCCCTTGCTTTGACGTGGTTCAGCAGCCGCCTTTCCAGTTGCAGCGCATCTTCCATAGAGCCCTTGCTGATGTCCAACAAGGGGTGCTTTCTGCGTGTCTGTTTATAACGGTGCAGCAGTACATCATCGTGTGCGTCCAGAAACAGTATTTTATACTTCTTTTCCGAGGACTTCAACTGATCCAATGCAATAAACAGATCGGAAAAAGTCTCTCCTGCCCGCACGTCCGTTACGATCGCCATGTTTTTCATGTGCTCGTCGGAAGACTTTTCGCACAGATCGTAAAAGGTCGTCAGCAACGCCGGCGGAATATTGTCTACACAATAATAGCCGTTATCCTCCAGACAGCGCATCGCTACCGATTTCCCTGCACCCGACAGTCCTGTGATGATGATAAACTCCATTCTTTTCACCTGCAAACCGTTTGCTTTTATTCCCTTCCGATAAACTTGACTTCGCAAGTCAGATCAACGTTCTTCTTTTCCTTGACCACCTTTTGTATGTGCGCTATCAGTTCCAGCACGTCTTTTGCAGTGGCTCCGTTATCATTCACAATGAACCCGGCGTGCTTCGGACTGACAAACGCACCTCCCACACCGCAGCCCTTCAGTCCGCATTCTTCAATCAGTGCTGCCGCAAAGTTGCCCTCCGGACGCTTGAATACGCTTCCGGCGCTGGGGTGGTTGATCGGCTGCTTCTCTTTGCGTCTGCCCATCAGCTCCTGCATTCTTTCATTGATCTTGTCCTGACTTTTTTCCTCCATACGGAACGACGCACCCAATATAATATACTCCGTATCTGTAAAAAAACTGTGCCTGTATGAAAAATCCAGTTCCTCCTGACGCAGACGGTGTGTGTTACCCTCTTTGTCCATATAATCCACCGATACTACCGTATCTTTCATTTCTCCGTTATAAGCGCCCGCATTCATATATACCGCTCCGCCTACCGAACCCGGAATTCCCCACGCAAATTCCAGTCCGCTCAGAGACATATTCTTGGCAAACAAACACAGCTTTGCCAGTGTGCAGCCCGCTCCTGCCCGGATCATCCCCGGCTCTGTCAGCGATACTTCACCGAAATCTCCTCCCAGACTGATGACGACACCTTCTATTCCTTTGTCCGATACCAACAGGTTGGAGCCCATTCCCAGTATAAAATACGGTACCTGATACTCTCTGCACAGCAGAATGACTGCCCGCAGTGAACGGACATCCCTTACCTCGCACAAGCAGTCTGCACTGCCGCCGATTCGAAAGGTTGTGTGGTTCTTCATCGGTTCGTTCAGCACTACTGCTGTGTTCTCCTGCCGGATCTGTTCAATAAAACTGCTCTCTATCATAAATAACCTCTTTCGCCTTTATCATGACCGCTGTTATATAGGTCTGTTATAAAAGCCTACTGTATTCTAAAAAAGTCTGTGCCTTATTTCCCGCAGCCTGCACCTGTGTTCAGCATTCCGATAGTACCTGTCAATCAGCTCAGAACTGTATGGTCTTGACGCCGCTCTCCTCTTCCTCCGGAAGCTCCAGCCCCAGAAGTTGGAACAGTTCTCTTGCGGCATTGTATCCCATCTTCCGCTGACGGTTGTTCATGGCTGCCACTTCAATGATGACGGCAAGGTTTCTGCCGGGCTTGACAGGTATGGTAAGAATCGGCACCTGATTGCCCAGTATCTCTGTCATCTCGTTGTTCATACCCATTCTGTCATAGACCTTTTTGCTGTCCCACAGCTCCAGATTGATCACCATATCTATCTTTTCGCTCAGCTTGACAGAACCCATACCAAACAACCGTCTGGCATTGATAATGCCTATGCCCCTTAGTTCGATAAAATGACGGATATTTGCCGGCGACTGTCCCACAAGCTGCTTGTTGGATATTTTGCGGATCTCTACTGCATCGTCCGCTACCAGCCGGTGTCCTCTTTTGACCAGTTCTATGGCTGTCTCACTTTTTCCGACGCCGCTGTCTCCTACGATCAGCAAGCCTTCACCATATACCTCAACCAACACTCCGTGACGGGTCACTCTCGGCGCCAGCTCTGTGTTCAGCAAGGAGATCAGCGAAGCAGACAGCACCGACGTCGTTTCCGGACTGCGAAGTACCGGTATTTTATATTTCTCTGCCGCAGACATCAGTTCCCCGTAGGGGATGATGTTTCTGGTGACGATAATGGCAGGCGGCTGTAATGAAAACAGTCTGTCCAGTACGTGAGAACGCTGCTCTGTACTGAAACGGTTCAGATAACTGTTCTCGGTGTTGCCGAAGATCATCATACGGCTGTTGTCAAAAAAGTCCAGAAAACCCGTCAGTTCCAGTCCGGGTCTGGTGATATCACGGGACACTATCTTGATAGATTCCGGCTCTTCGGGCATATACGCCACTTCCAGATCAATCTCCTTGATGATTTTGTCAAGGGATACTGAAAACTTCGTTTCCACAGTAATTTGCACCTCCATTGGATCACTTTACACTCTGTAATCAATACTATCTGTTATTATATACTATTTTTTTGTTTTTTGAAAGACTTTTATTATATTTTTAACAAGATTTTAAAAAACACTTTTGTTTGTTTTTCGAACATGGTATAATACGGTATGATATCTATTTAAAATTGGTGATAATATGCGTGTTCTTATCTTTACTGAGGTTCTCGCTCCCTATGTCAGCGGTGTTTCAAGCTATGTTGAAGTGCTGAAAAAGGGTCTTGAGGCTCTTTCTCATCAGGTTCTCATCGTTACCTCCTCTACTCACGTCAAGGACGCTCTTTATAAAGACGGCATTATCCGCTGCCCTGCAAAGACTGCGAATAATAAATACGGATTTGAATGCAAGAATTACAAAGACCCTAAACTGGTCGCTTTTATCTCACAGTTCAAGCCCGATATCGTACATATTCATACCGATACCAAAATCGGTTATCTGGGGCTGACTGTTGCCGATAAGTGCAACCGTCCCGTTGTCTTTACAATTCACGACTATTTTATGGACCGCTTTGCTGCGGATTCTTCTCAGGTGGTATGGAATATCAAAACCTTCTTTGAAAAACAGCATTTCCGTGATATGCTCGACAGCGCAGACGTCGTTACTTCTTCCTGCAGCCGTGCCGCCCTCTTTGTTCAGAAGGCTGACAGAAAACGCAAGGTTATGCTGATCCGTTCCAATACCGATACCGAAAAATTCGATTACCGCAGCAGCACTAAAGCCTCTGTCCGCAAAATGCGGCTGAAACTGGGGCTTTCTCCCAATTCTACCGTTGCTGTCTTTGCCGGTAAGCTGACAGTGGAAAAAAACCTTGAATTCGTTCTGACTGCCTTTGCCAAGCATATTAAAAAATCCGACAATATTCAGCTTCTGATCGTCGGGGACGGTACCGAAACAGAATATCTGCGTAAGCTCTGCCGCACCCTTAAGATTCAGGATATGGTCATCTTCGCCGGCGCTGTTGCCAACAGTATTATGCCGGATATTTACTCTTCCTGCGATATTTACGTCTGTTCCGCCGACGACGGTCTGATGTCCATGTCTTTTATTGAAGCAATGGCCTGCGGTCTGCCGGTTCTTGTCAAGGAAGATAAAGAAAAAATCGTTCATAAAACCGTTCAGCACGGTGTAAACGGCTTTGTATATGATAAAAAGTCCGAGTTTGCACGCTATCTGAAAACATTGGCGTCACTGGACGAGCCTAAGCGCCGCCGCATTCGTCAGATTGTTCGTGATTCTCTGGTCACCGTTGACGATACCAACATGGCACAGCAATATGTAAAGGCTTACGGAATTGCCATCAAAAAATACAAGCACAGAAGATACAAATGATCATCGACGCTCCCGTTCTTTCCGATTAAAGAACGGGACTTTTTATGCTGCACCGGTGAAATTGATTTCTCTGTCCGGCTCTTCACTCCGTTGCAATTCTGTGGGGGTTATGATACAATAAGGGGGTATGATTCAACAACGAAGGAGTTTTTACTATGCTGAGTGAAAAAGAAAAAAACCTGCTTTCCTTACCGACGCCCTGCTATGTGATTGACCAACAGGCACTGAGCGATAACCTCAGAATACTTCAGCAGGTGGAACATCAGACCGGCTGCCATATACTGCTGGCTCAAAAGGCTTTTTCCGCTTATCATCTCTATCCGATGATTGCCGGATATATCAGCGGTACTACCGCAAGCGGTTTGTTTGAAGCCAGACTCGCTTTTGAAGAAATGAAGGGAAAACAGGTTCACGTCTTTTCGCCTGCCTATAAGGACGAGGATTTTGATGAGCTGCTCTCTATGTGCGACCATATCGTCTTTAATTCCTTCTCTCAGTGGAAACACTTCCAATCCAAAGCGCTCCTTCACCCTGAGGTTTCCTTCGGCTTGCGCATCAATCCTCAATATTCCGAGATCGAAACCGATATCTATAACCCCTGCTTCTCAGGCTCACGTCTTGGCATTACTCCCGAACAGTTTGATGAAACCGCCCTTGAGGGCATCAGCGGACTGCATTTCCATACAATGTGCGAGCAGGGCGCCGATACACTGGAAAGAACACTGAAGGTGGTGGAAGAAAAATTCGGAAAATACCTGTATCAGATGAAATGGCTGAACTTCGGCGGCGGTCACCATATCACAAAGCCCGGCTATGATATTCAGAAGCTGATGGACTGTATCAACCTGATGAAAAACAAGTATTCCCTCGACATCTATATTGAACCCGGTGAGGCCGTTGCTATCAATGCCGGTTATCTTGTCTGCTCTGTGCTTGATACCATCAAAAATGATATTGATATCGCTATCGTCGATACTTCCGCCGCCTGCCATATGCCGGACGTTCTGGAAATGCCCTACCGTCCCTTGATTCTCGGCGCCGAACAACCACAGGTTCTGCCCTATACCTACCGTCTGGGCGGTCCTACCTGTCTTGCCGGCGACGTCATCGGCGATTACTCCTTTGACTCTCCACTTTTGCCCGGCGATAAACTGATCTTTACCGATATGGCAATGTATACTATGGTCAAAAACAACACCTTTAACGGTATGCCGCTGCCTTCCATCTATCTTCAGAAACCCGACGGAAGCACTGTACTGCTCAGAAAATTCGGCTATGAGGATTTCAAAAACAGACTGTAACACCGTGTCTTGATGATCATCTGAAAGGAAGTGCAATTTGTTATGCTTGACAACTTTATTACCGTCGGCACACAGGTGCTGGAGCTCTTTATTCTGATTACCGTAGGCTTTATCTGCGGCAAAACCAAAATGCTGAACGACAAGACCGCTAAATCCATTACGGATATTGTCCTGTATATCGTTTGTCCCTGCGTTATCATCGAAAACTTTATCCGTCCCTTTGAAACGGAAATGCTCGGCAAGCTCCTGATTACAGGCGCTGCCGCTCTCGCTATTCATATTATCTCCATTGTGGTTGCTATGCTCGTCTTTCATCACAAGCAGCCTGAAAAGGGCAGGGTTTATCGCTTTGCCGTCATCTTTTCCAACTGCGGCTATATGTCCCTGCCGATGCAGCAGGCTATTCTCGGTTCGGACGGCGTTTTCTTCGGCGCTGTTTACATCGTTGTGTTTAATATCGTGATGTGGACCTTCGGTGTCTGGCTCTCCAGCGGCGACAAAAAATCTCTGTCTGCTAAAAAAATCCTGCTGAATCCCTGTATTATCGGCATGATTATCGGCTTCATTATTTTTCTCACGTCTCTGCCGGTTCCTGAGATCATCGAAAAACCCGTTTCTTTTCTGGCGAGTCTGAACACCCCGCTGCCGATGATGATTGTAGGCTACTATCTTTCTCAGAGCAAAATTACTGATGCCTTCAAGGACGGCAAAGGCTTTGTCTGCGTGCTGTTCAGGCTGATCATCATTCCCCTGCTTGCCTTTGGCGGCATGATGGCCTGCGGTATCCGAGGCACTGTTCTCATCACATGCGTTATCGCCGCTTCCGCTCCCGTTGCAGCCGCCACTACCATGTTCGCCGCTAAATTTGATAATGACGCCAAACTCTCGGTGAACCTTGTCACGCTTTCGACCCTGCTCTCCGTTATTACCATGCCTCTGATCGTTGGCTTTGCCAATACGGTGGGCGGTTAATCATCTTTATTTTCTTATTCATCTGCTTTTTACTTTTACAAGGAGGTTTTACCTATGCCGGATATCAACGAGGTAAAGGCACGCGCCGAAGAACTGCGGTATCAGATCAATTATCATAACAACCGCTACTACAATGAGGACGCTCCCGAAATCAGCGACTATGAATATGATATGCTGCTGCGGGAACTGGAAAACATCGAACAGGAATATCCAGAACTGAAAACGCCCGATTCGCCGACAAACCGGGTGGGCGGTGAGGCTGCCGAAAAATTTTCCCCCGTGGAACATATCGTGCCGATGGAAAGCCTGCACGACTCTTTTTCTCATGAAGAGATCCGGGACTTTGACCGCAGAGTCCGTGAGAGTGTTCCTGCCCCTGTCTATATTGTCGAGCCGAAAATTGACGGTCTGTCCGTTTCTGCAGAATACAGAAACGGCGTGTTTGTCCGCGGCTCTACCAGAGGCGACGGAAGAATCGGTGAGGATATTACCGATAATCTGAAAACCATTCGCTCTCTGCCGAAAAAGCTCAGTCAGCCCGTTCCCTATCTGGAGGTCAGAGGCGAGGTCTATATGTCTGTAGAAAGCTTTGAAAAACTCGCCACTCTGCAGGAAGAACGGGAAGAGAAACCTTTTAAGAATCCCCGCAATGCTGCCGCAGGCTCTTTGCGGCAAAAAAATGCCGTTGTTACCAAAGAACGGTCTCTTGATATTTTTGTATTCAACGTGCAGCAGAACGAAGGCGTTTCACTGACAGCGCATGAACAGTCGCTGAACTATCTGAAAGAACTGGGCTTTACGGTGCTGCCCTTCTTTTACCGCTGTGAAACCATTGATGAGGCGCTTGACAAAATCGAATATATCGGGCAGCAGCGTGGTCGGCTGCCGTTTCAGATTGACGGTGCCGTCATCAAAGTCGATGATTTTGCTGCCCGTCTGCAGCTTGGCAGTACCGCTAAATTTCCCCGCTGGGCTGAGGCTTACAAATATCCCCCCGAAGAAAAGGAAACCGAACTGCTTGACGTTGAAATTAACGTGGGCAGAACCGGTGTTCTCACACCTACTGCTATTTTTGCGCCGATCACCCTTGCCGGTACCACTGTCAGCCGTGCAACCCTGCACAATGAAGACTTTATCCGTGAAAAAGGGATCCGTATCGGCGACAGGGTGATCTTGCGTAAAGCAGGTGAAATTATCCCTGAGGTTGTTTCCGTTGCAGCACATAAAGAAAACTCCGTTCCCTTTGAAATGCCGAAAGTATGCCCTTCCTGCGGCTCTCCTGTCGCTTACGAAAACGGCGAGGCTGCTTTGCGATGCAGCAATACTGATTGTCCCGCTCAACTGATGCGGCATATGATCCATTTCGTTTCCCGTGACGCTATGGATATCGACGGACTTGGCGAAAAGGTGCTGCAAAGCCTCGTTGAAAAAGGTCTGATCGCCTCTCCTCTTGATCTCTATCGGCTGACCCGTGAGGATATTCTCACCCTTGATAACAAAAAGGACAAATCTGCCGATAACCTCATCAGGGCTATTGAAAAATCAAAGGGCAACGACCTGTACCGCATTGTCTATGCTCTCGGAATCCGTCATATCGGTCAGCGTGCGGCAAGACTTCTTGCCGACCGCTTCCGTACCCTCGACGCTATTGCATCCGCTTCTGTTGAAGAACTTGCTTCTGTCGAAGGCTTCGGCGACATTATGGCGCAGACCGCCGCCGCTTATTTTGCGCTGGACGAAAGCAAAAAACTGATTGATGAAATCAAGGTACTGGGTATTAATACCACTAATCTGACCGAAAAAGCAGAAACTCCGCTAAACAGTCCCTTCTCCGGCAAGACCTTTGTCATTACCGGTACGCTGCCAAACTATAAACGAACGGAAGCCGCTGCCATCATCGAAGCACTCGGCGGTAAAGTGTCTTCTTCCGTTTCCAGGAAAACAGACTATGTTCTCGCCGGTGAGGACGCCGGCAGCAAGCTGACAAAAGCTCAGACACTCGGCGTTACCATTATTGACGAAGCAGCGTTTGAGCAGATGAGAAATGAAACGGATCGGGGCGAAACAACAGCATGATCGGACGGTTTTTAAAAACTTACGGACGTAAAGCGCTCCATCACCTGCTGCGCTTTCTCAAATGGTCTGCCGTAGCTGTGATAACAGGCTTGTTTGTGGGCAGTATCAGTACCTTGTTCTCCTTTTGTCTGAGCTGCGCTGCGGATTTCCGTCAACAATATGATTTTATCCTCTATTTTCTGCCGCTGGCAGGTATTGTAACCGTCTTTTTATACAGTATTTTCAAGTATAAAAACGATAAAGGCACTAATCTTGTGCTGGCTACCATTCACGCCAAAACCGAAATGCCCTTCAAAATGGCTCCGCTGATTTTTGTCACTACAATCCTGACACATCTTTTCGGCGGCTCTGCCGGACGTGAGGGGGCAGCTCTGCAGCTTGGCGGCAGTCTGGGAAATCAGCTTGGACGCTGGTTCCGCTTTGATGACGCAGACAAACGTGTCGTCGTTCTGTGTGGTATGAGCGCCGCTTTCTCGGCTGTCTTCGGCACACCGATGGCTGCTGTTGTCTTTTCGCTTGAGGTGGGCAGCGTCGGCGTTATGTACTATGCCGCCCTTGTCCCCTGCGTCTTTTCCTCTTTAATCGCCTCTTTCTTTTCGGCAAGCTTCGGTCTGAAGGAAAACGTCTTCAAACAGATTTCCTTTCCGCCGCTGGATTATCTCAATTCATTTGAGATTATCTGCCTCTCGATTCTCTGTGCTCTGCTGAGCATCCTTTTCATTGTTTTCCTGCACAAAACAGGCGATCTTTTCCGCAAATATCTGAAAAACCCCTATATCCGTATTTTTCTGGCAGGTTCGGTGATCGTGCTGCTGTCACTGCTGCTTAATACCCGTGACTATAACGGCGCCGGTATTGAGGTGGTTGCCAAAGCCGTCAACAACGGTGAAGCTGTCCCCTATGCCTTCCTGCTCAAAATGCTCTTTACCGCTATTACCATTGAAGCCGGTTACCGGGGCGGTGAAATTGTGCCTGCATTTTTCATCGGCGCTACCTTTGGCTGTACCTTTGGCTCTGTCATCGGCTTTTCTCCCTCTGTCTGCGCTGCTATCGGTCTGATCGCCATGTTCTGCGGCGTTACCAACTGCCCCATTACCTCCCTGCTCATTAGTTTTGAGCTATTTGGCGCAGGCGGTATTTATTACTACATGATCGCTATTGCCGTCAGTTACTTCATGTCCGGTTACTACGGTCTGTACAAGGATCAGACCATCGTTTATTCCAAGTATCGCACCCGTTTTCTGAACCGCAAGACCCGACAGTAGCTGACGCTTAAGGACTGCCCTTTGTTACCGTTGTTCAGTGGCTTTTATGCCTTCAAACAGCTTAGCACAATATTTGCTCCGCTATTACTTTGTTGTTGCATTGTCAAAAAAAATCGTTTATAATAAAAGATAATAAAAAATCTTTGATCCGGAAGTGATTTTTATGCGTACCGACAAAATCAACTATTATCTTGATATCGCCGAAACGGTTCTTGAGCGCGGCACTTGCCTCAGAAGAAATTACGGTGCTATTATCGTCAAAAACGACGCAATTATCTCCACCGGCTATGTCGGTGCTCCCAGAGGCAGACAGAACTGTATTGATATGGGTGTTTGTGTGCGTGAAACGCTCCGGGTACCCCGTGGTGAACGCTATGAGCTTTGCCGCTCGGTTCACGCAGAACAAAACGCTATTATTAATGCTGCCCGTGAGGATATGATCGGCTCTACTATGTTCCTCGTCGGTAAGGACGCCAAAACCGGCGCCTATGTTGAGAATGCCTGTGCCTGTTCCCTTTGTAAAAGAATGATTATCAACGCCGGTATTCTGCGGCTCATTATCCGTCAGAACAAAACAGAATACCATGCCATTGACGTACAGGAGTGGGTCGAAAACGATGAATCTGTCCGCGGCGTTTTTGGCTACTAATGCATTGATCGGATACGTCTTTCGTTTTTTTTACTCGGAGCAAATCCCGATGTAAGCTCGCTTAACATCGGCTGCATTGATCCAACCTCACCGCAGGAGCTTTAGCTCCTCGGACTTTCAGTGGGGGGATTATATTCCCCACTGAAAGTCCGAATGGCACCCGCCGCCTAAGAGGGTGCGGGTGTCCAGTGGACACCTCTGCGAAGCAGAAGCTCCGGCGGAGTGCCTCCGGTGCGTGACCGCACTGGACGATTCGCAGGGACGTCCGCTAACGCTCCCTTGATTTCTACAACCAAAAAGCTCAGTCCGCGTACCAGACTCTCTGCAAAACTCTGAACCCGCCGTTAATGTGACTATCGCAGGCAGAAAACTACCCCAAAGGCGGACACGGGTGCAGCGTCACGCTGCCGCACCCGGCAGGCGAGACCCGGGGGACATCGGTGATTGGTTATAATCTTTCTACAATTTTTTCAAAAAAAATCTTTACGGATTCGACAAAATGTGCTATAATATGTGTATAAAATTTTTTACGGAAGGTGAAAATTATTATGGGTAAGCTTGTAAAAGAATTCAAAGAATTTGTTATGCGTGGTAATGTGTTGGATCTGGCTGTCGGCGTTATCATCGGCGGCGCTTTCAACGGTATCGTTACTTCTCTTTGTAATGACGTTATCATGCCCGGTGTTGCGTGGATCGTTGCTACCGCTTCCGGTATGGATCTGGTAAACCCCGAAACAAATCAGGTTGACTTCTCAAAGGCTTTGCAATCTCTGAATGTCGGTCCTATCAACTTCGGTAATTTCATCGGCGCTATCATCAGCTTCCTGATCCTCGCTCTGATCATTTTCCTCTTTATCAAGGGTATCAACAAACTGATGGCGATTAAGAAAAAGCCTGAGGTTGAAGAAGAACCCACTACTAAGAAGTGCCCCTTCTGCATGAGCGAAATCGACATCAAGGCAACTCGCTGCGCTCATTGTACGGCTGTTCTCGAGTTGGCAGAAGAAGCTCTTAAGGAAGATTAAACAACAAAAAAATAAAGCTATGAAGCGGTTTACTTCATAGCTTGAAATCATCAGCGGTAAATTTCGGTAATGTCGGCAAGGTTTGCGGCTCACGCTTTAAGGGATCATACACGTATCTTTTACAAGTGTCTCCTGCCGTACCTGCGCTATAGGGGCATGAGAGTTTACCGCTGTTATTTTTTGTGCAGTGAACACAATATTCGCACCTGGGCGGAATATTGTTTCCAAACAACTTCTTTTTCGACAAAAACATATTGATTCCCCTTCGCTTTTTATGGTATTCTTATTATACCGTTTGACAGCACAGATGTAAAGTCCTATCTTTCATCTGACAGTTCTGCCGGTCTGAAAGCTTTCTTCAGAACATACCAAACAGTCTTCTGCGTATTCACCTGAGTGGCGCCTGAGCGCTGCCTGAGTGCCTACTGAATGTCAGCCAATATCTATTCCTCAGAAGCTCTTGGCATAAACGCTTCTCTTTCATTTGCTGATAAAAAAGCAGGGATTCCTGTGCTGAAGCTGCATTAAACCTTGCTTCCGTTCATTTATCATCAGCTTCCGGTTCCCCTGCGTTAAATGCTGACAGCGTTATGATTTTTTTCGCTCCTGTATTGTTTCTTTATTGCAGCTTGAGCGTATTCTCAGGTGTGCTGCGGTTATTTGTCATTCTTTCTTTAACACTTCCTTTCGCAGAGTTCTACCCCATCATTTTTATTTGAGGTGCAGCTATGGTTTTTAAAAGCAAAAATACAGACCTTAACTTCGTGGACGGCGTCGGTTTTCTGACTTTTCCTGCCTTGTCTCAGCTTGATTTTGTCCGTCATGCTTTCTCTACCCGCATTGGCGGCGTCAGTACAGGTGAATTCAAGTCGATGAACCTGAATTTTAAGCGTGGAGATGATCCTGACCTTGTTACGGAAAACTACAAAATTTTCTGCCGTGCCACAGGCTTTGACTTCCAGTCACTGATCAGCTCTTCTCAGGATCATAACATCAACGTCCGCTGCGTGACCTCTGCAGACTGCGGAATCGGAATCCGCCGTGAACACGATATGCCCAGCGTTGACGCTCTCGTTACCAACGAGCCGGGTGTTACACTGGTGACCCATTATGCCGACTGTACTCCCCTGTATTTTGCTGATCCTGAAAAAAAGGTGATTGCTCTGGCTCATGCAGGCTGGCGTGGGACAGTTGAAAAAATCGGTGAGGCTGTTGTTGACGTTATGACAGAACAATACGGCTGTGATCCTACCGATATTATCGCTGTTGTCGGTCCTGCCATCGGTCCGTGCTGTTATGAAGTGGATACTCCGGTTTATGAGCGTTTCGCCTCTCTCACAGAGCTGAAACCCGCTTATTTTACCAAAAGCCTCGGTCACGGCAAACATCTGGTTGATCTGAAAGAAACCAACCGCCGTATGCTCCTTGAAGCCGGTTTGCTCAGTATCAATATCTCTATCAGCGACGTCTGCACCAAATGTAACAGCGGTCTGCTGTTTTCTCACAGGGCAAGCGGCGGCAAACGGGGCGGTCTTGTCGCTATGATGTGCATTGTCTGATATGTTGCTGTTCAAAGGATTATAAGAGAAACCCCTTTTTCATCAAAAAGGCTTCTCCCCCGAAAATTTTCCCTAAAAAACCCGATTTTGTCGATCATCTTTCTTAATCCATAGGTCTTCTATCCCCCGATTGCTGTCCGTTTACACAGCACTCGGGGGATTTCTATATTACTAAAATTGTGAATAATGTGTAAAAACTTCTCAACTATATTGAAATATAAAGTAAAATATGCTATTATTTAATTACCAAATATGTGAAGAGGGTGTTGATTATGATTTAGAATCAGTTTTAATTCATTGAATTAATATGCTATTTATAATAGTTCCGGAGCACTGGTGACAGATGGTAATACAGACAACAACTCCAGCTTTAGTTTTTATGTAACTGCCGGAGATTATTATTATCTTGAATTAGACGAATATACAAATGTCAGTGCATTGTATACTATAACCTGGCATTAACGGAGGTGATGAAACTATGCGTTATCAATCATTGTTTTGTTGTGGATTAGTTGTAACTCTGTTGTTATGTGGATGCAGCAGTACCAAAAATAATAAAGACTCTTCCATAGAAGAATCATCTGTCATTACAGAAAGTGATAATTCTGTCATATCTGAAACAGAAGAAAGCAGTGAGCAGGAGAAGTCTTCACGGGGACTAAAAACCTCATCTGAAATTCAGCGAGAGAATAAATGGAAAAACAGAGCTGAAGAAGACACATTTACACTGGAAGATGTAAAACAAGTGGTTGTACAGTCAGAAACAGAAGCCAAAAAACAGGATATCAATCGTGGTGAGTATATACATAATTGGTTTATCTCACATTCTTCGTATAAATACAATCCGTTTGCTGTTGATTACAACCCTGTTCTGCAAAAAATAGGAAATGCGTCTTGTTATGACTGGTATAGTCTTAACAATAACGATTCAGATACTTATGAATTTGTATGTTACCAGTCTTTTATGAATCGTTGTTCTGTAATCTATCATCTTGTATGTGACAAAAGCAGAAATGTGCTTTCTCAGGACATTGTTTTTACACCAGAAGAACCGAATTCTGATGGGCTGACCATAGAAGAAGCGAAGGAGATGATAAAAAATATAGCGGCGAATCCTCCGAGTGATGTGCGGTCTGTTGAGTATTATATTCTGTCAGAATTCAGTAAAAAAACAGCTCCAACATTTGTTGTTGAGGGACAGAATAAAAGAACTTTTTTTGAAATAAACTGCGGAACAGATAAAAAAGGCACAATAGAATGCATTGGCTGGACATTTGGTTGGGATTATTACAACAAAGTACCTCAGGAAACTCCCATCACTTACCAGATTACCAATGCATCTACTCATGAAATAATTGAAGAAGGAACTTTGTACGATCCTAAAGCACAATAATATATATAGTTGTTCCCCCGACCACTGCAAAAAAGCAGCGGTCGGGGAGCGTTATTTGTATATAATTTGTAAATTATTTGTGAATATATATATATATATTGAATTATGTGAATTTTTACTGTATAATATATGTAACACAATGATACAAAAGTTGTGTGTTCCTCTGCGAAAAACAACATAAAGCGGTCATGCATCAGTAAGCAGAAGTCTCTGTGCCGGTCTTTGCGGACAAGTATGACAACGTAACAACGAATGACTAAGAAAGGAGAACCGATTATGAAGAAAATAAGATTATTTGCCGTGTTGATGGCATTAGCGTCCGCCTTCTCCCTTGCTGCCTGTCGTACACAAACATCGGGCGATCAGGCTTCATCTGCCGATCAGGCATCGTCAGCCGATGATTCTTTATCTCAGAATGACAAAATTGAGGTACAGAAGGGTAAATCCGAGCAGTCTGTTGATGAATCCAAAGCTGCATCCGAAATCAAAGAAGCTGTTGATGGCAGAGCAGATTATAAATCGGCTGTCGAAAAAGGTCTTGTTGACCCGAACGCACCTAAACTAACCTATGATAATATCATTTCTATTGTCAATGAGGTCGTGAATAATTCATCCATAAATGAAGCCGATTACAATGCTGCTGTTATGGACAGAGTGTATCAGATACAGCCTTATTCCGACAAAGCTCAGACCGGCTTGAACACAGGTTCCATCTCTTATTACTGGCCTGACGCCGATACTGAAGAAGAAAGACGGGAATGCATCATCATCAAACACCCTGAGTATCCTTTTTCGGTTGTGTATGAGGTCTACAACGACAATAATGTCGTCATTAAACGTGAAACGATCTATCCTATGAACAGAACGGACGACCAACCGTCCGCAGAATCATCACCGGAAGACGATGCAGGACCATTCGTCGGTGAAGCTGTACTGGTCCCCGAAAATCTTCAAAAACAACAGTTAAGTCATTCCGATGAAGCCGCTCTTGCTGCTCTTGATGAAAAAGCTCAGTCTGATGAACGCTATTACGAAGAATTTGTGTATCAGAAAAAGGTGATTCAGGGATTGGCTAAGTCTCACATGAAAAAAATCACCGCTGCGGAAATGAAAGAGCTTGCTCAGAACTCGGCACTTGATAGCAGTGCGAGGAAGGAAAATGACGATCTTACCGAAGTGATGCTTAACTGGGCAGACGGTCTGATAAAAGAAACTCAGAAAATACAGTATTTCCCTGACGCCTGCATCGCTGCTGAACAATGCTATTTCTATTGGCCTGACGCCGATACCGTTGAAGAAAGACAACAGGAAATCATGGTGGACGGTGCCTCCGGTCAGATCTGGCTTTATACCTTCGACACACAGGGCAGGCAAATCTCTCAGGAAAAAATGTTTGACCTGAATGAGCGTTTGAAAGAAGCCTCCACATCATAACCCTTTATTGCGTATTTCCCCCGGACATTGCCTTTCGGTCAGTGTTCGGGGGTTTTCCGTTGCTTCACAAAATCAAAACCACCGTTAAACGGGTGGTTTGTGAAATCCCTATTAGGCTTATTACGGACGCTGCCACTTAACAGAGCTGAGGAAAATCTGCCAAACGCATTTCATTCTCAACAACCCCTTTAAGGGGTGTTTATTGTTCCGTATACTTTTCTCCTGTAAACCATTGGACTGTTCTATATTGCTGATATCGTCTTTTGTCACGACGATACCTTCTCGTTATTCTTATGTCATTAGCAGACCAGACTTATTATAATGCAGTAGTTTTTTATTCTCTACTGGCAGCTAAAGCTTTTTTGAACCCTCGGCTTAGCCGGGGCTTTTCGTTACACAAAAACATCAGCCGTGAACAAATTCTTCTGTTCACGGCTGATGGAATGAGTCTTTCTGATAATTATCGTATGTTATCAGTTATCATCATCGAAAAACTTGGAGTGAATTGCTGCAACGGCAGCGTCTGCGTCCTTTTCGCTGATGAGTACCGATACTTTGATCTCACTGGTGGAAATCATGCGGATATTGATCTGAGCGTCATACAGTGCTTCAAACATCTTGGTAGCAACGCCTGCGTGGCTCTCCATACCTGCACCGACAATAGAAATCTTGGCAACATTTTCGTCAACCAGTACAGACTTGCCGCCGACTGTTGCAACATATTCCTCCATGGCTGCGGCTGCTTCTTTTGCATTATCTCTTGCTACAGTAAAGGAAATATCCTTTGTGCCGTCTCTGCCGATAGACTGCAGGATAATGTCTACGTTGATGTTCTTTGCTGAAAGCTTGGAGAACATCTTGAAAGCAAGTCCCGGATTGTCAGGTACACCAACAACTGAAATTCTTGCTACATTTGTATCTTTTGCGACACCACTGATCAACATTTTTTCCATTTTATTAGCCTCCTTAACGATCGTACCGGGTACTCTTGTCATGCTGGACAGTACCTCAAGCTCAATATTGTACTTTTTCGCCATTTCTACGCTTCTGTTATTCAAAACCTGTGCGCCCAGAGTTGCCAGTTCCAGCATTTCATCATAAGAAATTGTTGAAAGCTTTTTAGCATTCGGAACTTTTCTCGGATCGGCTGTGTAAACGCCCTCTACATCAGTAAAAATCTGGCAGATATCGGCGTGCATGGCTGCTGCTATGGCTACGGCACTGGTATCGGAACCGCCTCTGCCCAGAGTAGTTAGGTCTTCATATCTGTTCAGCCCCTGGAAGCCTGCTACAATAACAATGTTCTTTTTATCCAGCTCTTTTGCGATTCTGTCTGCCTTTACTCGCTTAATGCGTGCTGACGTATATGCAGAGGTTGTCTGAAAACCTGCCTGCCAACCCAGCAGTGAAATGACCGGAAAACCGAGCTTTTCAATCGCCATGGCAAGCAGTGCGATGGAAATCTGTTCACCGGAAGCCAGAAGCATATCCTTCTCTCTTTTTGATGCGTTCGGATTGATCTCGTTAGCCTTTTCAATCAGGTCGTCTGTAGTATCGCCTTGCGCGGATACGACTACAACAACATCGTTGCCCTGCTTATATGTATCCGTAACAATCTTTGCCACATTGAAGACTCTTTCTGCATTGGCTACGGAGCTTCCTCCGAATTTCTGTACGATAAGACTCATTTTCTCTCCTCCATTTTTCTATTATAAATCCGAGATACGGATTTTTGACAATACTTCGATGCCACATTCTTCCAAAGCCGCCACTGCTTTATTCTGCGCTTCAACCATCATGTCATCGGTGGCAAAGGCAAGCTCGTTGGGCTTTGCGTTTGTGCGGACAATCTCACGGGGATTGACAAACAGCTCACATACCCTCTGGGTGATCTGCTGCTTATTCATAGATCCCGAAAGTCTTATATAAATCGGGAACGACGTCTTCTCATACGGCTTAACTACCGTTTCGTCTCCATCTGCCCAGTCAAGATACTTGCGTTTCTTCAGGTGCTTTACACAATCCATGATATCCGCTACCACTGCACTCGCTGTCGGCAGCTTTCCGGCTCCTTTACCGTAGAAAACAACGTCGCCTGTGGAATCTCCTCTGACAAGTATGCCGTTGAATACGTCGTCTACGTTGGCAAGCTGACTGCTCTTTTCTATCAACATCGGCTCTACCGTGATGTCGAGCGTATTATCTTCCAGCCGCTTTACCTGTCCGATCAGCTTGATGACGCCGCCCCATGACGCAGCATAGGCAACGTCTTCCAGCGTAATGGCTGTAATTCCCTGTGTATGCACATACTGCGGATAAACGTGTTTGCCATACACCAAAGAGGCAAGAATACTGATTTTTCTGCCGGCGTCATATCCTTCAACATCGGCTGCAGGATTGCGTTCTGCATAGCCAAGCTGTTGGGCAAGCTTGAGCGCATCGTCAAAATTCATATTATCTCTGATCATCTTTGTCAGAATAAAGTTTGTGGTTCCGTTCAGAATACCCGCAATCTCGATAACCTCGTTCGCAGCAAGACATTGGCTCAGCGGACGGATAATCGGTACGCCGCCGCCCACGCTTGCTTCAAACAGGTAGTTGACATTGTGCTCCTTGGCGATTTTCAGCAGCTCTGCTCCCTTTGTTGCCACCAGCTCTTTATTAGAGGTGACAACGCTTTTGCCGCTTTCGAGAAGCCTCTTTGTGAATTCGTATGCTGGATTGACTCCGCCCATTACTTCGGCAACGACCTTTACTTCTTCGTCGTTAACAATATCCTCAAAGGACTTTGTGAACTTCTCCTGAAACGGGCTGTCGGGAAAATCACGGATATCCAGAATATACTTTATCCCGATTTCCTCTTTGGTTCGTCTTGCAATGCTTTCCGTGTGCTGCATCAGAACTTCCACTACTCCGGATCCGACTACTCCGTAGCCCATTACCGCTGCCTGTACCATAAATAAAACTCCTTATCTCTTCAGTTATCTGTTTTCTTTTCTCGTCCTTCGAACTGCTCCTCGCTCATCGTCAATCGGTTCCTGCATCCGTCACTTCTGTTACCTCAGGATCTGTGCTCGTTTCCGGCTCATCGGACGATTCGTCTTCTACCTGTGAGCTTTCTTCCGGTTCGGAGCTATCCTCCGGCTCGGAGCTTTCCTCCGGTTCAGAGCTTTCCTCCGGCTCGGAGCTTTCTTCCGGCTCAGAGCTTTCTTCCGGCTCGGAGCTTTCCTCCGGCTCGGAGCTTTCTTCCGGTTCGGAGCTTTCTTCAGAAGATGAGCTCTCTTCAGGTTTCTTGGTGGGAACCTTTGCATAATCCGGCAGATTGTCTGCTGTATAATAACCTGTCCACATCTGGTCACCAGCATCGTACGTCAGCAACTGACCCGTTGTTTTATTGAACGTGTGCTGTTCCACTGTGCCTGCAAGGTCATACGTCTTTTTATCTTTGCCCTTCAGCCACTCTGCCATGATGTCACGCCAGAGATAATGCACGGCGCTTTGTTCAGACTCAGCGATTGCCGACGGGGTGGGATGGCCTGTCCAGATGCCTGCTACCGCATAGGGCGACGCTCCTACAAACCAGTTATCATACGAGCTGTCTGTTGTACCGGTTTTTCCGATAATATCCCAACCGTCTATCTTCACTCTGTAACCCAGCGCTTCGCCTCCGGAATTGACCACATCGGAAAGCAGTCTGTTCATGATCGTTGCGGTTTCGGCCGAAATAACTCTGTCCGGCATTCCTCTGTCACGGTTATCTAACAGTACGTTGCCGTCCTTATCCTCTACCCAATAGTAAGTGTAAGGAGAATAATAATATCCCTGATTACAGAAAATGGCGTAAGACGCTGTCATTTCTTCTACCGTCGTTCCGCCGGTAAAACCGCCGATGGAAAGACCTGACAGATTGTTGCGGTCTTTTTTGTCGAGGTGTGTAAAATTCAGCTTCTGCGTCAGAAAATCATAGCTTTCGGGCAAGCCGACCATTTTCAGCACGCTGACTGCCGCACCGTTCGACGATATATTCAGCGCCCGTGTTACGGTGATATTGCCGTAATAGGTACCGTACCAGTTATTCGGCCCTGCAACAGGATCTCCGGAAGAATTGTAACTCCAGTTCCATACGGCTTCGTCCGCTACAAGGGAAGAATAATTGATTTTGCCCTTATCCAGCGCCAGCGCATAAGACGTCAGCGGCTTGATCGTAGATCCGGGCTGCAGTGCCGAACGGGAAGCGTTGTCCCACAGCAGTCTGCCGTCTCTTTCCTGTCTGCCGCCTACCGTTGCCAGTACACGACCTTCAAAATCCATCATCATATAGCCTACGTCAAGGGTCGGATCGTCGGGCGTCTTCCACTGCAGCACCTTCTTCTCTGCAATCTCCTGCGCTTTTTTATCCATGGCACTGTAAATCTTCAGACCCTTGCTGTATATCATATCTTCGGCATCTTCTACCTTGATATTCAGCGATGCTGCCAGTTGGTTGGATACGTCACGGAACAGTCTGTCATCATACCAGTTCCAACTGTCTGCTTCGTCCTCCTCCTCTTCGATGACATAGCCCACGAATTTCATGTTTTCGCTTTCCTTCATGGCTGTGTCATACTGCTCTTTCGTCAGCATCTCCTGCTCATACATCTGATCAATGACCGTTTCACGGCGGGTTTTGTTATTCTCGGGGAATACCAGCGGGTCAAAGGCATAAGGATTCTGCGTAATGCCGGCTATGGCAGCACATTCTGCTACGGTACAATCCTGTATATCCTTGTTAAAATACAGTCTTGCCGCAGACTGTACGCCACGGCAGCCGCTGCCGTAATTGACGATATTAAGGTAGGCCTCCAGAATGTCGTCTTTGGTATATTCCTTCTCCAGCTTGATCGCCCGGAAAATTTCTCTCAGCTTTCGGGTAATGCTCACTTCGTTATCATCGGTTATATTCTTGATCAACTGCTGTGTAATCGTCGATCCGCCAAAGTCGTCTTTGCCGGTGGCAAGACTGAATACTGCGCCGCCCGTTCTGTACCAGTCTACTCCCTCATGATCGTAAAAACGCTTGTCTTCTATAGCTATCTGGGCGTCGATCATGCACTTGGGAATATCTTTATAGCTGACCCATACACGGTTTTCCGTTGAATAGAGCTGACGATAGTCCTCCCATTCTCCTTTTTCATTGAGAACATATACATGACTGGTTTCGTTCAGCTTCATATCCTCCAGGTCGATATTGGTCGGTTCATTTGCAATATTGATGATGTAAAACAGCATGGAAACTGCTACTACCAAGCCTGTAATCAGGCTTACAAGTACAGCCGTTGCAAGCAGCTTTCCGAGTATTCCGAAAAAACCGCCGACGACAGAACCCGCCGATACTGATGAAGCAGATCTTTCGTCGCTGTATTTGCTGATATCCGTTTTTCTCATCAACAGGAGCCTCCTTTTTACACAGTCCTTATCTATATGCCTTATGCGGCACAAGTGACAGCTTTCGCTATCACTTATTTTTTTCGTCACGCTTTCTATTATACCATAAAATCGAAAAAATGGAATGTTTTTTTTCAGAAAATAAAAACACACTGTCAATATCTATATTTTGCTAAAAAAATAATTGCGTTTTTATGAATAATTGCACAATTTTTCCCAAAAATAAACTTAGAGGTGAGATTTCAAATGAAAAAACTGATTCTGATTACCGGCTGTATGGCTATTGTTTGTATCCTTCTGACCGGTCACACTGCTGCAGACGCTGATAACAGCAATTCTTCTGCTCAGATCCGGAACACCGCTTCTGCGCAGGAAGTATCTTTATCGCCTCATTATCTGCTCCGAGTGTATGACAAACGGGTGGCTGCTTTTTATTCTGACAGCACGACGCCGTTCTTTATCAGTGATGTTTACGTCAGCGAACTGCCGAAAAAGGACCGGCAACTGCTGATACAGGGTCTTCAGGTAAACAGCCGAAAAGAGCTTGACAGATTATTGGAAGATTACTGCAGTTGAGCCTGCTGACTCCGTGTCTTCTTTGTTCTGAAAGAAGAGCCACACTCTTTCTTATCAGTGATGTTTCTGTCAGCAAACCGCCGAAGCTGAACCGGCAACTGCTGATAAGAAAATCGGGTAAACAGCCGAAAAGAGCTTGACAGATTGTTGAAAGATGAAAGAGCAGACCGTACCAAGGTTACAGTGTATGACTGCTGTCCGCAAATGTCACTTTAATACTACTACGGCATGATTGTGTTTTTACTGTTTGTGATGATTTTGTAATATTGTTTTCAATGTTTCATCACTTTCTTCATTCGGAATTTGTGAGCATTTTATTCGTGATAATAATTGTGATTAATATTTATTTTTTTAGATTTTTTTCTCTGAAAGCTTTATTTTTCGGTGTTTTCAAACGAACCCGTGTATTATTCCGAAACATTTTTTCATGTTTTTTCCATTATTTTTAGTGTTTTATACAAAAGATTGTGTGAATTATCACTTTTTTATTATCATTTTGTAACTTTTTGAAAAAGTAAATAAAAAAGTAGTGACAAAATGCAAATAATAGTGTATAATATTGATAGCTTGGTAATATATTATTTATAGGGGGGTAATTATATTGTATAGTATGATATCTTACTGGCTGAAATTCTACCGTCATGAGTGCGGATTAACTCAACAGCAGGTGGCTGACCGTCTTAAAATTGAGCGTTCAACTTACACCTACTACGAGACAGGCAAAACAAAACCTGATATCAACACCCTGATCAAAATTGCTAAAGTGTACAACATCAGCTACACAAAATTGCTTCAGGGTATTGAGGAGGAACTGGAAAGCGCTGTTGCCGATATTCATTCCGGCGCTCCTACCGAGGATGAGGATACTTTGAAGTATCGTACTCACGCTACCACTAAGTATGAGGTTGAACTGCTCTTTGTCGTTCGTAATCTGACGCCAAAACAGAGAAAAGAAGTAATGAGTCACGCTAAAAAGCTGATCAGCGAAACTGAAGCTTCGAAGTAAGACTACATATTCTCTTGCTCACTCACGGCAAATCGTACCTGCATTTTTATCGCTTTGTTAAAAATCCGGTGAACTTCTGTTCACCGGATTTTTTCGTCATTATTCTGCTGTCTTCTGTGACATTCTGTACATTGCCTCCAGACAGATTTGTGCATGGGTAAAATAATGCTCTTCGCTGATCCCTTCGTTTGCGTCATGTATGTTCGATGGGTCCCCTGCAAACACGGGACCGAAGGCTACTCCTCGGTTTTTCAGCGTTCTGGCATAGGTTCCGCCGCCTGTTGCGTACAACTGCGGTTCTTCCTCTGTAACCGCTTTGTAAGCCTGTTTCAGACACGACAGTATAGCAGCGCTCTCATCTATCATCAAGGGCGGATCATGATGAATGACTCTGGCCATCAGTCCGTCGTAAGACGCTCTTTCTCTGATCTTCTCCAGTATTTCTTCGCTGTCTGCTGTGACCGGATACCGGATATCAATTTTCGCTCTTGAGGTTACAGCGTCAATATCGACTACGCCTACATTCACCGTCAGCGCACCGGACTCTTTATCACAACAGCTTATCCCCAGTGACGTACCGTCCGTTTCCAGTCCAATGGCGTCATCAAGAAATGCACACAGCCCGCCCAGTACCGTATGACCGAAATCGGCTGCCAAAATCCGTATCAGATGTGTGGCGGCGTTCAGCCCTTCCTGCGGAACACAGGCATGAGCTGCTTTTCCTGCCGCAGCAATCCGCAAACCGTCCATGGTATAGATAAAATCATAGCTTCCCGGTCTGGCATCGGCAAAACGCCGGAGCTGGTGGTCTTCCGCTTCTGTACAGTCAATCAGCGCATACGCCTTTTGCGGCACGGCATTGACCGCACTGCCGGCATGAAACTCTGTCAGCGTTGTGCCGTCGTGCGCCTGTGCATAGACCTCAATCTGCAGTATGCCCTTTTCATAACAACATATTCCGTACTCGGAATCCGGTGTGAACGCCATATCCGGCAGCTTTTCATGCTGAAAATAGAGTTCCATATCTCCCATGCCGATCTCCTCGGCTGCGCCCAGAATCAGTCTCAGCTTTCTCTGAGGTATGACGCCTTCATCCTTCAGCGCCTTCAGACAATACAGCGCAGCCATGGCAGGTCCTTTGTCGTCTACAACGCCCCTGCCGTACATTCTGCCGTCTTTTATCGTCAGTTTGTAAGGATCTTCTACCTGCCATCCTTCTCCTGCCGGCACAACATCAACATGCGCCAGTACTGCGGCAATTTCTTCTCCTTCTCCGTATTCCACGTGACCTGCAATATGCCCTGTCTTATTTACCTTGAAGCCCATTTCTTCTCCACGCTGCAGCATATAATCCAGCGCTTCTTCCGCTGCCGCCGGATCACTGACCGATACTGACCGAATCTGCATCAGCTTGTCCAGATCCTGCAGCAGCTCCTGTCGGTACCGCAATATCTTCTCTCCGAAACTCACTGTATCATCTCCGTTTCGTGCTTTTCTTCTGCATTCTCTTCCTCTTTATCGTCATTTTTGTTTATGACAGTCGTTTCGATCCGGTATCTCGGCCTCTGCTTGACTTCACTGTATATTTTGCCTACATAACTGCCTACGATTCCGATGCACAGCATCTGCAAGCCGCCGATAAACCAGATGGAACAAATGGTGGATGGCCAGCCTGATTGGGCAGCTCCCATAAAATAAGAAACAAGGGCATAGATAAACCCTATGATGCTCAGAACACAGGTGATGATCCCCAGATTTGATATCAGCTTCAGCGGCTTGACACTGAACGAAGTGATACCGTCTATGGCAAACCGGATCATCTTCTTCAGCGGATATTTCGATTCTCCCGCAAACCGCTCGTTTCTTTCATAGTATACATAGTCACAGCGGTAGCCGATCAGCGGAACGATGCCTCTCAAAAACAAATTTACTTCCTTATACTCTGAAAGTGCTTCCAGCGCTTTGCTGCCCAACAGACGATAGTCCGCATGATTATAGACAATATCCACTCCGAGCATTTTCATGAACTTGTAATATCCCTGTGCGGTGGTTCGCTTGAAAAATGTGTCTTTTTTGCGGCTATTGCGTACGCCGTATACCACTTCGCAGCCTTCCATATATTTTTCAACAAACTCGTCTATTACCTCTATATCGTCCTGCAAATCGGCGTCAAGCGATATGACACAGTCACACCCCTGCTCTTTTGCAGTCATGAGACCGCTGAGCAGGGCATTCTGATGTCCTCTGTTTCTGGAAAGCTTTACCCCGCCGATGTATTTGTTCTCCTTGCTTTTTTCCGCAATAATCTCCCACGTGCGGTCTTTGCTGCCGTCGTCAACAAACAACATACGGCTGTCTTCACCGGCTTTGCCGTCTGCTATCAGCTGCATCAGCTTTGCACTCAGGCGCTTCATGGTCTCCTGCAGCACTTCTTCTTCATTATAACACGGTATGACAAAATAAACCTTTGGCATAGGACTTCTCCTTTATTATATTCCCTCTTGAGAATGTTTATTCCTTACTTTGCTGTCTTCAATGCTCTTTACGACGCCCTGGAGCCTTCGGAAGTCTGAACCGGCGTTGTCTTTTTGGGTGTGATCCTGACATTCACCGTATAGCTTCCCTCCAGCCAGCAGCCGTTAAAGGAATCGTTGAAAACCAGCGTTACCGGCCGCTCTACGTACCCCTCGGTGATGGTGGATTTGTCGGACATATCTATCATTGCCGTCACTGACACAGGCGTAAGCACGTCTATCTTCTGCTTGGGACCAATAACCTTTACCGTCAGACTCTTGTTGGCAACGACTGCATTCTGCTCCTGTCCCTGATTCTGTATCACAAAATTTGCCGCCGTCAGCGTCAGCTCCTTCTCCGCCATGCCGGACATATCAAATTCAACCTGTGCATTCTCGACCGAGCTGATATTACGGCAGCCGGAAGGAATTTCAAGCGTAACGGTATAGGTGTTATTCTCCTTTGTCACCTGGGCAAAATCTATAGTAGACGTACTGATGGAAGTGATATTGGAGTTTTTGGGAACCGCCATTTCAATCTCCTTGGGTTCCACCTTGATAAAGGAAGGATCCAGTTCCAGCGCTTCCGGCACGTTGACAATATTCGGTTCTACAGGAATATGCCGTACGTCGAGTATCGGTACGGTGGCATCTACCTCGGTAATATCGGGGGTAATGTATTTATTCGTGATCTTTTTTCCGTTTGCATCATAAAATACCAGCGGCGCTTTTACCACAGTCGTTTCCGACAGTGTGGTCTGAAAGGTGTATTCTGCGTCCACCTCTGCGATACTGTTGATGACAGATTCCGCACCCGATATTTTGACACTCTGCCGTGACAGCTTCGTTTGGGAAGCATAGCACGACGGATCAACCGAGCTGACAGATACCTTATCGGTAATCGGCAGTACCTTTTCTGTTTCAAAACGGTCTACAAAAACATTCACGCTGGAGGGCGACACGGTAGATTCAAAGGAATAATCTGTTTTTACACCGTTTTTCTTCGGCACAAGGTCTATCGTATAGTTTCCCGGCTCTGTGATAAAGCTGACGTCGGACGCTGTTATATAGATATCGTCCTTGGTGATATTCGTCACCACCAACGCATTGCCCGATACCTTCACTTCCGCCTTGAGATCTTCGCCGTTGAAATACCGCAGATCATTGGTCAGCTCAGGCAGACTGACTGAAATGTCCGTCACCGTGAAGATAGAAGGTTCCTGTGTATTGGAAGCTACATAGATCCATGCCGCAAAGGCTACCAGTATGGAAAAAAGCATGACGAACTTATCATTATAAAAGAGCTTGAAGCTGAGTTTATTTTTTAATTTTTTCATCTGTTTTACCCTTCTTTTGTGCGGCATTGATGGGTGTCCTCTCGGTTTTTTCGGAGAACTGCGGTACAATCATTTCTTCCAGCGCTACATTCAGTGTTTCTCTGGTATAGTCCCTGGTCAGCACACCGTTCAGCGCTATGGAAATATTACCTGTTTCTTCCGACACTACCACAGCTACCGCATCGCTGTTTTCACTGATGCCGATGGCGGCACGGTGTCTTGTGCCAAGGTCCGAGCTGACGATGCTGTTGTTCTGCGTCAGAGGCAGAATACAGCCTGCCGCATACAGCTTGCCGTCTCTGACTATCATGGCGCCGTCATGCAATGGCGCTTTGTTGAAAAATATATTGCCGATCATGGATACGGAAGGCTCTGCGTCGATTACCGTACCTGTATTGATAATATCTCCCAGCCTCGTCTGACGCTCAAACACGATCAGCGCTCCGGTTTTTGATTTCTGAAAGTTATTCGCCGCTTCGGACACACAGTTGATGACCTGCCGCACCTGTCTGAGCTTGTCTTCTTCTATTCCCTTGCTGCCGGACAACGTGTTCCAGTATTTTGCAATCTTGCTTCTTCCGATATGCTCCAGCGCACTTCTAAGCTCCGGCTGGAAAACAATCAACACCGCCAGAACCGAAAACTGGAAGAAAGACGAGAACAGCGCATTCAGCATTTTCAGGCTGAACACTCCGGAGATGAAAAATGCCACAATCAATACCAGAATTCCTTTGACAAGCTGTTCGGCTCTGGTTTCACGCACTATCTTGATCAGATTGTAGATGATAAAGGCAACAACCATGATATCCAGCACATCTGTCGCCTTAAATGTCATCATTAACGAAATAAAGGCTCTGTATACATTACTGATTGCCTCCCACAAGGTAACTCCTCCTCATCTTTTTTTCTTTCCTGTCTTTTTTACATGATGATACAATTCTATTTTATCACAGAAACAAATTTTATCAACTGTTTTTTCTAATATTTCCTTAAAAAAGGCTTCGCCGTTCTCTGTAGTCTTACGGCGAAGCCTCTTTGCGCTGTGTTTTATGCGCCTGTATTGCGATACTGTTTTTCTATACTGCGAAGAGCCGCAAGAAATCTGTCCGCATCTCCGGTTTTGTTCCATACAGACGGTGATACCCTTACCGCACCCACTTCTTCCGTTCCTGCCATTCTGTGCGCCTGCGGACTGCAGTGCAGTCCTGAGCGTACCGCTATTCCGTATCGGTTCAGCTCCTGCGCCACCGTTTCACAATCAATTCCTTTCAGGTTAAAAGAAAGCACCGGCGCATAATACGGCAGTTTCGGTTCCGGAAAATATAAAATTGCCCTGTCGTCCGACTGCAATCCTCTGTAAATGCGCTGTATCAGCAGAAACTCATGCCGGACAATTTTCTCCGGCGTTTTGCTCATGACAAATTCCATTCCTGCCCGCAGCCCCGCTATTCCCGACACATTCGGTGTTCCGCTCTCCAGTCTGTCCGGAAGTTCTCCGGGCTGCCTCAGTTCCATTGAATTGCTGCCCGTTCCGCCTTCTGTCAGACTTTCGGGAACGGTTTCCCCGCCGATGATCAGCATTCCGGTCCCCATCGGACCATACAGACCTTTATGCCCTGCCAGACACAAAAAGTCTATTTTGCTGTCTTCTATATCAACAGGCAGTACACCGCCGCTTTGTGCGGCGTCTACCGTCATCAGCACTCCGTATTCATGGGCCAGCGCCGTTATCCTCTCTACCGGCAGCCGGATTCCCCATACGTTCGATGCGTGCGTGCAAATGATCATTCTGGTTTTTGCGTTAATACTTCTGCGAAAAGCATCTACCGTACTGTCGTTATCTTCCGGATATATTTTGGCAATGCTATAGCTGACCCCTCGTTCCTTTAAAGCCGTAAGGGGCCGCATAACCGCATTATGCTCCAGTTCCGATACAACAACATGATCGCCGCTTTTCAGCACACCTTTCATGACCGTATTCAGCGCCGTTGTACAGTTTACCGTAAAAATCACTTTGGAAGGCTCTGAAGCATGAAACAGCTCCGCAGCCGTTTTTCTCGCACGGTAGATTTCTTCCGCTGCCCTAACGGACGGCTTGTGTCCGCTTCTTCCGGGATTAGCTGCACTCAGTGACGCTTCTGCTGCGGCATTTCTGACAGACAGCGGTTTCGGAAACGTGGTAGCTGCGTTGTCAAGATATATCACTTTCTATTACCCCTCTCCGCTCTGCCAATCACTCTGATGCCTTTTTCTTTCAATATTCTTTCCGCTTCCTCTGTATTCTGAGGGACATACAGGCTGTATCCGCAGCCCTGTCTCTGCTGACGCTTCGGAGTACGCTCTATCTGCGCCTTGATGCCGTACTGCCGCAGCAGCTCCCTTCCCTGCATAGCATAGGTGACAGAGGAAACCATGATCAGCGTCTTCTCCATAGTTCTTCTCCTCTCGGTTTCTCATACTGCTTCTGCTGATGATGAACAGCCTGCACTGTCCGCTTGTCATTTTTCAGGTCGATCCGGCAATACTATCATGCAGAAACAGCACTACTTTCATTTTATGACAAACCTTGTCTTTGGTGCCTGTATCCCGTCACACACTGATGTTTTTGCATAGTCCGTGATCCTTCTGCACAGCTTCCCATACATTTCATAGCTGCAAAACCGCTTCATCTGCCTGTATTGACCTGCCCTTCCGAACGGTTCAAACCATACCCAAACAATATGCACCACCTTGAGGCAAACATCATCTGTCCGGCACGTTCAAATCGTCAATGACATAACGATTGTTTCTTCTTCACACTGACGTCTGATTGCTTCAGTAATCGTAACATATTTTCTTATTTTTTCTGACAATCGGACGTTTTGGCATTTACGAATTAACATTTTTCCTGATCTTATCCTGTCAACATATAAATAGAAAACCATTACTAAAAGATTCGTCAACCTTTTCAAAGGCTGCGGTTTCTATTTTAACTCGGAGCAAAGCCCGATGTAAGCTCGCTTAACATCGGCTGCATTGATCCAACCTCACCGCAGGAACTTTAGCTCCTCGGGGTTTCAGTGGGGGATTATAACCCCCACTGAAAGTCCGAATGGCACCCGCCGCCTAAGAGGGTGCGGGTGTCCTGTGGGCACCTCTGCGAAGCAGAAGCTCCGGCGGAGTGCCTCCGGTGCGTGACCGCACTGGACGATTCGCAGGGACGTCCGCTAACGCTCCCTTGATTTCTACAACCAAAAAGCTCAGTCCGCGTACCAGACTCTCTGCAAAATTCTGAACCCGCCGTTAATGTGAC
>Ga0256405_10000592_pt1 | contig 117465 bp, 101 predicted proteins | sample RumenRJG_02DNA_FD_189096 | JGI IMG/M metagenome (GOLD analysis project Ga0256405, IMG submission 189096) | Bovine rumen microbial communities from Lethbridge, Alberta, Canada - RJG_02 | ecosystem: Host-associated > Mammals > Digestive system > Stomach > Rumen | place: Canada: Alberta...
GGCAGCATGGCGCGGGCTTCATGGGCGAATTCCAGGAGGACATCCGCTTCCATTTCTGCCCCGAATTTCCAATAATCCACCTTATCCTGTTCTGTCGCAGGGTCATAGAGATGGTTCTCGAAAGCGGCATTGCGGAGAGCGGTCATGCCGGGAGCGTCAGGACCGTAATCCACGCCATGCTTCTTCTGCCAGGCCACCCATGCCTTGTTCTTGTCTTCGGAAGTGATCCCATGCAGCCAGTCCAGCCATTCGTAGGTGCTTCCTGCGCAGATCATGTAGCCGTCGATCTTGTCGCCATAGTGCTCTTCGGCATACTTGATGAACTCCTTCATATAGGTGAGTTCCATGGTGCGCCACCGCTCGGATGCACATGCCAGGGTGATATTGGTGAAAGAGTCGAAACGCAGTTTACGGGTCAGCCACCACGGCGTGTTGAGGTCGATTTGACAGATCAGTCCGCCGTCCGGATTGGTTGTGAGCATCTCCTGCATCTGTTCGTCCAGATGCTCGAATTCGTAAATGCCTTCCCGTACCCAGAGGGGCGGGTAGTCGCAGTATCCCTGCCCGAGTCCGTTGATGACATTTCCGGCGGAGAAACAGCGGTGCGGCACGCCGAGCTCATCGTGGAAGATCCGGCCCATTTCCGGCTGCTGTTTGAAGGAACGGTAACTGCGGATCAGGGGAGGATACGACCCCTGGGGCGGGGTGCCCAGCATTTTCAGCTGTCCGTCCGGCTGTCCTGCTGCCAGTACGGAAGGAATCAAACCTGCAAGAAGCAGAGGAACAAGTCTTTTGAGAAACATAGGCGTATAACTTGGTTGTTCAGGATATTAACTTGGGTACAGTTGGGTATTGTCAAAAATATGGGATTTTTTTCAATCCTCCAAATTTCCAACGGAAATCCGGAAGAATTCGTCTATCTTTGTATCCATGCAACCGATTAGAATCCAACGGAAATCCACCCTGCCGATCTATGCCCAGATCGTCGGACGCATCGAGTCCATGATCCGCAGCGGGCAGCTGAAGGACAATGAACCGCTCCCTTCGATGAATGCCCTTGCGGACGAACTGGATGTCTCGATGGAGACCGTCCGGCGGGCCTATAAAATCCTCCGGGGTCGCGGCCTGCTCCGTTCTTCGCAGGGGATGGGTTTTTTTGCCTGTGCCCATAACGAAAACGCACCCTACCGGATTCTCCTGCTGTTCGACCGTCTCACCTCCTACCGTACCGTCACATACCGGTCCTTCATCGCCCATCTTGGCAAGAAAGCCGAGACGACGATCCACTTGTACAACCACGACATGGATCTGTTTGAGGCTTTCGTTCAAGAATCAGTAGATAAATATGACTATTATCTGATTGTCCCTCATTTCTTTAACGAAGATCCAGCCCGGATCCGGCGGATTGTTTCCCGGATCCCGAGGCACAAACTGATCGTCCTCGACCGCGAAATCGAAGGGCTGACCGGGCGGTTCGGGAGTGTTTATGAGGCCTCGGCGGAAGATGTCTATGACACGCTTTCCGCCAATGGAGACGTCCTCGATAAATACAGGGACATCCAGATTGTCATGTCGCAGAACAGTTTATACAAGAGCATCATCCTTCCGGCGATGGACCGGGCGATTACCGGGCGCGGAAAGACCTACACGGTCACCGAGGGATTTTCCCCGGAGCAGATGCGGCGGGGTCGCCTTTTCCTCATCATCGCCGGGCCGATGGATACGGACCATTTCAATCTGCTCCGCGCCGCCCGGGAAAGCGGCCTGGTCTTCGGGCGGGATGTCGGCCTGATTTCCTACAATGACTGTCCGGAAAACGAGTTCATCGGAGATGGCCTGGCCTGCCTGTCTACTGATTTTTCGGAAATGGGCCGCCTGGCGGCGGAAATGATCGGCCGCGGCAGGATGGAGCGGATCCACAACCGCTTCAGTCTGATCCGGCGGGGGTCCGTCTAGTTTTTGATCGCATGGTCATCCCGGACCGGGAGACCGTTCCAGGTACGCTGCGAGGACCATTGGGCCGCAGGGGCGGACCAGAACGGATTGTCAGCTGGGAGTCCGAGCGGAAGGTAGATGAACGTGCATAGATAGTTGCTGCCCGTCGAGACATAGTTGTCAGCAACGGTGGGCTGGTGGCCGCAGAAACCCAGGGTGAGCCAGCCATCCTTGTCGAAACTCTCTTCTGTCAGTTGCCGGCGGATGACAGCCGTCAGGGCGCAACGGACCTGTGCCGGTTCGATGTAGAGCGGAAGTTTCTCCATCAGGGCGACTTGGGAAAGCACCTGGAACGCGCCGAAACGGTATCCGCTCGAACGGCCGAGGATCGGATAGGTCCCCTCCGGAGAGATCAGGCGTTCCTGCTGCTCGGCATAGCGGACCAGGCGCGGCAGTTCGGTATCATAGAAGTCTCCCCATTTCTTGCCGTGCGCCTTCATCACGGCGCTGACATCGGTCAGCATCGGCTGGATGACATAGCTGTTGTAATAATCCAGGTGGAAAGCAGGACCGTCTCCATACCAGCCGTCTCCCTTGTACCAGGCCGCATGCTTGCTGAAGGCTTCCTCCACCTTATCTTCGTCATACTCGCCGGTGAATTCCAGCAGGGCGGCCTCGACGGTCGCGGAGAACAAGAGCCAGTTGTTCTGTCCGGGCTGGATCTTGCGGGAGGCCTTGAGCTGGCCGATGATCCGCTGGCGGGTCGTTTCGTCCAGCGCGGGCCAGATCACGTCCTTCGAGCGGAGAAGGCCCTGGGCGAAGAACGCCGCATCCACAAGCGGCTGCTTGCCGGGGCCGTCAAAGGTCATGAAATCCGGACTGGCGGGATCTACCGCGTTCCGGATCGACTTGACTACCAGGTCGATATAGTGGGCGCGGAGTTTCCCTTCCTCCGTGTTGTCCGGCCCCAGGTTGAGCCAGGGGGCGATGCCGTCGAAAGAACGGCCCAGCGCCTCCAGGTGCGTGACATCCTTCCGGCTGTTGCCCGTGTTGTATCCGTCGGTCGTTTCGACGGGCATATTCTTGCGGAGCGTTCCGCGGCTGAGGTTCTCGTACAACGGGTCGATGATCCGGGTCATCGTCTCTACCCAGTACTTTCGGTCGGCGGTTTCCGGAGCAGGCGTCGGCACGGCCTTCGCCGCTTTCGGCGTTCCCTTGGGCATCTCCAGGATCTGCCGGCCGGCGAGCAGGAAGGCGCCGACGCCGTACACCTCGGTCTTGTCGGGGCCGGTTGCGCCGGGCGCGGCTCCGACGGGCTGGACGTTGCCCAGGAAGCCGTCCTCATGGACATAGGTCTTGAGGGCCTCCCAGCCTTTTTCGGCGGCCGTCCGGTATTTCGGATCGGTCAAGATGCCGTGGTTCCATCCCCAGGCGAGGCCATAGGTGAAGAAACCGGAGGCGCTGTTCTCGGCCACCGGATAGGAATCCGGGTCCAGCATGCTGGCATGCCAGGAGCCGTTCGCATCCTGGCAGCGGACGATGGCTTCCGCCATTTCACGGAAGAGCTGCAGATAGTAATTGTACGTATAATGATCCTTCGGGAAGGCCTCGAGCATGATGGCGAGGCCGGCGAAGACCCAGCCGTTGCCGCGGCCCCAGAAAATGTCCTTGCCGTTCTTCTCTTTTTTCTTGATGTAGGAGCAGTCCCGCCAGTAGAGCCCCTGGGCGCGGTTGTAGAGGGAATCCGTCGTCAGTTTGAATTCCCGGTCCATGAACTGCAGATACTTCTCGTCGCGGAAGATGTTGTACATCTCCACATACACGGGCGGAGCCATGAAGAGGGCGTCGCACCAGGTCCAGCGGTCCCGCGCCTCCTTGGAAGTATGCTGGAGAATCGCGGTGCAGGGATGCTGCACGACATGGTCCATCCGGTACTTTAACGGCCGGACCATGGCTTCGTCCCCGAACCGTTTATAGAGCTGGGTGTACAAATGTCCCACGCACAGGTCGTCCGCATGGTAAACCCGCTTTCCGAGATTCCAGTTGTTGCGTTTCCCGATATCCATGAGGAAATCCATGTACGTCGCATCCCCGGTATAATCCGCCCATTCATACATGCCGCGGTACAGGGCACCGTTCGTCCATTGCGTGTCATGGTGCTTGCATTCGGCGTGGTGCTTGACCTGCCAGGTGGCGACCCGGTCGATGATTTCCCGGTCCGCCTTCTTTTGCCTGGCGTCCCGGGCGGCACCGTTGACGGAAATCCCCAGCAAAACGGCGGCGACAAGAAGGAGGTTCAAACGTGTCAGTTTCATACTAAATCTTTTGATACGTGGTGGAGAGAGAATGATTACGGCCTGAGCAGCGCGTTGACGATCCAGAGCATGGCCGCCTGGCCATGGGGGTCGCCGTTCACGCGCGGCCGCTGCATATACCAATCCCTACTGTTCTTTCGGTTGGTTCCGACGCAGACATCGGCGATGTTGCCGTATTTATCCAGCTTGCCGCAGAGGGAGATCCAGGCTTTCCGGGCGGCCGGCCCGTAGGTCGCTTCGTCCAGCAGACCGCTCCGGATGCCTTCGACAAAAGCATAGGTGAACATGGCCGAGCAGGATGATTCTTCCCAGAATTCGGGGTCGTCGATGATCTGTCCCCATAACCCGTTGCCGTGCTGGTATTTCAGCAGTGTCGCCATCATTCTCCGATATGCTTCGCACAAGGTGGGATAGTATTCACTGTCCTGGGGCAGCGAGCGGATCAGCATGGGCAGGCCCGCCGCCATCCATCCGTCGCCCCTTCCCCAGAAGAATGGAACATCCGGTGCGTGAAAGAACAGGCCGTTCTCCTGCTGGAGCGTGTCCAGGTACATGACCATCTCCCTTGCGGTGCGATCGACATATTTCCGGTCTCCGGTGACTTGATGGGCCTGGCATTGAAGGGCTGTGATCATATACATGTCATCAATCCATAACCGGGTTTGCGGCGTGTAGCCCTGCGCGAGGAATTCGCGCTGGCGTTCGATGGGGAAATTCCCGTTGCCGCCGACCGCTTCACCGGGATTTCCAGTCGGATCCGCCCACTGGTGATCTGCGTAATGGAGCCCCAGGTCGCGGGCACGCGGATCGCCGTTGTGCAGGCTGATTTCCAACGGAATGATCCCGAAAATGGAATAATCGACATGGTTGTCCCGGTTGCATTTGCCTTTTTTCTCATTGAAAAACGGCTCGAATTCTTCGATCAACCGGTTCTCCAAATCTTTGTCCTTGGTCAGGCTTGAGAATTCCAGTGCGTTTTTCCATAGACTTACGATGGCGTAATGCATATAATTTCCTCCTCCGATCCGGTCGTGACTGCTGTATCCCTTCGGGGAATAGAACAGCGGGTCCGTGGTCAGGAAGAGTTCGGAGATGCGTTTTCCTACAACTTCCGGCTGGGCATCTTCCGGCAGGTTTCGGAAATCTTCCAGAGGCAAGTCTTCGGAGCAGGAGAGCATCAGCGCCACAGCTAAGGCGGAAAAGAGCAAATGTTTCATAATCAAGGATGAATTATTAGTGACTGATTACAAAAATATTCTTTTTTGTCAAGATAACAAAGCCTGGAATACAGACCCTTGCCCAAGGGTCGGTGCGGCCGGTGTTTTTCCAAAAAACCGCAGGATATCCGGAAGAATTCATATCTTTGTAAACGACATCTTTCATTATGAAAAGATTCTTGCTGATGAAAGAAAAAATCCAGAAATTCGGACGTGCACTCAGCGCGATGGTCATGCCGAATATCGGTGCGTTCATCGCCTGGGGGCTGATTACGGCGCTGTTCATTCCGGGCGGATGGTGGCCCAATGAACACTTGGCGAAATTGGTTTCCCCGATGCTCAAATACTTGCTGCCCACGTTGATTGCCTTCACGGCGGGTCGCAATGTCGGCGGGGACCGCGGCGGTGTCGCCGGTGCCGTAGCCGCCATGGGGGTCATCATCGGAACGGATACGCCGATGTTCCTGGGGGCGATGCTGATGGGGCCGCTGGCCGGCTGGTGCATCAAGAAGTTCGACAAAAGCATCGAGGGAAAGGTCGGTGCCGGCTTTGAAATGCTGGTGGACAATTTCTCCCTGGGAATCATCGCCATGCTGCTGGCTATCGCAGGGTATCTGGTCATCGGCAATGTAGTTGCCTGGATTACGAACCTGCTCAGCGCCGGAGTCAACTGGATGCTGGTCCACAAACTGAATCCCCTGCTGGCCGTGTTGGTGGATCCGGCCAAGGTCCTTTTCCTGAACAATGCCGTCAATCACGGCATCATGACCCCGCTCGGAATCCAGCAGGCGGCGGAAATGGGCCAGTCCATGCTCTTCCTGATCGATCCGAACCCCGGTCCCGGCCTGGGAATCCTGCTGGCTTGCTGGGTGTTCGGGAAAGGGACGACCCGCCAGTCCGCGCCCGGCGCCGCCGTCATCCAGCTTTTCGGCGGAATCCATGAGATTTATTTCCCTTATGTCCTGGCCCGGCCCGCGCTGCTGCTGCCCGTCATGGTCGGAAATATCTGTGCCTTGAGTTTCTTCACCCTCACCAATTTCGGCCTGGTTGCCCCGGCCTCTCCCGGCAGCCTGATTTCCATTATCCTGATGTCGCCGCGCGGACGGACCTTGATCGGCATCCTCGGCGTGGCCATCGCGACGGCGGTATCGTTCCTGCTGGCGGCTCCGATGGTCAAGGCCCATCCGGACTTCCAGGGAGAGAGTGAGGACGGCCCTGTGGACAAGGAAGATCTCCCTCCGATTCCCGGTGCTGTGCGCAAGATTGTCTTTGCCTGCGATGCCGGGATGGGCTCCAGCGCCTTGGCAGCCACCCGGTTCAAAGCCCGGCTCATGAAGGCCGGACTGTCCGGGATCAAATGTACGAATTGTGCCGTCGGGGCCATTCCGGAAGACGCCTCCCTGGTCATTTGCCAGAATGAGCTGGCCCAGCGGGCGCGCTCCTCGGGAAAAGAAGTGCTGGCCATCGCGAATTTCCTTTCAGATCCTGCCCTGGATGCCTTGCTGACCCGTTTGCAGCAGGGGACGCCTCCGGAAGAAGCTGCCGGAACGCAGCCGGAATCTGTTCCTGCTGCGCCGTCCGTCCTCCGGGAGGAGAACATCCTGACCGCCCTGCCTTCCGAATCGAAGGAAGCCGCCATCCGCCGTGCCGGAAACCTGCTGGTAGCGGGCGGTTATGTCGATGCGCCTTACGTGGAGGCCATGCTCCGGCGGGAAGAATTGACCTCGACCTATATGGGAATGGGACTGGCCATCCCGCACGGGACGGCCGAGGCGAAAGCGGCGGTCCGTCACAGTGGGATCGTGGTCCTGCAATATCCTGACGGCGTGGATTTTGGAGACGAGAAGGCCCGGCTGGTCGTGGGGATTGCCGGGGTCGGGGATGAACACCTGGACTTGCTGGCGAAAATCGCCGGTGCCCTGGACGATCCGGAAGTCTTGGAAACCCTGAGCACGACGCCGGATGCGGCACAGATTTACGAAGTATTGAAATAAGATGGACAGACGCAGTTTTCTCAAATGGGGCGCCTTCGCTGCCCTGGCCGGGGAGCTCCCGCATTCTCTGCAGGCGGAAGTTAAGCGGGATGTAAAATATAAGCCATTGGATATAAGGGATATAGAAATTAATGCCGGTTTGACTGAACCTTTCTTTGCCCTGCATGTCTCGGATTCTCATCTGGTATTGGCGGATTCCCGCGACAACGAGCGGAAAACCGCCCTGGCTGCCGGAAGGCTGAAACATTTCCCTTTTGCCGAGCATTACCTGGACGAATTGATGCACTATGCGGCTGTTCATGAGATGCCGCTCCTGCATACGGGCGACATGATTGACTTCGTGTCGGAATCGAATCTGGACCATGCTGCTGCCGCATTCAAGGGAGCGGACTGGACGGTATGCGCCGGGAACCATGAATATTCCCAATATGTCGGTGAAGCCCTGGAGGATGCGGCATACAGGCAAGCGAGCTATGACCGTGTCCAAGAGGCATTTCCGAATGATCTGACGGTTTTCTCCCGCGACATCGGCGGGGTTCGTTTCGTCTGCTTCGACAATGGATATTACCGGGTGACGGCCGCGCAGGTCGCACAGATAAAGGATTGTTTCACAGACGGACATCCTGTCGTCCTGCTCTGTCACGTCCCGTTCTATACGCCACGTCATTATGCGTATGCCATGGAAAAGACAAAGGGCGTATGCGCCTATCTGTGTGCGGTCCCCGATGCCCTGACGGCGACCTTTGATACGAAGGCCGTGTATCCGGAAGACCAGTGGTGGCGCCGGCGCAGCGTGCAGCAGAAAGCCGATGCCGTGACGCTCGGATTTGCCGACTGGCTGAAGGAACAGCCTCAATTGAAGGGGATTCTCTGCGGCCACTGCCATTATTTTTATGCGGAGCGTTTTTCTCCGACAGCCATGCAATATACGGTTGGAGCAGGCTATAACGGCTGCGCCTATCGCGTACACTTCGTATAATTCCAGAAACAGATATCAACCATGCCTACTCCCTACAAGGAAATCTCCAGTTTATCTTTTTTGCCGGCCCCCGATGAAACCGGCTTTGTTTCCCATTATGTTTTCCAGTACATTGATTTCGGGCAGGCCCCGCAATATGTCGCGGCCCGGCACCGGTTCTCGGATTGCTGCTTCCTCGGCTGTGAAATTCCGGCCGAAATGGAAGACAGTATCGGAAGCACCTGCCTGGTGTTTCCGCGCATGGGAATGATTTACAATGTGTTCAAAGCGAGCCTCTATACAGGGGAAAGCCTGTACGCCGGTTTTGACCCCGACGACGAAGACAGTTATTCCACTTGTTTTGACGCCCGTGTCTATGCCGATTACATCGAGAAAGGCACGCATTGCAACAACATCCGCGAGACCCTTGGACGCTCGCTGCATGACCGGGCGATCGGCGATGCCATGTTCGAGTTCCTCAGCCGGTTTGACGAGCGGCAGGTCGTGGCTGTGATGGGCGGGCATGCCCTGATCCGTACCGATGCGTCCTACAAAACGGTGGTCATGATCAGCAAATCGCTGACAGAGAAGGGGAAGATCATGGTTTCCGGCGGCGGACCGGGCGCGATGGAAGCGACGCACCTGGGCGCGTGGATGGCCGGCCGGACGGAGGAAGAAGTCGATGATGCGCTGTCCATCCTGTCCGCCGCGCCCTCGTTCCGGGATGCCGGCTGGCTCCGGACCGCCTTTGCCGTGCGGGCGAAGTACCCGCAGGGGAAATTCCGCAGCATGGGCATTCCGACCTGGTTCTACGGCCATGAGCCGGCGACTCCTTTCGCAACGGACATTGCGAAATTCTTCCACAACAGCATCCGGGAAGATACGTTGCTCTCGATCGCCAAAGGCGGCATCATCTATTCTCCGGGTTCGGCCGGCACCTTGCAGGAAATCTTCCAGGACGCCGCGCAGAACCATTATGAGACCTTCGGCGTGTCCAGCCCGATGGTTTTCATCGGCCGGGAATTTTTCACGAAGGAAGTCCCGGTCTATTCCCTCCTGGAAGACCTCCTTGCGCGCGGGAAATACAAGAAATTGCTCCTGTCCGTCACGGATGATCCGTCCGAAGTCATCCGGATCATCATGGATTTCGGAAACGGGGAGATTGCGTGATTTTTTTCCACACTTTTTTGATTCTTTAAAAGGAAATATTATATTTACAGCGTTATGACGAAGAGAAACAACAACCTGCATCATCACCACCATGTCTCGCAAGGATAGGGTAGGCTGACGATGTTGTGTTGTCCCGATATGACAAGATAAGGCTTACCGCGATGGTGAGCCTTTTTTGTTGAACGACGGTTAACTTGACAAATAGATATGGTACGAATTGCAATCCAGTCAAAAGGCAGACTGAATGAAGAAAGCGTGGTCCTGCTCCAGAGTATCGGGATCACGTTGGAAGAAGCCAAGCGGAAGTTGCTTTCCCCCTCCCGCGATTTCCCGATTGAGGCCTTGTATCTGCGCGATGACGATATCCCGCAGGTGGTTGCCGGCGGGACGGCCGCTTTTGGCATCGTGGGAATGAATGAGGTGGCCGAAAAAGGGGCCCGTGTGGATGTTGTCAGCCACCTGGGATTCGGCGGCTGCCGTCTCAGCCTGGCGATCCCGAAGGGGGCAGCGTATGACGGACCGTCCTGGTTCGCCGGCAAACAGATCGCGACCTCTTATCCGAACATCTTGCGGAAATACCTGGATGATAACGGAATCGATGCGAAAATCGAAGTGATCACCGGGTCGGTCGAGATTGCGCCGGCCATCGGGATCGCCGATGCGATTTTCGACATCGTTTCGTCGGGAAGCACCCTGATTTCCAATGGCCTGGTAGAAGTGGAAAAGGTTTTTGTCTCCGATGCTGTTTTGATCGCGAAACCGGATCTCTCGGCCCAGGAGCGGGAAATCCTGGATGAAATCCTCTTCCGCATTGAATCCGAGAACCTGAGCCGGGACAAGAAATACCTGTTGATGAATCTTCCGGAAACGGCGTTGGAGGAAGCGGTCCGGATCCTGCCGGCCATGCGCAGCCCGACGGTCATTCCGCTGTCTTCCCCGGGGTGGTATTCCCTGCATTCCGTCGTCGATGCGTCGGACTTGTGGACCAAGGTCCGCCAGCTCAAAGCCATCGGCGCCGAAGGAATTCTGGTCATGGATGTCGACAAAATCATCTTGTAAGCCATGCGGACAGTCATTTATCCTTCCAGGGAAACATGGAAAGACCTGTGCGGACGGAAGGCGGCGGACTATTCCGCCGTGGCGCCCCGTGTCGAAGCAATCTTGCAAGCGGTTGAATCTGAAGGCGATGCGGCCTTGGTCCGCCTGATGAAGGAAATCGACCGGGTGGACGCCCCGATCCCGGTTTCGGAGCAGGAAATCGCCGAAGCGGCGGAAGCCGTTTCTCCGGCTGTCCGTGAAGCGATCGGTATCGCCCGGGAGAATATCATGGCCTTCCACCGTGCGCAGATGCCTGCGGAAGTCCGGGTGGAGACCCGTCCGGGGGTGGTCTGCGTGCAGCGGCCGGTTCCGATCCACCGGGTCGGCCTGTATGTCCCCGGCGGCAGCGCGCCGCTGTTTTCCACCGTCCTCATGCTGGCTGTTCCCGCAGCCCTGGCCGGTTGTCCCGAGGTGATCCTGTGCACGCCGAGTGCCCCGGACGGGCGGATTGCACCGGAAGTGCTTTACAGCGCCTCCCTGTGCGGTATCCGGCGTATCTACCGGCTGGGCGGCGCCCAGGCAGTGGCAGCCATGGCTTTCGGGACTGAAACGGTTCCGAAGGTGGACAAGATTTTCGGGCCGGGGAACCGGTATGTGACCCTGGCCAAGCAACTGGTGAGCCAGCGGGGGACCGCCATCGACATGCCGGCGGGGCCGTCTGAAGTCATGGTCATGGCGGACAATACGGCCCGTCCGGCCATCGTTGCGGCGGATTTGCTTTCCCAAGCGGAGCACGGCCGGGACAGCCAAGCCGTGCTGGTGTGCCGGGACAAAGAACTGGCGGCTGCGGTGCTGCGGGAAGTAGACCGGCAGGTCGCACAGCTTCCCCGCAGGGAGATCATCTCCGCTTCTCTGGAGAACAGCCTGGCCGTCGTTTTGCCTTCCGCAGACGAGATGCTTGCCTTTGCGGAGGAATATGCTCCCGAGCATCTGATTATTTCCATGGAGGATGCCGCCGGCATGGCAGACCGGATTACGGCTGCCGGCAGTGTCTTTGTCGGGAATTGGGCGCCGGAGAGCGCTGGAGATTATGCTTCCGGGACCAATCATACCCTGCCGACCAGCGGGTGGGCCAAGTCCTGCAGCGGCGTGAATATGGACAGTTTCCTCCGCAAAATGACGCTCCAGACACTTACCCGGGACGGCCTTCGCGGGCTTGCCCCGACGATCACGGCCATGGCCGGCGCCGAGGGGCTCCAGGCTCATGCCAATGCTGTAACACTCAGACTGCAAGCAGATGAATAAGACCATTCTTCCCCTGGTGCGGAAAAACATTGCCGCACTGACGCCTTATTCGACTGCCCGGGATGAATACACCGGGCCGGTCGGGATTTTCCTCGATGCGAATGAAAGTCCGTATGAAAACGGATACAACCGTTATCCGGACCCGCACCAGAAAGCCTTGAAGGAGCAGATTTCCCATCTCAAGGGGCTTCCCGTGGAGAACATTTTCCTGGGAAATGGCAGCGATGAGGCGATTGATCTGGTTTTCAGGGTATTCTGTAATCCCGGCGAAGACAATGTCGTCGCGATTTCCCCCAGTTACGGGATGTATGGCGTGGCGGCTGCTATCAATGACGTTTCGGTCCGGAATGTCCCTTTGGATGCCGATTTCGGCCTTCCGGTCGAAAAGCTGCTGGCTGCCTGTGACGGGCGGACCAAGGCCATTTTCCTCTGTTCGCCGAATAACCCTTCCGGTAATGCGTTTGAAATCAGTCTGTTGGAGAGTGTTCTGGACCGCTTCCCCGGCATTGTGGTCGTGGATGAGGCCTATGTGGACTTTTCCGCAAAGGGGAGCCTTGTCCCGCAGGTGACCCGGCGCAGCAATTTAATTGTCTTGCAGACGCTTTCGAAGGCCTGGGGCATGGCGGGCCTCCGCCTGGGAATGGCTTTTTCCAGTGCGGAAATCGTCCGTTACCTCTCGATGGTGAAGTATCCGTATAATATCAGCCGGGCGGTCATGGAAAAGGTGACGGCCCTGCTCCGGGAGCCGGTCGCAGACCGGGTTGCCACGATCGTGGCGGAGCGGGACCGGCTCGCCGCCCTCCTGGTGGATTTCCCCGGCGTGGAGAAGGTGTATCCCAGCGATGCGAACTTCCTGCTCGTCAAGACATCCGATGCGGATGCACTGTATGGATACCTGCTTTCGCGCGGGATTATCGTGCGCAACCGTACCCGCGTGCCGGGATGCGCTGGCTGCCTGCGGCTGACCGTGGGATTGCCCGAAGAGAACCGGCGGTTGGAGGAAGCCCTCGCCGAATGGACAAATCAATGATGCGATATGGAAGAGAAACGCAAAGCCATTTTTGTCGACCGGGACGGGACCATCCTGGCCGAACCTGCGGATGAGCAGATTGATGCGCTGGAAAAATTCGTTTTCGTCCCCGGGGCGATTTCGGGTCTTCGCGCCTTGACGGGCCTGGGCTATGAATTGGTGCTGGCCTCGAACCAGGACGGCCTCGGGACGCCCGCATTCCCCCAGGAGGACTTCCAGCCGCTGCAGGACCTGATGCTCCGGACGCTGGCCGGGGAAGGGGTCGTATTCGACGACATTCTGATAGACAGGAGTTTCCCTTCTGACAACGCACCGACACGCAAGCCGCGGACCGGGATGTTCACCCGCTATCTTTCCGGGGAATATGACCTGGCCTCCTGCTATGTGATCGGGGACAGGGAAACCGACATGCAACTGGCGGAGAACCTGGGAGCCCGCGGCTTGCGGCTGGGACCGGACAGGGGGTGGAAAGAGATTGCGGAGCTGATCCGCGCCGCCGACCGCCGGGTCTGCGTCGCGCGCAAGACCCGTGAGACGGAGATTTCCCTGGTGCTGGATTTGGATGGACGGGGACCGTCGGATATCGATACGGGGCTGAAATTTTTCGACCACATGCTCAGCCAGTTGCCGCATCACGGCGGGGTCTCGCTGCAGCTGCGCTGCCAGGGAGATTTGGAAGTGGATGAACACCATACGATGGAAGATGTCGCCATCGTGCTCGGCGAAGCCTTTGCCCGCGCCCTTTCGGACAAGCGGGGACTGGAGCGGTATGGGTTCGCACTTCCGATGGACGAGTGTAAGGCCTTGGTCCTGATTGATTTCGGGGGGCGGGCCGACTTCGTCTGGAAGGTGGCGTTCACCCGGGAATATGTCGGTGACACGCCCACGGAGATGTTCAAGCACTTTTTCAAGTCCTTCTGCGTGGCTGCCCGCTGCAACCTGCGCATCGAGGCGGAGGGCGAGAACAATCACCACCTGGCCGAAGCCGTTTTCAAAGCGTTTGCCCGGGCCATCCGGCAGGCTGTGCGGCGCAATGTATTCAGTGACGAGATCCCTTCCTCAAAAGGAATGTTATAACCGATGGTTGCGATTATTGATTATGGAATGGGGAACCTCCGTTCCCTCGAAAACGCCCTGGATCGACTGGGGGCGCAGTATGTAGTTACATCCGACCGGGAGGAAATCCTCCGCGCGGAGCGGGTCATCCTGCCAGGCGTCGGCAATGCCGGTGGGGCCATGCGGAACTTGCGGGAAAAGGGGCTGGCTGACTGGATTCCGAGCCTGCGGCGCCCGGTGCTGGGGATCTGCGTAGGCATGCAGGTTCTCTGCCGGGACAGCGAGGAAACCCTGGACGGGAACCCGGGGACAACCCCGTGTCTGGGTGTTTTCGACGCCCATGTCCGTCGCTTCCCCGCGGAGCCCGGGCTGAAAGTTCCGCACATGGGCTGGAATGACCTGGGGAACCTGGACGGAAAATTATTCACGGGGCTGGAGAAAGGGCCCTATGTGTATTTCGTGCATTCGTATTATGCCGGGACAGGGCCGGATACGGTGGCGACCTGCCGGTACGGCGGGGTCCTGCTGAGCGCCGCCCTGCGGTATGAGAATTTTTACGGGACCCAGTTCCATCCCGAGAAGTCGGGGGATGTCGGAGAGACTATTCTTAAGAATTTCATGAAGTTATGATAGAGGTTATCCCTGCTGTCGATATCATTGACGGCCGCTGTGTGCGGCTGTCGCAGGGAGATTATGCCCGCCGGACGGTCTATCGGACAGATCCGGTGGAACAAGCCCGCCGGTATGCCGGATGCGGGATCCGGCGGATGCATCTGGTCGACCTGGACGGGGCCAAAGCCGCGGCACCCTGCAATCTCCGTGTCCTGGAGCGGATTGCGGAACTGGATCTCTTGCAGATCGAATGGGGCGGCGGAATCAAGACGGATGCCGCGTTGCAGTCCGTCTGGGACGCCGGGGCGGACTGGGCCATCATCGGCAGCATCGCCGTGAAGGAGCCTTCCCGGATGACACAGTGGCTGGCCCGCTGGGGAGACCGGATCATCCTGGGGGCGGATACGCGTGGAGGAAAAGTAGCCGTAAACGGCTGGCTGGAAGACAGTTTGGTGGATGTTGAGACCCTGATCGGGCAATTTGTGCCCTGCGGCCTGAAGACCGTCATCTGCACCGATATCGCCCGGGATGGCATGTTGACGGGCCCTTTCTGGGATCTCTACACCCGGCTGAAGGCGGCATTCCCGGGAGTCGCCGTCGTTGTCAGCGGCGGGGTCGCTTCCATTCAGGATGTCTCCACTGCCCGGGAAAAAGGACTGGACGGCATCATCATCGGGAAGGCCATCTATGAAGGAAAAATCACATTGGAGGAAATCGCATCATGCTTGCAAAACGGATAATCCCTTGTCTGGATGTCAAGGACGGGAAGGTTGTCAAGGGAATCAACTTCCTGGGACTCAAAGAAGTCGGTGATGCAGTGGAACTGGGACGCCGCTACGCGGAACAGGGTGCGGACGAATTGGTGTATCTGGACATCAGTGCGACCCGGGAAGGGCGCGGCACTTTTGTGTCCCTGGTACGGAAAGTAGCGGAAACCCTCAATATCCCGTTCACTGTGGGCGGGGGCATCTCCTCGCTGGAGGCCGCTGCGGCCTTGCTGGATGAGGGTGCGGACAAGATAACGGTCAACAGTGCGGCCATTGCCCGGCCGGAGCTGATCGGGGAGATTGCGACGCGCTTCGGGAGCCAGTTTGTGGTCGTCGCCATCGATGCCCGGCAGTGTGCGGACGGCCTCTGGCGGGCGACGACCCACGGGGGAACCCGGGAAACGCCGAAGGAACTGTTTTCCTGGGCCCGGGAGGCACAGGAGCGGGGGGCCGGCGAGATTCTCTTTACGTCGATGGACCATGACGGCACGGCCGGCGGGTATCCGTGCGGGGTGTACGCGGCCCTGAACGGGCAGTTGTCGATTCCGGTGATCGCTTCGGGCGGGGCCGGGAGTGTGGCGGATATTGCGGCGGTCCTGACGGAAGGGAAGGCGGATGCGGCCCTGGCTGCCAGCATTTTCCATTATGGACAGTATACGGTCGGCCAGGTCAAGTCAGAATTGGCAAGGCAAGGAATAGCGGTGAGATTATGATACAGTTTGATGATTTCAACCTCGGCAAGACCGGGGACGGACTGCTTCCGGTCATCGTGCAGGATGCGGTTACACTGAAGGTGCTGATGCTCGGTTACATGAACCGGGAGGCATTCGAAAAGACGGCGCAGGAAGGGCGGGTCACCTTCTTCTCCCGCACACGCGGACAGTTGTGGACGAAAGGGGAGACAAGCGGGAACTACTTGTATGTCAAGGAAATGTTTGTCGATTGCGACAGCGATACCCTCCTGATAAAGGCCCTGCCGGCAGGACCGGTATGCCACCGGGGGACGACGGCCTGTTTCGACACGCCGGATGAGGAAGGCTTCATCCGTACGCTGTCGGAGGTCATCCGGGGCCGGCATGCGGAGATGCCGGACGGTTCCTATACGACCAAGCTGTTTGTCAAGGGGGTCAAGGCCATTGCCAAAAAGGTCGGCGAGGAAACGACGGAAAGCATTATCGAAGCGGTGGACGGCAACCGGAGCCGCTTTGTGTATGAAACGGCGGACCTGGTTTATCACTATCTGGTCCTGCTGGAGCAGATGGGATGTTCCATTTCCGATCTCGAAAAAGAACTGGCGCTCCGGCACTGGTAGGGGCGCTTATTTGCACAGCATGATGTCGAGGATCATCCGGTCGGCCGCTTTCATGCCGACGGATCCGATGGCGCCGAGGTTCCGGATGGTCTTTTCCACGTCGTCCTCTATGATGCCGTCCGTGGAGGGGATGCAGATTCCGCGCAGGGCGAGCACGGCGGACTGGACGGCGCAGGACACGCCCGATGCCACCTTCATGGCGCAGCCGACCTTCGCTCCGTCGCAGACCATGCCGGTGATGTTCCCGGCCATGTTCTTGATGGCGGAGCAAAGCTGTTCATAGCTCCCGCCCTGCAGGTAGACGATGCCGCAGGCGGAGCCGGTCGAGGCGACGACGCAGCCGCACAGGGCGGACAGTTTCCCGAGGAAATGCTTGATGTGGATGGCGACGAGGTTGCTCAGGATCAGGGCCCGGGCCAGCTTTTCGTCGTCAATCCCGTATTTGAGGGCATAGGCGATGACCGGCATGCTGACGGTGATGCCTTGGTTGCCGCTGCCGCTGTTCGACATGGCGGGCAGGGTACAGCCAGCCATCCGGGCGTCGGAAGCAGCGGCCGTCAGGCCCATGGCATAGCTCATAAAGTCGTCTCCGAACACTTCCTGCTGGTTTTCCCGGATGGTTTTTCCGACCTGCAAGCCGTAATCCCCCTTCAATCCTTCCTGGGCGAGGGCCAGGTTCAACTTCTTGTCATCCAGGATAAAAGCGATATCGTTATATGGCGCGGAACAGGCGAAATCATAGATTTCCCGGACCGTGAGACCATCCTGGTCCGCCTTCCGTTCGACAGCCGCGGCCCCGGATTCGGAACTCATCAGGATCTTGTCGGCGAAACTGGTCTCCACGATCCGGTCGTGGTCGTCCTCGATGACGGCATAGGCATGCGGGTCGACTTCGGCGCTGGCCTGCGTCTGCCCGTCGATGGATACGGTCGCCTTGACATAGAGGAGCCGTTCCGTTCCGGCCACCCGGATCTGTACTTTTTTCCGGGCGACCAGCTCCCGGGCGCGTCCTACGGCTTTGTCGGAAAGCCCCGAGAGCACTTCCAGGCCGCGTGCGGAATCCCCGCAGACAGCACCGAGGGCAGCCGCAATCGGCAGGCCCACCATGCCGGTCCCCGGAATGCCGACGCCCATTCCGTTTTTGAGGATATTCCCGCTGACGGCGACGTCAATGTGGAAAGGCGCCTCCAACCGCCATCCTTCCGGACAGATGCCGGGGCAGTTTTCCATGATGATTTCCACGGCTTTGGCGACGGCCAGGGAAACCGCGATCGGTTCGGTGCATCCCAGCGCGGGTTTCACCTCGCGGTGCAGGATGGAAAGGATTTCTTCCCTGCGTTTCCGGCTGATGGGATCTTTGGGGGTGTTCATCTTTGTTATTTCAACGAAGCAATCACTTCCCGGTTGGCGGCGGCGACCCGGGCGGGATCCAGTTTGTCGACAGCCCGGTCGTAGGTCATGAAACCGTTCAGTTCGCGCTCCACGTCGGTCGTCTGGGTGTAAACCGCGGCCGAACAGCCTTCTTTTACGATCGGAAGCAGCATCTTGGCATATTCCTCATATTGGGCCGTGGCTGCTTCGCTGTTCTCTTTGAGGCCGCCGTATCCCCAGTTCTTTTCGCTGACGATCCAGTTATGTCCTTCCAGCGACAGGCCGATTCCGCCGTATTCGCCCAGCACGTTCACCAGGGCTTCGTCCCAGATGCGCATCTTGGGCTCGGGGTAATGGTGGCTGTCCAGGATATCGCCGACTCCGCCGCTGATCCAGTTTCCGCCGGAGGCCATGTTGATCAGGCGGCTGCCGTCCCATTCGCGGGTGAGGTCAACGACATGCTTTGTGTCGAACTGTCCCCAGGCTTCATTGAAGGGAACCCAAACCACAATGCAGGGATATTTGTCGTGCTGGTCGATGATTTCTTTCCATTCCGCCAGGAAGTTTTCACGGGCTTCCGGGGAGAGTTGGTCGCTGTTGCCGGCATCGTATACGTCGGCTCCCTGTGCCCACCAGTCGTTTTTCTTGTACCGGGCCGAGCAGGGCATATCCTGCCAGACAAGCATGCCGAGCCGGTCGCAGTGGTAGAACCAGCGGTCCGGTTCGACCTTGATATGCTTGCGGAGCATGTTGAATCCATAATCGAGCGTCCGGTCCAGGTCATACTTGAGCGCTTCGTCGGTCGGTGCGGTATACAGTCCGTCCGGCCACCAGCCCTGGTCGAGCGGGCCGTATTGGAAGAGGACCTTATTGTTGAGGGCCATGCGTTTGTGGCCTTCCGCATCGGAGACGACGGAGATTTTGCGCAGTCCGGTGTAAGCCTCGACTTTGTCAAGGGTCTTCCCGTCTTTGACGAGGGAGATGCGCAGGCCGTACAGGTACGGATGGCCGGGGCCCCAGAGCTGGGGATCGGCGACGGAGAAAACAGCGGGTGCGCCGGCGCTGACTATCTTGGCATCAAGGACATGCTGGGAAGGTTTTTCCGTGTCATATCCGATGGCGCCTTCGAGGAGTTCGACCTTGACCTCGCCCTGTCCTTTGACCAGCGGGGTGACCGTGAGCGTGCCGGCGTCGATGTCAGCGGCGACCTTGTAGTCGCGGATGTGGCCGCCTTTGGCAACAGCCTCCATCCAGACGGTCTGCCAGATACCGGAAACAGCAGTGTACCAGATTCTTCCTTTAGAAGTATCGAGCACCTGCTTGCCGCGCGGCTGCATGTCGTTGTCGGTCGCGTCCAGTACTTTGAGCTGCAGGGTGTTGCGTCCTCTTTTCAGATAAGGAGTAATATTGAATTCGAATGCGGTGTAACCGCCCTGGTGCGTTCCGACGCTTTTCCCGTTGACCCAGACCTCACATTTCCAGTCGACGGCTCCGAAATGCAGGATGACGTCTTTTTTCCGGCGCCAGCGGCACGGGACCCGGAATGTGCGGTTATACCAGAGGGCATCCTCCGCCGTGAGGCGGCCTGCGACGCCGGAGAGCGAAGACTCGAGGGCGAACGGGACCAGAATCTGGCCGTCGGCACCGGGCATGGATTCCGCCCCGGCTTTCGTGATGGCATAGTCCCACAAGCCGTTGAGGGATTTCCAGTCTTTTCTTACCATTTGGGGGCGCGGATACTCGGCGTGGACGTTTTTCGGGCTGACTTCCGCTGCCCACCGGGTGCGGATGTGGTCACCGGCAGGAGCCCAGGTCGTTTTTGCAGAAAGGATAAGCGGCAGGCACACGGCCAGCATGGCGCTGAAAACAGGTTTGAGGTTCATGACAGATTATAATGTTTATATGTTTTGTTCCGTTTTCTCAAAGATAATGCAATTGGCCCGATTTCCCCAATTGTGCAATTGGCTTTTTTTAATAAATTTGTAAAGGACAGATTCAAATTGATTTGTATCATGAAAAAGACGCTCGCTTTTTTGTTGATTGTATGGCTGGCCATCCCGTGCGCCGGGGCCGGCGTTACGAAACGTTCCATCTTGATACAGAAGAACTTCGACCTGTGTTTCCAGTTGGGCCAGGATGGAAAAACGGCTGCTGTGGTTGCCTCGGACCCGGCTCTGACGGATTTTGTCCGGAGCAAGCGCGATGCGTTTGAAAAGGCGGCGACAGAAGAGGATGCTGCCCGGGCGGCCCTGTTCACCGAGCAGGAAATCGACCAAATCGGCGGCCGCTTGGCGGAACTCTCCTCCACCCCCGCACTCAAACAGCTCTGCTCGAAGCTTCGGAAAGGAGGGAAGTACGTCATCTTCAATGAATTGCCAGACGGGGAATTCCTGCGAGCGGCCTGGAAACAGGATGCCGGCGGAATCAACCAGATAATCAAGGTGTATGCGCTGAAGGGGAAACCCCATTCGTCCATTGATATTCCGGATCCCAGATTTGAAACCCTGCCGTATTATATCGATGCCCTGGCACGGGTTATCCGTCCGGGTATCCGGGAAAATGTCCTGGCGCTCAGCAGGGACCGTCTGTTTTATGCCCTCCCGATGGAGGTGGCCCTCGCTTACCTGGATATCAATGACCGCTATGAGGCGGCCGATTTTGAGCCGATGGCCAAGGGAATCAATGCCAAGGCCTATGCAAAAGTCCGCAAGACAAAGTGGGAGAAATATCCTTACTCGGCCATTGTTGTGCTGGGCGCAGGACCGAATGACAGGGGACAGGCCATCAATCCGAAAGGCCGTGTCCGCTGTGCCTATGCTGCCGGGTTATACCTGCAGGGACAGGCTCCGTTCCTGATTCTCAGCGGTGGGCGCGCCCATCCGGTCATGACGCCGTATTCGGAAGCGGAAGAGATGAAACGCTATCTGATGGAGGTTTTCGGAATTCCGGAGGAAGCGATTATCGCTGAACCGCATGCCTGGCATACGACGACGAATTTGCGGAATGCCGCGCGGATTATGCTTTCGACCGGGTTCCCGATGGAGAAACCGGCGCTCATGTCTTCAACCCAGGAGCAGTTGGACAGTGTCGAGAAGCCCCGTTTCCAGGACCGTTGCCGCAAAGAAATGCTGGTGGTGCCGTTCCGGCTCGGCCAGCGGCTCAACACCCGCGAACTGGTGTTCTGGCCCCTTTCCATCGCGACGCAAGTCTATCCCATCGATCCACTGGATCCGTAGTTCCGTACTTTTTTGAAAATTCCTGTTCCATGAAAAAAATCTTTCTCATTTTCGCTTCCGTCCTGTTTGTCATCATCTCCTGCGACCGGAAACCGTCTGAACCGGACAATAACTTTTCAGGAATCTGCATTACCGGTGGTTTTACGGACTTGACGGAAATCTCCGCAAATCTTCAAGGCGTGGCGGACCTGCCCTCCGGGGAGTTGGAATCCGTTGAATTGGGATTCGTCTACTCTACGGAAAACAATCCGAGACCGGAGAATGGAACGGCGGTTCCCGGGGAAGGACTGACCGCAAGCGGGCAGTTCAATGCCAATCTCACCGGACTGATCTCCGGTACAACCTATTACTACTGTGCCTATTTCCGAAAAAACGGGGAGTATGTTTATGGAGGGACCAAGAGCTTTACGACGAAGGATATACGCGCTTCCGTCGTCACGGGCGACGCCCTCGGCGTCACGTTAACCTCGGCGACCCTGACTTCCTCCTGTTCATTCACCAATAACGTTCTTCCTCCTTTGGATCTGATCTCGTTCCTGTATTATTTCGTCAGCGATAACATTTCCGATCGGGAGCAACTGATCGCCTCCGGGCAGCGTATCCGGGCGGAAGCGAATGATGGCAAGTCCGAAGCCACCCTTGAGAACCTCAAGGGAAACACGGTCTATTACTATGTCGTCGGCTATTCCATCAAGGGGTTGAACAACCTTGTCTACGGTGAGGTCAAGCAATTTTTCACGTCCGATCACGCGGAAGGCTACCTCCACAAATGCTCCGAGAGCGTTATCACGGATGACATGATCTTTTCCTCCTGCTGCTCGCGGAGACTGACAGCCGTACAGCAGTGGTTTGATTATGATCCTGTCGACAACACCCTCTATTTCTCCCAACTTAACCGTTGGTACAGGAACATCGTCAGCTGGACAGAACCCAAAGTCACCCTCAGCGAGGATGTTCCTTCCCAATACATGGGCCTGAGCTGTTTCTCGCACGGGAACAACATGGTTTTCGAACGGACGGCTTCCGGAGAGAAATTCATCTGGGCTCCTAACTTCGGGAGCCGGGGGAATGGTTCCTATGGAAACCCTTGGATTGTCTCCCGCATCCCCCTGCAGACAACGTCAACCCTTAGCGATGACATTCCCAATACGGTTCCGGATGACAACTACTTCTTCGGTGTCAGTCCCTGCTGGCCGGCCATCGACTTCGATGAAGATCTGATTGCCATCTGCACATACAAAAAAGTCTATGTATACCGGCTGAGCGAAATCAGGGCGCTTCCCAAGACCACAGTCAAGATTCCGGCTGAGATTACGTACGGGGGGATCATTTCAAGTACCGGAAGTACCACGACCTATGACTCCGGGCTCCCGGAATTCACCGGTTATCCTGAAGTTGTTGCCCGGGATGCTACCCAGGTCACCCCTCTCATTGTTTTTGACATTTCCTACAGCAAGCGCGGACTCCACTGGCAGACCTTCTGCATCGACAACGGCAAAGCTTATTTCCTGCATCAGGGAGAGGTCCCGGACGACAGCATCGTCCGATGTGATCCCTTTATCGAGGTGTATGATTTAAAGACCGGGGAACTCCTTCGCCAGAAAGTCCATCAAGAGTACATGATGGACGTAGACGGACTTGCGTCCAGAGGTTTTGTGGAATCCGATTTCTGCTATACAGAGCCCGAGGGGATCAAGGTTATGGGCGAGGTTATGTACGTTATGTATACCTGCCGCGGCAATACCAACATCACCACCCGCCGCCCGGTCATTTTCAAGTTATCTTCTGAAATCTGACCCGTTTCAGCCTCGTCTGAGTTCAAGCGCGGATTTGCAAGGCGATACAGATAGGGGCTTGCAGTTTCATCAAATATAAATGCCTTTAATACCAAAAAAAGCACCTGCGTTTCCGTAAGTGCTTTTATTTGAGTGGTCTGGATGAAAGGACTTGAACCTTCGACCTCCTGGTCCCTAACCAGGTGCGCTACCAACTGCGCCACATCCAGAAGTACCGCTCCGGGCGTGTCCCCGCGTGCGGGCTGATCAATCTTCGGACTGAATCAGCATGCAAAGGTAACGTTTTTTTTCAAGACGCCAAGCGTTTCCTGAAAAAAACAGCGCCCGGGGTGACCCGGGCGCCGGTAACGGATGGTATCACAGACCCGTAAGGCCCGGCTCAGGCAGGATTACAGGTTCGGGTTGACGGTTTTCCACTCAGCCACGGGCGGGATGATGCCCAGGGTGACGATTTCGTCGCGCATCTTGCAGAGGTGCTCGTAAGAAGCGTCGAGGGCGGCCAGTTCCTCGGCCGTTCCTTCGGGCTCGCAGAAATGGACACCGGTCGCATCGATGACCGTCGGCATGGCCATCATGACATTGTGGTACTTGCCTTCATTGACATACGTTCCGGCCGGCCAGGTGAATTTCTCACCGCCCATGGCCGCCTCGATCATCTTGACGGCGTTGTAAGCCGGGCTCTGGAAGGAGGACCGTCCGCGCAGTTCGATGATCTTCGCACCGCCCTGGATCGTATCGTGCTTGATCTGGGCGAATTTCTCCTCGGACAGGCCCATCTCGGCGAGCGGCTTGCCGTCGATCTTGACCTTGGAAGCAAAGACTGCCATGGCTTCGCCGTGACCGCCATACGTGTAGGAACCGGTCACTTTGCACTGCTGCACGCCGAATTCCTCGGCCAGCGCGGTCTGCAGGCGGGTCGAGTCGAGCGCGGCCAGGGTAGTTACCTGCTCGGGCTTCAGGCCGGAGTGGAGGAGGACGACGAGACCGGTCAGGTCAGCCGGGTTGAAGATAACGACAACGTGTTTGACATCAGGGCAGTACTGCTTGACATTCTTGCCGAATTCTTCGGCGATCTGGCAGTTGCCTTTCAAGAGGTCTTCCCGGGTCATGCCGGCCTTGCGCGGGGCACCGCCGGACGAAATGATATATTTGGCATCTTTGAATGCAACAGCCGGATCGGTCGTCCAGGTGATGGAGGCACCCTCGAATGCGCAATGGGCCATCTCGGCGACAACGCCTTTCAGTCCGGGTTCGTAAACATCGTACAGGCAGATGTTCGGCGTCAGTTTCAACATCATGGCCGTCTGGGCCATATTGGAGCCGATCATACCGGCCGCACCCACGATGGTCAACTTCTCATTTGTCAGAAATTCCATAATTGAAATGTTTATGATTGATAATTGTTTTTTCGAGCGTCTGCAAATATAGCAAATTCGCATCATTTTTTCTTGATATTCAAAAAAACATTATATTTGTATTCGGAATTATAGCAAAGTATGGAGCCTCCCAGTTCTATCAACTCAGACCAATCGGTGAAAGCGGGTCCGCATTCTGACGACCCGTTGCCGGAATCCGTAAACAGCACAGAATCCTTTCTGATAGTCACGCACCCGTGCGAAGATGAGCCCGGGAGCGGGTTTGTCGTATGCGCATATTCTGCGCTGACAGGGCTGAAGTATGTAGGTACGACGGGCCTGTATGAATCCTGAAGCGACGAAAACGAAGACGAAGATATATGGCACTTTACCTGAAAAGAAAATTGGATAATGGCGCGCTGGTCGCTGTCTGGCAGATTACCGAGACAGAAGCGGAACTGGTGGAGCTGAGCAGTACCCCTTCGGACGAGATGGAAGAAATCTCCTATATCCGGAGCGAGTCCATGCGCAAGCAGCGCCTGGCTGTCCGTGCCCTGCTCGGGGAGGTCTTTGACGAGAAGGTCTATCTGAGCCATCACGACAACGGCAAGCCGTATCTGGAAAACATGGTCACGAATATCAGCATCACCCATACGGAGAAATACGTGGCCATCATCCTGCACGACGAGGAAGACGTCGGCATTGATATCGAGTCCCTCGACCGGGATTTTTCCGCGGTGGAGAAAAAGGCGCTCTCCGAGGACGAGATCGACGATCTCGACGAGGATAACAAGAACCGCCAGCTGGCCATCTACTGGTGCGCCAAGGAAGCCATCTACAAACGGGTCTCCGCCTATAAGGTTGATTTCGCAGAACAAATTGAGGTAGAACGCTTCCGGCCGCGGGGTGAGGGCGAATTGGAGGCGACGTTCATCCACAAGGACGGGTACGAGGAAAAATTCGAGCTGGAGTACATCACATTCGACCGTCATCTGCTGGTTTGGGTGGTCGGTTGATAACTCGGCCTCCTGCGAAACAGATTTGTTCGTAATTTTTAAGAATTCTAATTTATTTATATATTCGAAAATCCTGTTAGGCAACGACTTAACAGGATTTTTTCGTGTGTGTTGATAACTTTTCTTGGATAAAACCGGATATATAGGCAATATTAATCTTATCTTTGTTACCCAGCCCCTCCACTCCGGGCAGAACCTATAACCTTTTACCACTATGGTCAAGCATGTCATCAAACGGGACGGCAGAGTCGTCGATTTCAACAATCAGAAAATAGTAGCCGCTATTCTTAAGGCTATGGCAGTCACTGAAGAAGGTGAGGATATCGTCCTCGCGGCCAAGATCGCGGATGCGATTTCGAAGAACGGCCGGGATGAAATGGGCGTGGAAGAAATCCAGGACTGTGTCGAGAATGAACTGATGAACAGCCCGCGCAAGGAGGTGGCGAAGCGCTATATCGCTTACCGCAACCAGCGCAACCTGGCGCGTAAGGCGAAGACCAATGAGATTTTCCAGACGATCATTGACGCACAGGCCAATGACATCACCCGCGAGAATGCGAACATGAACGCCGATACGCCGGCGGGCATGATGATGAAGTTTGCGTCCGAGGCGACCAAGAGCTATGTCGACGAGTGCCTTCTTTCCGGGGACGTGCGCGAGGCCGTAGCCGGGAACTATATCCATATTCACGACAAGGATTATTATCCGACCAAGTCCCTGACCTGCATCCAGCATCCGTTGGACAAGATTCTCGAGCACGGCATGAAGGCCGGCCATGGCGAATCCCGTCCCGCCAAGCGGATCGAGACCGCATCCGTCCTGGCGTGTATTTCCATGGAAACGGTTCAGAATGAGATGCATGGCGGGCAGGCAATCCCGGCGTTCGATTTCTATCTGGCGCCTTTTGTCCGCAAGACATTCGAGGAAGAGGTGGATAAGGTCAGTGCCATTTGCAATACCGATTACAGCTTCTTGAAAGAAGCGGTCATCGACGATTATCTCAAGCACGACCTGATCGGGCTGCAGGGGAAGGAGCGGGCGCTCCAGCATGCCATCAACCAGACGGTCAGCCGGGTGCACCAGGCGATGGAAGCGTTCGTGCACAACATGAATACGATCCACAGCCGCGGCGGCAACCAGGTGGTGTTCAGCTCCATCAATTACGGTACGGATACTTCCGCCGAGGGCCGCTGCATCATCCGGGAATTGCTCAATACGACCTATGAAGGCGTCGGCAACGGCTCTACGGCCATCTTCCCGATCCAGATCTGGAAAAAGAAACGCGGGGTCAGCTATCTGCCCGGCGACCGGAACTATGACCTGTACAAGTTCGCCTGCCGTGTGAGTGCCCGGCGGTTCTTCCCGAACTTCCTCAACCTGGATGCGTCGTTCAATCAGGACGATGCCTGGAAGGCCGACGATCCGAAACGTTATATCCACGAGGTGGCGACCATGGGATGCCGTACCCGCGTGTATGGCAACCGCTTCGGGCCGAAGACTTCCATCGGCCGCGGAAACCTGAGTTTCACGACGATCAATATTGTCAAGCTCGCCATCGAGGCGATGCAGGAGCAGGAAGACAAAGACCGCCGGATCCAGGCATTCTTCCAGAAACTGGACTGGGCCCTCGATATTTCCGCCAAGCAGTTGAATGAGCGATTCGAGTTCCAGAAGACTGCGGTTAAGAAGCAGTTCCCGCTCCTGATGAGCGGCCTTTGGCTGGGCAGTGAAAAACTGGATGATGAGGATTCCATCGAATCCGTGATCAACCAGGGAACGCTTTCCATCGGATTCATCGGCCTTGCGGAGTGCCTGATCGCCCTGATCGGCAAGCATCACGGTGAAAGCGAGGAAGCGCAGGAACTGGGTCTGCGGATTATCTCTCACATGGCGGAGAAGATCAATGGATTCGCCGAAACTTTCCAGCACAATTTCACCTTCCTGGCAACGCCGGCGGAGGGCCTTTCCGGCAAGTTTACCAAACGCGACCGGAAGACCTTCGGCGTCCTGCCCGGCATCACGGACAAAGACTATTACACCAATTCCAGCCACATTCCGGTCTATTATCATTGCACGCCGGAACACAAGGCGAAAATCGAAGGCCCGTATCACAAGTACGAGAATGCCGGTCATATTTTCTATGTGGAAATCGACGGGGATGCGACCCACAACCCGGAGGCCATCATGAATATCGTGGACCTGATGGACAAGTACGACATCGGATACGGCAGCGTCAACCATAACCGCAACCGTTGCCTGGACTGCGGATATGAGGATGCTTCCGAAGGCCTCGAAGTCTGCCCGCATTGCCACGGTAACCACATTGATACGCTCCAGCGTATTACGGGTTATCTCGTCGGTACGACCAATCGCTGGAACAGCGGCAAGCTGGCCGAGCTCAAGGACCGCGTCGTTCACAAATAGTCGATCCTTCTCCGAGCGTTTCCGTCCGTGGAACAGGATTACATCAGAATACTGGATATCGTCCACCAGACCATGGCAGACGGACCGGGATTCCGGACAGCCATCTACTGTGCCGGTTGCCTGCACCATTGCAAGGGGTGCCACAATCCGCAGTCCTGGGACATGGCCGGCGGGCATCCTGTCAGTGTGGAGGACCTTCTGGCGGATATCAAGTCCGACGAATTCAGCAATGTGACGTTCTCCGGCGGGGACCCCTTCTATCAAGTGGAGGCCTTTACGAATCTGGCCCGGCGCATCAAGGAAGAAACGACGAAGACCATCTGGTGCTGGACGGGGTTTACCTATGAGGAAATCCTGGCGGACAAACGGTTGTCCATGCTCCTGCCTTATCTGGATGTCCTGGTGGACGGGCCGTTTATCCTGGAGCAGCGGGACACGACCTTGCTTTTCCGGGGAAGTCCCAACCAGCGGATCATTTATCTGACACCCAAAGAGGAAGACGAGATTCCGGGAGCCGTGCCCCTGATGCCGCTCCGGTAATCCTCTGTCCCCGGATGCGGTTTCGGTAATCACCTGTCACGCTGAGCGGAGCGAAGCGTCTTATTGCAGCCAGATCTCCGGATTCTGGGGCGTTGACCCTTTCCAGATCTGCAAATGCAGCTGCGTCTGCCCGTCGACGACACCGACGGTTCCGAGCCCCTGTCCGGTTTTCACCTTGTCCCCGGCTTTGACGGAGACTTTTCCCATTTTGCAGTAAAGGGAGAAATAGTTCCCGTGCTGGATAAGAATGCATTGATTGTATCCGGGGATGACCCCGATATTTTTCACGACCCCGTCGAAAATGGCCTTGACCGGGGTGTCGGGCTGCACGGCGAGGGTAATGCCGTTGTTGAAAGGCAGTTGGACATTGGAGAAAACCGGATGGTTGCGCTGCCCGTATTTCTCCACGACTGGTCCGTCAGCCGGCCAGGGCAGTTTGCCTTTGTTTTTGGCGAATTCGGCATCGAGGGTATAGTCAATGGCTGTCTTGGACTTGGTGCTGCCCTTGGAAGACCGCTTGGCGACATTTCCGGTCGCCTCCCGGATAATCCGGGCAATCTCCCGGTTCAGCCGTTCGACTTGTTTCTTCTTTTCAGACAGTTCCCGCTGGTATTTCGTGCGGTCCTTTTTGAGTCGGGAGATGAGAGATTCCACCTGGGACTCTTCCGACCGGAGGGCCCGCATTTCCGCCTGCCGGGCGCGGTGGATCTGTTCCGCCTGCTGTTTCATCTGCAGGAGCGCTTCTTTCTCCACCTCCAGTTCTTCCTTCGTCTTGGTGATTTTCCGGGCCTGCACTTTCATCTGGGAAGACAGGCTTTTCAGGTATCCGATCCGCCGGAACGCCTGTCCGAGGTTCTCACTGGCCAGGATGTACATGTACCAGACTTTCGCATCCCGGTTTTTGTATGCATTCTGGACCAGTTTGCCGTAATAGCCGGAAAGGGTGTCCAGGCGCTCCTGGAGGGCATCTACTTCCTGTTGTTTGCTTTCGACACGCGCGTTGATTTCGGCAAGTTCCTGTTCACTTTCCAGAAGGATCTCTTCGCGGTTGGAAATCTTTTTCCGGATCAGATTGAGGTCTCCGGTTGCGCTTTTGCTTTTGGATGCGTTGGCAGACAATTGGTTGTCAATAATCCGGATTTCTTTTTCCAGACGCGCTTTCTTGCTCTCCTGGGTCCGGGTATTTTGTCCGGACGCAGCCAGGCCCGGCAGCAGCAGGAGAGCCGCGCAGATCCAACCAATGATATGACAATTCCTGCTCATTCCTTTTCTTCGGCCGCTTTGGCTTTTGCCTGGCTGCGGTAAACCTTGGCCAGGTCATTCTCGCCCAGGGATTCCAGGACAGTGGCGTAATGGTCCAGGATGGTGGCGCTTTCTTTCCCTCCGTAAAGCATGGCATGCTTGAAGAAAGGCTTTGCTTCCAAGGCTTTACCCTGCAGATAGAGGATCCATCCGAAGGTGTCGAGGTAGGTCGCGTTGTCCGGTTCCGCCTCGATGGTTTTCTTACTCATTTTATAGGCCTTGCGGAGGTCTTTCCCTTCTTCGGAAAGATAGTAGGCGTAGTTGTTGAGCACGGGGACATAGTTCGGATCGATCTTCAGGGCCCTGTCATACATTTTGTAGGCCTTTTTGGCGTCTCCGGTCATGTGGTAAATGTCTCCCATGGAGGCCAGGGCGCTGAGGGTCTTCTCCTTGTCGCCGGCGGCATCTTCCAGGATCTGCTCCGTGATTTCCAGGACGCCCTGGTAATTCTTCTGGTTGTACTGTGCCGCAGCCGCGATTTCCAGGAAATCCGTTTCACCCGGGAAACGGGCATAGCTCTCTTTTGCTTCCCGGACAAGGTTATCCCATTCGCCCATGGATCCAAGTACTTGAAGGTAAGTGAGTGCCGCTGTCTTGTCCTCGGGATTCTGGTCGCGGTTCTCCCGGAAGATGGATTTGGCCCGTTCTTTCCGCTGGGTGGAGAAATAGTATCCACCGGCTGTCTGGAGCACGGCTGTATCGGCCGGATGGCAGCGGAGGAGCATTTCCATGGTGGTGTCCAGTGCGGCCACGTGGTTTTGGAAGAAACGGCCGTCCGAATGTTTGAAAACGGCGCCCAGATAATCAATCTTGGCCGCCGGATCAATGTCCGGGTCGGATGCAATGTCCTGTACAATAGAGAAATACTCCGGATAACGGCGCGTGAGCCGGAAGGCTTCCGCCTTGCCGAGCCGTGCGGGCGGGTAATCCCTGTCCAGGGCCAGGGCTTCGTCGTAATACGCCAGGGCCGTCGTATCGTTGAACATCCCCATCTCGTAGTCGCCGAGCAGTGTAAGTGTCTGGGGAGAAGCGAATTCTTCGCTGTATTCCTTCAGCAGGGTGTAGGCCTCCTCCATCTTGTTCTGCTGCCGGAGAATATTGAAACGGGTCATGACCGTCGCGTCGTTCTTGCCCATGACGGTCTCGATGTCTTCCAGCGTGCGGAGGGCCTTGTCGGTCTGTCCGTCGGCCAGGTACAGGTTGACAACCTGATAAGAGAGCTCGACCTTCTTGGGGAAGTCCTGCATCATCTTTTCATACAGGCTCAGGGTCCGTTCTTTCTGGCCGGTCATCCGGTAGAATTGAGCCAGGTAGTACCGGTACCAGTAATTGGTGCTGTCCAGACGGGTGGCTTCTGTGAGGCATTTTTCAGCCTGTGCGTTGTCTCCCAGCATGAAATAGGCGTTCCCGAGATAGTACCAGGCCGCGTCGTTCCCGGGGGCCGTCTGCCCGACATCCTTCAACAGGGCGACAGTGCCTTTGAAATCACTGTCGTTGTATTTTTGCACAGCATCGATGAGCCGGCTTTCAAAATCCGGTTTCTGGGCATGGGCGGCGGGAAAGGCTAACACCCATGCGGTCAGGAGGCAAATGATTCTGTATGTGATTCTCATGTCAGTTTTCCAATTCCGGAATCCCTTATACAAAAATAGTACAAAAAATGGAAGGTTCGGATTCCCGGGCGGATATTCTTCCAAAATTCCTGCCGTACTGGCATGGGGCCTTCATTTTCTCCTGGATTCGAGTGGATAAGCCGGCAGCATGTTTCCGCTGGAATTCGGGGATTTTTAGTAAATTTGGAGCGATATCTCGAAAATTTTCGATAAGTCATGCAACGTTTTGGCCAAAAATTGCATCTTATCAAACGGGAGCCCGAACCAGACGGACGGTCCTATGCCGTGGAATCCTTGTCCGAGCAAGTGATGATCGAGGGGTGCAAGCGCGGTGACCGGTCAGCGCAAAAGAAGCTGTTCGACCTGCTTGCGCCGAAAATGTTTGCCCTGTGTATCCGTTATATGGGGGAACGGTCCGCGGCGGAAGATGTGCTGCAGGAGGGATTTGTCACCTTGTTTTCGAAACTGGCGTCCTTTTCGGGGGACGGATCGTTCGAAGGATGGGCCCGGAAGATCTTTGTCAATACTGCATTGATGGCGTTGAGAAAAACCGACACCTTGAAAATGAGCGAGGAGCTCGAGTCGGCAGGGCATGTCAGCAGTGAAGAAGCTTCTGCTGTACAAAGGATAGGATACAAAGAGCTGATCCGCATGATTTCCTCCCTCCCCGACGGATACCGGACCGTGTTCAATATGTCAGTTATCGAAGGATATTCGCACAAGGAAATTGCCAAGGAACTGGGCATTTCCGAGGCGACATCCCGCTCGCAGTTACAGCGGGCCAGGGCCATGCTGCAGGATATGATTAAGAGAATGTAAGATGCTTCAGAAGGATAAAGAGTTTGACCTGATGGTCAGGTCGATGATGGAAGACGCTGTGGAGGAGGTCCCTTCCGGTGTATGGGAGGCCGTATCCGGCTCCCTGCCGGCGGCCGCACCCCGCAGGAGGGTACTTCCGTTGTGGGGGCGTGTTGCCGCCGGCGTGGCGGTTGCCGCATCGGTTGCCCTGGGCGTCTTCCTGGGATTTAGAAATAATTCTAACCCTGATATAAGTAAGCCGGTAGCCATAGTCCGAGACAACGGGTCTGCATCGGGAGAGAAACTCCTGGCTGACCAAATTGAAACGGAGAATCGGGCAGTTACCGCAGCTGTGGCCACCGTGCCGAAGACCGTTTCAGAACCCCGTCCGGACATCCGACCGCTTCCGCGTGAGGATTCCGGACAGGCTGGAATGGAACCTGAAACAAACGCGGAATCCAACCCCGCTTCTGCGCCTCAGACCGAGGAAGTTCCTCAGACAAAGGTGATTCCGCAGGCCGTGGAGGAACCTCAGACCAAGGAAGAACCTCAGCCAAAGGAAGAGCCTCAGGCGGAGTCAGCCGCTCCGGCCGGACCGGATCCGTTTGCCCTCATGGAATGGGAGGATCGCCAGCGTCAGGAGAAAGGACGTACTTCTTTGACCGTGGATGGCGTTTTCGCCACGAACGGGGACCCGCAGGTGCGGGTCAGCGGTCCCTTGACTCGGCCGAAAAACTATATCCAGCCTTCCCACACGGAAATTACCGAAGTCAGTACCAAGTCGACCTATGGCATTCCGATTTCATTCGGCGTCGGCGTGCGCCTGCCGCTTTGGAACCGCTTCTCTTTGGGAACGGGCCTGACTTATTCGATGATGGACCGTGTTTTCAACGGAATTTATGTACCGGTTGAGAATGGGGTGGTCGGCACGACGATTTCTTCGGATATCCGCCATTCCGTCCACTATGCCGGCATTCCGCTTCATTTGTATTACGATGTGATCGGCGGAAACCGGATGCGTTTCTATGTCTATGCAGGCGGGTCTGTCGAGAAGGCCGTGTTGAACCGCTATCATGTTCCTTCTTCCTCCGGGACAATCAATTACAACGAGTCTGTCAAGCACCTGATGGGTGGTGTCGGCGGCGGTATCGGCTTTGAATTCCTGTTGACCGACTATCTGGGCCTTTATTTCGATCCGAGTGTCCGGTATTATTTCGGGAAAGGCCAGCCTGTCAGCATCCGGACGCGTCAGCCGCTCATGATGAATTTCGAAGTGGGTTTGCGGATTGGATTGTAGTTAAATTTTTTCTTTGCATAAAAAAGATTCTTTTGTGGTGGAATTCCCGGATTCATGGTGAATGATTCCGGGAATTATTCTTTTTTTCCGTTCTTGCCGAAAACGAAACAGGATGAAAAAACTAGGATGGATGGCCGGCTTGTTGACCGCACTGCTGGCCCTGGCGGGATGCCAGTTGTTGGACAATGAGACCTCTTTCGGCCCGAGACGGGGAGCGGTCACCCGGGAACGGGCCCGTCCGGTTCCACCCATTTTATCCGTCGTGAACAAGGATACCGTAATTATCCTGACGGGGGTTTCTTTCCCAAAAGGATATGATTGGCAGCGGGATACGGCACTGGGCCGGGTTCCGTGTTCGCTGGTTGTCTATGCCGGGACGGAGAAGTTGCTGGAAGTGCCTGTCAGTGACGAAGCGGGAGTCAGCGCCGACCCGGATATGCACCGGTGGGTAGATGGACACCTCTATTCGGATTATGCGTCATCTGCCGAGACCCTGGTGGCCCGGGATGGAAAAGTATTGTTCCGGTACCCCGGACGGGAGATGCTTTCCGGCTTCTGGGTGGACGGAGAAGATGTTTATACTTTGGGACAGAACCGCAGCGGGGCGGGGTTTTCTCTCCGGCGGAACGGGCGGGAATTGTTGACGGAGCCGGCGGGTTATGTCCAGGGGAACTTTTACGATGCCGCTTTCCCGGGCGGGGCGTTGTATAAAGACGGAGAAGACCTCTGTTTCAGCTTCTTCCGCCTGACGGGGACGCACAAAACATGGTTCCTGGTGCGGAACGGGACCGTAGAACCCGTGCCGGTTGACAGCGACTTGGATCCTGTGATGGACGTGCGCCGGTTGGGCGGGCATGTCTGCCTGGTGGCGGGAAAAGCCGGGGTGACGGCGTCGCCGGTCCTGGTGATTGACGGGGAGCGGTTCCCTGTCGGCGAGGACCGGCCGCATCAGGAGCGGAACTGCCGTCTGGCCTGGAACGGGGAGCGGGTGTATGTCAAGGGCGAATACCTGTATGCCGGCGGGATGCTCCATTGTCTGATCAGCGACCGGTTCGGGAACCGGACTGGGACACGGGACAACACAAAAGTAATTGATTTCTATCTGGATAAAGAGGAGGTCGCTTATGTGGGGACAAAGGGGGAAAGCACCGATGTAACTGACGTGAATGCCGGCGGAAGGCGTTATTTTCCGCCTGGCCGTTACCGTCTCATGACCCGCGCCTGCGTCTGCCTGCGGGGGCGCCGCCTGTACATGGCCTTGACCTCGAGCAAGGGCGGGGCTCCGGTCCTGTGGGAAAACGGGAAGCAGAAAGAGCTGCCTTTCAATGGATTCCTGACGGGGATAGACGTTACGATCCGCTGAGGGGACCCCTTTAAGGACGGATGTCGTCCTCCCAGGACAAGGTCCGTGTGCCGTCTTCCGCTACGCGGATATCTACCAGGAGGGTTTCTTCGGGGAGCAATCCTTCGATGTTTTCCGGCCATTCCATCAGGCAGAGGCAACCGCTGTCCAGGTAATCGTACAGGCCGATGTCCATGGCTTCGGCAGGATTCGTAATCCTGTAAAAATCAAAATGAAAGACGGATTCTCCCTGCCGGTCCCGGTATTCGTTCACGATGGCGAAAGTCGGCGAACTGACGGCGTCTTCCCGCACGCCGAGGCAGCGGCAGACCGCGGTCGTGAAGGTGGTTTTCCCGGCGCCCATCGGTGCATGGAAAGCAATCAATTTCCGGTCGCCGATTTCATGGAGAAACTGTGCGGCGGCCTGGTCGATGCCCTCCAGGGAAGGGATGCGGATCTCGTGTTTCATTTCAGCGTAGTTTTATGCAAATATAGGCAGTTTTTCCGGGTTTTATTATCTTTGTGAGGACTCACTCTTTATAGCCATTAATCTCCATGAATATGAAAAGAATCCTGGCCGCTGTGCTTACAGCATCAATCTCCCTCGTCTTTGCCGGTTGTACGCGCGATTCCGGCAGGATGGATGTGGTTTTCGACAGTGATGCGAACAATGAAATCGATGACCAGCACGCCATTGCCTATCTGCTGCTGAATGAGGGGACGTTCCATACGCTGGGCATTACGACCAATACGACGCGTAACGGCGGGAATATCAAGCTTCAAACCGAAGAAGCCCAGCGCGTTACCCGTCTGGTCGGCCGCCCGGACACGCCCTTGTATGAAGGCGCGGACGGTTCTTTTGAAGAAATCCTTCCCCATGTGAAGGAAGCCGGTTTCGACGGAGCCGATGCCGTGAACTTTATCATCGCACAGTCCAAGAAGCATACCCCGAAAAAGCCGCTTGTCCTGCTTGCCGTGGGGAAACTGACCAATGTCGCCCTGGCCCTGGCCAAGGATCCGTCCATTGCGAAGCGGATCCGGCTGGTATGGTTGGGAACCAATTATCCGGCGCCCGGAGAGTATAATTTCGACAATGACATCCCCAGTGTCAATTACGTCCTGGACACCGATATTCCCTTTGAAATCACGACGGTATGTTATGGTAAAAAAACGGGTACGGCCGCTGTCCGCGTGAGCCAGGAATATGCCCATGCACATTTCCCGGGTCTCGGCCCGCAGGTCCCGGAAGCGGTGGAAGGACGCCATGGGAACTCGTTCACCTGTTTCGGGGATTATGCCGTCGATCTTTTCGAGCATGTTCCCGATAAGGACCGGGCGCTGTTTGACATGTCCGCCGTCGCTGTCGTCAAAAATCCCGCCTGGGCGCAGGCGCGGACGATTCCCGCACCGGTTTTCCAGGACGGGAAATGGGTCGAACGGCCGGACAATCCCCGCAAGATCGTGCTCTGGGAGCATTTTGACCGGGATGCGATCGTGGAGGATTTCGTCCGTGTCCTGTCTGATGCACGGAACCGGTAATCCTCACAGGTCCTGGATGTTCCGTTTGTCCAGGAAGCGGTAGGACGAGGCTTCCATCAGGTGCTGGATGGAAATATCCTGCGTTCCGTCCAGGTCGGCAATCGTCCGGGCCAGTTTGATGACCCGGGTGAAAGCCCTGGCGGAAAACCCCATTTTGTCAATCATTTTTTCCATCATGTCCCGGCAGGGCTTGGACAAGGGGCAATAACGCTTCATCTGCCGGGAACTCATTTCGGCGTTGGTAAAGATGTCCTCCGAGCGGAACCGCTCCTGCTGGACTTCCCGGGCTCTTTTGACCCGTTCCGCTACCGCTGCACTGGATTCCGCTTGCGGTCTTCCGACCAATTTCTTGGCATCCACGGGATGCATCCAGAGTTGGATATCAATCCGGTCCATCAAGGGGCCGGACAGCCGTCCGAAGTAGGCCAGACGCTGTCCGACCGAGCAGGTGCAGCGGTTGCCCTCTCCATAATACCCGCAGGGACAGGGATTGCAGGCCGCAACCAGCATGAAAGACGCCGGATAGACGACCTTGGAACGAAGGCGCGAAATGGTGACTTTCCGGTCTTCCAGCGGTGCGCGCAGGGCTTCCGTGACGGAACGGGGCATTTGTGTGAATTCGTCAAGAAAGAGGATTCCGCTTTCGGCCAGTGAGACCTCCCCGGGGAGGATATTGTCGCCGTTGCCGCCGCCGACGATGGCGGCCAGCGACGCATTGTAATGCGGGGCACGGAACGGCCGCCTGCGGATCAACCCCTCCCGGGTGTCTCCGAGTCCGGCGACAGAATAAATCTTGCTGGTCAGAAGCGCTTCTTCCCGGTCCATGGGGGGAAGAATCCCGGCCAGCGCTTTGGCCAGCGAACTTTTCCCGGAACCCGGACTGCCGATCATAATCAAATTATGTCCGCCGGCGGCCGCGATCTCAAGCCCGCGCTTGGCGCTTTCCTGGCCGATAATCTCCGAGAAATCCATGTAATCGTTGGCTGCGGCAGGGGCAGCAGGAGGATTGTCTATGCCCGGCAGGTTTCTGGCCAGCAAGTCGGAAACGGAGTCATTCCCCTCCAGGATGCGCAGCACATCCTGAACATGGTGTACCCCATAAATATCAATTCCAGGGAACTCCACGGCCTCCCGGGCGGCCTCCGCCGGCAGGATGCAGCCCTGGAAACCCTCTTTCTTGGCCAGTTCCGCGATGGAAATCGCTCCGGGAATCGTCCGGACACTGGCGTCCAGGCCAAGTTCTCCCATGATGAGAAAACGGCCGAGGCGGGGCAGTTCTTTCTGTCCCGAAGCCGCGATGATGCCCAGGGCGATCGGCAGGTCGAAGCCGCTTCCTTTCTTGTGCATGTCGGCCGGCGCCAGGTTGATGACGATTTTCTTCCCGGGAATCCGGAACCCCAGGACTTGCAGGGCGGTCATGATCCGCAGCAGGCTTTCCTTGACGGCCGCATCGGCCAGTCCGACCATGTGGATGCCGATGCCGGCATTGATATCCACTTCCACCCGCACCGGCACGGCATCGATCCCGATACATTTCGCTCCAAAAATAGTAATCAGCATTTCCAGATAAGACTTGTTTGCCCAATGATCGCGGATTTGGACCGGATGCACATTAAAAAACAGAAAAAATTGGCCGGATAAATTCTTTGTCTACTCCCAGGAATACAACGGTTTCAGCTTTCGGAGAGACGGACCCCGCGTCACAGCGCAATTGCATTTATTCCGGTATTTTCCTATCTTGTCCTGGAAATCAAAAAAAAATGGCACTGGAAATCGAACGGAAGTTTTTGGTCAAGGGCGACTACAAGCAGACCGCATTCAAGGCAGTCCGCATTACCCAGGGGTATCTGTCCAGCGATCCCGGGCGGACGGTCCGTGTGCGGGTGAAGGGGGAGAAAGGGTTCCTTACCATAAAGGGGCTCGGCAATGCCAGCGGTGTCAGCCGCTTTGAATGGGAGAAGGAAATACCTGTCGGAGAGGCCCGCGAACTGCTGAAGCTCTGTGAACCCGGCCTGATTGACAAGACCCGCTATCTGGTGAAAGCCGGGGCCCATACGTTCGAAGTGGACGAATTCCATGGGGACAACGAGGGCCTGACGGTTGCGGAGGTCGAACTGGCGGAGGAAGGGGAAGCCTTCGAAAAACCTGCGTGGCTCGGAGAGGAAGTGACCGGCGACGGGAAATATTACAACGCCATGCTCATGAAGCATCCTTACAAGGGCTGGAAGTAGTCTTCGTGATGTTTTACAGGATTATATAAACAATTAGATATCATGACTATTGAGTGGGATTATATTTTGAAGATCTTCATCGCCGGCGTGCTGGGCGGGATCATTGGATTCGAACGGGAAATCCGGGCCAAGGGAGCCGGTGTCCGCACACACTTTATCGTGTCGCTGGGCAGCGCCTTGTTCATGATCATTTCCCAGTATGCTTTTACGGGGCAGTTCGACCATTCCCGGGTGGCGGCACAGGTAGTGTCCGGCATCGGTTTCATCGGGGCGGGGGTGATTATCTTCCAGAAGAATGCCGTGCGCGGCGTTACGACCGCAGCGGGACTGTGGGTGGCGGCCGCCATCGGCCTGGCTGCCGGCGCCGGGATGTACTCCGTTGCGACGGCGGCGATGCTTCTTACCGTCATCTGCTTGGAAATGATGCATTTCCTGAATATCCGCTATGGCGAAAAAGTCATGGACCTCACGCTTACTTCAGACGGGAAAGAAGACTTTCACGCCGTCCTGAAACAGTTGAAAGAGACGCGTGTCAACGTCGAGTCCTGCTCCATTTCTGACAAAAAAATCCACCTGACTCTCCGGATGCGCCAGAAAGACTATGAAGGTGTGCTGAACCAGTTGGTCTCGAAACTGGAAGGCTTCAAAGTGGAGAACTTGTACTGATTTTCGGGTAAATTCCCAGCAGGGCTGACCCGCTTCCGGACATGGCCGCGTAGACGGCTCCGCTGTCGTAGAGCGACTGCTTGATGGCTGCCAGTTCGGGATGGATGGCGAAGACCGTCTTTTCGAAATCATTGATCAGCAAATCCTTCCACTGCGTGATGGGCAGGGGGAGGATTTCTTCGAGTGACCGTCCGCCTTCGGTGCGCGGGGCCGTTTCCCGCGGGCGAATTCCCCGGTACGCCTCTGCCGTAGATACCTGGATCCCTTCCGGGACGACGACTTGGAGGACATATGGTTTTTCCGGATGTGTGCCTTCCCAGTCCAGTTCCGGCAGCGTCCACGGGGAAAGGATTTCCCCGCGTCCCCGGCCGATCATCGGGCCGTCGTAAATGAAAAAGGCGCAGTCACTGCCCAGGCGGGCGGCATAACCGGCGAGCTGCTCCCGGTCCAGGTGCAGTCCGAAAAGATCATCCAGCATCCGCAACGTGAATGCGGCATCGGAGGAACCTCCTCCCAATCCTGCCCCGACAGGAGCGGTCTTTTCGAGAAAAATCTTGACGGGCGGGAGCTGGAAATCTTTGTCCAACAAGCCATAAGCCTTTGCGCACAGGTCTTGTACCGCTTCCCAGTCCACGCCGCCTTTCCGGGCGATGGTCATCATCAATTTCCCGTCGGGGGAGATCCCCTGGGCGATTTCTTCCGGAGCATACCGCGCCTGCAAAGAGGCCGACGTACGGCTGTAATCGTCCCCGGACACGACCTCGAGCGTATCCTGGATACCCCGGTAAGGAACGAAGAGGGTCTCCAGGTCGTGGTATCCATCCGGCCGTTTCCGAAGAACGTCCAGGCCCAGATTGACTTTGACGTGCGGGTGCCGGATCATAGGAGCGTGCGGATGGCGTCTTCGACAACCTGGGCGAGGGCCTCGCGCTGGGCGGGGTCGACATGGTCCAGGACAGGGGAGACAAAAGAGATCATTTGCAGGATTTTCGCTTCCGCTTCGGGGATTCCGCGCGATTGCATGTAGAACTGTTCCTCGGCGTTCAGGTTCCCGACCGTCGCCCCGTGGGAACACTTCACATCGTCAGCATAAATCTCCAGCTGCGGCTTGGTTTCAGCCTGTCCCTCGCTGGAAATCACGACATTCCGGTCCGTCTGGTATGCTTCCGTCTGCTGGGCGTCGGGGGCGACGATGATTTTCCCGGTAAACCGGCGGTGGGCGTGTCCGCCGACCAGCGAAGCAAACAACTGGTCGGACGTGCTGCCGGGCATCCGGTGGTGGACTTCCGTGGCCAGCCGGACACGGTCATCCCCGCCGCACAGCAGGATGCCGGCCAGCCGGACGTCTGCACCGCTACCGGTAATATCCACCTTCAGCGGGAGGTCCACGTCAGCAGCACCGGGCAGGAGGATGAAGCAAAGATCGACCCGGGCATCCTGTCCGACAATCAGGTGGTCCATGGGCAGCGACCGGTCTGTTTGTCCGAGCAGGTAGGTCTGCCGGAATTCTGCGCCGTCCCCGATCCGGATGCTTTTTTCCCCCGGAACGACAGGAACAGCCTGGTAATGACCTTGATCCACGATAGCCATGTTATTCCTCCGTAATGGCGTCATAGCCTTTTTCTTCAATCAGTTCCACCAGTTCCGGCCCGCCTTGGCGCACGATCCGGCCTGCCTTGACCACGCTGACGGTATCCGGCTGGAGATAGTCCAGCAGCCGTTTGTAATGGGTAATGACAATGGCGGCCTTGTCCGGCGTATGGAGCGCTTTCACTCCTTCCGCGACGATTTTCAGGGCATCGACGTCCAGTCCGCTGTCCGTTTCATCGAGAATGGCCAGGACCGGGTCCAGCATGGCCATCTGGAAAATTTCCCCGCGCTTTTTCTCTCCGCCGGAGAAGCCGACATTGACTTCCCGCTTGGCGAACTCGCTGCGCATCTGGACGAAAGCCATCTTCTCTTTCATGAGTTTCAGGAAGTCACCGCCTTTCATCGGTTCTTCCCCGCGTGCTTTCCGGGCGGCGTTGACAGCCGTCTTCATGAAGTTCTGGAAGCTCACGCCGGGAATCTCGATGGGATACTGGAAAGACAGGAACATGCCGGCCCACGCCCTTTCTTCCGGGCTCATGGCCAGTAAATCCTTGCCCAGGAATTCGGCGCTGCCCTGGGTCACGGTATAATCCGGTTTCCCGGTCAGCACGGCGGAAAGGGTGCTTTTCCCGGCTCCATTCGGCCCCATGATGGCGTGAATCTGTCCTGCGCGGACCTCGAGATTGATGCCGCGGAGAATCTCCCGGTCGCCGATATTGGCATGCAGGTCGGTGACTTTCAGTATGATGTTATTTGTCATAAGTAGCGTTGTTTTCTTTTTTATAGAGTTTCATCCAGGTCCACATCGACCAAAGTCCATTGATCAGGTACAGGGCGCTGACGATGGGCATGAATACCAGTCCGGCGGAGAGGTACAGGGTGATATTGAAGGCGTTGACCAGCAGCCAGACCACCCAGCAATCCCATTTTTTCTGTGCCGAGAGGAATTGGGCCAAAAGGGTCAGCATCAGCACGAATGCATCCAGCCACGGTTTGGGGTCCGGAGAAAATGTGTCCGGAAGCCACTCCTTCCCCAGACGGCTGAGCACGAAACCCCACAGGAGGGTTGCGGCTGCGACGACCAGGGCGGAAGCACCCCGCTCTTTCCACGACAAGGTGGTGACTTTCAGCGAATTATTGTCAAATGAACTCTCCTCGCCGCTGTGCGGGTGGGTCCAGCGCCAGTGTCCGAAGGCATTGATGCAGAATGAGATGGGCTGCAGGAGCATGGCACTGTACAGGTGCCGCTGCCAGAACAGCATGGCCAGGAGGATGTTATAGAGATATCCGACCCAGAAGTTGTATTTGTTGTTCCTTCCGGCCAGGAAAACGCAGGTGAGGCCGGCGATGACCGAGAGCAGTTCCAACAGGCTGACTCCATTGCCGCCGAGGGTGAAAAGGATGTTATCGATACTGAACATTATCCGACAGAACCTTCAAGTGATACTTGCAATAATTTTTGTGCTTCCACGGCAAATTCCATGGGCAGTTTGGAGAGGACTTCGCGGGCGTAACCATTCACGATCAGTCCGACGGCTTCTTCCGGTCCGATTCCCCGTTGGTTACAGTAAAAGAGCTGGTCTTCACTGATTTTCGAGGTCGTAGCCTCATGTTCGACGACCGCGGTCGGGTTTGCGCTGCGGATGTCCGGGAAGGTGTGCGCCCCGCACAGCGGACCGATCAGCAAACTGTCGCACTGGGAGTGGTTCCGCGCATGGGCGGCTCCCGGCATCATCCGGACGAGACCCCGGTAACTGTTCTGGCTGTGCCCGGCGGAGATGCCTTTGCTGACAATGCGGCTGCGGGTGTCCCGGCCGATATGGATCATTTTCGTCCCGGTATCCGCCTGCTGGTAGTTGTTCGTGACCGCAACGGAATAGAACTCCGAGGAGGAATGGTCTCCCTGCAGGATGGTGGACGGGTATTTCCAGGTGATGGCCGAGCCGGTTTCTACCTGTGTCCAGCTCAGGTGGGATCCGCTCCCTTTGCAGAGGCCCCGTTTCGTAACCAGGTTGAGGATGCCGCCGCGGCCCTGGGCGTCGCCCGGATACCAGTTCTGGACCGTGCTGTATTTGACATCGGCATCTTTCTCTACGATGATTTCCACGACGGCGGCGTGCAATTGGTTCTCATCGCGCATGGGCGCCGTGCAGCCTTCCATGTAGCTGAGTGTGGCCCCTTCGTCGGCGACAATCAGGGTCCGCTCGAACTGGCCCGTTCCGCTGGCATTGATGCGGAAATAGCTGGACAGTTCCATGGGGCATTTCACGCCCTTCGGCACATAGCAGAAGGAGCCGTCGCTGAAAACGGCACTGTTGAGTGCGGCGAAGAAATTGTCTCCCGCAGGGACGACGCTTGCCAGGTATTTGCGGACCAGGTCGGGATGTTCTTTGACCGCCTCGGAGAACGAGCAGAAGATGATTCCTTTTTCAGCAAGGGTCTTGCGGAACGTCGTCGTGACGGAGACGGAGTCGAAGACGGCATCTACGGCCACGACCCCGGCGAGCGCCTTCCGCTCCCGCAGCGGAATCCCCAGTTTCTCGAAAGTCTCTTCCAGCGCCGGATCGATTTCTTTGGGGCGGTCTTCGTCCCGTTTCGGCGCGGCGTAATAAATAATATCCTGATAATCAATTTCCGGCATGTCCAGATGCCCCCATTGCGGCTGCGGCATTTTCTGCCAGCGCCGGAACGCATCCAGCCGGAAATCCAGCAGCCACTGCGGCTCCTCCTTCAGCGCGGAAATCTTCCGGATGATGTCTTCATTCAACCCTTTGGGGATGAAGACTTGCCGGATGTCGGTTACAAATCCCTCCTTGTATTCCTTGGAGGTAATATCTTTGATGAGTTTGTTTTCTTCCTGGATATCCATATCGGTATTGTATCCCGCCGCGGCGGGATGTTCCTTATAAGAGTCTGACTAGGTCTGCGAGCACGATGGCGGTCACGGCTTCTACGACGACGGGCGTCCTCAGGGCAAAACAGGCATCGTGCCGTCCGGGAATCTGGAGGGTCGTCATCTGGCCGGTGGCGAAATTGAAGGTTTCCTGTTTCCGCCCGATGCTCGAGGTCGGCTTGAAAGCCACCCGGAAGACCAGCGGATTCCCGTTGGTGATGCCGCCGTTGATGCCGCCTGCCCCGTTTTTGGACGGGTGGACATTCACATGCAGGCCCAGGTTGGCGCCGACAGCCGTATCGAAGGGATCATTGTGCTCGGACCCCCGCATGCGGGCCGCCTGGAAGCCGTCGCCGAATTCAATGCCCCGGACCCCCGGAATGGCGAAGACAGCGTGGGAAATGAGCGATTCGACCGAGTCGAAAAAAGGTTCTCCCAGTCCGGCCGGAATCCCATCCGCGCGGCATTCGACAATCCCGCCGACGGAGTCGAGGTCGGCGATGGCCGCCTCCAGGACATCCCGCCAAAGGTCGGCATCTGCCTGGGGCCCTTTTTCCTCGATTCCGCCGTCAGGCAGCGCTTCTTCCCGGCGCGAGGCCAGGGCTTCGGCGCGGGTGACGCCACCCACTTCCACCAGCCGGGCCGTGACCGGATATCCGACCATTTTCTTTGCGACGACTCCCGCTGCGACAAGGGGCAGCGTCAGCCTTCCGGAAAAGTGTCCGCCACCACGCGGGTCATTGAAATCCAGCCATTTGATGCTGGCGGTATAATCGGCATGGCCGGGCCGGGGGACGTCGTTGAAAAGCTTGTAGTCCGTAGACCGGGTGTTCCGGTTGTGGAAAATGATGGTCAGCGGGGCGCCGGTCGTAAAGCCATTGTAAAGTCCGCTGAGGAACTGAGGCTCATCGGTTTCCGTGCGCGGCGTCGTGCCTTTGGGACCGCTCTTGCGCCGCAGGATATCTGCCGCGAAATCTTCTTGGGTCAGCGCGATGCCGGGTTGTACGCCGTCGAGGACGACACCGATGGCATCTCCGTGGGATTCTCCGAAGATGGAGACCCTGAATTTTCTTCCGAACGAGTTCATAAGGCAGCGAATAAGTCAAAGAAAGAGGGGAATGATTTCGCGACGCATTCCGTATCGTCTATTTCAATGGGGCCGTCCGCTCCCAGGGAGGCGACTTTGAGGGCCATGAGCATGCGGTGGTCATGGTACGAGGTGTATTTCCCGCCTTTGAGCAGCGTTCCGGTCAGCAGCCGGCGGACCAGGGAACGTCCTTCAATGGACAGGGTGTCGCCTTTGAGCGTGGCGCGCACGCCCATTTGGGCCAGCATGTCCAGGATGGCCTGCGCCCGGTTGCTCTCCTTGTGCAGCAACCGGCCTGCGCCGGAAATCCGGCTGGTCCCCTGGCAGAAAGCGGCCAGGACAGAAAGGATCGGGAAGAGGTCCGGACAATTGCCGGCGTCTACTTCGAAAGCGTTCAGGGGAGCGCGCTGGACATGGAGGGAATTCTCGTCTTCCAGGGCGGACATGCTGGCGCCGGCATCCATGAGGATATCCATGATGCACAGGTCGGCCTGCAGGGACGACGTGTCCAGCCCGACGAGGTCCACACGGCCGAAGACAGCACCCGCCACCATGAAATTGGCCGCGGAACTCCAGTCGCCTTCCAGGGCGATTTCCGCGGGATGGTAGTGCTGCCGTCCCGGGATGCGGAGGGTCATGCCGGAACAATGGTCCCAGTCCTGGGTCTGCAGGAATTCTTCATCGCCCTCCATCTCGCTTTCTATCCGGATGCCGAATTGCTTGAGGACATCGATGGTCATGAAGATGTAGGGGATGCTCTTGGGCTCCTCAATGAAAAGGGTCGTGTCCGTCTCGCCCAGCGGCAGGGCGGCGAGGAGTCCCGAAATGAGCTGGGACCCGTGTCTGCCGCCGATGCGGGCTTGTCCGCCACGCAGGGGTCCGTGCACCGTGACCGGGACTTGCGGCTGGCTGTCGGGATCGGAACCGGACAGGGTGACGCCGAATGCGTCCATGATTTCCCGTGCCCCCATCAGCGGACGCGTCAGGAGGGTTTTTTCGCCCGTAAGGGTGACTTCTCCGCGGCTCAGCTGGGCCAGGAGGGGGATCATCATGCGCGTCAGGAAACCGGATTCTCCGACATGCAGGCTCGGGACGTCGGCATGGATGCCGCCGGTAATGGTCAGGGTCCGTCCGCGCCGGGTCACCTTGGCCCCCAGGGCCTGGATGGCCGCGATGGCGGATTCCGAATCGCCGCAGGGGGAATAGCCCGTCAGCCGGGATGTCCCGTCCGCCAGGGCAGCGGCGATGATGGCGCGCTGGGCGAAACTCTTGGAAGCCGGCATCCGCAGGGGTTTGGGCCCCTCCATCGAACTGTATCCGACCATCCGGAGGTCGCCGTAAACGGCTTCCGACATTTGCGGGAGCGTCCATTGGCCGGGGGCGGCCACTTCGTGGGCATTCAAGGCCGCATAGGAAAACGGGGCGCCGCAGCGCAGGCATTCGAGGCGGGATCCTTTCCCTTCCTCTCCCATGCAGAAGGCAATCAACTGCCCCGGTTCGAAATCTTTATACAGCGACAAAATCCGGTCGGTATCAGCCGGCCCGTGTGCCGTCGTAACAATTTTCACGACTTCTGCACCGAGGTGCAAACACTTCTCTACAAGCGCTTTGAGCGCTTCCTGCGAATCAGTTCCGGTAAAATCATGGTAGGACCGGATCAAAATGGTCCCGCATTCGCGGGCTTCCCGCCGGATGCGTTTGGACATCATGGCCGGCGCTTCCAGTTCGACGTCTACGTAAGCGGCTCCAGCCTGGATGGCGCGGATCAGCCGTGCTTCCGCCTCTTTGGCAGGCATGTTTTCGCCGATCCGACAGGTGGCTACGAGAGGGACATCCGAGTCGGAGAACAGTTCTTCGATGTCCTCCGCATCGAGCGGGCAGGTGTCAAGCCGGATTTCGGCCATTTCCATGCCGGGAGTCTCCAGGGCATCGTAAATTCCGTCCAGGTCCCTTCCTGTAAGAGTCGTGCAAATCATATTGCGTTGTTATTTGCGAGCAAGTCCGCTGCCTGGGATACTTCCAGTTCCCGGGAGCAGACGGCTCCGATTTTTCTGATAAGGATGAAATGGACTTTCCCGCCTTCCGCTTTTTTGTCCTTGGTCATGACCGAGCGCATTTCTGTTATCGGGAAAGGGATATCCACGGGGAGTCCGCAGGTCTTCCAATCCTCGGCAAGCCGTTCAGACAGACCCGGTTCTGCCAGCGATAGCGCTTCGGAAAGCCGGGCCGCGAGCAGGATTCCCATGGCAACGGCTTCTCCGTGGCAGATGTCAGCATGGCGGTGGAGGGCCAGGGATTCGATGGCATGGGCAAATGTATGTCCGAGATTGAGCAGGCGACGCTCTCCGTGTTCGAACTGGTCGCGTCCGACAATGCCGGCCTTGACGGCCGCTGCCTGGGCGATCAGCCGGAGCAGTTGCGGTTCGTGGACGGGTTGCAGTCCTTCCTGCCGGATCCTGGCCAGCAGGGACACGGCATCGGCGTAACTGTCTGTCGCATTGTCGATAAGGAAGGTTTTCAGGAGTTCGGCACTTCCGGCGACAAAGTCACGCCGGGGAAGGGTGCGGAGGACTTCCGTGCAGGTCCAGGTGAAGACGGGTTGCCGGATGACGCCGATCATGTTCTTGTATTCCAGGAAGTTGATTCCGGTTTTTCCGCCGATGGCTGCGTCGACTTGCGCCAGCAGGGTGGTCGGCAGGAAGGCAAACTGGATGCCCCGTTTGTAGATGGAGGCGGAGAAACCGGCCATGTCGGTGGTGATGCCGCCGCCGATGGCGAGCAGCAGGGCGTCGCGGTCGGCATCCGCTTCCAGCAGCCGGCAGCAGATGCCCAAGACGGTGTCCATGTTCTTCCCGGCTTCCGAGGTGCGGACGCTGCAGAGCAGGCGGCAATTCCCGCCGCCGGGCTGTCCGGCAGAGGCGTCCACGAGTGCATTCGCGTAGGGGAGTACCTCTTCGTCGCAGACGAGCAATACGTTACGGAATGCCGCCAGATGCGGCAGGACGCCAGCAACGTCCCGGCCGAAATAGACCCGGCTGAGTGTCTGTCCGTTTTCTTGTATGGTAATTTCGTCCATGAAAGACAAAGATAACGAGAAAACTGAAAAAATTTGATAATTACATTAAATTCGATAACTTTGTAGCCACGTTCAACCGTAATTGCCCGAATGGCGGAATTGGTAGACGCGCTGGACTCAAAATCCAGTGTCCCTTAAAGACGTGCCGGTTCGAGCCCGGCTTTGGGCACCCGACCGGAATCTTTCGAGTTTTTCGAGGATTCCGGTTTTTTCATGGAATCCTCGAGTGGCTTGATTCTTGCTGATAAATCCCCGCAGAAGCATATTAAACCTTAATATAAAGCGTATGAAAAAGATTTTTTCAATTCTTCTGGCTGCATCTCTGATGCTGCTTGGTACCCAGGCTTTTGCCCAGATGTCCGTTAACGCGGGTTACCTGAACTCCACCCTGAAGACCGGTAACGCCGATCCTTCCAATGCCAACGGCGCCTATGCCGGCGTTTCTTTCAATGTTCCCATCGCTGGTGGTCTCGGCATCGCTCCCGGTGTCTATTATTCCATGATCACCTCCAAGAACACCTCCAACCTCGGCAACATCTTCTCCGCGTCCGGTACCTTTGCAGAGCATGCACTCAACGTCCCCCTGTATCTGAACTACGACATCAGCCTGGCCAGTGACACCAATGTCTTCATCTTCGGTGGCCCCACCGCCCAGTATGGTCTCGCATCCACAGTGAAGACGGATGTCAATGTGGCCGGCGCCAGCGGCAGTCACAAGACAAGCAATTACGACAACGACAATTACAACCGCTTCAACGTGTATCTCGGTGGCGGTATCGGTTTCAAGGTGTCTGCCTTCCAGTTTACTGTGGGTTATGACTACGGCATGATGAATTTGTACAAGGGCGACAACGCAGCCACGTCCCACCGCTCCAACATCAAGCTCGGTATCGGCTACGCCTTCTAGCATCCTCCGCTCCACTTGGGAGCGATAAAGAGGCCGACCAGGCAGGTCGGCCTCTTCGTGTTTGGATTTCCTGATATATGAAGGGAGAGTAGCGTTGGCGCTGCCGCTATATGCTCCTGAGCATCCGGTATGTATGCAACTCTTCGGAGAAATAAGGCGGCGGGGTGTAATCAGATGCCCAATTTTTTGTAAATTCGTGACGAATAACGGAAATTGCGTCATGAAAGATTTTTTGCGTACCGTCGGGGAGTTTCTGCCGAAAGAACGGGTTTTTACCGATGAACTGCGCCGTCTGGCCTGGGGAACGGATGCCGGAGAGTACCGGCTGGTCCCGAAAGTGGTTATCCTGGCACAGAATGAAGAAGAAGTTTCCCGGGTTATGGAGACGGCTTCCCGCCTGGGTATTCCGGTCACATTCCGGGCGGCGGGAACGGCCCTTTCCGGCCAGTCCATTTCCGACAGTGTCCTGCTGGTTGCCGGGAAGGACTGGGATTTCCGGCGGTATAATGAAGATACGACAGTGACGCTGCAGCCGGGGCTGACAGGGGGGAAAGTGAATCGCTTCCTCAGCCGGTTCGGGCGTCAGTTCGGTCCGGATCCTGCCTCCATCGGCAGTTGCATGGTGGGTGGTATCGTGGCCAATAACGCCTCGGGTATGAGCTGTGGGATCCATGCCAATTCCGATGTCCTGCTCCGCAGCATCCGGCTGGTCCTTTCGGACGGAACGATTCTCGATACGGGTTCGGAAGAATCCCGGGAGGCTTTCCGGAACAAGCATCCGGAGGTGTTGGAGGCCATTGCGTCTTTGCGCAAAGAAGTAATTGAGAATAAAGAACTTTCCGACAGAATCCGGGCGAAATACCGGATCAAGAATGTAACGGGACTGAACCTGCGTCCGCTGGTGGCTTATGAGGATCCGTTCGAAATCCTGACCCATCTGATCGTCGGTTCCGAGGGGACCCTTGCTTTCATTTCCGAGGTAACGATGGCGACCCTTCCCGTGGCGCCTTACAAGGCGAGTGCCATGATCTATTTCCCGGATATCGTGACAGCGGCGCGGGCGGTCTTGCCGATTCGGCCCCTGGCCGTTTCGGCCGCCGAAATGCTGGATCCCCGGTCCTTGGCTTCGGTGAACGATCCGCATCTGACTCCGGAATGTCCGGGATTGACCGCCCTGCTCTGCGAGACCCAGGCGGATTCGGAAGAAAAACTGTCTGAGCAGGTTGCGCAGATTACAAAGGCGCTGGAACCCTTTGGGGTCGATGTCCGTTTCACATCGGATCCGACGGAAGCCGCCCGTTACTGGGCCATCCGGGCCGGGATTTTCCCGACGGTGGGCGGCATGCGGAAAGAAGGGACGACGTGCCTGATCGAAGATGTCGCTTTCCCGCTGGAATCCCTGCCGGAGGCAACGGCGGACCTGAGCGACCTGCTCCAGCGTCATGGCTATACGGATTCCTGTATTTACGGCCATGCTTTGGCGGGCAATTTCCATTTCATTATCAACCAAGGATTTGATACCCCTGAAGAAATCGCGCGTTACGATGCGATGATCCGGGACGTGGTCGATCTGGTGGTGGATAAATACGACGGATCCCTCAAGGCGGAGCATGGGACCGGGCGGAACATGGCGCCCTTCGTGGAACGGGAATGGGGGAGCGAAGCTTTCGCCGTCATGCAGCGGGTCAAGCAGATCTTCGACCCCAGAGGGATTTTGAATCCGGGCGTCATCTTTAATGCCGATCCGCAGTGCTATTTGAAAGATTTCAAGGAACTTCCGGTCCTTTCTCCCCGGGATGCGGACATGGCAGAAGCTTACCGGCAGATCAACAAGTGCATCGAATGCGGCTTTTGCGAGGTCAATTGCGTGTCCTGCGGGTTCTCTCTCTCGTCGCGGACCCGGATTGTCGTCCGCCGGGAGATTGAGCGGCGCAAGAAGGCCGGAGAGCCGTACGAGGCGCTGGAAAAGGCCTATGGCTATTTCGGGAAAGCGACCTGTGCGGGCGACGGCCTGTGCGCATCATCTTGCCCGATGGGGATCAATGTGGCCGATATGACGCACCAGCTGCGCCGCGAAGGAATCGGCGCTGCCGGAACATGGGCCGGAGAATGGGTCGCCAATCATTTCCGGGGGACCAAGAAGGTGATCCGCGGTGTCCTGGGGCTGGCCTCCGCCGGGCGGACCGTCCTGGGAGACAAGGCGATGACCGCAGTCGGAAAGGGCTTGCACCAGATCGGTGTGCCGCTGTGGACGCCCGCCACCCCGCTCCCGTACAAGGTCCGGCAAACGGCGCAGGCGCTCCGGCCCGAGAAGGTCGTCTATTTCCCGAGTTGCCTGAACCAGATGATGGGGACGGCCCCGCGGGACAAAGTCCGGCCCCTGGCCGAGGAAATGGTGGCCTTGCTGGACAAAGCGGGCTATGAAGTGATTTTCCCGGAGGGCATGGACAAGCTGTGCTGCGGCACCATCTGGGAAAGCAAAGGACTCCCTGAGGTTGCGGACAGGAAGGCCCGTGAATTGGACGAAGCACTCTGGGCGGCTTCCCAGCAGGGCCGCTGGCCGGTTTTGTGCGACCAGAGTCCGTGTCTGCACCGGATGCGGAAGACCATCACGCGCATGCATGTGTATGAGCCGGCGGAGTTTATCTGGACCTTCCTGAAGGACCGGCTGGAATTCCACCCATGCGATGACCCGGTGGCGGTCCATGTGACCTGCTCCATGCGGCTGATGGGGCTTGAGAAGCAGATTGTTGATCTTGCAAAGCTTTGCTCAACAAACGTTTATGTGCCTGAGGAGATCGGCTGCTGCGCCTTTGCCGGCGATAAGGGCATGACCCATCCGGAGCTCAATGCCTATGCGCTTCGGAAACTTCGGCCGGCCTTGACGGAACATGGCGTACAGGAAGGCTTCTCCAACAGCCGGACGTGTGAAATCGGTCTGACGACCCATGGCGGTGTGCCCTACCGCAGCATCGTTTATCTGGTCAACCGCGTAACGACCGCCCGGAACCCCGAAGGAACCGTTTAAGTTCCAGGGGGCTCCGGGCGCTCCAAGGGACCTCCGGGCTAGGCGTGGTAGTGGATCAGTTCTTCGATCGGGGTGGGGATGAAGGCCCGGATCCGGATTCCGTTCTGCTTGAACAACGGTTCCAGGATGTCTTTGAGGGCGAGTCCGAATCCACCGATGATGCCGACGGGGTACTTGTCGATGTCGTACTGGCGCAAACTCCTGTCAATCAATGCCTGCAAGCTCCCGTCGACCAGGTTCTTGATATACGGGTGGTCGTAGTGTGACAGGATGAACGGGCACATGGAACCGAGATAGCCGGAAGGCGACCCCGGGTTGTGGTAGACATTGTCGACGATGGTCGGATAATCCGAAGCGAACAGTTCCGAGAACGGTTTGGCGATTTCTTCCGGAACCAGATCTTTAATCAGGTCACAGACAAAGAGTTTCCCGATGACAGAGGCGCTGCCGTCGTCCCCCAGGATGAATCCGCCCGATTTCACATGCTTGACAATCTTCTCTCCGTCGTACTGGCACGAATTCGAACCGGTTCCCATGATGACCGCGATGCCGGGCGCATGGCCGCAGGCCGCCCGGGCCGCCGCCACGAGGTCGGTCTGGATATCGATTGCGGCGCCGGGGAAGGCTTCCTCCATGACCGGTTTCAGGTTTTCCATGACCGTCTTGGACAGAACGCCGGCCGTGTAAAAATAAACCTCGGAGTAAGGGCCTTCCGGGAGGGATTTCGCCGCATCCATGATGATGGTGCGGAGGGTTTCGATTTCCATGGTCGAGACATTGGTCCCGGGGGTCAGTAAACGGGCAATCTGTTTCCCGTTTTCGATTACGCGCCAATCGCCTTTCGTGGCGCCGCTTTCGCAAATAAGTTTCATGAGTTGATATCCAGTTTAAAAAGTATTCCGCCGGATGAGCCGGCAATGGCAATGTACTTTGGAAAGGGTGCGGGAAAGCACCATTTTCGCAGCTTCCCTCCCCATTTGTACGAAATCGGTCGAGAGGGTCGTCAATCCTCCCAGGATCAGCTTGTTCAGGGGCCAGTCGTTGTAGCAGATGATGCCGACATCTTTGCCCAGGGTCAGCCGGGCATCGGCAATCCGGTCCGCCAGGGTGACCAGTTTGTTGTCCAGGCGGCTGCCGGAAAGGAAATACAGGTCTCCCTTTTCGACGCGTTCAGGCATGTCTGAGAGTATTTCGATGGGGAGGCCCTGTTTCTGGCAGAACTGCTTGAGCGTTTGGCCGATCAGCTCCCCATACAGGCTGACGGACATGCAGGAAAAGCGGATGATCCGGTATTTCCGCAAATCGTCGATGAACGGGGTCAGCGAAGTGGCAACATCTTCTTCCAGAGACTGGTAGGAGGCACCGGCCAGCGGGCTGATCCCCGGAAGATACCGGTCCATCAGGATGAGCTTGTAGGGCGGGATCCTGCGGATCAGTTCCAGGGCAGCTTGCCGGACGCCGGGCAGGACCGGGAAATGCGGGAAGACCAGATAGTAATCATATTTGTCCAGCTCCGTATTCAGGAAACCTTCGAAGCGGTCCAGGTCTTGGTAATGCATCAGGACCGTGACTTCCACCTGGGAGGAGACCATTTCCATGAACGCCTCCAGAATGACTTGGCCGTGTGCGCTGAATTTGTCCATGATGACCAGGACGGAAGGCTTCCCGCCCAGGAAATGCCGGTTGACATAGTAGCCTTTCCCGCGTTGGGAAGTCAGGATGCCTTGCTTGCACAATTCTTTGTAGGCCTTGATGACCGTTTCCTTGGAAATGCCCGTCATGGCGGTCATTTCGTTCAGGGACGGGAGCAGGGCATCCGGAGAATACACGCCGTCGTGAATTCTCCGGATGATGAAATCCATCAGCTGCCGGTACAAGGGAGTTGTTCCGTTAAAGGTCTCATTGAAAGGTGTCTGGTCCATATAAATCCCTTCTATTTTTTCCGGAAGACCACGGCCCCGTCGGCAGGAACGGTCATTTCCTTCCCCTTGGCTTCTTTCGGGAGCTTGACCTTGTGCGGGACGGAATCGGTATTGACGAGGATCCAGGCGTTATTACCCTTGCGGTCAAGCCATTGGGCGCCCATGACAGCATGCTCGTCCCAGAAGGTGTCGAATTTCCGGCTCGGGTTGTCTCCTTCCGGGAAAAATTCCCGGACAAAGTAGCCGCCCAGTACGATATCATGGATTCCGGAACGGAATTGCATCAGGTTGCGGAGGAACTGGGCTTCCGGCCTGAACTTCGGATCCATGATCACGAAGGCGCGGACCCAGCCGGGCTGGGAGCCGTACAGGAGGGCTTTGGTAAAGCGGAACCGCAGGTCGCAGGCTTTCTCTAGGGAGACATCTTCGTTGAAATACCGGTAGGCGTTGGTCACGACCCGGTCGGAATAGACCATCGGGAATACCGGAATGATGCGGGAGACGCCGGGAGTGTAATGGGTGTTGACCATCAGCATCAAGTCAAAGAGGTCGCTGTAGCATTCGCCGTTTTCTTCCGTTATCAGGATGTTGCCCGGCCGCAGGGCTCCTTGGGTGCGGATATCCCGCAGGATCTTCTGATATCCCTGGAGCCAGAATTCTCCGCCGCCCCGGGGATGGTTGTGATCCGGGTTCCAGCAGGGATACTGGCGGGAGCAGCCGACCTGGTCGATATAGACCCCGTCTACGCCATACAGCAGTTGCAGGCTGTCCACCAGGCCATAGAGTTTGTCATGCCAGATTTGCGTCGAGGGGCAGGTGACGGAATTGAGGACCTTGGAGGTGCCGTACACCTCTGTATACAGCGAGCCGTCTTCCGCACGTGCGGAAGCATCATAGCCGCGGTCGCGCTTGTAGCTGGCTGAAGCGGGATCCCACAGCCGGCCATTGATGTAGGGGGTAATGTGGATCCCTTTTTTGTGGAGCGCCGCGATTCTTTCGGCAAAGCCCGGTTTTGCGGGCAGATAGTCCGGATAATGACTGTCATAGGGATGGTGGTGCCACCAGTACCAGTGGACACTCAGGTGCGGGCCGAAGAAATCGGCTGCGGCCTGGGTATAAGCGAATTCCTCATCCGTTCCTTTGACGCGGATCCATCCGTCGGTTTGCTGCAGCCAGGGAGAAAGGGTACCGAGGCGGTTGACAATCTTGCGCTCCTCGCCGCCCCACGGGAGGGTATAGGTATAGGGCTTATACCAGTGATTGACAGCATGTTCCCAGCCTTCTGCGTCATAACCGATGTTGGCGGCGAAAGGCAGGTGGAATACCCCGTCTTTTGTCCATCCCTCCGAAGCCGGGATGGTCATCCTTACATTCAGGGCACCATTCCCATTGACATAAAAGTCTTTGCGGATTCCTTGCGGGTCCTCGGCCCCGAAGTAGAACGCGCCCTCCGGGTTGTGTACCAGGAAGAAAGACATGGAGCCTGTAGTCGTCGGATATTCCGAACGGATTTCTGCGGCGGTCAGCGGGTTCTCGACACCCCATCCGCTGGTAGTAATCACCTTGCCTTTGTCCGGCTTCCGGAGGGACAGCCGGGGGAATTCCGTCTTGGTGACAAACCAGCCCTCGGGCAGGTCGGCCTCGAGGTCCCAGAAAAGCCGGTCAGCCTCATCCGGCAGGCTGACGATGACCCGGACCGGATAGGTCTTTCCGGAATAATCATAGAGGATATGCCAGGTGAAAACCAATTTGCTGACAGTTCCTTCCCGAAGGCTTCGGGCTCCTGTGTAATGCGCCCAGCCGGGTCTCCAGTCGATTTTTTCCCCTTGAGGCCCATGGCACGAGAGGCACCAGGGGGCCGTGGAGGATCCCTTGGAGCAGAGCGACTTGCCCATGAAGGTCAACTCGTCGATGCAGAATGTGTTCCCGTTGCCGAACACCGCGCGGATCTTGCCGTTGTCCAGGACCGGGGTGCTGCCGTCGGGCTTCGGAAGGGTGATATTCAGTTCGCGCAACAGCGCAGGAGGGAGCAACCCATTGTGGAGGATGGGCTCAGGAGTCCCCGTTTGCTGGCCGGAAAGCGGCAGCTGCATGAGGAGGAGCAGGGCGGGGAGCAAGACCCGCAGGCGAAGATGTTTCATGTTGGGATGCATTAAGGGATGATTTCGAAGAGCCGGGTATCCGGCGAAGAGAAGGAGACCTTGAAGGCTTTCGTGCGCTTGCCGACGACTTCGCCGGTGAACAGGTCCACGACGCGGGAAACCTTCCTGGGGAGATAGACCGTCTGTTCTCCGCCCTCTTTACAATGGATGGACAGCAGCCGTTCGTTGGCAAAAACGGGGTACATCGGGTCCACATAGTAATGGACTCCGGCCCGGGAACAGATATCGCGGAGGGTTTCTGCCGTGAAGGCATCCGCGCAGTAGGTGTAAACGGCTTTCCAGCCGTCCATGGCAGTTTCATGGATGTCTTTGTCTCCGCTTACGAAGGGCACGCCCGCCCAGGTGCGGACCCGGCCGGCATCCAGGGAGGAACCGTCACAGATGCCGGGCGCATAAGCGAAGACGACCGTCCGTCCGCCCGTGCAGACTTTCTCGCGCAGCAGGGCGGCCCGTTTGCTGTCAATCAGGAAGGTCTGCGGCAGGAGGATGACTTTGTATCGCGACAGGTCGAGGCGCTCCAGGTCTGCGAAAGAGCAGCAGTCATACGGGGCGCCCGTCACGGAAAGCCGGTTGCGCAGCGCATCGGCTCCTTCCCGCGCAAGCGGGTCTGTTTCACGGACATAATAGAGGCTTTGCGGGTCTCCGACCAGCAGGATTTCTGCCACGGAAGGGGACATGTCATCCCGGAAGCGCTGCTGGATCTTTTCCAGTTCCCCGATGCGTGCCCGCAGGCGGGGTTCCGCATAGAATCCTCCCCACATGTCGAACCACCAGTAACTGGCGTGGTGGATCAGGGCGAAGCAGGCTTCCCGGGTATTGCCGGCGATGTCGTCCTCTACGGAATCCCAGGCCTTGATATCGGAAACCTTCCCTTTCTGCAGCCGTGTCCCGAAATCATGCGGCCGGAAATCGATTTCATGCAGGAACCGTTTCCCGTTCAGCATGGCGGTTTCGAACATCGTCTGGGAGCCGCTGCCCTCTCCGATCTGCCGGTTGGAATAGGAGCCGGGGGCGATGAAGAAGTCCAGGTCAGGGCTGGCATACACCCGCTCATATTCCATGTGCCCGTCGGCTACGACGGTGTTTCCGCCTGAGAAATAATAGCCGAAGAAGGCGCCGATCTGTTTGCCGGCAGGCAGCATGGCCCGGGCTTCATGGGCGAAAGTCAGCAGCGCGTCCGCGACGGCGTCGTTGGAATATTTCCAATAATCAACCTTGTCCTGCTCGGTCGCCGGGTCGTAGATCTTGTTCTCGAAAGCGGCGGTGTGCAGGGCGGCATACGTCGGTGCGGCAGGGCCGTAGTCCACGCCATGCTCCTTGCACCATTGCTGCCAGGCGATGTCCTTTTCCATGGACGTGTACCCGTGCCGGTGGTCCAGCCACTCAGTGGTACTTCCGGCGCACAGGATGTATGCGGCAATCCGGTCTCCGTAATGCGCTTCGCTGTAGGCGAGGAAATCCTTCATCCAGCGCATCGTCATTTTCATCCACCGGGGACTGGCACAGGCCGAAATGATATCGGTGAACGAATCGAACCGGAACAGCTTCCGGGACAGCCACCAGGGCGAGTTGAGGTCGACCATGCAGATCAGGCCGCCGTCGGGATTCGTGGCGTTCATCTCTGCCATCTGGGCGTCGAAGTGCTCGAATTCATATTCGCCTTCTCCTACCCAGATGGGCGGATACTCGCAATAGCCTCCGCCCAGGCGGTTGATGGTATTGGCGGCGCAAAAACAACGGGTCTTGACTCCGAGTTCTTGCGAGAAGATACGGGCCATCTCCGGTTGCCGGACGAAAGACCGGTAGCAGCCGAAGGCGGGGGGCAGGGAAGTCTGTCCGGAAGCGGGCGTAGAAGCGGCTGCGGACAGGAAAAGGATCGCACAGGCGAACCAGGAGTAGATCCGGGGATGCATGATAGTATGTAATTTAAAGGCCTTTCACGTGGTTTACGGCCGGGCGGACGCCGCCGAATTGGATCAGCAGGTCATGCGCCTTGTCGTAGTCTTCGATGCCGGTCTCCGCCATGATCATGCGGGTGCCGCGGTCCACCAACTTTCTGTTGGTGATCTGCATGTCAACCATGTGGTTGCCCTTGACGTGCCCGAGACGGATCATCACGGAGGTGGATATCATGTTGAGAATCAGCTTGGCCGCCGTGCCGGACTTCATCCGGGTGCTCCCGGTGACGAATTCAGGGCCGACCACCGTGATGATGGGCAGTTCGCAGACTTCGATCAGTTCGGATTCGGCGTTGCAGGTGATGCAGGAGGTGAACAGTCCGTGAGCCCGGGCGTCCCGGATGGCCCCGCAGACATAGGGAGCATAGCCGGAGGCGGAAATCCCGATCAGGGTATCGTCGGCCGTGGGGTGGAACGGCTCCATGTCTTTCCAGCCCTGGACCGGGTCGTCTTCCGCGCCTTCTACCGGGGTGCGGAAAGCGATGTCTCCGCCGGCGATGATACCGATGAATATGTCTTTCACGCCGTAAGTTGGCAGAATCTCAGAGGCGTCCAGGACACCCAGCCGTCCGCTGGTCCCGGCGCCGATATAGAATACCCGGCCGCCCCGCCGCATCCGCTCGACGATGTGGTCGACCACCTCGGTGATTCTCGGGATGGATTTGGATATGGCTTCAGGAACGGTCTTGTCTTCCTGATTCATTCCTCTCAAAAGTTCTTCCGTGGACATTTTGTCCAGGTTGTCATAGCGCGATTGTGTTTCAGTTGTACGCATGATAATAGATAGATATAATATCGTTAAGATTTGATTTTTTCCGCGTCTTTGTCAAAGAACCATTGCCGGGCGACCAGCAGGGCGAGACTGCCGATGACCCACACGGCAGCGAGGGAGGCGATGCCGCCGGCCAGGCCGAACCGGTCGCCGATCATGCCCAGGAGCCACGGGGCCAGGGAACCGATCCCGAATCCGAAAAGAATCAGGACGGCCGATGAAATCGAATAGTATTTGGATTCAATGACGTCATACAGGACGGCGTACGTTCCGGCGTCAAAGAAGGCCCGGAAGAAGCCGAAGCCCGCCAGGGCGGCGCAGACGATGCCGAATTTCCCGGAAAGTCCCATCAATACGATGCAGGGAGAGGCCAGGAGCAGGCCGGCGGCTTGCAGGAGCAGGCGGTTGCGGGCATTGCCCGGATTGCGGGCCATCCGGTCCGATAGGGCGCCGGCGGCGAGAACTCCGACGAAGGCGGCCGCATGGGTCCACAGCATGGAATGGAGACCGGCGGAGGACAGGCTCAGGCCGAAGGTCTCGGTCATGTGTTTCGGCATCCAGGTCAGGTAGCCGTTGAGGCCGAAAATCAGGGCGCAGTACGCAACGACCATGCAGACTGCCGTCGGGACCTTGAAAATGGCTGCGATGGCGGCCGGGAGGGAAGGCTGGTCCTTCGGAGCGGCCTGGGCGGCGGGTGCCGGGGTCTCTTCCTTGTCCCGCAGCCGCAGGATCAGGATGAGGGTGAACAGGATACCGGCGCCGCCGAAGATAAAGAAGGCGTACTGCCATCCGACCTTTTCCGCGACCCATCCGGCCAGGAATCCGCACGTGATGACGCCGAGATAATAGGACGTCTGGTGCAGGGACATGGCGCGGGCCCGGGTCCTGCCGTCATGGTACTGGGCGATCAGCCCGGTATACGTCGGGCCGAAGAGCCCCTGTCCCAGTCCCATCCCGAAGCAGCGGAACAGGATGAGGAAGAAGATGCCGCCGGAAAGACCGGTGAGCAGGGTGGCCGACGAGAAGATCAGGGTACTGACCCAGATCTGCCGGCTCCGGCTCATGCGGTCGGCGAAATACCCCGCAAAGGGGACCGTGATGGCATAGAAAAGGTTGAACAGCATGGAGAGAAGTCCCATTGTGCTGTCCGAGGCGCCGAGATGTTCCTGGATCTGCGGAAGGACGATGTTGAACGTCTGCCGGTCCGCCTGGTTCAGGAAAAAGGCGACCCACAGGAGCAGGACGACTTCCCACTTGTAGAAAGGTTTGTTGATGTCAACTTTGTTCATGATATGTGAATTGTTTTGCATGCAGGGATTACAGTAAGTCTCCGAAATACAGTGCGTTGGTAAGCAGGTGATTGGATGCGAACCAGTAGGAGCGGAAGTTGATTTCCTCCTGGAAATAGACGACGGCACCCTTGCCGAGCCTGGCCGTCACGACGGCCGGTGTGCCGGCGATGCGGGCGAGGTTTTTCCGGGAAACGCAGCCCGAGCGGTAAGGATCCTGGCTCCAGGCGAGCTGCACTTCCAGGCCGGGAACGACCTCCCAGGCGGTGGCGGTGTGCTTATACAGATCCAATTCTTTGGCATAGCCCCATGTCAACGGGCTCTCGCGGCAGACATCCGCGTGCAGGACGCTTCCTTTGATGCCGTTTCCGATATGGGCTTTGGGAGTCGGGATGCCCAGGGCCTCTCCGGCCGAGCGGGCTCCCCGGAAAAGAATCAGGGTGCCGCCTTTTTCAATCCAGGCGCGTAGGTTGGCATAAAAATCCGGATTCCCGGAAGGTGCGGACATGGACAGGATGATCGCGTTGTAGCGGTCCAGATCGGCATTCCGGCCCGTGATGATTCCCGGTTCGACCAGGGAATGGACCATGCCGAAACGGGCATCCAGCATGTGCCACAGGGATCCCTGTGGCTGGGCATTCCCGGTAACGATGGCGGTGCGGGGTGTGCGGACCGGTGTGCGTGCCAGTCCGTCCGGGCGGAACCCTTTCTTGCCGTCCCCTGGATAGAGGGCTGTCAGGTCGACGGCGCTCCGGGCAGCGTCCTCCCGCAGGAGGGCGACGAGGTCCGGTGCCGCCACCGGCTGGCCTTCAAGGGGTACCAATACGGTCCCGGCACAGAAAGCCAGCGGGGCTTTCCTGCTTTTCCGGGTGACCGGGGGAAGGGGATACGAGAAAGGCTCCGTGACAACTTCCAGGCGAATGCCGCGCTGCTGCAGGTCAGCCATTAGCCACGGGGAATAATATGCTCCCGGCCTGAAGGCAAAGGATTCAGGCAGCGCTCCTTCCTGCAGGCCGACCAGCTGTCCGGCAGGGAAAGGATGAGTCGTGATTTTTTCCATGCCGGTCGCCTCCGGGGCGTCTTGCAGGGCAAAGTCCAGCCCGTAGGCCCGGGCCGGAGACCACGTCGAAATGTCGTAAAAGACACTGTCCGCATATTCCGTGATGTCCTCGAAAATCCCTTTGATCTTGTAATAATGGCGCTGTCGGAAGGGGACATAATAGCGGTCCGTTTCACCGGAGATCCGGTAGACGTCGATATCGTGGAGCTGCAGGTTTTCGACAAAGTGCCAGGCGACGGCCCGGTCGCCGCGGGCGTTGAACACATACCCTCCGGCGGCGTCCTGTGCGGCAGCCTTGGCGGCATCGATATAGAAATCCCGCTGGTATTCAAGCAGTTCTTGTTTATGGGCCAGGGCTCCGTCCACGACCCCCTGCGCCGCATAGGCCTGCCAGCGGATGGTTTCGGCGAGCGTCCAGGTCCGTTCGGCATTGCTCCGGATGTGACCGTTGGAAGCGGTGGCTTCGTGCAGGATGCAGACGGATCCCTGGATGTCACCATAGCAGGCGCCTTTCCCGATGAAGAAATCATCGTAGCCGCTGCGGGTCAGATAGGGGATGCCGAAGGATTGGATGGCTTTTTCCGTGTACCGGGAGATCGCCAGGGTCAGGTCCTGGTTCTTCTGGGGAATATAGGCATAGGTCCGGTTTGCATCGCCGGGGCTGAAATAGAAGAGGTTGCGGGTGCCGCGCTGCTCATGGGCGTCCAGCAGGACATGGGGCATCCAATATTCATACATGCGGACAAAGTTCTGCCCTTCAGGATATTGCGCTGTAAGCCAGTCGCGGTTGCTGTCCATCCAGTAGTGGTTGGAGCGGGAGGAAGGAGCGGCTTCGCGTTCTTCGCGCTGCTGCGAGTCCGGGAAATGATGGAGGGAGGAGTTGGCGTTGATCCATTCTGCATACCGGCAGATTCCGTCGGGATTGAAGCCGGGAGTGATGACCAGGACCATGCGCGACAGGGCCTGCCGGGTGCGGACGTCGGTGGCGGCCGCATAGTGGTAGGCGAGCAGGATCATCGCCAGGTGGCCGGAAATCTCATTTCCGTGGACGGATCCGCCGAGATTGACGAAAAGGGGCATGTCCCCGAGGTCCGCCCCTGCGCTCCGGGCCGGGTCCAGCATGGCCAGGTGTGCCTGGCGGAGCGCTTCCAGCCGGGCCTGGTTCTGCGGCGCCGTCAGGACGAGCTGGACGAAGGGACGCTGTTCGAAGGTTTTCCCGAAGGTCTTCAGGCAGGCGCGGTCGGAAGCCTGCGCCAGATATTCCAAATAGCGGAGGACGTCGCTCCAGTCCGGGATGCGTTCGTCCAGGTCATAACCCAGGAAATCCGCGGGTGTCCGGATGGACGGGTTGTATTCCACGTCCCCGAAAGGCAGGTAGCCGGAAACGGGCCGGTGGTTCTGCACACCAGTACCGGGCAGGGAGACGGGTTGTCCCATGGCAGTCAGGGGGGCCAGCAGGAGCAAAAGGGCAGCAAACGGTGCTGCGAAAAGGCGGAAAATGGCCATTCAACGTAGATTATAGGGACAAATATATCGAATATTCCTGAGCGGAACAATAGTATACAATAGTTTTTGACGCCGGACTGTCCGGATATCCTCCTCTTTCATTTTCCCGGGCAGGTGCTTTTTTCTTTGCCGTCGAATCTTTACCTTTGCGTGATCAGAATAAATTTATGAACATGAAAAAGATGTATTTGCTGTTGATGGTGGCCGCCATGATGCTGGTCCCGTCTTTCCATGGTTTTGCACAACTCCGCAACGACGGCGGGCTGACATATGAAAAAGGCCAGATCTATCAGGCTAATGGACAAGAGATTACGGATGAGCAGGCCCTGGCTTTGTTCGGAAGTGAGCTGTATAATGCCACGTATGTCGGTGCGAAGAAGCAGTCGTCGATTGGCCGGAAGCTGATTGTCCCGGGTGCCATCGTAGCCGGGGCCGGAGCCGTTACCTCCATTGTCGGCGGAGTTGTCCTTGGTATTGGCACTTCAGAGGGAAGTGACGCCGTTTCCGGAACCGGAGCCGCCGTATTCTCCCTCGGTATGCTGGCCTTTGTCGCCGGCGACGCCATGCTCAGCGCCGGCATTCCCCTCCGGGTCATCGGAAACCGTCGTCTGGAATGGCTCACGAACGACTATAACAGCCGCAGCCAATCTGCCCAGCGTACCCCTACGGTGACGTTCGGCGCCCAGAAGCACGGCATGGGCATCGCCCTCAACTTCTAGGAGATAACATGAAGCGCATCAGGAATTTCTGCATTATCGCCCACATCGACCACGGGAAAAGTACCCTGGCCGACCGGCTGCTGGAGCTGACCAAGACCCTGTCCGACCGTGACATGGAAAACCAGGTCCTGGACGACATGGACCTGGAAAAAGAAAAAGGCATCACGATCAAGAGCCATGCGATCCAGATGGAATATGTCTATCAGGGGGAGAAATATCTCCTGAACCTGATCGACACGCCCGGGCATGTGGATTTTTCCTATGAAGTTTCCCGTTCCATCGCTTCCTGCGAGGGGGCACTGCTGGTAGTCGATGCCTCGCAAGGAATTCAGGCACAAACGATTTCGAATCTGTACCAGGCGGTGGACCACAATCTGGAGATCATCCCGGTCCTGAACAAGATCGATATGGATTCCGCCCGTCCGGAGGTCGTGACCGACGAAGTCTGCGACCTGCTCGGCTGCGATCCGGAGGATGTGTACAAGGTCTCCGCGCGGACCGGAGAGGGGGTCGCCGCCCTGCTGGACGCGATCGTGGAGAAGATTCCGGCGCCCGAGGGCGATCCCGAGGCGCCGCTGCAGGCCTTGATTTTCGACTCGGTTTTCAACGCATTCCGCGGGATCATCGCCTATTTCAAGATCAAGAACGGAACGATCCGGGCCGGAGACAAGGTTAAGTTCTTCAACACCGGGATGGAATATACGGCCGATGAGGTCGGCGTCCTGAAAATGAAACTGCAGCCGACCGACGAGGTGGGGTGCGGCAATGTAGGATATATCATCTCCGGCATCAAGTCTGCGGCGGAGGTCAAGGTCGGCGATACGATCACCCATGTGCAGCGTCCCTGCAAGGAAGCCATCGCCGGCTTCGAGGAGGTCAAGCCCATGCTGTTCGCGGGCATGTATCCGGTCCAGGCGGACCGGTACGAGGACCTGCGGGCCACCTTGGAGAAATTCCAGCTGAACGACGCATCCTTCGTGTATGAGCCCGAATCTTCGCTGGCCCTGGGTTTCGGTTTCCGCTGCGGTTTCCTGGGCCTGCTCCATCTGGAGATTGTCCAGGAGCGTCTGTTCCGGGAATATGCCATGGATGTAGTCACGACGGTCCCGAATGTCTCGTACAAGGTTTATACGACCAACGGGGAGTGCAAGGATGTCCACAATCCCTCCGGGCTGCCCGCTCCGACGATGATCGACCATATTGAAGAGCCTTACATCCGGGCCCAGATCATTACCAATACGGAATTCTACGGCCCGATCATGAAACTGTGCATCGACAAGCGCGGCACCCTGCTCGGCCAGCATTATATCACGGCCGACCGGGTGGAGTTGACCTATGAGATGCCTCTTTCGGAAATTGTCTTCGATTTCTACGACAAGCTGAAATCGATCTCAAAGGGCTATGCTTCTTTTGATTACCACGTCATGGGATACCGGACGGCCAAGCTGGTCAAGCTGGATATCCTGTTGAACGGAGACCCGGCGGATGCCCTGTCGACCCTGATCCATGAAGACCATGCTTATGATTTCGGCCGGAAAATCTGCCTCAAGCTCAAGGACTTGATTCCGCGCCAGCAGTTCGATATCGCCATCCAGGCGGCCATCGGGGCGAAAATCATTGCCCGTGAGACGGTCCGTCAGGTACGCAAGGACGTGACGGCCAAGTGTTACGGCGGTGATATCACCCGGAAACGGAAACTGCTGGAAAAACAGAAGGAAGGCAAGAAACGGATGCGCCAGATCGGGACGGTCCAGGTCCCGCAGAGTGCCTTCATGGCGGTCCTGAAACTCGACTGAGATGGTGACCGTTGCGATTCTCCTGACGGTGTACAACCGCAAGCAGGAGGCCCTCGAGACATTGCGGGCCTGCCTGGGAGAGATCGACGGCATGAAGGCGGACGACAACCTCTCTTTCACGGTCTATATGCTCAACGATGCCTCGACGGACGGGATGGCCGAGGTGGTCTCGCAAACCTTTCCGCAGGTGCGGATTGTCGAGGGGGCCGGCTATCTGTATTGGAACCGGGGTATGCGGCAAGTCTGGGAAGAGGCTGCCCGGGAGGATTACGATTTCTACTTGTGGCTGCGCCTGGGAACGCGTTTGCGTCCGGGTGCCTTGTCAACGTTGATGGAAACTTCTCATTTCCTGCGTCATAAGGCTTTGCTGGTCGGTACCGCCGCCGTCGCCGGCGACGTTCCCTATGCCGGGGGACGGACCCGGAAAAACAGACTGATCGAACCGGATCCGGCGATTCCGGTGCCCTGCTATACATTCAACGGATACCTGGTCCTGGTTCCGAAAGCCGTTTTCCGGGCGCTCGGGAACCTGGATCCGTTCTATCGCCACAATTTCGGGGATTATGATTACGGGGTCCGCGCCATGAAGGCCGGGATTTCCCGCGTCGTTGCCCCGGGCATCCTGGCCGATTACTACGGAAAGCGTGAACTTCCGCGCTGGCGCGACGCGGCCTACAGCCTGAAAGAACGGTATGCGTTCATGCTGTCGCCCCTCGGCCGGCCTCCGCAGGAGCAATTCCACTATGATTGCCGGAGCATGGGCTTTTTCGGGGCTGTCTGGCATTTTATCACGCAGAATCTCAGCGTACTGTTCCCCAAGCGGGCTGACCGCTCCCTTACCAACAATTCTTGAATTCCATGGAAAAGAAGCAATCCTTGTGGCGCTCTGCCGTCCGGTCCATGCGCCTGCGTACCCTGCCGCTCTCGCTGGCCGGCGTCTGCCTGGGCATCCTGCTGGCCGCGGCCGATTATCATGTGTCTGTCTGGGTCGCCCTTCTGACCATGCTGACGACGGTCTGCCTGCAGATTCTCTCGAATCTGTCGAATGAACTGGGAGACGTCCTCCACGGGACGGACACCGGCGACCGGATCGGCCCCCAGTATGGTCTCAACAGCGGGGAAATGGGGGTTGCTGACATGAAAAACTTGATCCGCCTGTTTGTCGTCCTGTGCATCGCCAGCGGTCTGGGCATGATCCGGGTTTCTTTCGGCACCCTGTTCAGCCTGGAGTCGCTTTGCCTGATGTTGCTGGGCGCATCGGCGATCATGGGAGCCATGAAGTACACCCTCGGCCGGAACCCTTACGGGTACCGCGGCCTCGGAGACATCTTCGTCTTCTTGTTTTTCGGACTGGTCGCCGTGCTCGGCGCTTATTTTGTCGCGGCACATGCCATTCCTTCCTGGATCCTGCTCCTGCCGGCTTCGACGATGGGGTTCTTCAGCGTCGGGGTGCTGAATGTGAATAACATCCGGGATATGTCCACGGACGCCCAGACCCGGGTGACGGTGGCGCTGAAGCTGGGGCTTCGCGGCGCGCGGATCTACCAGACAATCCTGATCGTACTCGGCTGGGCCTGCATGTTCACCTATTGCGGCCTGCGCTTTTTCGATCCGTGGCATTATCTCTTCGTGCTGACACTTCCTCTGTATATCAAGCATTTGCATGGCGTGTGGACCTTGCAGGACCGTGCCTTGGACAAAATGCTGCCGCTACTGGTGCTTTCTTCCTTCGCTTTCTCCCTGCTGGCGGGGCTCGGTTTTGTAAAATTCTTGTTCTGACGCAATATGCCTGCGAAAGAGAAAATCCGCGCGATGTTCGATTCCATCGCCGGCGATTATGACCGCCTGAATCACATCATGTCCTTGTCTGTGGACAAGGGCTGGCGCCGGCGGGCGATCCGTCAGGTTGTGGATTCCGACGGTGCGCTGCAGGTGCTGGATGTCGCTTGCGGGACGGGAGATTTTGCGATCCAGACGGCCAGGGCGCTGCGCCAGGGCCATGTGACGGGCGTTGATCTGTCGGAGGGCATGCTCGCGGTCATGAAGGAAAAGGTGGACCGGAAGGGACTATCAGACCGGATTTCCATTCAGAAAGGGGACGGGGAATCGTTGCCCTTCGAGGAAGGGACTTTCGACCGGGTTACCATTGCTTTCGGGATCCGGAATTTCGAGAACAGGGAACAGGGGCTCCGCGAAATGCGCCGGGTCCTTCGCCCGGGCGGCCGGCTGGTCGTCCTGGAACTGTCCCGCCCGCAGAATGCCCTTATCCGCTGGTTTTACGACCTGTATTTCCTGCACATCCTGCCACGGATCGGCGGGTCCGTTTCCGGGGACAAGGCCGCTTACCGGTATCTGCCGGCTTCCGTCGTAGGATTCCCGGGCAAGGAAGCGTTCATGGCTGAAATGGCTGCCAGCGGTTTCTCGCAACTGCGTCACAAAGCCTTCACCTTCGGCCTCTGCCGCATGTACACCGGAGAAAAGCGGTAGTTTTCAGAATCCATTCCTTTCCCTCCTTTGCAAGTCCAATCAGGAACTGCCATTGCTTTTTCGCCCTTCTTGGTACTCTTAGTGTATGAAGTCCTTCCCCGGCGTGACTCTCAAGCCAAAAGAACTCATTCTGTTCGGGAATGAAACGAAGTACGTCAAGTACGACAATGCCTTGATCCTCAATCATTCGAGGTAGACTTCCCGTTTGTTTCCTTTTACCGCGTTTTTTTGATGACATCCAGGCGGATGGAGGCGCCGACGGTGAGGTTCTGCGATTTGTCGCGATTGTCCGTGTACCACAGACCGTGGAGGCGGACAATCTTGTTTTTCAAGGGGTAATATTCCACGCCGCCCCCAAAGTAGGCATATTCCGTTCCAGGCACGACGATCACGTCGAACGGCTCTCCGGCGTTGAAAGCCCCGAGTTCCGTATTTACATCATATCCCCCTTTGGCGAATAGATTCCAGTCTCCGGCGGAAATGTTCAGCTTGGCCACGATCGACCAGTCTTTCAGGACGGAGAAGCGGCTCATCGGGGCCCGGTTGGTCCAGTCCAGTTCCAGGTAATGGTCCCCGAAGCAGAATTTGTTTCCCAGACTGATCATATTCAGATTCGTCCGGTTCACGTCCTCCATCAGGCTGAATGTCCAGATTGTCTGCCACCAGGGCGCCATCCGGCCATACCATCCCAGGTTCCAGTTGAAGGAATTGTATTTTCCCCGTGCAAGCGGGGAATTGCATAGCTGCAGACGGACACGCTGCCCAGGACCCGGGTGGTAGGCAGCGATGACCCCGAGCATGTAGAACTGCCACATTTTCTGCCCGAATCCGCTCCAGTAGTAGACATCCAGCGGGGCGGAATCCCATTCGAAACCGCCGGCCAGAATGGGGTGTTTGCCGAAAGTGAAGTCCCATTTGGACGTGGGCGCCCAGTTTACCCAGAGGTGATCCGTGCCATTGAGCGGATTTTCTTTGTCGAATACCGCTTTGGTGAACCGGTGGCGGACGCGGTAGGTAATGTTGTCGGACAGATGTCCCAGCATGTGGAACATGAAATGCTCTCCGTTAAAGCGGAATGCGCTCTCGTCAGGGGCCAATGCAGCCGAGAAGCTGCCGCGGGCCTCGAAAAATAACTGGTCGACTTTTTCCTGGGAAAAAGCGGCGGAATGTGACAAAAAGACCAGAAAAAAGGCTGCAAGTAGTGTTTTTTTCATGTAGTCAATGTGGGGTGCACGCGAATTTAGCAAGTTTTTTGTTTACGGAACTTGTTTTTACAGGAAACATTCCTAAATTTGCAGTGTGTTAATAAACTAATACACTATAAGCGGCGATGATTCAACTGCGGGATATTAACAAAACCTATAATAACGGCCAGCCTTTGCATGTGCTCAAAGGGGTCAATCTGGATATTGACAGGGGAGAGTTCGTCTCCATCATGGGGGCTTCCGGTTCCGGAAAATCGACATTGCTGAACATCCTGGGCATCCTGGACAGCTATGATACGGGAGAATACTGGCTGGACGGCACCCTGGTCAGGGACCTGAGCGAAAACCAGGCGGCGGCGCTGCGCAACCGCATGATCGGCTTTATTTTCCAATCCTATAACCTCATCGGATTCAAAACGGCGGTCGAAAACGTCGAGTTGCCCCTGTTCTATCAGGGCGTCAGCCGGAAAAAGCGGAATCTGATGGCGATGGAATACCTGGACCGGCTGGGCCTCCGCGACTGGGCGGGGCATTACCCCAATGAAATGTCGGGGGGCCAGAAGCAGCGGGTGGCGATTGCCCGGGCCCTGGTGACCCGGCCGCAACTGATCCTGGCCGACGAGCCCACCGGGGCGCTCGATTCCCGTACTTCCGTGGAAATCATGGACTTGCTGGGAGAGCTGAACCGGGAGGAAAAAATGACGATCATCGTTGTGACGCATGAAAGCGGCGTCGCGAATGCGACCGACAAGATTATCCACATCCGGGACGGGGTCATCGGCTCCATTGACGAGAATACGGCCCACCGCAGTTCTCCTTTCTCCGCCGCGACCCTCATCAAATAAGCCCCCCTCATGCGTGATCTATTGAAAGAAATGTGGAATTCCCTGCAGCAGAACAAGCTGCGGACGGCCTTGACCGGCTTTTCCGTCGCGTGGGGAATTTTCATGCTGATCGTGCTGCTGGGGGCGGGGAACGGCTTGCTGAATGCCCTGATGAACAATTCCGGTACACTCGCCCATTCGATGGCGATCTATCCGGGGTATACCTCCAAGCCCTATGGCGGATTCGACAAATGGCGCGAGATCAAGCTGGATGCCCAGGATGTCCGGAACCTGGAAGGAAAGGCCTTCATGGAGAACGTGGACGAGGTCAGCCCGGTCGTTTCCCATTCCGATACCCTGGCGTATGGGATGGAAACGTTTGCCTGCGAGTTGCGGGGTGTCACGCCGATTTACAAGGAAATCGATAAGATCCAATTGATTGCAGGCCGGTTCATCAATGCTTTGGACATAAAAGAACAGCGCCGGTGCATCGTGGTTGCCCGCAACGATGCCGAGGTCCTGGCCGGACGCCGCCGGAGGGCGGAAGAGATGCTCGGGAAAGAGGTCGCGGTCGGAGCGTTCCTATTCAAAGTCGTCGGAATCTATAAGAGCGACGAAAGTTTCGGCGGGACCCGGATCTATGCGCCCTTCACCACCCTGCGGACCCTGTATGCGAAGGGGAAGGACATAGAGGAAATCTATTTTTCTTTCCACGGACTGGACACGGAAGAGCAGAACCAGGCATTCGAAAAACGGTATCGGACAGTCGTCAATGTCAATCATGGCGCGGCGCCGGACGACGACCGGACGGTTTATATCTGGAATCGGCTGATCCAGAATATGCAGATGGGAAAGGCCGAGCGGATTATCCGGACCGCCCTGTGGATCCTGGGCCTGCTGACCCTGCTGAGCGGGATTGTGGGGGTCTCGAATATCATGCTCATTACGGTCAAGGAGCGGACGCACGAGTTCGGTATCCGCAAGGCCATCGGGGCGCGGCCCCGTTCGCTGATGGGCCTGGTTGTGCTGGAGAGTGTGGCCATTACGGCTTTCTTCGGGTACATCGGCATGTTCTTCGGCCTGGTGGCGAATGAAATCATGAATGCCACGATCGCGGGGAATCCCGTGGACATGGGTGTGACGCAGATTACGATGTTCGTCGACCCGACGGTCGGCCTGGATGTTGCAGTCCAGGCGACCCTGACCCTGATCGTGGCGGGAACCCTGGCCGGTTTGATCCCGGCATGGAAAGCAGCGAAAGTCAAACCGATAGAAGCCCTGCGGGCAGAATGAGATGATCCGATTCGACATTGACAGGATCCATGAGATCCGCCAGACCATCCTTCGGAACCGGAGCCGGTCCCTGCTGACCGGATTCGGGGTGTTCTGGGGCATTTTCATGCTGTTGTTCCTCATGGGAGGCGGACAGGGGGTCAAGGCGCTGCTGCAGCAGGAGCTCCAGGGCTTCGCCACCAATTCCGGCTTTATCGTACCCAGCCAGACATCGCGTCCTTTCAAGGGATTCAAACGGGGCCGGACATGGAAAATGACCCGCAGGGACATAGAAATCCTGCGGAACCGCCTGCCGGAGGCCGCTATCGTGACCGGGCAGCTAAGCCGCTGGGGAATGAATGCCGTCCGCGGCGGACAGACTTATTCGGCAACGGCCAAAGGGGTTTACCCGGACTATGTGCACGTGGAGATGCCGAAACTCAAGTATGGCCGGTACATCAATGCCGTCGACCTGGAGCAGGAGCGGAAGGTCTGTGTGCTCGGGAAGCGGGTCTATGAGTCCCTGTTCCCGGAGGGCGGGGATCCGTGCGGCCAGTTGGTCCAGTTGCAGGACAGTTATTTCCGGGTCGTGGGGGTGGATTACGGGACCGGTGCGATCAGCATCAACGGGTCCTCGGACCGTGCTGTCGTCATGCCCGTTACGGTGATGCAGAAGTTGTACAACCGCGGAGATGAAATCGACATGATCTGTATGACGGCGCGCAGCGGCGTGAAAATCAAAACGATCATGAATAAGGCCCGGGGGGTGCTCTCCCGCGAGCATGCCTTCGATCCGGAAGACAAGGTGGCGATGTTCGAGCTCAATGCGGAAGAGATGTTCGGAATCGTGGATAACCTGTTCCGGGGGCTGAACATCCTGATCTGGCTGATCGGGTTCGGGACTTTGCTGGCGGCGGCCATCGGGGTATCCAACATCATGATGGTGTCGGTCAAGGAGCGGACGACGGAAATCGGCATCCGCCGGGCCATCGGGGCGACCCCGAAAATGATCCTTTCCCAGATCATGTCCGAGAGTGTCATCCTGACGGTGGCGGCCGGAATGTTCGGCATCATGTTCTCCGTGATGGTCCTGTCCGCGACGGAGACTGTCGTGTCGGCCCAAAGCGGGACGGCCATCGGATTCCAGGTGAGCTTCGGCGCCGCAGTCCTGGCCCTGGGCATCCTGATGGTGCTGGGGCTGCTGGCCGGACTGGCGCCGGCCTACCGGGCGATGGCGATCCGGCCGGTCGATGCAATGCGCGATGAATGAGAAAAAACAGAATCGATAGATGGAAACGAAAAAAATCAAAAATTACGTCCTGGTGGCCCTGCTGGCCATCCTGTTCGTGGCGACGTTTGTCTTCCTTTACCGGAAATCCCGTCCGAAAGAAATTGTGTATGAGGAGCTTTCCGCTACAGTCAAGGACCTGGGCCGCTCCACGATTGTCACCGGCAAGATCGTGCCGCGGAACGAAGTGAACATCAAACCGCAGATCAGCGGGATTATTTCCGAGTTGTACAAACAGCCCGGGGAGCAGGTCGCGGCCGGAGAGGTCATTGCGAAAGTCAAGGTGATTCCCGAAATGAGTTCCCTCAGCTCCGCCCAGAGCCGGGTCCGCCTGTCCGAAATCAACCTGCGGCAGGCCAAGACGGATTATGACCGGGAAAAGGCGCTGTATGATAAGCAACTGGTCAGTTCGGAAGAGTTTGACAAGGTGCGCCAGGCGTACGAGCAGGCAAAGGAGGAGCATTCCGCCGCCCAGGATGCGCTGGAGGTGATCCGGGACGGGGTTTCCCGCAAGAATGCCTCCTCGAGTTCCACCCTGGTCCGTTCCACGGTGTCCGGCCTGATCCTGGACGTCCCGGTCAAGGTCGGGAATTCGGTCATTCTCAGCAATACGTTCAATGACGGTACGACCATCGCCTCGGTGGCGGACATGAAGGACCTCATTTTCGACGGGAACGTCGATGAGACCGAGGTCGGGAGGCTCCGGGAGGGCATGCCGGTCCGGATCACGATCGGCGCCCTGCAGGAGATGCAGTTCGATGCCTTGCTGGAATACATTTCTCCGAAGGCCGTTTCTTCGGGCGGGGCCAATCAGTTCGAGATCAAGGCGGCCGTGCAAGTACCTGACAGCGTGGCGATCCGGTCCGGATACAGCGCCAATGCCGAGATTGTGCTGGAACGGGCGGAGGGTGTGCTGACCATCCCCGAGAGTGCGGTGGAATTCAGCGGGGATTCGTCCTTTGTCTATGTCCCTGCGGCGAACAAGACATACACCCGCAAACCGGTGAAGACCGGCATCAGCGACGGCGTGGATATTGAGATCCGGGAAGGCCTTTCCGAAGGCGACAAGGTCCGGGGCAACCAGAAATTCGAGTAGCCATGAAAAAGTGTCTGATCATCATCGGGGCCTTTCTGCTGGCCCTGGGACCGGTCCGGGCGCAGGAGGGGCCGTGGAGTTTGCGGCAGTGCATCCGGCATGCCCTGGAGAACAACATTACGGTCCGTACGCAGGGGATCGAGGTCGACCAGCGTGAAATCGCCCTGGAAACGGCGCGCTCTGCGCGGCTTCCGAGTCTGGGGGCCAGTGCTTCCGAGAATTTCTCATTCGGCCGCGGTCTGACAGAAGACAACACCTATGCGAATACCAATACCGGGAGCACCTCGTTCAGTCTGGGAAGTGAAGTCCCTGTATTCCAGGGATTCCAGATCAGGAACACCATCCGGCAGAACCAGTTGAACCTCGAAGCGGCGACGGCGGCCCTCGAGAAGGCCCGGGATGATATCCGGGTGGCGGTCGCGGGAGCGTATGTCCAGATTCTCTACACCGGGGAGATCGCCCAGGTGGCTGCTTCCCAGGTGACCATCGACTCCCTGCAGGTGGTGCGCCTGGAGGAAATGCTCCGCCAGGGGAAGGCATCCGTGGCGGAGGTCGCCCAGCAGCGGGCTGCCTTGTCACAGAGCCGGCTTGCCCTGACCCAGGCGCAGGCCAACCAGGCCCTGGCCGTGTTGGAACTGACGCAGTTGCTGGAACTTCCTTCGCCGGAAGGCTTTGCGGTATGCCGCCCGGATACGTCGGCGTTTGCGTTGTCGTTGCTGCCCTCACCGGAAGATGTCTTTGCGGAGGCCGTCGGGTTCCGACCGGCCATTCTGTCCGCTCTCAAACGCGTCGATGCCGCACAGGCCGGGATCGACCTGGCGAAAGGCGCTTTCCTGCCCTCCCTGTCCTTGAGCGGCGGGATCGGGACCAATTATTACAATACTTCCGGGCGGATCAATTCTTCCTTCCTGAGCCAGATGAAGAATAATTTCAGCCAGTATCTGGGCCTGTCGCTGTCCGTTCCGATTTTCACGCGGTACAATACGCGGAACAATGTCCGGACCGCGCAGTTGGCCCTCAAGGCAGAGGAATTGCAGCTGGAAAACGCACGCAAGTCCTTGTACAAAGAGATCCAGCAGGCCTATTGCAATGCTTCTTCCGCCCAGTCCAAACTGCTCAGCTGCACCCAGGCTGTGGAGAGCGCCCGGACAGCCTTCGAGCTGGTGAGTGCCAAATACGAGAACGGAAAGGCGGGCATCACGGAATTCAACGAATCCCGCAATGGCTATATCAAGGCATGCTCCGACCTGGCGCAGGCCCGGTATGAAAATCTCTATATGTGCAAGTTGCTGGAATTCTACCGCGGACGGGAATTGGATTTTTGAGATAGTATTACTAAATTTGACGATTGAGCAAAACACCATTGATTTTATCAAAACCTTTATATTATGATCACACCCTTGTTTTTAGGAAATATCGGCACTGGTGAAATCATCATCATTGCCCTGGTCGTCCTCCTGATCTTTGGAGGAAAGAAGATTCCCGAGTTGATGAAAGGCCTTGGGAAGGGCGTCCGCAGCTTCAAGGACGGGCTGAATGACATCGAGAAGGATATCAATGCGGATATCAACGATGCCGAGAAGAACTCGAATTATCAGAAGTAACACTTAATACTCAACTTTTTATGAAAACAGAAATGTCCAGAAGATCGTTCCTCAAAGCAGGAACAGCGGCCGCTGTAGGCCTGTCCGTCGCTCCCGGCAATGTCATCGGAAAAGCTGCCGAAGCCCAGGCGAAAGCTCCGCTTGACAGGAAACTGAAGATTCTCGGTGTCGGTATCGGCGGCCGGGGTGCTTCCGACCTCAAAGCCATGGAGACCGAGGAAATCATCGGCCTGTGCGACGTGGACTGGAAGTATGCGGACCATATCTTCAAGCGTTATCCCAATGCGAAGAAGTACAATGACTACCGGGTCATGTTCAAGGAACTTCTTCCCGAGGCTGACGCAGTCATGATTGCAACGGCGGACCACACCCATGCGATTATCGCCGCAGAGGCAATTGCCGCCGGCAAGCATGTTTACTGCGAGAAGCCGCTGACCCGTACCGTATATGAGTCCCGTTTGCTCACCAAGCTGGCTGCCAAGTACAAAGTGGCGACCCAGATGGGTAACCAGGGTGCTTCCGGCGAGGGTGTCCGCCAGATCTGTGACTGGATTTGGAACGGTGAAATCGGTGAGATCGTCCGCGTGGATGCCTTCACGGACCGTCCGATCTGGCCCCAGGGCCTCGAGCGTCCCGCCAAGGAGGAGAAGGTTCCCAAGACCCTGAACTGGGAAGGCTTCATCGGTCCCGCCCCGATGCGTCCGTATCATTCGATCTATCATCCGTGGAACTTCCGCGGCTGGTGGGATTTCGGCACCGGTGCGCTCGGCGACATGGCCTGCCATATCCTGCATCCGGCCTTCAAGGCCCTCAAGCTTGGTTATCCGACCAAGATCCAGGGCAGCTCGACCGCATTGCTGACCGAATCCGCTCCGAATGCCCAGAAGATCCGCTTCGTCTTCCCCGCCCGCGACAACATGCCGAAGGTGGCGATGCCCGAGGTGGTCATCAACTGGTATGACGGCGGCATTCTGCCCGACCGTCCGGAAGCCCTTCCGATCGGAAAGAGCCTCAATGATTCCGGCGGAGCGCTGGTCTTCTACGGAACGAAAGATATCCTGATCTGCGGTTGCTATGGCGTCCGCCCGTATCTGCTGTCCGGCCGCAAACCCGATGCGCCGAAGATTGCGCGTGAAATCAAGGTTTCCCACCAGCAGGACTGGATCCGTGCCTGCAAGGAAGACCCGTCCGTGCGTGTTCCGAGCGCTTCCGACTTCTCCGAGGCCGGTCCGTTCAATGAAATGGTCGCCATGGGTGTCGTCGCTGTCCGTCTGCAGGGCCTGAACCAGGAACTCGAGTGGGATGGCGTGAACATGAAGTTCACCAACATTCCGAAGGGTGCCACGATCAAGACGATGATCCACGACGGATTCTCCATCACCGACGGTCATCCGACGTTCGAGAATGTCTATACCGATCCGGTCGATGCCAACGAGTATGCCGCCAGCCTGATCAAGCCGGTGTATTACAATGGGTACAAGCTTCCGGAGCTCCCTTAATTGAAACGTGTTGAATCATAGAAGCTGTTTTAAAATGGTTCCCGAAGTTTAATATAGGGATTTTTCGAGACAGCTTCCATTTTCCGAAGAGGGAGTGTAGCCGTAGCTACATGACCGATGAGGAAATTGAAAATGGCCGGAAAGGCCCTATAGAAAACAAGAGGAATTATTTTAAAAACAGCTTCTTAAATCCTAATAAAATGAAAAAGATTGTTTTGGCGGTTGCTGCAGCAGCAGTGGTGATGAGCATCAGCGCATGCGGCAACAAGAAGGCAAAGAAAGCCGAGGCTCCCGCAGAGCCTGCTACGCCGGAATATACGGTGGTGAACAAGGCCCAGGTCGACCTGTCCGCCTTCCCGCAGGATGCCGACGGTTACTATGTTATTTTCGACGGTTCTTCCCTGAACGGTTGGAGAGGTTATGGCAAGGATGCTGTCCCGGCCCGTTGGACCATTGAGGATGGTTGCCTGAAATTCGCGGGTACCGGTACCGGCGAAGGCCAGACCGGCGAGGGCGGCGATATCATCTTCGCCCACAAATTCAAGAATTTCGAACTGGATCTCGAGTGGAAGATTTCCAAGGGTGGCAACTCCGGTATCTTCTACCTCGCCCAGGAAGTGACGACCAAGGATGAGAACGGCAAGGAGCGCTATGAGCCCATCTATATCTCCAGCCCTGAGTATCAGGTCCTTGACAACGCCAACCACCCGGATGCCAAGCTCGGCAAGGACAACAACCGCCAGTCTGCATCCCTGTATGACATGATCCCGGCTGTTCCGCAGAACCAGAATCCTTACGGCGAGTGGAACAAGGCGCACATCATGGTCTACAAGGGCACGGTCGTCCATGGCCAGAATGACGCGAACGTCCTCGAGTATCACCTGTGGACCCAGCAGTGGACCGACATGCTCCAGGCTTCCAAGTTCAGCCAGGAGAAATGGCCCCTTGCGTTCGAACTCCTGAACAACTGCGGTGGTGAAAACCATGAGGGTTACATCGGCTTCCAGGATCATGGGGACGATGTCTGGTACCGCAAGATCCGTGTGAAAGTGCTTGATTAAACTGGTTCGGTATGAAAAAAATCATTTTGATGGCGGCGGTTGCCATGCTGGCAGCCTCCTGCGGCACGCAGAAAGAAGCGGCGCCGGTGAAGAAAGAAATGGGTGTTGAACTGTACAATATCCGCAAGGTCATCGGCAATCCGGAGTTGTATGCCCAGAATCATGTCGAGGCCTTCAAGACGCTCGCGGAAATGGGCTACACGGCTGTGGAAGCCGCGGGTAATTACAATGCAACCGAAGGCACGTTGTACGGTGTATCTCCCGAGCAGTTCAAGGCGGATGTCGAAGCTGCCGGCCTGAAAGTGATGTCTTCGCATGTCGGCAAGAACCTGAATGACCACGAACTTGCCACCGGCGATTTCTCCCATTCCCTGGCCTGGTGGGACAAGTGCATCGATGTGCACAAACGTGCCGGCGTGAAGTATATCGTGACCCCGTCTTTCAAGATTCCTGACAACCTCAAGGACCTGAAGACGTTCTGCGATTATTTCAACGCCATCGGCGCCAAATGCAAGGCCGCGGGCATCCAGTATGGCTATCACAACCATTCCCGCGAGTTCAATACGATTGAAGACAAGGTTATTTACGACTTCATGCTTGAGAATACGGATCCTGAGCTGGTGTTCTTCCAGATGGACGTTTACTGGGCATGCAGGGGCCAGGCTTTCCCGGTCGAGTATTTCCGTAAATATCCCGGCCGCTTCAAGATGCTCCATATCAAGGATCATTATGAACTGGGAGAAAGTGGCATGGTCGGTTTCGACGCCATTTTCAACAATGCGGATGTTGCCGGTCTCCAGGACTATATCGTTGAGCTTGAGGGCTTCACCTCCGGCGACTGGAAAGTGGGTCACAAGATTTGCGCTGACTATCTGCTGAACGCCCCGTTCGTGAAGAAATCCTATGCAGGAGGAACGAAATAACAAGAACGCTTCCGTACCGGAAGATCCTGATGATAACATGACATTCTGGGGACATCTCGATGTCCTCAGAATGTCTTTATTCCGTATTCTCGGCTTCGTGCTGGTGGCCTTTATCGGCTGCTTTATCGTAATGCCGCATATTTTCGACCGGTTTATCCTGGGGCCCACGACGTCGGATTTTTTCCTCTACCGGTGGTTCTCCGTCCTGGGGCGCCTGCCCTTTACGCCGGATTTTTCGGATGACACGTTCCATGTGGATATTATCAACATCAACGTGGCGTCCCAGTTCATGACCCACATGAGCACATCCTTCTGGATGGCCCTGGTCATTACATTCCCTTTCATTATTTACGAAATCTGGAAATTCGTGCGGCCGGCGCTGCTGCCCGTCGAGAAGAAGAATCTCCGGCTCGCCTTCCTTTTCGGGACCGTCATGTTCTTCATCGGGTGCACTTTGGGCTATTCGGTTGTGTTCCCGTTGACATTCCGGTTCCTGACGCAGTATACCATCGGCGATTCCGTCATGAACCAGATCAACCTCAATTCCTATATCCACATGTTTGTGATGCTCATCTTCGTGATGGGCCTCGTCTTCGAGCTGCCGCTGCTCGCGTGGATTCTTTCCAAGCTCGGGTTGATCAACAAAGCTTTCCTGCGGCAGTACCGTAGTTATGCTGTCGTCGTGCTGTTGGTATTGGCGGCCGTGATCACGCCTTCGGGCGATCCGTTCACCCTCAGCATTGTCTTCCTGCCGCTTTATCTGCTTTACGAGTTGTCTATCAAGGTCGTGAAGGCCTGATTTCCGTTATTCGATTACGAACAGATTCAGGAATCCGGTCATCATGAAGATCTGCCGGATTTCATCGCTGATGTGCCGGATGATCACTTTTCCACCCTTGGCCGCAGCCGCCTTGCGCAGGGTCAGGAAGATCCGGAGGCCGGAACTGCTGATGTACGTCAGGTCCTTGCATTCAAGGATTAGCCTCTTGTCCGCTTCTTCCATCAGGGGTTCCAATTCTTTCGCCGCAGCCGTGGAGGCAGGCGTGTCCAGGCGGCCTTCCAGGGTGGCCGTCAAGATGTCATCGTCTCGGGAGATATAGATATTCATAGTGTTTGGAAAATTGTCTTCTTATTTTAAAATCGGGTCCAGGGCCGCGCGGAATTCCGGCATCGGGCACCGGGTGTCCCGCTCAATCATCAAGGTTTTAATTCCGGCATAGACACGGACCTCTTCTTCGATAGAAGCGAGCGGCCGGTCCTTCCCGAAATAGGCTTGCGCAAACGCTTCCCAGAATTTTCCCGCCGTGGCGTTGTCCATGTGGAAAGCCTCCTGCGTAAACGACTCCTTGTTCAGCTTGCCGGTAACATAAACCATGCCGATATCAAAGAGGGGGTATCCATAGCTGAAGTCCCCCAAGTCAATGAAGTACCTTTGTTTGCCGACAAAAATCGCATTCCCGAACTGCAGGTCTCCGTGGAGGGCGGTATCGGCATCGGGCACATCCGCGATGAACCGGCCGATCCGGTCCTTCTCCGGGGCGGTAAAAAAGGGATTGTCCTCCAGCAGTCGGTAATACCGGTCTTTCACATTGTCGAACAGGGAAGTATCTACGTGGGTAGCATGCAGTTGCAGGCACATCTGCGCGAAGTCGCCGGCATATTCCGCCACATGCTGCGGGTCGTCTCCGACCGCCCGGGCGATGGATTTCTTCCCGGGGATGCGCTGGAACCGGATGCCGAAGCGCTGGCCGTCCGTGACGAAATCGCCGGGGGCGGGAGTCGGGATGCCGGTCTCGTACACGAGGCTGGAAATCCGGTACTCATCGCGCGCCTGGGCGGATTTCCCGGGATCATACATTTTCAGCATGACTGCGGGGTCGTCCCGGTGATTGTAGCTCTTGCCATTGGCCCCTCCGCCGGTGCAGCGGTAGTCCGTCAAGTCAATCCGGATGGGTTCGTCGTTCCACTGTTTCATCGTAGGCATCTTATTCATCTGGAAACACTTGCAGGACATGTCGTTTGAATTCATCATAAGCAGCCGTCCCGTCCAGGGAGGACAGGGCGTCCATCAGCCCGCGGTAGTGCCAGGCATGGGATTCCTTGTCCTTGACATGGAACAGATTCCACAGCGAATCCCCCTGGAGGGCATAATCCCGGGCAATCGCCCGCATGTTCGAGAGTTTGTCCCCGAGGGCGACTATTTTCGCGTCAGGGGAGGCTGTGCGGAGGTGCTGCATGGCAATCCGTTTGCGGTCATGCCAGCTGTCGGCGGCGTGAGTGCCGGGAAACTCGGTATCGCTTTCTTCTTCCACGATCCGGGCAATCCGGTCTCCGAAAGTTTTCCGGAGGTCCTCGACTGTCAAGTCCGTGTCTTCCAGGATGTCATGAAGGGCGGCCGCCGCGAGCAGCTCCTGGTCCGACGTCATGGTCGCGACGATGGTCATTGCTTCCAACGGGTGGACGATATAGGGGAACCCCTTTCCCCGCCGTTCGGTGCCGGCGTGGGCTTGGACGGCAAAGCGGATCGCGTTGTCCAGCAGAGAAGTGTCAAGTTCGGAATTTCCCATGGGTCACTGGTTCATGAAAGGCATGCAGGTGGCTTGCTTGAGCATCATCGCCGCCATCGTCTCGTTGCTGGCCGAGGGACCGTTCAGGGTATCGAACAAGAACTTCAGGCCGGCTTTGCCGCTGCCGGAGCGGAGGAGGTAGGCGATGCAGAGATTCTGCGGGCCGATCGAGGAAGAAATAATATCCAGATCGGTCAGGCTGATTTGGTAACAGGCAATCTGGTACGCCCCTTCCGCGTAGTCGCGGATCAGGTTGGCGATATCGCCGATGGTCTTGAAACCGAAACTCTTGAACACCGGCAGGAATCCGTCCAGCGGAACGGTTTGGATTTCCGCCTGGTTGATGGCGGCGATTTTCCGGTTCAAGGCCTTGAACGGTTCCGCGGCGAGGTAGCTGCGGAAGGTATCCCCGTCCAGCGGGACTTCGTCGAGATTCCCGGACGCGACGAGGGCCTGCATTTTCCGGCGGTAATTGTTGATTTCGGTCCGGATCAGGCTGAATTGTTCGTCTGCCAGTTCCAGCATGCCGGCGAGCCGGCTGAGGTTGCGCAGGTATTCTGTCGGGACTTCCACGCCGGATTTATAGCCGATATCGTGGTTCATGTTGGCCCAGGCATGCTGCAGGACGGTCCGCATCTGGATTTCGAAACGGAACCGGTTCATTTCCGGGGCCCCCTGTCGGAGGCATTCCGCTTCGGGAAGCCGGCAGATGTAATGCAGGGACAAATAGCCGAACCGGTCGGTCTGGTGGATTTTCCGCTTGTCGATCGAATTCTCCCAGTCGATTTCGAAAATCCGTTCCAGGACAGAGGCGACTTTGTCGACATCGTCGGTGTAGAACGTGATGATCCGCAGCCCGACAATGTCGGTAATCTCCTCGATGGACGGGTATTTGTTGCCCTTGCGTTGCAGTTTCCCGATCAGGGATTCTTCTGATTTGATCCGGGACTCGATGGCGGCGACCAGAATGCCGGCGTCAGTAAATACTTCACGCAGATGAGCGGACAGGTATCCGTTCATTTTGCGGTAAATGGGGAGGTTTTCCCGGTATTGATCCAATATGGCCATGGAACAAAGATACAAAAACAGTTGGAAGAAAAGATGCCAGACGCATGATATTCTTGTCTTTTGCCATGGATTGGGAGAAAACCGGGCTGTTTATGCGTAGGAGTGCATGCCTCCCAGAATCAGGTTTACCCCGAAGTAGGTTATCAGCACGCAGAGGAAAGCGAAGATCGTGTACCAGTGGAAGAAGTTCGGTTTGCGGAAGGCTTTCAACGATCCGCCGTGCAGGGTGAATGCATAAACAAGCAAGGTGACAAGCGCCCAGGTTTCTTTCGGGTCCCACGCCCAATAGCTGCCCCAGGAGATATTGGCCCATACTGCGCCGAGGAAGGTCCCGAACGTCAGAAGGAACACGGCTGGGTACAGGACGACGAGACTGACGTCACGGAGCCGCTCTTTCGTTTCCTCCGACGGGACCGCGACCCCCATGATGCCGTTGAGCATCACCAATCCGAAAAGGGTATATGACATCATCATGCTGAGGACGTGGATCGAAAGGAGCGGCGACCTCAGGACCGGCATGAGCGGCGTGATATGGGGACTGACGCCTTCACGACTGGCGAGCAGCATGGTGAATCCGGCCAGGAGGAAACCGAGCGGCTCAATCAGCGGAAACCGCCGGAACAGCAGGAGGATGGCCAGGGTGGAAAACCACGCCATCAGCATCATGACATTGTATCGTCCGACATAGGGCCCCGTGCCGGAAACATACCATCTCAGGCCGATGACAAGACAAAGGTACAGCCAGATCAGGATCGCCACCAAAGCCCCCGCGTAAAGGATCCATGCGGGATATTTCTTCCTTTTGGTGATCAGGATGCCCCCGAGGATGAACAGCAGGATTCCCAGTGTCAGGCAAAGGATGAATTGTATTCTGGGCCTGGCAATCCGGATATAGATCCTTTCCGCCTTCGCTTTCTTTTCCGAGGGCAGGACGGACGCAGCGGTCTTTTCCTGATAGGACCGTATGCCTTCGAGGATTTGGATGGCTTCTTCTTCCTTTCCTTCGGAGAGGCTTTCCCGGACAAGGGATGGCGATTTCCGGATGAAGGTCCACAGGTTTTCCTTTTCAAATACGGCATCGGGGAGTTGGCCTTCGCCCGCATACCAGGAGACCGTTCCGGCCGAATCGGCGACGGGGAAGAGCGGTACCTTGTCCAGGTTCTCAAGGGCGGTGTCCAACCCTGTTTCTTTCAGGTAAGTGTCGAAGGGACAGACCCTGTGCCCATAATAGACATACATCCGGCCCAACGCTTTTTTCACGGCTTTGCTTTCCGCACGGGAAGAGGCGGCAGGGACCAGGAGCAGGAAGGATATCGCAGCCGTGAACGCGGCAACCCTTTTGAGGGCGGCACGGAAAGCGCTGTTTTTCTGGAAAAAGAATCCGATCATGGAAATCAGGAGCAACAGATACCCGGCATAGGTGATCCGGACACCCCACGGATCATGGCTGACGGCCAGGATGCTGCCTTTTCCGTCTTCATCATAATCTGCCTGGTAGAAGCGGTATCCGCGGTATTTGGCAATGTTGTTCATGGAGATTTCAACGGCTTTCCCTTCAGGGATGAAGGTGATGGCTGAACGGTAGTCCGAAGGCATCTTGGATCCGGGATGATAGGCAATGTCGAAGGCGTCGAGCCGCATGGAGAACGGCAGCGGGACCGGGGTGCTGTCCTCTGATTCGAAAGCGGCGGATTCCGCTCCTTCCCTCAAGTGAATGCTCCCGCTTTCCCCGAACAGGTGCGTGGTGAGGGCTCCTGCCAGAATGACGACGAAACTCAGGTGGATGCCCAGGGTGAAGACCTTTTTGGGGACACCGGCCGAAAAGAGGAAGATGAGCCCGAATATGGCGGTAAGCGCCCACACGATGATGAAAACGGGATTATGGTAAATCAGGCGGAACGCTTCTTCGGTCCCGCGCAACTTTTCAATGACGGTGGCAGCCATCATCATTAGGATGAGGACTGCCACCGCCAGAAAAGATAGGTTTTTCGTTATTTTCTTCATCAGATAGAATCCACGAACTTGATGACGGCATCTCGGTCTTCCTTGGTGAGGCGGTAGAACTGCTCTACACTGGAATAGGCGTCGCTCTCTTTGCTGAACCCGTGCCACATGATGGCTTCCAGGGTATTGCGGGCACGGCAATCATGCAGGCGGTCGGCTGCACCCGTATTCACCTGGGAAAGTCCGCGTCCCCAAAGCGGCGTGGTGCGGCACCAGGTACCGTGGATATCGTTTGCCATGTAGAGACGGTGCTGGATGAAGTCCGAATACGGGTAGATGGTCTGATGCGCATACCGGGGCAGCGGTTTTCCTTTATTCAAAGCAGGCGACCAGTAATTGTCGTCGCCGGTTTCCCATTTCGGCCGGTGGCAGGAAGCACATCCCATCTTGACGAACAGTTCCTTCCCCCTTTGGACGCGCTTGTCTTGCAGATTCCGCGCGCGGGGGATGGAAAGGCCGCGGTGCCATACCATGAAGTCATAGAATTCATCGGCAGTCATTTCCGGCTCGAAATTATGGTAGGCATTGTCGAATTGGTTCGTCGACGGAGAAAGGAGAGCCAGGATCGCCTCGCTGACTTCTTCCCGGGTAACAGAACCGTCTTTGTCCACATCGACGCGGTAGGGAGAGGAGGTATCTGCCAGGATGGCGTCGATCACTTCGTCATTCTTCGACATTGCTTTCGCCCAGGCGGCCGTCGTGTAGAGGAAGGGCCGGTCGGGACGGGAAACATTGGTGATATTCCAGATGGCATTGGCTCCGGCGCCGTCCTGAAGGGTTCCGCGAGTCATGGCATATGTGAATTTCTTCAGGAGCTTTCCGCCCATGTATTCGTCTCTCTCATAATAGTTTCCGTCGGCGTCATATCCGGCGCCGAAGACGCCCGGCTGCCAGTTGTGGTAGTAAGCCGAGGGGGCGAAGTCATCTGCCCCTTTGTCCCAGAAAGCGGGATTCAGGTCAACGTACTTGGCTTCTTCACGGTACTGCTGTCGGATGTCATTCTGGTCGATGGCATCGATGATGCCCGAGCCGATGACGCCGATGGTCGATTCGAGGCGGTACGCAATCTGGGCACCGGCTGCCCTTGCGGAGGCATGGGGCGTGGGATCCGTGTTGAAAGCATTTTCCGGAATCGTCACTTCGGGGTAGATGAGGGCATAGGTCTCACCATCCTCGAAACGCATCGGAAGCCCGGATGGCATGGAGGTGACATTGTGCCAGATTATCTGGATCTTGGACTCATCGATGGGCGGAAGGAAAGGGGCATTAGCCATGGTTTGCGGCATGCCGGTGACTTCGGCTACATACGGGCCGTCATTGGTCGCATCGGTTCCATGTGGATTGTTCGGCTCCCCGGTTGCACGGTATACGACCAGCAGGTATCCGTTGCCGGAAGCCCGGGAAGTGTTTGCCTCATAGACGACCTGGCGTTTCCCATGGCCATATCCGGGATGGCAGTCCAGACACGATTTCCGGACGCTGGCCGGTCCGAGCCCCTTGAACGGAGGCGTGTTGAGGGTGACATTCCGCTCGAAAAAGAATTCTCCGTGCACAAAGGCCTGGGTAAGGCCCTGGGCCGTGACGGCGGGCGCCTCATCCTCATAACAGCTGGCAAGAACGTTGTCCGTGGTGCCGAGCTGGCCGCCAGGATACCATTCGGATGCGTCAAAATTCCCGACGGACTTGCCGATAAAACTGCTTTCCCCCTGTCCGGACGATTTTTTGGAATCATTGTCCTTCACACAAGAAATCACGCTGAGGGAGAGAAAGCACCCAAGAGCAATCAAATTCTTTATATTCATGGATCAACGTTATTGTTTCTGATTAGTCTTCAATAGCCGCGGCGGCTGCTTCGAGTGCGGTTGTCAAGTTGTCGATGGCGTCAATGGCATCTCCTACGTATGCGGCTTTATAGTCATCGACGAAGTGTCCGCTCTTGATGCAGACCTCTATTTTTCCGAGAGCGTCGGCGAGGGCGGTTTTAATCGCAGACGCCTCTCCCGGGTGATGTTTCTCCAGGAAAGCGAGAAGGGAATCCGAGGCACGGGACGTGGCACCATAGCTGCCGTACAGGCTGTATTGAACGGAGAGGAGATTGTCCTTGAAGTCTTTGAATGAGTTCTTCGAATAGGGAGACTCGATGTAGCTTTCGTCTTCACCGTTGTGGGCCTGACCCATCTTGGAAGAGGCGACTTCGTCGGTAATTCCGGCGCATCCGGCCTGCAGGATGGTTTTTGCTACAAGTTGCCAGGAAGCATACGTACTGCCTGCGGCAGCGGCGCCGAGCAGATCTTCTCCATAAGATTTGCCCAGGCCATTGACTGTACAGTTGAGTTCAGCTTCTTCAACCGCATCTTTCTGTGCTTTCGGCGCATTCGGATTCCAGGACACATTCAGCTGGAAAAGGGAAAGCATCAGGTCTTCCGCCACCGCCGTCGCATAAGTGAGTTCCTGCGCACCGGTGACACCGGTCCCGGCGAACTCGGCTGCAGTCTCGGTGCCTTTCAATGCCTGGACCGTCCTGTTTTTCCCGTCGCGGAAGAGCACGAATTCGATTCCGTGGAATCCGAGCGCTGTCTCTCCGAGCTGCGAAATCGCGTCGACCCCGTCTTCTTCCAGCGCAGCGATAACCTTGGAATTGCTCAAATTGTTGGCAAGTCCTTTCCGGTCGAGCGGCCAGCTGTCGATATGCGGGTCGATGCTGAAGTCGGTTGCAGCACCGAAAAGGAACGCTTCCGATGCCTCCCAATAGGCGCGGGCTGCCAGGAAGTCTTGGCATGTCTTGTCAATGTCACTCTGGGTGAGATTATTGACTCCCTTGCCTCTCATAGCCTGCAGGTCCTTGCAGAGGGTCTCCCCGGCTGTAGCCAGGTTCCCGTAAGTGGTATAGATTACGCTGGAAACGTATTTTCCGGCAGCTGTCTTGATTTCTTCTTCATAAGCGGTAAGTCCGTCGGAAGAGCCGTTGTCCTTGTTGCAGGAGGACAGGCAGAATGCTGTGGCCGCAGCACATGCGGCAAGGATTGCAATGTGTTTTTTCATCATGTTATGAAATATGTTTTATTGTCAATGTTTGAAATAGGCCATGTAGGCGATGCCCAGGTTGATGGAAGGCTCGGCATTGAATCCGGAAGGGAAGAGCCGGTGCACATACTCGCATTTGACGGCAATCTGGGGGATGGGGTACCAGTTGAGGCCGGCGGAAAGCACGGTCTTTTCCGTATATTTTGCGAGCGTCTGGCCCTCGGATGGGATATAGGAATTATAGTGCTCCCCGCGGGCGAATACATAGAGTTTCCCTTCCTTGGCACCGAACCAGGGAAGGATATCATATCCGGCCTCCAGACCGGCCGCATAGGCTTCCTTGCCGACGGCCCTTCTGGAATAGGGGGATCCGTTCCCGGCGCGGTTCGCCTTGATCTTCGAGATGGTCACGCAGTCGTCCAGATGGCCATAATCCGCATTTCCCCTGATGATGAGACGTTTCCCGATGTATGCGAAATCGAAGCTGCCGACTGCCAAGGTCCCTTTGACCGAAGCGTATTGCTTGGGCTCACCGGTGCTGTAGTTGACTCCTTTCAGGTCATTCGGGTTCCCGTTATGGAGCGTATTCCCCAAATACCCGCTGAGGCTCAAGCGCAGATTCCTGACGGAAGTATTATCGATTCTCAGGGCCAGTCCCGGGCTGTTCGCGACCTTGAACTCAAACGGGGAGCCGGCACCGCTGTGGATGAACCGGTCCGTATTGAACATCATGCCGTTCAGCCCGGCGACAATCATCGCTTCATATTTCCAGTCTCCGGCCTTTCCCCAGATACTGATTCCGGTATCGTGCCACGTGGAGGGAAGTATCGTGTATTCCCCCTCGGGCCGGTAAACATTGAAGAAATTGAGGGGCTCGTGGGCATTGTTCAGTCCGCCGACAGGAACAATGATATGTCCCATCCGCACATTCAGTTGAGGGAGGAAGGATTTCTGGATCCAGAACTGTTCCAGTTCCACCTCGCCGCCTTTTTCGATTTCGGACTCCCATTCGGCGGCCTCTTCGTATTCCCGTTCGTAGGCCGAGCCGGTTCCGGTATGCTCGAATTCAATTTCAGTCTGCATGGACCAACCTTTCCCGAAATCATAGCCCAGATAGATGACCGCATGGGGGATGTCCATCCTGCCGTGGCTGGGATCCTTGGCATACTGCTCGGGTTTGGCATATCGATAGGGGCTGTCACTGTAGAAATTCCTGCCCATGGCAACCTCGCCGTAGCCTCCGACGACAAGGTGCTGTGCTGAAGCCAAGAGGGGGAACAGCAGCAGGAGAATAATAATGAACGTCTTTCTCATTCTTGTAATGAAATAACATATAAAGGTAGCATGTACCGCATGTCCGTCCAATCCTCAAAAGTGGTCATTCTGGGGGGATCGTTACTTATTTGTAATGATTCCGGACGGATGAAAAATAGGTGGATTCCGGGGTTCCGGATAGCGTTAAATATCAAAAAATTCGTAACTTAAGGGCTCGAAAGGACAGGAATATGAAAGAAATACTTCGTTACTTATCTTCCGCCAAGTTCTGGAAGGAATTATTCATCATGACGCTGGGCATGGCCATCGCGGCGGCCGGCGTATATTACTTCATGATTCCCAGCAAGTTGGTATTGGGGTCTATCTCCGGTCTTTCCATTGTCATCGCGAATGTCCTGGACGCCGCCGGGATACCGGTCAAGGTCTCTTGGGTGGTCATGGGCATCAATGCCATCCTTTTGTTGCTGGCCTGGCTCCTGATCGGCAAGGAATTCGGGGCCAAAACGGTCTATACGGCCATGATCCTGGGTCCGTTGATTGACATGTGGGAACGGATCCTGCCGTACGAAAAACTCATTGAACCGGGGCTGTCTTCGGTCATGGGGGACCCCTTGCTGGACTTGATTTGTTTCGTGCTGATTATCAGTATTTCGCAGTCTGTCCTGTTCCATATCAATGCTTCGACGGGCGGACTGGACATCCTGGCGAAAATCATCAACAAATACCTGCATTTCGACATCGGCGTTTCCGTGACAGTCGCCGGGGCGGTCATCTGCTGTACGGCGTTCGCCATCAACCCTTTCCGGATGGTTGTAACGGGGTTGGTCGGTACTTGGATGAACGGCCTGACCCTGGACTATTTCACGGCCAGCCTGAACAAGCGCAAACGCGTATGCATCATTACGAAAGACTATGAGCGGATCCGCAAGTACATCATCGAGGACCTCAAGCGCGGCTGCAGCCTGTACCGCGTGACAGGCGGATACAGCGGGGAAGAGCACCGGGAAATCCAGGTCCTGCTGACCCAGGAAGAGTTCTCCAAGGTGATGAACCTGATCCGCAACGAAGATATCCAGGCTTTCATCACGGCGGGCAACGTCAGTGAGGTGTACGGCCTGTGGAACGAAGAGAAACGGCCCCGCCACAAATGGAACAAAGCATGAAACCTGTCGTGAAAACCGGCCTCATTCTGGCCGCTTCCTGCCTGCTTGCGGGGTGCTCCGGGAGAACGGAACAACCTGTGGATGTAGGATTTGGGTATGAGTCGCACGCGCTGTATGCTCCGTGGGACAAGCTGGAGGACGATACCCGCTTCTCTTGCCACAGCACGCAAGAACGCTTCTTTTTCAGTTTTGAAGTCTGCGACACGACGGTGACCCTTTCCCAGCCCTTCCTGTCGGAGCGCGACGTGGAGCCGGAAGACCGGGTGGAAATTTTCCTGTCCCCGAAAGGCGATTTGTCGCAACCGTATTATTGCGCGGAAATCGATCCGGAGGGCCGGGTCATGGATTACCGGGCGGCGTTTTTCCGGCAGTTCGATTTCAGCTGGCAATTCGAGACCCTGGTCACCTCCGCCACCCGGACTTTTTCGGGGTATCGCGTGGGCGGCAGCATTGCCCGTAAAGAATTGGAACAGCTGGGACTGGACCTGGCCGGCGGTTTCTGGATGGGTGCATTCCGGGCAGATTTCCGCCCGGACGGGACGGTCCATTGGTTTTCCCGGATCCCGACAGACGATGCTGTCCCGGACTTCCATAAGCCCGGTGTCCTGTTCCCCTGTCGGATGAATCCGGCCCCGGAGAAGCGTGGCGTCGTGGTTTACCCCGATGATATTACCTCCGTGGGGCTGAAGGAATGGGAGAACCGCATCCGGAAAGGAGGGCTGCAAGTGGTCGCCCTGCATGCGGCGACGAACAACGATCCAGTCGATACCCTGGAGGCCTTTGTCACCGGCCCTGCCGGCCAGGCCTTCCTCGCGCTGTGCCGGAAGATGCAGGTCGACGTGGAGTATGAGCTGCATGCCGTTGAAACCCTGCTGCCCAGGGATTTGTTTGAAAAGCATCCGGAGTATTTCCGCGAAGACGAAACGGGGTGCCGCCGTCCGGATTACAACATGTGTTTCAGTTCGGAGGAGGCCGTGGAGGCCATGCGTCCGCAGATTGCGCGCCTGTTGGCATGGATGAAACCCACGGCACACCGGTATTATTTCTGGACGGATGACAAGACGGGCAAGTTCTGCCATTGCGTGCGCTGCCGCCCGTATTCCCCTTCGGAACAGGCCCTGCTGTATGAAAACCGGTTGCTGGGGCTGCTCCGGGAATACGATCCGGAGGCGACGCTGGCCCATCTGGCTTATCATCAAACCTTGGAGGCACCGGTCAAAGTCCGGGCGGCGGAGGGGATTTTCCTGGAATTCGCCCCGATCGGACGGGATTATGCGCAACCGCTTCCGGAGAAGGCCCGCCAGGCGCTCAAAGCCAACCTGCTTGCCTTTCCCGGCCATTCCTTCCATGTCCTGGAATACTGGCTCGACGAATCCATGTTCTCCAAATGGAAGAAACAGGCCCTTGTCCCCCTTCCGTTCGAACGGGAACAATGCACCCGGGATATCCGCGGCTACCGGGACCTGGGCGCCCGGGATTTCACGACATTCGCCACGTGGCTGAATGCCGGATATATCCGGACCTACGGCCCCGTGCTGCCCCTGTTCGAAGCGTATTCCGCGAGTTTTAACCTTATTAACGATAAACGATGACAAACGCAATTTCCCCCACTTTGAAAGGAGGGATCTTCCTGGCAGCCATGCAGGGGGTCCTGTTCCCGCTCCAGGCACCGGCCCAGGAGAAAAAAGCCCCGCAGCGGCTGAATATCATCCACATCATGTCGGATGACCATTCCTATCAGGCAATCAGTGCCTATGGCCACCCGCTCAGCGCCCAGGCGCCGACCCCGAACATGGACCGGCTGGCGGCCGAAGGCATCCGCTTTGACCGGGCCTATGTTGAAAATTCTCTCTCTACGCCGGCCCGCGCTTGCCTGATGACGGGCCTGTACAGCCACCAGAACGGTCAGCGGACGCTCGGGAAAGGGATTGATTCAACCGTGACATTTGTCTCCGAACTCCTGCAGCAAGGCGGTTACCAGACAGCCATGATCGGCAAATGGCACATGCAGTGTGAGCCGAAAGGGTTCGATTATTTCTATATTTTCAACGGGCAGGGAGATTACTACAATCCCAACCTGAAAAGTCACCTCTCCGGCGGGAAGTACATCCGGGAAGAAGGGTATGCGACGGATCTGGTTACGGCGCATGCGCTGGATTTCCTGGAGCAGCGCGATCCGGATAAGCCGTTCTGCCTGTATGTCCATCACAAGGCTCCGCACCGGAACTGGATGCCTCCCCTGCAGTATCTGGACCTGTACGAGGATGTGACATTCCCGCTTCCGGAAACGTTCCATGACGATTATTCCGGCAAAGGAGAGGCTGCCCGGGAACAGCGGATGACCATTGACAAGGATATGACCTATGTGTATGACTTGAAAATCGGGGAATTGGACAAAGAGCCGTCCCGTGCGGGCCATGCAAAGGGTCTTGCCCGGGGATTGGCCCGGATGGATTCCGTTTCGCGGGCTGCCTGGGAGGCTGCCTACGGGCCCCGGAACCGAGCTTTCCTGGAGAGCCACCTGGAAGGGGAGGCGTTGCTGGAGTGGAAATACCAGCGTTATGTCCGGGATTACCTCCGTTGTATCCGTTCCGTCGACGATTCCGTGGGAGAGATTTTGGAATATCTTGATTCACACGGACTTGCTGAGAATACAATCGTCGTTTACACCTCCGACCAGGGCTTCTACATGGGCGAGCACGGCTGGTTTGACAAACGGTTCATGTACGAAGAATCGTTCCGTACGCCCCTGATTATCCGGTACCCGGGCCGCCGGGGCGGCATCGTCTCCCAGGCTTTCGTGCAGAATCTGGATTTTGCGCCGACCTACCTGGATGTCGCCGGCATGAAGGCTCCGGAGGAAATGTCGGGCCGCTCGCTGTTGCCGGTGATCCGTAAGGACGGCCGCCAGCCGCTCCGTTGGCGGAAATACATGTATTACCACTATTATGACCTGCCGTCGGAGCACAATGTCCTCAAACACGACGGCGTTTCAGACAAGCGGTATAAACTCATCCATTTCTATGGCGGCAAGGACGGGGATTATTCGGAATTCTATGATCTCCGCAAGGATCCCAACGAGATGCATGATTGCTATGCGGACAAGCGGTATCGCCGGAAGGTCGCCCGTCTGCAGCGCCAGCTGGACAAATTCCGTCGGGATCTTGCCGTAGACGAATGGTAATCAAGTAGTTGGGTTAATTCCCCCGCTGTAGTTTCCGGAACTCGGCCTGGGCTTTGGCCATGTGTTTGCGGAATGCCGGGCTGGTCTGCAGCCGGGCATATCCGATGCTGGAGGCTACGCGGCTGGCGTCGACATCGCTCTGCCAGTGCGCCCCTGCGATGACGCGGCTTTCCCCGTACATCCAGGCCCGGGCGTAGATGGCGCCGGAGGCTGCCGGATTGATTTCCGACAACAGGAGGGCGGCCAGCCAGCTGCGCATGGTGTGTCCGGAGGGATAGCTGCCTTCGCCGCTGAGTTCGGCCTCTTCTCCGGTCAGCATGGTTTCGTGGAAACGCTCAAAAGGGCGCATCCGGTGGAAATACGCTTTCGGCGCGACCCGCATCTGGTCTACCGTGGCAAGACTCCGTTCCAGGACGTTCCAGATGGCCGGCGTGCGGGACTTCGAAATCTCCATGCCGAAGGGCTGGTTGAATTCAGCCAGGAGGGCTTCGTAGCTCCAGACGGCATCCCGCTTCGCAATGGCCGCCCGTTCGGGATCCGACCGCTGGGCCTTCCCCCACATGTAGCGCATGATGTCGTACGTGAATCCGGCCGACATCGTGTCCGGAGGGGCCGGCAGGCACTGGATGAGGTCGGGCAATTCTTCCGTCGTGAAGTAGGTCGGAACCGGTGTCTGGGCATGTACGGATAGGGCGCCGCACCCCAGGAGGACTGCGGCGAGAATATGGGTTAAAATGCGTTTCATTTAATTCTGGTTCAGTTTAATACGGATTCTGTGAGTGCCCGGGGAGAGGGTGAGGGTCTCCTTGCAGGCGCGCCCGTCCAGGGTTGTCTTCCGGTATTCCCAGGGGATGCGGACTTCGGCCTGTGTCCCTTCCGGGACGCGGATTTTCCAGCGGATGCGGTCACCCTTTTTGCGGAAATCCGTTCCGACAGTCCCGGAAACCGTCGGGAACGAAATCGCGCAGTCGTCAAAAATAGAGGGATCCGGCTCCACGCAGAAACGCTTCCAGCCGGCTTCCAGCGGTCGGAGCCCGAACATCCGGGCAGGGATGACGGCCAGTGCACCGCCGCTCCAGGCATGGTTGACGGACCAGTTTTGCGTATCACCCTTTGCCAAGACACCCCACTCCTCGAACAAGGTGTCGTAGTCCGGATGGTTCACGATGTAGTCATAGCGCTTGCGGGTCCGTTCCAGTGCATAGTCTCCCTGCCCCATGCAGTACAGCGCTTCCATGACATATTTTTCCATGTACGGGCTGGCGTGTTCCTCTTTTTGAAAGACTTCGAAGAGAGCATCGTATTTGTCCGGTCCGGCAATCCCGCCCAGGACGGCCAGCGCCTGTACACGGTCATCTGTTTCCCCTTTGTAATCCGGGTGCCGGTATCCTTTCCCGGTCCATGCCACCCGGTTGACAGCGGTGCGTACGGAGTCCAGACGGCTCCGGAAATCTGCTGCATCTTCCTTGTAGCCAAGCATTTCTGCAATGTCTGCCACGCCTTCCAGGGCGATGCAGTACCAGGTCGTTTGCAGCAGCCGCATGTCTTTGTTTTTGCCCCAGTCACCCCAGTTCCATCCGGCAGTCCGGTATTCGGTCAGCCCGTCTGCTCCGATGGTGTACAGGTTGAGGTATTTCTTGACGGCGGGGTAGGCGTAGGCTGCCGTTTCCCGGTCACCTGTATTCAAATAATACGACCACAGGCCGTAACGCCCTACGGCAGCCAGCATCTGGCAGGGCAGTTCCGCCTTGTAATTGCCGGGGATGGGGGCGTACAGCGACCCGTCCGGCTTCTGCCAGTCGCAAAGTTCATGGATGCCTTTGCGGATCAAGGCGTGCAGTGAGGTGGAATAGGTGTAGAAGCATTCATTCAGGATCACGACGATGTCTCCCCACCACTGCGCCCGTTCGCGGTCCGGGCAGTCGAAGAACGTGTCGCGGGCATTGACGTAGATCGTCCGCAGGCCCTTGTCCCAGAACTTGTTGAAGAACGGCTCATTGCATTCGAAGCGGCCTTCCGGGGTGGTGTCATACCCTGTTTCCCGGTACTGGATGCCGAGAACCTGCGCGCCATGCTCCACCGTCAGGATCAGTTTCATGCCGTTCAGCCAGCCGAGCGATTCGTATTCCCGAACGCCGGGGGCTGTAATGTATTCTGCACGAAGGCATTCCGCCCCGACTTTGGCATGATCGGTCTCAATCAGGATCCGGTGTCCGCCTTCGGTGTCCTTGACTTTCAGGATGGGCGTCATCTGCATGTTGTGGGGCAGGCGGGCAAGCACGGTGTCGCACTGCTCCCCGGTCCGCACCTCGAAGGGGATCTTCTTGATTCCGAAGTCTTTCCATTGTGGGATGGGGCGTACTCGCAGTTCGCCGAGGGAATTCGTCACGGCAACCGCCGGGGCAAATCCTTCGGCAGACCCGGTCTGCCACTGCCCGAGATCCTTGCGCGCATCGAAAGAAATGCTCGTTTCGGGCAACCGGTAGTTCGGCACCGGGCAGTCTGCTTTTCCATACGCGGGGTGGATTCGGCACAGCCAGCTCCCGTCACTTTCCACTCCGGCGGCCGGGCAGTCGAATAGGAGTTGCGCCTGTCCGCTGTCGGCATGGGAAAAACCGCTTTTGCCGAAGTACCAGAGCAGCAAGGCGATCTGGTTCTTTCCCTTTTTCAGGAACGGGGCCAGGTCGACTTCGTCAAAGTAGGCGGCTTCCGGGGCGGGACCCCGTTTGAGCGCTCCTTCGAAGATGACAGATTTCCCATTGACCCACAGCCAGTATTTGCTGTCGACGGCAATCTTGGCGATGGCCTGGCGGGGGACCGCCTGAAGGTCGAAATCTTTGCGGAAAGCGAGCCATTGGTTTTCCTGTCCGGGGACCGCATCCTTGCTTGAAATGGTTGTAGGTGCTGCGGAAACGGCACCGGTCAGTGACAGGAAGATCAGAATGGAAAAGAACAGTCGTGTGGGTTTCATGTACGCGTAAATATCTATTTGTCAATATATTCTCCCTTTGCGTGGCGGGCTGACAGCTGGGATCCGGTTTCTGAGACGGAGATGCCGGTTCGACAGGCTCCTTTGTTCCGCATGCTCCTGCCAGGAGGAGCAGGGTTATCGTATAAATCAAGGATTTTGTCATGGTTATCAGCTATCCTCCTTTTACAAAGATAAAGAATAAAGCGAAAAAACGGAAGCGCAGCCTGCCTGTTTAAACCTGCAGCGTTTTTTCCTTGTCTAAATAACCGTGTTAAAAACCTGTAAACTATGAAAAGAGTACTTTCTTTATGTATGATGTTGATGCTTGCGGCAGCTGTTTGCTTTGCGCAGGGTCCGCGCCGCCGCGGCAATGCCGGTCCTTCCCGGATCAATCCCCGTTACCGGACACTGATCAGTCAGTTTGAAGCGGATTCGGTCCCGGGTGAAGATTATACGCTGCGTTACCGGATCCGGAGCTATGATGCTGGGGAAGCGGCCGTCAATGAAAAGCCGGCTCTGTTCCTGTTTCTCCATGGTGCGAGCGGACGGGGGACAGATAACGCCCATCATTTGGCGTATTCTTCTTTGGCCCAGTTGGATACTTTTCTGGTTTCCAAGCGGATCAATGCCTATGTCCTGGCGCCGCAATGCCCGCCGGACCGCACGTGGGGCGAAATCCCGGGCCGGATGAGAGGGGAAGGAACTCCGGTCGGAGAACGGGTACTCCAGCTTGTCGACCAGATTGTGCGCGACAAGGGGATCGATCCGGCCCGCATCTATCTCATGGGAACCTCCATGGGCGCGGCAGGCGCATGGCGGTTGATTACCCTTCGTCCGGATTTGTTTGCCGCGGCGCAGATCGCATCAGCCGCTCCCAAGCTCGGTCAATATGAGATGGAAAAGGTTGTCCGCACGCCGATTTATTTCACGCTCGGTGAATTCGATCTGGACGACGCTTCAAAATATGCCGGCATGATCGATTACATGAAGGAGCATAATAAGGAATTCATATTCACACTGTTGCCGGGTTTGAACCATGTCCAGGCCAGCAATCAGGCCTATACCCCGGCATCTTTGGAATACCTGTGGCGCCACACGCGTTAATCCTTGGGGACGTCGAACAGTTTCTTGAACGGCTTGTCGTGCTTGTAGGCCTCCCAGCCGGGATTCCCGCTTTTGCAGAAAGAGGTCCAGGCTGAAAGCATCTCCTCGGACAGGGCGTGGTCCGCTTCGGTAAACGGACGCCGGCTCTTGTCCAGCGTGCCGAACATGTACCACAGCTCGGCGGAATGGAAGGCACCCGGGTCTTTTGCGGGGTCTTGGTCGTCTCCGGGGAGGTTGCGGAGGAATTCGTATTCATAAACCGGGAAGCCGAGGGAATCCCGCACGGCGCAGAAGCGGTCGACATTTTCTCCCGCCAGGCTTCGCATGTCATCTTTGTTGTATCCGATCAGGATGGGGACCGGAGCCAGGGTCCCACCGTATAAGGCCGGGTCGAAATCCGTCGGGAGCACGTTCTTGTCCGGGTGGGGAGAGAACCGCACGGACCCTTTCCCGTCTGCCTTATACTTTCCTTGGGCGGCAAATACGGTCTCTGTCGGGGCTGCCCGAAGATCCGCGAGGGTCGTCAGGCCGCTGTTGTCCATCACGGCCTTCCCCAGCTGGTCATAGATGGGTTGGAGTGTCATGTTCCCAGGCGCCGCCAGATGGCGTCCGATCCCGCCGCCGCTTTGGATGATGGCCTTGGAAATAAGGTTCTTCGAGAGCGGGGAAACCAGGAGCGTCTTGACACTCATGGCACCGGCACTCTGCCCGAGGACGGTGATGTTTTCCGGATCTCCGCCGAACTGGGCGATATTGTCATGCACCCATTTCACGGCAGCAGCCTGGTCCATGGTCCCGTAATTTCCGGACGCGCCCTGTTCCGCCGTCAGCTCGGGATGGCTGAGGAATCCGAATACCCCGAGGCGGTAATTGATGGTGACCAGGATGACGCCTCTTTCCGCCCAAGCGGTCCCATCCATCGTGATTTCATGGGCGTAGCCGTGGTCGTAGGCGCCTCCGTGGATCCAGATGGCGACGGGAAGCCGGGCCTCGGTCTTGCCCAGCGTGGGGGTGGGGGCCCAGATATTGAGGAAGAGGCAGTCTTCGCTGGTTTCAGGAATGCCGTCCCAGTAGAACTCGTCCCCGTAGAAGGTTCCGGGGGGAATGGCCGCTTGGGGCGCGATGGCTCCGAAGGTATCCATCAGGCGGACGCCTTGCCAGGGGACGACCGGCTGGGGCGCCCGGAAACGGTTTTCTCCGGTCGGAGGAGCGGCATACGGAATCCCTCTGTAAACCGTAATCTTGCCCGGGAGTTCAACGCCTTGGATCTGTCCGCCTTCAATCGTGAGGACGGGGTTCCTGTCCGGGTTGCACCCGCAGGAGAGGGCGGCCAGGGCAAGGGAGAAAATGATAGATGTCAGCTGTTTCATGGTTTCAAAGATAGTGAATTAGCGGGACTGTCGGCATCCGGAATCAAAGATCTTTCATGAAATCCGGATTTTTTACGATATTAGAATCGATTTCCGAACAAATGAATTGGATATGAAACGGTATTACATTCTCTTAATATCTGCTCTTTTGCTGTTGTCCGCATCCGACGGGGAAAAGGAGACGGGTGTCGACCTGATGAGCGATACTTGGGTCGCCACGGATGCACTCGGACGGCAGATGCCGTTGATTGATTCTGTAGGAGCAATCAAGAATGACCATCCCCGAACGGTTGGGATTTTCTATATCACCTGGCATGCACAGAAACACCATGACCGGGAAGGGCCCTATCTCGATGTAACCCAGATCCTCAACAGGGATCCGGAAGCTCGTTATCAAAGTGATAATCCGCTTTGGAAAGATGAGACCTATCACTGGGGCGAGCCGGAAATGGGCTATTTTCTCAGCCAGGACGAGTGGGTGATGCGCAAGGATCTCTCCATGCTGCAGGATGCCGGAGTCGATGTCCTGATCATGGATGTCACCAACGGCGTCTTCTACTGGGACGAGTGGGAGGTCTTGTTTTCGACGATGATGAAAATGCGCGCAGAAGGGAACAGGACGCCCAAGTTCGTTTTCTGGGCTTATAACGGCAATCCTGTCCGGGTGGTGAAATCGCTGTACGAACGCTATTACAAACAAAACAAGTATTCCGACCTGTGGTTCTACTGGGATGGAAAGCCCTTGTTATTGTACAACGCCCATCCTGAGACGGATGCGAATGGCCACTACAATGCCTCGGCAGCTGATTATCCTCCGGAGATTTTCGATTTCTTCACATTGAGAAACATGTGGTGGGGCTATTATGAATGGCAGGGTGCGCGGTATATTGGCACGGAGGACAACTGGAGTTTTGGTTATTCGATGGCAGATGAGCGGATTCGGAATATGTCGCCGGAAGAACTGGTGTCCAAACATAACGGTTGTCTGGAAGAGGCCGCCGTCACCCCCGCCCAGCATCCCGTAACCATGACCAAAGATCCCATTGGGGTCGGCAAGTCCTGGTCGCGCTCAGGTGGCGAGCCCGCGCTTGACGAGCACGACATGCCCGGGGAGGCTTATGTCCCCTGGCTAGGCAGAACCGTGAAGAATCCGAGCGGATATGGTATTTATTTCCAGGAGCGCTGGGAAGATGCTCTGGCCGCAGACCCACCTTTTATCTACCTGAATGACTGGAATGAATGGACGGCCAGGATATTTGGCGGCCGCGTTTTCAACTGGCTGGGAAGGAAGAATCCGTTCCGTTTTATCGATCAGTACAATGCGGAATTCAACCGCACCATCCAGCCGATGAAGGGCGGTTATACCGACAATTATTACATGCAGATGGCCCAGAATATCCGCCGTTACAAGGGTGTCCGTCCCATTCCGGTGAACCGGGGGTTCAAACGGATCCGGATAGACGGCAAGTTCTCCGACTGGGCCACAGTGAAAGTAGTGTACCGCGACACCCGTGGAGATGTCACGCATCGGGATGCCAAGGGCTATTCCGGCCAGCACTATCGCGATTCTTCCGGCCGCAATGACATCCAGGATGCCAAGGTGGCCCTGACCCGGTCAGGAAATATCTGTTTTTATGTAAAGACGTGCGCCGCAATCTCGGCGTGTACGGACCCAAACTGGATGTTATTGCTGATTGATACGGACCAGGACAGCGGGACCGGATGGTATGGTTATGATATCCTCGTCAACAAGACCGTTCAGGAGGAGGGAAAGAGCGAGGTGATGCGCTTCAGGGACGGTGTATGGGTGACCGTAGGACAAGCTTTATTCCACGTATCGGGCAACGAGATGGAATTGAGTATCCCCAAGGGCATGCTACAATTGAAAGACAGCAAGACCGCAGGTTTTGATTTCAAATGGGCGGACAATCCGGCCGAACTGAAAGACCCGATTTCTCTGTGCCTGCATGGGGATACGGCTCCGAACCGCCGGTTCAATTACCGCTTTCAATGGAAACGTTAAGTTCCCCGCTCATCATTTCAAAACAGCTTCTAAAACTAATCCGGATTTTTTTTACTAAATTAGAGGGCTCATGTTTAAAACGAAGAAGAAGATGAAACGGAATTGGATTCTCTTGACGTTATTGTTCTTGCTGCTTCCCGCTTGTAGCGAGAAGGAAGATCCGGAAATCCCTGATTTCCCTGGGAAAGAGGAAAAGACGGATCCTTCGGACAACAAAGAGCCAGAGGAAGTGACCCCTCAGGGGCCGTATGACCTGTCCGTTCTGGATAAGCCCTTGAAAGATGTGAAAGTCCTGACTTCCGGCACCTGGCTGCAGAACGCTTCCGTCATGCAAAGCTTCGTGCTGCCCGGGGACGGGACGATGCTGGCCAACCAGCTCGCGCCGACCGGGTCCAAACATAAGATCAGTGTGACCCGGAAAGGCATTACCTCCAATTCAGGGAAGACCATGATGAGACTGTCATTCTTCGGCCACGGAGACAACATGGCGCACCAGAAGGATGCGAGCGGGAATATCTGGCTGTGGATCGGCTGCCACGGGACCAATGCCTACTATGAGCGGAACGACGTGAAAGATGTGATGTTCACGTATGGGCAGACAGTCGCCCGGGTCAAGTTCGAGCCTGGGAAGGACGTTTATCCGGAAGACGTTCAGGATCTGTGGTATATCCCGGGGTTGAAGTGCCTGTCTCCCGCTTTGGACCTCGAAGCCCGCCAGGTTGCTTTCTACGGGTATGATGCGTCGAAAGTCTATTATTACTATGTCTTCAACCTCGATGATGCCCTTGCCCTGGCCAAAAAGGAAGTGACGCTTGCTTATCCCATTATCCGCGGCCCGTCGGAGGATTACAGCCTGGATCCGATTACCTATAAGGTTAAAGTGCGCAACCTGAGCGAATTGAAGCCTGTCGCGAAACTCACGCTGACCAAGAAGGTTTTTCAAGGCCAGCCTTATGAGCTTGGGAGCTTGACGAATCAAGGATTTGAGCTCCGGGAAGGCCGTATCTATCATTACTACGGCGGCGGCAACGATTCGGATACTTCCAAGTCTTCGGTGTCCGTTGTCACGGTATTTGACTTCAACGGAAAAATCGTGGATCAACGCCGCGTGATGGCCATCGCCGACCTGAAAGACCTTGCCGACGCCGGTATCACGGATTATGGTTTCATGGAATCGGAAGGGATCAAGATTTACGGGGACAAACTGTATCTGGGTTATGCGACCAAGAAAAAAGATGATCAACATCGGTATGTCACGATCCTGGAATACGACCTGCCCCGGAAAGCAAAATAAATCTATTTCTGCACGTTTCCGGTCTTGATTGATGCAGCAAAAGCGCTGTTGCACAGGCCCAGGAAGGCGGATAGCATGAAAAGGGTCTCGATGCCGAGCACTTTCCAGATCCACCCTCCCAGCAGGGCGATCAGGACTGTGATCAGATGATTGACTGAAATGCCGGTGGAGATCGTTGCTTTCATTTCCTCCTGGTTGTCGGCGATATCCTGGACATACACATTGGAGGCCATGGAGGCCAGTGAAATGACGGAGTCCAGCACATAATTCACGCAGCAGACAATCAGGGCGGTGCGCATCGGGAACAGGTGATGGGCGAAGCCGTAGAAAAAGCAGACGACCACGAGAATCAGGGTATCTGCAATCATGACCGGCTTGTATCCGATCCGGTCAATCAGTTTTCCGACCAGCGGCGCAATGAAAAAGCAGGAGACGGCGGAGATGGCGAACAGCAGGCTGATCAGCCCGGCGTCCGCTCCGTAGAAAAGCACCAGGACATAGGGGCCGAAGGTGAAGAAAACCTGTTTCCGGGCCCCGTAGAAGACCTCCAGTATGTAATATTTCCGGAATTTCCGGCGGAAATAGAACCGCCGGCGCGACCGGTCCGGGGTGCTGCTGCCGGACAGCCTCAAAGAGGCCAGCATGGCAAAGAGCATGAAGAGGGCGGATACGGTGAAGATGGGCCTGAAGGGCTTGGCCGCGGCTCCGACCAGGAGGAAAACAGCGATGACGGCCAGGTAGCCTGCCAGGTTGCCGATCTGATAAATCGCATTCTGATAGCCGAGCGCCTGCCCGCCGAAGCCCGGTCGCGAGTACTCCAGCGAGAGGGTGTTTTTCATGCCCAATTGGATGTGTTCACCGAGGGAATAGATGAAAATGGCACAGATGACCAGGGCTTTGGACGGGGAAATCAAAGCCTGCATGGTCATGCCTGCCACCATGATGACCATGCCGGTCTTGTACATTTTCTCCGCGGAGAAACGGTAGAATACAGCCAGGATGACAACCAGCAGCAGGCCCGGGAGTTCGCGGAAGAACTCGGCGATGCCCCGGTCCATTTCACTCATCGCCGCCACTTCTGCCAGGTAGTTGTCAATCACTCCCTTGTATAAACCGAACCCGATGGCCGACAGCAGCAGGGATGCGAACAGCGCGCGATAACGTGTTTCCGGCTTGAAAACAGCGTTCATTTACAGGTCGTCGATGGGATTGCGTCCCGATGGGGTCGTGGGGACAGTCACGGATGGATTGGAATACGTGAGGATCACATGCCAGGTAGACTGTTCCCGCACGTCTGCATCCAGGGTGATGGTTCCCTCCGAAAGGTTGTACACGGCTTTGTTGCTGCCGGTTGCAACGGTCGGTTCTATCCCGTATTTCTTTGTGAGGGAGGCCTGCAGGGCATCATAGGACTTCTCCAGGGAGTCCCAGTCCGTGATGACCGGGAAGTCCACGCGTACTTCCGAGACCGGGTTGCCGCTGGGCGTAATCGTACAGCGGCTGTACCCGGCGAAATCTCCGGTATACGTTCCATTTCCGGCATTGGCGAATCCGGCATTGACCAACTTGGTCCCGAAGGCCGACGGGGAACCTGAAATCGGGATTCCCTTGAAGGTGAGCGCTCCGGAGGATGACGGGGTCGTGGTTTGGGACGGCGTGGTCGTCGTTCCCTTCTCTTTGCCGATCCCCAGCTGCCGTTCCAGATCCTTTGAGATTTCTTTTACGGTTTTGTCTCCGGAGGTGGTGGTGTTCAGATAACCTCCGTCCTCTTTTTTCGGATTGAGCCATCCGCCGGTATTCTCAGAATCGGTTCCGCCTCCCATGCCGCCGGGGAGGGTGATGACGCTCCCTAAATTGCTGGTGCAGAGTTTGAAAATCAGAAATACGGCCACGAGGGCCAGGATGGGCTTAATTAATTTCGTTAAATTCATAATGAACGCGTTAATCTAACAATTCAGCCAGTTTTGCCTGCAGTTCTTCATGCTCCATCTTGCCGATGATGACGCCGTTTTTGTCGAGCAGGAAGTATGTGGGAATATAATGGACTCCATACAGGGAGCCCACGCGGGACGGCTGGTTCTTCTCAGGGAATTCGTCAATGACGTGGATCCAGGGCGTTTCGTCTTCTTCCACGGCCTTCTTCCAGGACTCCGCTTTGTTGTCGTCCGAGATGCCCAGGATTTCGAGGCCTTTGTCGTGATACTTCGCGTAGAGTTCCTTCATGGCAGGCATGCTAGCGCGGCAGGGCTTGCACCAGGAGGCCCAGAAATCGAGGATCAGATACCGCCCGCGGAGGGAGGACAGCGTAACGGGATTCCCCTCCAGGTCTTTCAGGGTGAAATCCGGGGCCACGGCGCCGGGCTGCGTGGCTTTGCGGGATGCCAGCTCTTCGCGGGTCTTTTTAGCCAGATAGCTGTTCCGGACTTTTTCCGTGAACTTCCCGAATTCGGCCTCGTACTCTTCTGTGGAAAGATCGCGGGCGTATAGGTTGAACATGAATGCGCCGACTTCGGCATCGGGGTATTGGAAAATGCAGTCATAGATAGCCTTCTGGCCTTTTTCCCGGTATGCGGGCAGGATGTCTGCATATTTTTTCATCACTTCCCGGTTTTTGGCCTCATAAGCCTTCCGGTCGCTCTGGTCCATGTTGGAGAGTTCCTTCATGGCTGCTGCAAGTTCCTGGAATTCAGGGAGCTGTCCGACGGAATTCCGGGCTTCTTCCATCGCTTTGAGGAGCGCATTGCTGCGCCCTCCGGTGGTCTGGACATCGTAAAACATCTTCCCGCCGTATCGGCCGTGGTCCTTCACTTTCTCCGGGTCGATCTGCATTTTGATGCGGCAATTCTCGATGTATGTGGAAGTGCGGATGGGGTCTTCGCCTTCGGGAGTCAGGACTACGGAAGCGAGCAGCACGTCCGGAGTTTCGCCCTTGAACGTGAATTTCCCGTTACGCAGGGGCGCTTCTTGGGCAAAGTCGTTCCCGTCGGGGAGTTGGTAGGAAAGCTTCGCCGTACCGTTCAGGGAACCGGCCTCTCCGGTGAGGACATAACCCTGTTGGCAGGCGCAGAGCAACAGGGCCGTGCATACGAGGAGCAGGGAGTTTTTCATAACTATTTTATAAAGATACAAGTTCGTTGCTGCAAATATAATCAAATTGAAAACTTATCTTTGCATGGAGGGATGAAATAAAGCGATGAATATAAAAAAATGGATCCTGGCACTTGCGCTCCTTTCTCTCTGGCCGGTCATGGGCTGGGGGGCGAAAAGACCTTCCGGTGAATACCGGGTCATGACTTGCAACATCCGGATTACCGGACTGGAGGCGGATGCCCCTTATCCCGAGCGGGTGTGGGAGAACCGCCGCGACCTGTGCGTGAAAACAATCAAGAATTTACATCCGGATTTTTTCTGTCTCCAGGAAGTGATTTATGATTCCTATTCCTGGTTTGTGGACAAGTTCGGGAAGGAGTATTATTCTTTCGGATTCGTGGGCCCCGAGATGGACCCGTGGACCGAAGGCTATCATTTTATCGGGAAGAACGTGATCTTCTTCAAGAAAAGCCGTTTTGAGTGGGTCTCTTCCGGTTCCTACTGGCTTTCGGAGACCCCGACCATCGCCGGGTCCATGTCCTGGGGGACTACACGGGCCAGGCACTGCAACTGGGTCAGGATCAAGGACAAGAAGACGGGGAAGGAGTTCCGTCTGGTCAACACGCACCTGGACCACAAGAGCGATCCCGCGCGGCGGGAGCAGATCCGGATGATCGTCGAAGAATGCGACCAGTATTCCGACGGGATGCCGCAAGTGCTGTGCGGCGATTTCAATGCCGGAGTGGGCAGTGCGCCGATCCGGTATATCCGCTCCAGCGGCAACTGGAAGGAGATGTATGAAGACATTCACGGTCCGGGCGAGGCCGGAAGGACAGCCCATGGTTTCCTCGGGGACGCAAAAGGGCCCGGCCGCCGGATCGATTTCATCTTTTACAAAGGCCCCGTCGAGACCCTGGACGCGCGGATTGTCAAAGACCATGAGGGAAACATCTTCCCCAGCGACCACTTTTTTCTGGTAGCAGATTTCCGGATTCTGTAAGGGCAGGCTGGGGGAGGCCATGAAATGAAAGAATCGCCCTGTTTTTTCATTTCATGGCAACAACAGGGGCTCGCAACTCCCTGATATATAAACGAAAAAACCGCCGCAGGGTACTGCGCCGGGAAGTATATGGAGTGTTGTTGAATGTTGTCTGGTAGCGGGAGTGGGTCACGATCCCACGACCTCCGGATTATGAATCCGACGCTCTAACCAGCTGAGCTACCCCGCCGTGCAGATTCGCGGCGGGGTAGCATCATCATAACCCCCCGGCCCTTTCGGGCCACCCCCTTTCAGGGGGGACGCGGCCGCTGCTTTCGCATTGGCCGGCACCTTTGCTGCTTCGATGTTTCAACATCTCGCGGACGCTTCGGTGCGGCACTGGACAGTGCCCGGCGTTGCCGGAATCAATTTGCCATCGTAAACGGAGGAAGTGTTTGTAATCCTCTGATTACTATGTTGGTTGTTGAGATAGAAGGATTCGAACCCTCACTGACAGAGCCAGAATCTGTAGTGCTACCATTACACCATATCTCAATATTATACTGGGGATAACTCCCCAGGCCCCTGCGGCCCAGTTTGGGATTAATTCGTTAGGGATTGCAAAGGTACAATAGTTTTGAGAATCTGCAAATTTTTTCTCCGGAATTTTACACAAATTCTCCAACGCCCCGTCCCGGCCATTCCTTTTCTAGGGTCTGCCCCGTCCCGGCCGCCCGCGGGCAGCTGCAACATATTACCCTTCATCCCGGTATAACAGGACCGTCGCCCAGACCTGGCAGCCTTCTCCGCGTCCGACGAACCCCATTTTCTCGGTCGTCGTCGCTTTCACGCTGATCTGGCCGGAGTCGGTGCCGAGGACCTCTGCAAGCGTCTCCCGCATCCGGGGGACATAGGCGGCAATCTTCGGCCGCTGGAGCGCAATCGTGATGTCCGCGTTCCCCAGCGCCCATCCTTCTGCGCGGACACGGTCCATGACCAGGGATAGTAACACTTTGCTGTCCACCCCTTTCCAACGGTCCTCCGTATCCGGGAACAAATGACCGATATCCCCCAGCGCGAGGGCACCGAGCAGCGCGTCGCAAAGCGCGTGGATGGCCACGTCGCCGTCCGAATGGGCGACAAATCCGGCCGGATGGTCGATCCGGACCCCGCCGAGCCACATGGGCAGACCTTCCGCGATGGCGTGAACGTCATACCCGTTTCCGATCCGGAAAGGACATGAAGGGATATTCGTGCGCATAGACAGTTGTGTTTCGACAAAAATAGCGATTTTTTTCTATCTTTGTTTTCTGCGGGCACCTTGCCTGTCCGCAAAAGAAACTATGTCACGATTCAACTGGTTCGGCTCCGAAGAGCACAGGGTGTTCAATTACAAGCCGATGTATTATGACGAAAAAGAAGAAGAACGCCGCAAGAAGTTCGGCAACGTGGACGGTTCCCTGGACAAGAAGACCCAGGACGGGACGTACACGCCGGGTTCCTATATCCGCGGCTCGTTCACGAACGGCAATTATGCACGCCGCCGGGGAGACAGCCGCGTGCGCGGGATCATCACCGTCATCGGCCTCATCCTCTTCTTCCTGGTCATGATCTACATCACGAAATTCTATTCGCTCCTGTAATGGATATCCGCATTCTTCCCAGCAACATCGCCAACATGATTGCGGCCGGCGAGGTTGTCCAGCGTCCTGCCTCCGTAGTCAAGGAATTGATGGAGAATGCCGTTGATGCCGGAGCGTCCCAAGTGACCGTCGTCATTACAGACGCCGGAAGGACGCTCATACAAGTCATCGATGACGGATGCGGCATGGCTCCCGACGAGGCGGTCCTCTGTTTCGAGCGGCATGCGACCAGCAAGATTGCCACGGCGGAAGACCTCGGAAAAATCATGACCTTCGGTTTCCGGGGAGAGGCCCTGGCCTCGATTGCCGCCGTTTCCGAAGTGACGCTGAAGACCCGTCAGGCCGGACAGGACATGGGCTGCCAGGTTGAATTCGCCGACTCGAAGCACCTGGCCTCCGTGGAGGCTGCCTGCCCGGTCGGATCGAATTTCGCTGTCCGGAATCTGTTCTATAACGTTCCGGCCCGGCGCAAATTCCTCAAAAGTGACAATGTCGAATTCAAACACATCGTCGAAGATTTTTCCCGGGTTGCCCTTACGCGTCCGGACATGGGGTTCACGTTGATCCACAACGGCCGGGACGTGTATGTGTTGAAGCCAGCGAAATCACTGAAATTCAGGATATTGGATTTAATGGGAAAACAGGTGGCGGATGACCTGGTTCCCGTGGAGGTGGAAACCACCGTCGTCCGGGTGGAAGGCTTTGTCGGCCGGCCGGATTCTGCGCGGAAAACCCTGGGCAACCAGTTTTTCTTCGTCAACGGGCGGTTTTTCAGGAGCCCTTATCTCCACAAGGCTGTCATGAATGCCTATGAAAACCTCATCCCGCAGGGCGTGACGCCGGCCTATTTCCTGTATCTGGACATTGATCCTTCGGCCATTGATGTCAACATCCATCCGACAAAAACGGAGATCAAGTTTGAGGATGATTCCGTCGTTTTCCAAATCCTGTTCGCCTGTGTCAAAGAGGCCTTGGGAACGGCTTCTTTCGGGGCAAGCATCGATTTCGAAACCAAGGATGTCCCGGAGATGCCGGTGTTCGGCAGCTCTTTCCGCGAATTCCGGACGGACTTCCAGCCGCCCCGGGTGGAGATCGACGAGACATACAATCCCTTTGAACCGGCAGGGCCCGGCCCGAAAGAAGCCGCCCCGTCCGGTCCGGCGGCGCCGGCCCATACGGATTACTCGAAATATGTGGACAAGTCGCAGGATTACGGAAAGCTGTTCGACCAGTCCGCCCTTCCTTCGAATCCGGTTCTTCTCCTGCAGGGCAAGTATATTCTGGCCCAGGCTGCTTCCGGATTGATGGTGGTCAATATCCGGCGGGCCCGCGAGCGCGTCCTTTTCGACCGGTTCCTGGCGGCATTTACCAAAAACGCCCATGTTAGCCAGGTGTCCCTCTTCCCCGTCCAGGTGATGGTGGGGGTGGAAAACCGATTGGTTTTCGATGAACATGCGGACTTGCTTGCGTCACTGGGCTTCGACATCACGCCTTTCGGGAATGATACGATTGCCGTGAACGGGGTTCCGGAAGGTTTTTCTACCGAGCCGGTTAAAGTGGAAGGCTTGATGGCCGACATCCTGCTGGCCCTGAATGAGCCGCATGCGGCGCTTCCTGAAATGATGCAGTCGGCCATGGCGGAGAAATTTGCCCGGATCGGCGCCGCCCGGGGCAAAGGGATGACGTCTGCCCAGGAAGCCCAGCGCCTGGTGGATGCCCTGTTCTCCAGCTCGAACAGCGAGTTTACCAGCAGCGGGCACCGGATCATGACCCTCATCCCCATGGAGGAAATCGACAAGAAATTTTAGACATGCCTTATTACGAGAATTCTAACAGAGGTTTTCTTTCCCAGATTCCGCCGGTTACGCGGAACCTGCTGTTAATCAATATTATCCTCTTCGTTGCCACGTTGGTTAACGAGGAGTTCATGCTGAAGACTTTCGCCCTCTTCTACCCGGCTTCGCCTCTTTTCCGACCCTGGCAGTTGCTGACCCACATGTTCATGCATGGCGGCTGGATGCATATCCTGTTCAACATGTACGCACTGGTGACCTTCGGTTCAATCCTGGAGAATAATATCGGGTCCCGGAAATTCCTGGTCTTTTATTTCGTTTCAGGATTCGGGGCCGTCCTGCTGCATCTCGGTGTAGAGTATCTCCAGGCGCTGTCCTGGTCGAAAGCGGCTGCAGCCGGATCTGTCACGGCCGTTTCTTCCTACCGGGCCATGCTGTCCACGCCGACCGTCGGGGCATCCGGGGCGATTTACGGCCTCTTGATTGCCTTTGCCATGTTGTATCCGGATGCGGTCCTGACCCTGATCTTCCCGCCGATTCCGATGAAAGCCAAATGGTGGATCCTCATATTTGCCTTCCTGGAATTGGGGCTCGGCGTTTTCGGCTCGACCGACGGCATCGCGCATTTCGCGCATCTGGGTGGAATGGTCTTCGGGGCGCTCCTGATGATATACTGGCGTCGGAAAGGTCGTCTGTTCCAACGGGATAAGTGGATTTGACACATGGCGTCGGGCAAGAAAAGATCGTTTGGCAGCCTGTTTCTCGGCATCACGGCGAGGGCCCTCATGGTCATTGCCGCGTTCTTGCTGGTCCTGAGCTATTTGTCGATGTTTTTCAACCCGGCGAAAGCTTGGATGATGACCCTTTTCGGCCTGTTCTTCCTGCCGCTGCTCCTGTTGAATCTTTTCCTGCTGCTCTGGGCGCTGGTGCGGCGCTCGAAAGCATGTCTCATCCCGCTGGTTGCTTTGATTCCCGCCTGCTTCGTACTGGGGAAATACGTTCAATTCTCCCGCTCGGAAAATACTCCTTCCGCAGGGGAAGGCGTGCGGATCCTGTCGTACAATGTCGGCCGCTTCGGATTGACGGACCTGGACCGGCGCAGCTGCGCGGATTCTGTCGTCGCCTTTCTCAAACGGCAGGATGCGGACATCATCTGCCTGCAAGAGTTTTTCTTCCGGGACAGCAAATCCCTCCGGGCGTATCTGGAAGACAATTTCAAGGGCTATAATGCTGAGTATTATGTCTATACGACAGATGTCGGCTGCTATGGGAATGTCACGCTGAGCCGTTTCCCGCTGCGGGGGAAAGGGAAGATTGACTTTGATAAAAGTTCCAATCTGACCTTGTACGGTGATTACGAAATCGGCGGAAAACGCCTGCGGATTTATAATTGCCATTTCCAAAGCTACAACCTTTCTTTGTCCGGCCTGGTCCGCAATGCCCGCCGCGATTACCGGAAGACCCTCAGCGATACGGAAGAGAAAATGCGGGCTTCCATCCTGCTCCGGCCCCTCCAGGTGGACCAGGTCCTGCAGGATATCGAGGAATGTCCGACCCTGTCGGTCGTGGCCGGTGATTTCAATGACAACCCGGTCTCATACACGTACTACCGGTTATCCCGTGGCCGCCGGGACACTTTCGAAGAAGCCGGGAAAGGCTTCGGGGCGACGTATTCCGCCCTGTGGCCCTTGCTGAGGATCGATTATGTCCTCATACCGAAGGTCTTCAAGGCCACGGAACATGTTGTGAATCGTTCAGTCAAATGGTCTGACCACTATCCCGTGGCCGCCAAAATCGTTATTTCTGATGGCGAAGAAAACAGTTGATGAAATTCTGGCGGAGGCGTTGGCCGTCCTCCGCAGCGGGGGCGTCCTCCTGTATCCGACCGATACGGTCTGGGGACTGGGCTGTGATGCTACCTGCCCGCAGGCCGTATCGAAGATTTATGCAATCAAACAACGCTCGGACAGCAAGGCGCTGGTCCTGCTGGCCAGCGACATGGACATGGTCTGCCGGTACGTGAAAGAAGTGCCTTTCATCGCGGACCAGCTGGTCGAAGTCAATGATAAGCCCATGACTCTGATCTATCCTTCCGCGATTTGCGGCAAAGCGCCCGCCCCGGGGGAAGAAGCGGCCGGTGACCGGCATTTCCTGGCATACAATGTCGTGGCCGAGGACGGGTCGGTGGGCATCCGGATCCCCTTGGCGGAGTTCTGCCGGAACCTGGCGTATAAATTGGGCCGGCCGATCGTGTCGACTTCCGCCAATGTGTCCGGAGAACCGACGCCGAAGCGCTTCAAGGACATTCCGGAGGAAATTGTATCGGCGGTCGATTATGTCGTCTCTCCGGCACTGGAGGCCGGTGCGACCGGTGTTTCCTCCCAGATCATCAAAATCGGGATGGACGGAGAGGTCAAGATTATCCGCGCATAGTCATGGAACTGTTTTATGCATCCCGGGTGGACGGTACCCTCTGTTATCTGGACGGAGAGGAGGCGCAGCATTGTGTCCGGGTCCTTCGCCATCGGGAAGGCGACGCGGTTTCCGTGATCGACGGGGCGGGTACCCTGTACCGCTGCGAACTTTCCCATGCCGATCCGAGAGAAGCGCAAGCCCGTATCATTGAATCAATTCCATCCTGGGGAAGCCATCCATACTACTTGACGCTTGCCGTTTGTCCGACCAAGAATATCGACCGGTATGAGTGGTTCGTGGAAAAGGCGGTGGAGTTGGGGGTCGACCGGATTGTGCCGGTAATCGGGGAACGTTCCGAACGGCGGGTACTCCGCACGGACCGTCTGCGCAAGATCGCCTTGTCGGCGACCAAGCAGTCCTTGAAGGCACAGCTTCCCCAGATCGACGAACCGGTTTCCGTACAGGCATTCCTGGATGCCAGGCAGGACCCGGCGGAGGATCTCCGCCTGATTGCCTATTGCTTTGAAGGGGATACTCCCCGTCAGTCAGTGGTGGAAGTTTTGCGGGACTATGTGGGTGCATCCGTCACGGTCATGATCGGTCCGGAAGGTGATTTTTCCCCGTCGGAGGCAGCGGCGGCCTTGTCCGCCGGATTCCGTCCCATTCATCTGGGACCATCCCGCCTCCGGACGGAAACGGCGGCCGTGACGGCGGCAGAAGCAGTGTATTTGAGATATTTGTAGGAATATGACCATTGGATTGATATCGGATACGCACGGCGTTTTTTCTCCGGAATTCCGGGAATTCCTGGAGCCGGTCGACGAAATCTGGCATGCCGGGGACTTCGGGGGCGGATTGGATTTCGTCCATGAAATATCCCGGTTCAAGCCGCTCATCGGTGTATACGGCAATTGTGACGGACAGGACATCCGGATGGCCTATCCGAAGGTACAGTTATTCAATTGCGAAGGGAAGAAAGTCCTGATGACCCATATCGGCGGGTATCCGGGCCATTATGATATCCAGGTCCGTGCCCTGATTGATGCGCACCGTCCGGATATCTTTGTCTGCGGGCATTCGCATATCCTGAAAGTCATGCAGGACAAAACGTACAACATGTTGACCATCAATCCTGGAGCCTGTGGAATCCAGGGATGGCATGTCTTCCGGACAGCCCTCCGGGTGCAGATTGATGAAACCGGGATTCATGACATGGAGTTATTCAAGTTACCGCGTGCCCAGGCACAGGGGTATTAAAAGGAACGGGAAGATATGGCAGCTGCAAAAGAGAAGACAGTGTGGTTCTGCACCGCTTGCGGAAACGAGAGCCCGAAATGGATGGGCCGGTGTCCTGCCTGCGGTCAGTGGAATACGATGGTGGAACAGACCGTTGCGACCGGTAAAGCGCCCCGCGTGAACCAGGATCCCTCCCGGCGGCCGGCGAACAAGCCGCAGCCCTTGCGGGAAATCGGATCCGCCCAGGAAGCCCGGATTTCCCTCGGGAATGCGGAATTGGACCGGTTGCTCGGCGGCGGAATCGTAGAGGGTTCACTGGTGCTTATCGGCGGAGAACCCGGTATCGGCAAGTCGACCCTTTCCTTGCAGATTCCGCTGGGAAGGCCTGACCTGAAGACCTTGTATGTGTCCGGAGAAGAGAGTCCGCGTCAGGTGCGGATGCGGGCGGACCGGTTGGGCGGACTGGAAAGCAACTGCTTCATTTACAGCGAGACACTCGTTGAAAACATCATTGATGAAGCGACCCGGATGCAGCCGCAGCTGGTCATTGTGGATTCGGTCCAGACGATGTACTCCCGTTCGGTAGACTCCTCTGCCGGGTCCGTGTCCCAGATCAAGGAAGTCACCTCGATGCTGCTGTATTTTGCGAAATCTACCGGGATCCCGGTCATCCTCATCGGACACATTACGAAAGACGGGTACATTGCCGGGCCGAAAATCCTGGAACACATTGTAGATGTCGTGCTGCAGTTCGAGGGGGATGATAAAGGTTCATACCGGATTCTGCGGAGCATCAAGAACCGTTTCGGTTCGACATCGGAACTGGCTGTCTATGAGATGACAGGGACGGGCCTCCGGGATGTGGTCAACCCGTCGGAGATGCTGATGCCCATGCACGAACAGGGCCTCAGCGGCACGGCGGTCGCGGTCATGCTGGACGGCGCGCGCCCCTTCCTGTTCGAGGTGCAGGCCCTGGTGAGCACTGCAGCCTACGGAACGGCCCAACGTTCGGCAACCGGTTTCGATGTGCGCCGTCTCAATATGTTGCTGGCCGTCCTGGAAAAACGGGCCGGGTTCAAGCTGAACATGAAGGATGTTTTCCTGAACATGGCCGGCGGGCTGCGGATTGTGGATCCCGCCTGTGATTTGGCCGTCGTCTGTGCCGTCCTGTCTTCGAACTTCGATTTCGCCCTTCCGGAGGACGTCTGTTTTGCCGGGGAAGTGGGACTGAGCGGGGAAATCCGCCCCGTTTCCCAGGCGGACCGCCGCGTGACCGAAGCCCGGCGGCTGGGGATGCGCCGGATTGTCGTTTCCTCCTATTCCAGCCTGGATAAAGCAGCTGCTGCGGGCATCGAAGTTGTCCGCGTGGCGGATATTCCCGCCTTGGTCAGAAAGATTTTTAAGGGGTAATAAAATGAAAATGAAATGGATATGGGGCGTGGCCGTGCTTGTGTCAGCCTTCGCCTGCGGCAGGAAGCAGCCGGATCCCGGATCGCTTTCTTCTTTGGAACGGGATATCATCCGGCTTTCGGATTCCGTGATGTATGTGCTGAATGTGGCGGACAAGGCGGATTCTGTCGTGTTGCGCACTCCTTGCGTGGACTTCTCGGATGCCGCATTGCAAGGGCCTGAATTCCAAGCCCTGGCGGAAAAGATGCTGGCAACGGTCTCGGCTGTGGAACAGGGCGGTGTCGGAATCGCCGCACCGCAGGTCGGCATTTCCCACCGGGTCATTGCCGTCTGCCGGCTGGACAAGGAAGGGGAGCCTTTCGAGATCTATCCGAATGTCCGGATCGATTCCTTGTATGGGGGGACGACCCATGGGCCGGAAGGCTGCTTGTCCATTCCCCCGCTGCGTGGTCTGGTTCCCCGCCGGACGGATGTGATGATTTCTTATAAGGACCCGAAAACACTTCAGGTGCAGCGCGATACGATTTCCGGATATACAGCTGTCATTTTCCAGCACGAATGCGATCATCTGGACGGTATCCTGTATACCGACCGGGCGGACACGGTGTTCTACAATCCGAAGTGGGCGGAAGAGCGCGCTCCGTTCGCTGCGCAGGGGCGGTATGACAAACCCGCGTGGATGAAAGAATTGGGCCGTTAGTTTTCGGCTGCCAGCAAGGCGATGATCCGGTCAATCATCGGGTAGACTTTCCAGGAGGGTGCCGTGCAGTTGTTGGTCATGACGGAGAAGACGATGGTATCTTCTTTTGAGCCGTCGGACGGGACAATGTATCCGCTGAAGCACCGTACACCGTTCATCGAACCACTCTTGTAATAAATCCGGTCTTTAAGTGCCGGCGATTCCCCGCTCATGCGGTCGGCGTAGCTGTCGAGGCCGGGTTGTCCGAGGGTCTGGATATAATCCGGGAATACCGGAGAATCCATCATGGCTTTCAGGAAACGGCAGAAGAATTCCGGAGCGATGTAATTCTGCCGGCCCAGGCCGCTCCCGTCCACGATTTGGGCCCCGTAAGACATGTTGATTTTCAAATTCTTCAGGACATCGGTGAGGGCAGTCCGGCACGAGTCGTACACCGCGGTTCCGGAGCGTTTCCGGGACAGGGTCCTCAGCAGGATCTCCGCATAGAAGTTGTCACTCCGGTGGTTGGTCAAATAGGCCACCTGGGCGAGGGTAGGGGATTCGGTTGTCCCCAGGAGCGTCAATGCGTCGGCTTCGGGCGCCTTGTCCGTCGTTCCGCCGCCCTCCGGCAGGGGACGGATCATCCCTTCCGCATCCAGGTCCGCGATGCCTTTCGTAATCGTTATCCCTTTGCCTTCCAGGTATTTCTTGAATTCGTTCGCGCAGGTCGCTGCACCGTATTTGTTGCTGCACTCTTCCTTTTTCGGTTTGCGGTCGATGGCAAAAGTGCCGCGCATCTCGGCAGCGGGGGCGAAGTCTGTGCAGAAAAGATACAGCTTGTCCCCGGTTTTCGACTTGCCTGTTTTGGCGCGGTTGGTGAGCCGGACCCAAGGCGTTTCCGGATACCGGACTGTCACCTTGACCGGATCCCCGACCCGATCGCCGGCAGCGACGTCGATATCCTGTACATTCCGGTAGAAACACAGGCCGTTCCCACCTGTGCCATAATAGGTTCCGACATCCTGGTACGACCATTCATCCATTTCGAGCGGGCCGTCGAAGTACCGTCCGTCACCGATAAGGCGCCCGTCGATTTTCCGGATTCCGGCCTTTGCCAGTAGGGCGGCCCAGCGGGAGAAAAGGGTTTCCGTGGCCGGAGCGATCGTGTCCCGCGAGCCGATGGTCGGGTCACCGCCGCCGACCAGGTACAAGTCCCCCTGCAGTACCCCGTCCTGGATGGTCCCGGAGTAAGCGAGCTTGGTTTTCCACCGGAAATCCGGTCCCAGGAAATGCATGGCGGCGCCGGTTGTGATGAGTTTCATGTTGGATGCCGGAATGAGTTTTCTCTCCGGTGCCAGCATGGCCAGCGTGTCTCCTGAAAGTTTGACGGCAAATACGCCCCACGAAGCGCTCCGGAGCGGTTCGCTCTGGTCCACCAGTTCGATGTACCGCTGAGCATATCCTTTGGCGTTCTTGGAAATGGCCCGCTGGTACGCCGGGAGAGCCTGCGCAAAGAGACCGGCGGGAAGCAGTGAAAGGAGAAGGATCGTCAGGAATCGTTTCATGGATGGGAAATATCTGGACAAAAATAGTGTTTTTATTGCTATCTTTGCATGATTTCCCGACGAATCTGCCTGGGTGCGGGCAAGGGCGGGTGTAACTGTTAGAAGTTTCTGTCATTATGAGTAAAAGAGTATTGGTTTCGGGGGGCGCCGGGTTCATCGGCAGCCATGTTACGGTCGAATTGATCCAAGCCGGCTATGAAGTAGTCGTTGCGGACGATATGTCCAATTGTGATTTGACCTGTTTCGAAGGGGTGAAGAAAATCACCGGACGCGAAGATATCCCGTTCGTGAAAATGAACTTCTGCGACTTGGACGCTGTCAACCGCCTGTTCGACGGATACCGGATTGACGCGGTTATCCACTTCGCCGCGTTCAAGGCAGTCGGAGAGTCTGTGGCAGAGCCGATTAAGTACTATACGAACAACCTTTCCTCTTTCCTGAATGTGTTGGAGGCAGCCCGGACCCATGGCGGTTGCAATGTGCTGTTTTCCTCCTCGGCAACGGTGTACGGCGAGCCGGAAAAACTGCCGGTGACAGAAGCGTCACCGCGGCAGAGCGCGACTTCCCCTTATGGGAATACCAAGCAGATCTGCGAGGATATCCTGCGCGACAGCGTGAAGGCCTACCCTGGCCTGAAGGGCATTGCCCTGCGGTATTTCAATCCGATCGGCGCGCATCCTTCCGCCCTGATCGGGGAACTCCCGAGAGGCGTTCCCAACAACTTGGTTCCGTTCATTACCCAGACGGCGATCGGCAAACGGGAGTGCCTGAGCATTTTCGGCAACGATTATCCGACGGAAGACGGGACATGCCTGCGGGATTACATCGATATCGTGGACCTGGCCAAGGCCCATGTATATGCGGTGCGCAGGATGCTGGACGGGAAGATGGAGCAGGATTATGAGATCTTCAACATCGGAACGGGCCGCCCGGTTTCCGTTCTGGAACTTGTCACTACTTTCGAGAAGGTCAATCACCTGAAACTCAATTATAAATTCGCGCCGAGAAGGGCAGGGGACGTGACCGCTATCTGGGCGGACCCGACCCTGGCGAATCAGAAACTGGGCTGGAAGGCGGAGCGTACCGTCGAGGAGACGCTCTCCGCGGCCTGGGCCTGGGAGAAGCGCCTGGCGGAACGGGCGCATGAATAACCGCGTCCGGAGTCTGAATCAGTATTTTTAACTTTCGCAATGGCGAAAGTTACCTAACTTAGAGCCCTAAAAGGGCGGCAGCAAGCCTCCTTTCCCGAGGAGAGGAGGTTTGGAGGAGAGGGTAACGTCTGCTATTATATTATTTATCACGTTACCCCTCCCAATTCCCGTTTTCCCTCCCTCGGGGAGGGAAAAGG